>Ga0099364_10000323_pt1 | contig 79714 bp, 74 predicted proteins | sample TergutTh196P3_FD_73070 | JGI IMG/M metagenome (GOLD analysis project Ga0099364, IMG submission 73070) | Microcerotermes parvus P3 segment gut microbial communities from Pointe-Noire, Republic of the Congo - Th196 P3 | ecosystem: Host-associated > Arthropoda: Insects > Digestive system > Gut ...
TCTCTATAGGCACTTCGCATGGTGCAAACAAATTTAAACCCGATCAATGCACACGCGACGAAAATGGCCGCCTTGTTCCGCCCCCGTTGGCGTTTGAGATATTGGAAGCCGTCGAAAAAGAACTGCCCGGATTCCCTATCGTGCTTCATGGTGCATCATCAGTACCGCCGGAAGAAGTAGAGACAATCAATTCGCATGGCGGCGCATTGAAAGATGCTATAGGCATACCAGAAGAACAGTTACGCAGAGCCGCCAAATCGGCCGTCTGCAAGATAAATATCGATTCTGACAGCCGCTTAGCCATGACTGCCGCTATACGTAAAGCCTTTGTTGATAATCCGGCAGAGTTTGACCCCCGCAAATACCTTGGCCCCGCACGCGAAAATGTGAAGAATTTATACATTCATAAAATCAAAAACGTCTTAGGATCAGACAATAAACTATAACAATGAACAATTCTTTTTGTTATGAAACAGTTTTTTAAAATGATGATGGCTTCCGTACTGGGAGTTTTCATCTCTGTCGGCATCCTTTCGTTGATATGGTTTTTTATGATTGTAGGCATGATTTCATCCATGATGCCTTCATCATCAGACCGTTTAGTAAAGAGTGACGAGAAAGTTTTGTTGCTCTCGTTCAAAGGCGGTTTGACGGAAACAACAACGGAAAATCCGTTCGGAGACATTTTTAATCCGCAGAAAACACTTTCGCTCAAAGATGTTCTTTCGGCTATTGAGACGGCAAAGGAAAGCGCGCAGATAGAAGGAATCTATTTAGATGCCACCTATCTCAGCACAGGTACGGCTAATGTGGACGCTATCCGTCGCGCACTGCTCGACTTCAAAACGAGCGGTAAGTTTATTGTCGCTTATGCCGATAATTATACCCAGAACTGTTATTACCTTTCTTCGGTAGCCGATAAGGTGTTTTTGAATCCGCAAGGTCTTCTGAACCTGACAGGGTTTGCATCACAAGTAACGTTTTATAAGGGGATTTTGAAAAAAGCGGGCATTGAGATGCTCGTTTTCAAGGTCGGTACTTTTAAGGGAGCGGTAGAACCGTTTATGCTCGATAAACTAAGCGACGCCAACCGTGAGCAAATCACTGCTTACCAGCAAGGAATATGGAAAAATATCGTGAAAAATATCGCCGATGCGCGTAAAATATCCGCTGATCAAATAAACGGATTTGCAAACAAAGGGCTGATGTTCGCGCCTGCTGTCAAAGCCGTTGAATATGAGTTGGTTGATGAACTGAAATATCGCGACGAGGCGACTATCTATGTGAAAGAGCTTATCGGAGCCGATGTCAATAAAAATCTGAAGGTCGTAGATGTAACCAGAATAAAAAGTCTATCGAAAAAGAAACCTGTTCTCAAAGGCGACCGGATAGCCGTCATTTATGCCGAAGGTGAAATAAACAGTTCCGATTTGACATCTCCCTACTCCAATACAAATTATATCACCGAAAAACTTGTTACCGAACTGATTAAGTTGAAAAGAGACGACAAGGTGAAAGCGGTGGTGCTGCGCGTCAATTCGCCGGGAGGTAGCGGTTATGTGTCGGAACAGATTTGGAAACAGGTGAATGACCTGAAAAAAGAAAAGAAGATCGTGGTATCTATGGGGAATGTGGCCGCCTCAGGAGGCTATTATATCGCCTGCGCTGCTGATAAAATCATCTCGGAAGCCAATACGCTTACCGGCTCTATCGGCGTTTTTGGCATGTTTCCCAATGCAACAGGTCTGTTTGAAAAGTTGGACCTGACAACCGATGTCGTTAAAACAAATAATTTTGCTGATATAGGTGACATTTCACGCCCCATGAGTGAGAGTGAAAAAGCGCTGATTCAAGGTTATATAGAAAATTTCTATGATGTATTTCTAACACGATGCGCCGACGGACGGGGCATGACCAAAGATGAAGTTGACGAAATAGCCCAGGGACGTGTATGGACGGGCGAGCAGGCGTTGGAAAGAGGTCTTGTTGACGAGATAGGCGATCTGGACCGCGCTATTAAAGTGGCGGCGGAATTGGCAGGTCTGACAAATTATCAAATAAAAACAGTTTCGGGTTCGAACGATCCGTTAATGGATTTTTTGAAGAAACAATTGGGGGATGTGAAATCGAATCTTGTTCGTGACGCTTTAGGTGCTGATTATGAATTATTAAACGTATTACAGACGCTCAGGCAAACAAGCGGTATACAGGCTCGACTGCCGTATGATATGGAGGTATTGTAAAAACCGATGAATCGGAAAAATCCTATTATCCGTTTTCTGCTTTCGCCGGTCGCCTTCCTTTTCAATATAGCGACATGGATTAGGAACCAGTTGTTCGAGTGGAAATTGCTTCCTTCGAAGCAATTTCCCGTTCCTGTCATTTGTATCGGAAATATTGCTGTTGGCGGAACAGGAAAGACCCCTTTTACGGAGTATCTGATAGCCTTATTAAAAGAACAATACAGAGTCGCTACGTTAAGTCGTGGATATAAACGTGATACAAAAGGATTCAGGGTGGTTGAGGAGAATTGTTCGGCCTTGGAAGCGGGCGACGAAGCCTGCCAGATAAAACGAAAATTTCCGGATATTATAGTAGCTGTCGACGAGAATCGTCGTCGCGGCATCAACTGTTTGCTTGCGTTGCCTGAAGAAGAACGACCGAGTGTGATTCTGTTAGACGATGCAATGCAACATCGTTATGTAAGGGCTTCCCTGACTATCATGCTTACCGGTTATTTGAATATGTATTATGAAGACTTCATGCTGCCTGTCGGTAATCTGCGCGAATCGATCAAAGGCGTTTATCGCGCCGACATCATCATCGTTACCAAATGCGGGGATGTTATCAAACCGATCGATTTACGTATCATAGAGAAAAATATGATGCTCATGGCAAACCAGCATCTTTATTTTACCAAAATAAAATATTATCCGCTCAGACCGCTTTTCCCTGCCTTGGCGCTGCATCCCTGTTCGTTGGATGAACTAACGGAAAATGATGAAATACTGCTTGTCACAGGTATTGCCGATCCGCAACCGCTTTTTGATAAGATAAAATCATACAGCTCCCATTTCAGGGTATGTATCTTCCCCGATCATCACCCGTTTACTTCAGATGATATCCAACAAATCGATGCAGGGTTCCAAAAAATGACCTCGCTTAGTAAAAGAATAATAACAACCGAAAAAGATGCGATACGGTTTGGAACAATGGAATTACTGCCGGAAAAATGGAAACCGTTCCTGTATTACGTTCCCATTTCTATTGAGTTTTTATTCGAACAGGGAGAAGACTTTGATTCGCGTATACAAAAACATGTCATCTCATCTATAAACATTTATAAGAAAAATGTCAAGAACTGAAATATCAACACTTGGAGAGTTCGCCCTTATTCGTCATCTGACGGAGAAAATATCTTTAAAAAATAACAGTTCATTGCATGGAATAGGGGATGATGCGGCAGTACTCGACTACAAAGAAAAAAAAATATTAGTAACGACCGACTTATTACTCGAAGGCGTCCATTTCGACCTCATATATGTACCCCTCCGGCATCTTGGTTATAAGTCGGCCATCGTGAATTTTTCAGATATCTATGCGATGAACGGACAGCCAAAACAGATCACCGTATCGTTAGGTGTCTCAAAACGTTTTTGCATTGAAGAACTCGAAGAATTTTACGCCGGTCTGCAATTAGCCTGCGATATCTATGGAGTAGACATCGTAGGAGGCGATACCTCTGTTTCCATGACAGGCCTTACGATCAGCATCACCTGCATCGGCGAAGGTGAAAATATAGTCTACCGGAGCGGCGCCAAAGAAAATGACCTCATCTGTGTATCCGGCGACTTAGGCGCCGCCTATATGGGATTGCAGTTGCTCGAACGCGAAAAGAACATCTATAAAGGTGAAAAAGACTTCCAGCCCGATTTTAGCGGCAAAGAATACCTCTTGGAACGACAATTGAAACCCGAAGCGCGAAAAGATATCATCGAAGCCCTGCATAAAGCCGACGTGACACCTACCTCCATGATCGACATTTCCGACGGCTTATCCTCCGAATTACTACACATCGCCAAAGAAAGCAACATCGGATGCCGTATCTACGAAGACCGCATCCCCATCGACTACCAAACAGCCGTAATGGCCGAAGAGTTTAACATGAACCTCGTCACCGTCGCCCTTCACGGCGGCGAAGACTACGAACTGCTGTTTACCGTCCCCCTTGTCCTACACGACACGCTGGCAGCTATGAAAGGCGTCCGCATCATCGGCCACACCACTAAACCCGAATACGGCAACCTCCTCGTAGGCCGCGACGGCGGCGAAATAACCCTGAAAGCCCAGGGCTGGCAAGCGTTTAATTAGTTAAGAATTAGGAATTAAGAATTAGGAATTGTTGAGACGTAGAACACTACGACTCTATTATTTGAATATTTTTATAAGAAAAAGACAAAAAAAATTTGTATAATAAAAAATAACCTCTATCTTTGCACCCGCAAATTTGATTGGTGCCATAGCTCAGTAGGTAGAGCAACGGACTGAAAATCCGTGTGTCCCCGGTTCGATTCCTGGTGGCACCACTTTTTAAAAGGTTTATAAACATTTGAAGGACATATCCTTAACAAAAGGGATGTGTCCTTTTTGTTTTTTTGTCAGGGAAATAAAGGGTGTGCCATCGTTAAATATAGGCTACGTGAACGCAACCTAACAAAATCGCTGTTTTGGAAAGAGTACCGAACACAACGAACCGGAAAGGATTTCTATTCGTATACAAAGTCATATCAGAAACTACGTTATCAAGAACTTTCTTGGGCTACAAGAAAATCGCATCAATCGGCGTTTACTGTTGGTAGCTGATATTCTTGTATGTTCAATATCAACGAATGTACTGCGACACATGTTCCAATTCAGACTTTAGTTTAAGTTCTTTGATTGCGATTTTCCCTTGTCGAATAATTTCATCCCGACTCCCCAGAAATATACGTTGAACCTCTTTTTTCTCTTCATCCGATAATAATGCGTAATCATTTTTTATGCTCTCTTCGATTTCTAACTTTTCCAAATCGGAGGCTTTGTGATAGTCTGAAAGAATTTTAATGATATCCATAGGCTTTGTCATACTGATTGTTTTGTCAATTAATTTTTTCAAGAATAGTCTTCTCTTGCATAACTATCAGTGAGTAATCAACTAGAATGTTAGCCATTAATATCATAATTGATTTTCCGGGCATCATTTATTGACATTAAATTATATCCTCTTTGGGAAGTCAATCCGTCATTAACCAGCTTTTTATATTTATCACTGGCGTTTTCAAACCGTTTTATCTCATTTGACTTTTCAGTCCTTTGTTCAATTACTTCTTTTATTTTACTTTCTAAAGAACTCATATTAAATTTTTTCTTGTGTGAATGAATATTACTATATCGTTTTTCTTTATATAATCTACTGAAAGTGTATGATATGACCTTATAATTTCTCTCATTGTTGCGTCATTAGAATAATCATCAATTTTTAACCTTAGTTGCTTCTCTAAAATTTCAATATTTATTGGCCTACCATGAGATTTCCACTTACTATTGTTGCTCAATTCAGTAGCAATTTCTTGTGCCCGATTCATTTTTTCTTCTAATGTTACAGCACTTCCCGGATTTGTCTTACTATGACTCTCTACTGCATGAGCGCTTCCGCCTTGTGTTGTTAATATTAAAAACAGTTTCTTTTCGTTGAAATCTAATTCTTTAGTGTCATTTGATAATTCTTCGACTATTCCTAAAAAATCACTTTCTATTCCGTCAACAAAAGGGCCATTATATACCAAAACGTCAGCATCGAATTGTACCTCTAACTTGCTGAGTTCATCGTTTAAATGATCCTGAATCCTTTTATTAACAGTATTTTTCATATTTACATTTGTCAAATAATTTTACTTTCGTCATGCAAATATACAACCGTTTATTAAACGAAACAAATTGTGCCCGTTTTTTTACAAAAAAACCGCTCGACTTTAGCCAAGCGGTCTGTTGCCTAATTACTAATACCATTACTTATGAAAAACACTTAATAGTAGGAGAGTTATCTGAATTTGCGAATTAGGATGATGATGATTGATATTACTAAAGCGATGCAGGCGCCTATGGCTATCCCGCCGGCTTCCTGTTTCATTTTTTGCCACTAGGATAGTTCCTTGTCCCTGTATTCGATTTCAGTGCTCAGCACGTCCTTTGTGATGATAACGCTATCCGACGGTAGAAAAAGCGTGTCGCGTTCGACAACGGCGTCAACGGATAGATTGTTCAGGCTGTTGATCAGGATGCTCATCCTTGCGTATTTTGTTGTTTCGATCTGCAGCCTCGAAAGTAAAGGAATCTGCCATCTAATGTCGAATCGATGCTGACAATCCTTTCGGGCGCTTTGAAGGTCTGGTTTGGCGTATTAAAAATCTCGGTTGTCAGGACGAGTTCGGTTCTGCCGGCCCAGCTGCCTTTGGTAATGCCCAAGATATTGTTGCCAATGCATTTGATTTTCCATCCGGTTTCCAGGGCCGCCTGGGCGGTGACGAATACCGGATTTTAGGTATCTCGTCATTGCGAGAATCCGATGAAAGCGCCAAACAGGCGTAAATGACATGAAACAAGATTCGTCACTGGTAGCCTGCGAAGCAATCCAGGCGCACCGATCTGATTCCGGATTGCTCCGCAAGTAATGACGATACAATCAATCATGTTTAGTAGTAAAGATTTCCCGTTTTAGCATACGCCAAAATGAACTTGATTTTTTTAACAAAAAAAATTGCTGTTTTTATATATTAGCTTTATCTTTGCAGGCTTAAATAACCATTTATTTTAGTAACATGAGTATTATTGACTTACAAGAGGTGGGGGCCAATCAGTGGAAAGCAAAGTATAGGGGAAACTATGGGGTTTATACTATAAAGATCAATACTGACGGGACAAAGACGGGCGACTATTCTTGTTCCTGTCCGAGTGATTATTACCCGTGCAAACATATTGCCATAGTCGAAAGGGCTATTAGACATCGTGTTAAGGATAGTAAGGGGTGCGATTCAAGCGATGAACTGACGATCAACCGGTTGTTGAATGAGGTTTCGCAAAAGGAATTAGTTGATTTTCTTGTCGGGCAAGCTCGATATAATTCCGATTTGGCGAATTCGATTTTATTGGAATTTGCGCATAGGATTAATAAAAAGGACGTCAATAATTACCCTGATATCATACGTAAGGCTTTAAGTCCGCTACGATTTAGCTATGAGGATATTGGGTCTGATGAGGATAATATTGGGATTGAGGTGTTGAATTTATGGATGGATAAGGCGCAAAATTATATTGACCTGAATAATCCGGTTGAAGCGTTGTTGATTTGTAAGGCTTGTATTGAAGAGTATGCTTCGTGGTATGAGAAGCAGGACAGCGATATTACTGATTATTTTGACCCTTGTTATGAGGAAAAACCATTCGAACTGATTACGTCGCTTCTTCCTGTTTTACCGGAGACTGAAAAGAAAAAACTCTTTGATTATTGCAAGTTGGAAATAACCAAGTCAAAATATAGAAAAACAGCAATGTTCGATTTTTTCAATGACCTGTTTATGGAGTTATCCGTTTCGGGCGAGGCCGACGATTTTATTCTATTACAGGAAAAACTGTTAAGAGAGACGCCTGATAAAAGCTCATACGAAGCTCAAACGATATTGCAACGGATGATTGACTTCTACAAGAAATCAAATCAACCGGACATGGTACGGGCTATTCTCAAAGATAATGTGCAGATCAATACTTTCAGAAAGGAATTAACCGAACAATTGATAGCCGAAAACGACCTGCAGGCTGCGAAACTATTAATTGATGAATATTTTTTAACGTATAAAAAAGAGCATGCTTATTCATCATCATGGTTAGAGCTACAATTACAAATTGCTCAAAAAGAAGGAGATACGTCTGCAATTCGAAATACATCCTTCCTGTTTATCAAAGGCCGCTTTGAAGCTAAGTATTTCCCTGTCTATAAATCGACCTTTGACGATACGGAATGGCCGGAAGCGGTTGAATTGTTGATAAATCATTATAAGGAATTGAATAAGAGATGGTTTAACTCGTCGATTGCCGATGTCTTGTTTGCTGAAAAGTTAGAAAAAAGACTGATGGATTATGTTACAAAGTATCTGACTGTTGATGTGCTATCGAAGTATTATAAAGGGTTTGCGGCTTCATTTCCTGAAGATACTCTTTCTCTGTTCAGGAAAACATTAGATAAATATGCGCAGGAGTATACCGGACGTGAACATTATGAACTCCTGCTATCCATGTTTAAAAAAATGGTGAAAATAAAGGGTGGGAGTAAAATGGTAAATGAGATGATGAGTAATTATCGCGTTATTTATAAGAATAGAAGAGCGATGATGGAGATTTTATCCCGTTTTAAGGATGAAATGTGAGCTAAATCCTGCATTGATTCGCATGCTCGAAATGACGGGAGGTGAACATTTATATGATTGATTTATAGGTTTTTATAAGTTCTTGAGTCATTATTATTTCATTGTACCGGTTTTTGGATAGCGCTGTTGCTTTTTCGACAGCATTTTGATAGGTTTCAGTATCGTTGAGTAATTTGAACAGCGCTTTGGCTAACGAATCGCTGTCGTTGGGGTGATAAATAGTGCCGGCTTCGCCTACAATTTCGGGAAAAGAACCGGTTGCCGGTTCGACAGCCGGACGACCGGCGGCAAATGCTTCACACAAATACAGGCCGACTCCTTCCTCAAACGTGAGAGGAACAGAAATGACGGATATTGATCGATAAAAATCAGCATGTTCATTAGGGTTGTAATGTTCACAAAAATCTACATCATTCTGGTAAGGTTCGATAATTTTTTTTACTTTTCTAAGATATCTCTTGTCACTTCCTGTGTAGCCGCCGCCTATTTTCAACCGGAGGTTCGGGATACAGTTTTGTCTTTTTAGCTTTACAAACGCTTCGGCTAAAATATCAAGCCCGTTCATTTTGTTTATACGGTAAAAGAAACCGACGACAGGGTCCTTCGGATAGTCGGCATTTGCATATTTTTCCGTTTCAACGCCGGGATATATCACTTCAATATTTTTGATGCCGGGATTTTTTGCGAGAACCCTGTTTTTATAAAAATTACTTGTCGTGATGAATTGGTCGACATATCCGGTATTGTCAGCTATTCCTCGCCATGCTGTCTGAATATAATCGCTTTTCAAACTATCAACCCAGACCTCTTCGTCCTGAACGGAACAAACAATCGGAATTGACAGATGCTGTCGTATCACTTTGGCAATACCTATCAGTAAGGAACTCGAAAGATGAATAATATCCGGCATCTCGTGATTTTTAATCCACGTTATCAGTTGGTTGACATGGTCGAGAAAAGTCGGATCGTCGCCAGTAATCATGGATAAAGTCATTTTTTCCGTTCCTTCGGCTGATGTAGCGCCCGAAAGAGAGGAGGCCATATCTAAAAGCCTTTCAGAACTGATTATACGCGTTAACCAATTTGGCATTCGATGATTCCCAAAAAACTTTTGGGCGGTATAAAAAGTTATCGCCGGGAAAAACAGCGGAGTATCCGCCCTGAATGACGCGTACTTCAACGGCAGATATAAAGGCATGATTATCACATCCTGCCCCGCTTTTCGTAAGGCCGACGCTTGTATATTGTCACGAAAACAATTTCCACAGTAAAACGAATCGCCCGAACCAGGCATTATAAAAAGTATCTTCATTCGAAAAACAATATTAAATAATGTTTAGTCCACGAATTACACGAATTAACACGAAAAAGTTAGTGTAATTCGTGTAATTCGTGGACAATTCTTTTAAATATTCTCTCATCTTCTCCTGATCCTCTCCCAATACTGAATACTGAAAACTAAATCTCATCTTCCGTTTGACAGCCGGTGAAAAAGAATTCATTGGCGGCACGTTCCGGAGATGCAATAAAATAAACCATTTTAGCGCTTGTGCATAACTCATTTTGTGCGTTGAATATCTCTGTTTCGACGAAAATAGCATTTCGTTTCCGTTGGGTAAGCCTACCTCGAATTGTTAACTGCGGTTCATTCGTCGATATGCTTTTAATGTATTTAACTTCGAGTCGTGAAGTAACGCCCACGGTCTGTAATTTTCGAACGAGTACCCAGGCGCCTAATTCGTCCATTAAGACACACTGAATACCACCATGCAATGTATTAAGCCATCCTTGCACATACTTGTTGGGTTTCCATATAGTTACTATATCGTTACCATCTTCGTGAAAATCCATGTGAAGTCCTGACGGATTTTCAGGCGAACAGCCGAAACACATATATCCTTCTATGCCTTTCCAAGGGTTCAGAATTTTTTTCATATGTTATTGATAATAAAACTGTTGTATGATATTATGAAACTTTTCACTAGTTATTCTGTTCGATCCACTGCACAATTTTTTCACTGAAAGGGTCTTCACGCGGGGGCGCAAAGTCTACCCAGTTCCCGTTTTCATCAATCATAAATTTTTGAAAATTCCATTGTACCCTCACGCTTTTTTTCCCGTTCCGGGCTTTTTCCGTCAACCATTGATATATTGGCGCCTTGTTTTTTCCGGTCACATCAATCTTACTCATCATCGGAAATGTAACATTGTAATTCAGCGTGCAGAACTCTTTAATTGTTTCATCCGTTCCGGGCTCCTGTCCAAGAAAATTGTTGGCGGGGAATCCGATAATAGTGAAATTTTCATCCTTGTATTTTTCGTACAATTCCTGCAGCTTTGCATATTGGGGCGTCAGTCCGCATTTCGACGCCACATTTACCACCAACACTTTTTTCCCTTTCAGGGACGACATGTCAAACTCGTTACCGTCAATATCGGTAACCTTAAAATCATAAAATCCTGTTTGTGCCTGTAAAATTCCTGTAATCATCACACTCAACATTAAAAATAATACTTTATATTTCATATCAAACTTATCTAAAAGAGTGCAAAGGTAAATATTTTTTTTCAAATAAAAAAAAATATTTTATGTCAGGGGGACGGAGGAATTGACATTATGTCAATTCCTCCGTCCCCCTGACATAAAGTACTTAACAGGCTACAAATATTGAAATAATTGAAATAATTATTAATTTTGCGACTTTAATTTACAGGTTTTATGAAAAAATTTATATCAAAAAAATCTTTTCCTTTGTTAATCAGCTTTATGTGTTTCGCTTGCTCACAGGAACCGACCGTCCAACGTTTAGCTGATTTTACAGCGGATTGGAAATTCCGGTTAGGCGATGTAACGCCAGCCTCTGACGATTCGGCGCTGCCCTCCTCGTTGCGTTTTGACGATTCAGCGTGGCGTTTGCTCGATTTGCCGCATGATTGGAGTATTGAAGGAACATTTTCGAACGATCACCCTGCACGTGCAGGAGGCGGAGCGTTACCCGGAGGAGTAGGGTGGTACCGTAAAACATTCGACATCCCTCTCTCTGACAAAGGTAAATGTTTTTATATTGATTTTGATGGCGTTTATTGTAACAGTTCGGTATGGTTCAATGGCGAATTGCTGGGGGAACGTCCTTACGGATATATATCGTTCCGATATGATCTCACGCCATTTATTCGCTTCGGTGAAAAAAATACGATTGCTGTCCGTGTAGACAACTCACAACAACCCAATTCGCGCTGGTACTCAGGCTCCGGTATCTATCGTAATGTATGGCTGACGGTCGTCAATCCCGTGCATATCGCTCACTGGGGAACATTTGTTACAACTCCCTCGGTAAGTGAACAATCGGCAACTGTTACCGTCAGCACCACAGTGACAAATAACAATCCATCGGATCAGGAGGTGGAAATAATGCTGCTATTGTTGGATGCTAAGAGGCGGGAAGCGCATCGTACTAAAAGGTTTATTACGGCGAAAGCGAAGCAGGATATCGAAACAGAACAGACAATGACCCTCCTGAATCCTCATTTGTGGAGTTTGGACGATCCATACCTGTACACCTTGGTCACCGAACTATCGGTTGATGGAAAAACAGTAGACAGATATGAGACGCCAACCGGAATCCGTTCGTTTGAGTTTTCAGCGGACAAAGGTTTCAACCTCAACGGTAAGTCAGTAAAAATCAATGGCGTATGCAATCATCATGATTTGGGCTGTTTAGGATCAGCCGTTTATGCACGCGCTGTCGAAAGGCAATTGGAAATATTGAAAGGCATGGGCTGTAATGGCATTCGTTGTTCTCATAACCCGCCAGCACCCGAATTGTTAGATTTGTGCGACAGGATGGGCTTTGTGGTCATGAACGAAGCCTTCGATATGTGGCGTAAACGAAAGTCACGGTATGACTATGCACAATATTTCACGGAATGGCACGAACGCGACTTAATCGACTGGGTGAAACGTGACCGCAATCACCCTTCTGTTTTTATGTGGAGCATCGGTAACGAAGTGCTTGAACAATGGACACACGCCAATGCCGATACATTGACATTGGAAGAGGCCAATCTGTTGCTCAACTTCAGGCAGGACATCATTTCCATGGATGATGAAATGGGAATGCACGAACTGTTGACCATCAAATTAGCGGGTATGGTCAGGGAACTTGACCCCACCCGTCCCGTGACTGCCGGATGTCAGGAACCCAGACCCGAAAATCATCTCTTTCGTTCCGGAGCATTGGACATCATCGGGTTCAATTATCAGCACGAACAATTCCCCCATGTGCCACAGACATTCCCCGGCAAACCTTTTATTGCCGCCGAAAGCGTTTCGGGGTTGATGTCGCGGGGATATTACCAAATGCCTTCAGACACGTTTTTTATATGGCCTGCCCGGTGGGATAGGGCTTTTTCACAACCCATCAATCATTGTTCATCCTACGACAATTGTCATGTTCCCTGGGGAACGTCGCATGAAGAAAACTGGAAAATGACTAAAAAACTCGATTTTGTCGCCGGCACTTTCGTATGGACAGGCTTTGATTATTTAGGCGAGCCTACACCCTTCGGATGGCCATCGCGCAGTTCGTACTTCGGTATTATCGACTTAGCCGGATTCCCTAAAGATATCTATTATATGTATCAAAGCGAGTGGACTGAGCGCAAGATGCTACATGTTTTTCCGCACTGGAACTGGGAACCCGGACAAGTGACGGATGTGTGGGCGTATTATACGCAGGCCGATGAAGTGGAACTGTTTCTCAACGGGAAGTCCTTGGGTGTCCGTAGCAAACAAGGGGATGAATTGCATGTCTGGTGGCGCGTTCCATACGAACCGGGCGTGCTGAAAGCCATCTCGCGAAAAGCAGGAAAAGAAGTGTTAGTCAAGGAGATACACACCGCCGGAAAACCCCAGCGCATACGGCTAACAGCCGACCGGTCGACGATTAAATCCGGAGGCAAAGATTTGTCATTCATAACCGTCGAACTTCTCGACGACAAAGGAATTGTTGTGCCGACAGCCGACGCCCTGATTCGGTTTACACTCGACGGAGAAGGTACGATTGCCGGAACCGACAATGGAGACCCGACCGACCACAACTCACTGAATCAACCGGAACGCAAGCTCTTCAACGGCAAAGCCTTAGTCGTCGTGAGATCAGGTAAAAAACCGGGGAAATCGACATTGACAGCCTCCGGAGATGGTCTGATATCAACCCGATTAACCATTAAAACACATATAAAATGAATATCAGATTTTTTATCAGGATTTTTCTTTTTTCTTTATTTTTGTCCTCCTGTACTTCCGCCCGACGCACAGTCCCTTCCACTCCTAATTATGCCGTAGGGGTGGCGGGCGATTACTATGGTAACGGAAATCTTTGGTCTCCGGGGGATATAGAAGATGTAGCGATTACTTTGACTTATGTTGATAACCAAACAGTGAACGCGACTATCCGTTCGGTGCTGCCGTCGGCATTACAGGCATTGGGCGGTAAAAAAACAATGACGGGCGTCCTGACAGTTTCGCCCGACTATACGCTAAGCGGTAAGATCAAGCTAATGATTTTTAATTTTGCCGCCACAGGGTCGGTTGATCCGGCAACACATACTATCAAGTTACATATTCCCGGGAATGTGATGGGTCATCCGCTCAATTTTGAACTGACCGGCGGATCCTGTGAACCTGCCCCTTCTACCCCTGATTATGCCGCTGATGTGGCAGGCGATTACTATGGAGCAGGTTCAATGACCGGAGAGATAGCAGGTGATCTTACAGATGCAGAGATTCACATGATGAATGTCGATGAAACGACAGTAGCAGTGTTCATAGAGGTTGTTTTTCCGACATCATTACAACAAATTGGCGGCCCTCAAACCATGAGGGGTAACCTTACAATTTCGTCCGACTACAAAATAACCGGTACGGTTAAGTTGATGAGGGTTCACGATCTCGCCGTCACAGGGTCAGTCGATCCGATGAACAATAAAATAACACTGAATCTATCCGGGGAGGTTGCGGAGGGTAATGCAATTAATATAATCCTGAACTTAGTCCAAATGCCATCATGATGAAATTTAGCGGGCAGGCCATGTCTGAACAGTTATCAGAAAAAATCTGAAAACTAAAAGCTGAAAACTGAAAACTATTCTTATCTTTGCGAAAATTTTATTCGTAATTCGTCATTAAAATGGAAAATGGTAGAGATGTGATATGAGTTTGCCTGTTAACATAAAAGACTTGATCCATGGTCATTCGGTTGAATGGGAGCGCTTGGAATTCAAAAGAGGCTGGAATCCGGAAGAGGTGATTCACACGATGAGCGCTTTTGCGAACGACTTGAATAATTGGGGAGGAGGCTACATCATTATCGGTATTGATGCCAAAGACGGCCTACCCGTCTTTCCTGTTTCGGGCCTTCAAAAAAATCAGTTAGACAAAATTCAACATGAGATTTTCGAGTTAGGCAACCGGATTCAACCTGCATATCTGCCAATCATACAGCCTGATGTGGTGAATGGGAAATATATCATGGTTTTGTGGTGTCCTGCCGGTGATTTTCGTCCTTATTCCGCACCTACAACTTTGGGTGACAAGGCACAACGAAAAATTTACATTCGGGTTGGATCGAGTACTGTCAGTGCAAATAATGAAACACTACGACGTATGTACGAATTGACAGCCCGTATTCCTTTTGACGATCGTATCAATCAGGAAGCTACAATTGATGATTTTGATTTGGGATTAATACATGCCTATTTGCAAGAGGTTAAAAGTGACCTCTATGAAGAAAGTAAGCGTATAAGTTTGCCTGAACTTGTACGTAATATGTATATAGCCAAAGGTTCGGATGAATATTTACGCCCTGTCAATGTCGGTTTGTTATTCTTCACACGAAAACCGGAAAAATTCTTTGTCCGGGCTTGGATTGAAGTAGTTTGGCACAAGGACGATGTAGGTGATAGTTTTACCGAGCATTATTTTAAAGGCCCATTACATAGTCAATTACGTGATGCATTAAGTTTTATCAAATCGAATATTATTCATGAGCATGTGATAAAAGTACCGAATCAGGCAGAGGCGCTACGATTTTACAATTATCCATACGAGGCAGTTGAAGAAGCATTATCGAATGCCGTTTATCATAAAGGTTATGACTTGGGCAAACCTATTGAAGTTCAAATTTTTCCCGATATGATAACAGTGTTAAGCTATCCGGGCGCGCTCCCCCCAGTGGACTCACAAATCCTGAATAACCGGAAAATTATTGCAAGAGATTATCGCAATCGTCGAATTGGCGATTTTCTGAAAGAACTAGACTTGACGGAAGGTCGAGGTACAGGTTTCCCGAAGATGTACAAAATAATGGAAAAAAACGGTTCACCTAAACCATTAATCGAAACAGATTCGAACGGTATTTATTTTCTTGTAACATTGGCAATAAATCCAGAGCATTTAAAATATATTAGTATCCAAGCTGACGATATAGCTAACGATATAGTTAACGATAAAGCTGACGATATAGCTAGCGATATAGCAAACGATAAAGCTAGCTTTATCGAAGAACTTTTGAATGTTGCAAATGATTGGATAAAAATAGAAGATTTATTTGCGGCGGTTCAATTAAGTAAACATCCTGATAATCGAAAAAAATATTTGGAACCAATTCTCAAAAATGGTTGGATTGAAATGGAATATCCGAACAAAAAAACAAGTCCGAACCAACGTTATAGGACTTCTTCAGCTGGAAAGAATTTATTGATGACTATCAAAAAAAACAGATAAATTAGCGATTACCGTTCAATTTTTTTCCTTTAATACATCCTACTATATATGTCATTTTCGCTTGTTTGATTCTTTCGGGGACTCGCAATGACGTCGAAAAACAGTTCGTATTAAACGACAAAATATACCGTTTGTAAAAATATCTGATGTTAAACAGGATTTTTGGCTTCGTTTTCGGAGATTTTTTGTAGCTTTGCGGCCTCATTTTCGGTTTTTTTGGAAGATTATGGCAGGAAAGGAAAAATTTGGTAATAAGATACTGATAAAAAATAAACGGGCGTCTTTTGATTATGAGTTTATTGAAACGTTCACAGCGGGTATCGTTCTGACAGGGACGGAGATTAAATCGATCCGTCTCGGCAAAGCAAGCCTCGTGGATACCTATTGCGCAGTAGAACAGGGTGAAGTATGGGTGAAAAATATGTACATTGCAGAATATTTTTATGGAACGTACAATAATCATTCGGCGCGACGCGAACGCAAACTGTTGCTCAACAAAAAAGAGATACGCACGCTCGAATCGGCTGCAAAAAACAGCGGGTTTACGATAGTGCCAACCCGATTGTTTCTTAACGACAAAGGCTTGGTAAAGATTGTCATTGCAATTGCAAAAGGTAAAAAAGAATACGACAAACGGCAGACGTTGAAAGAAAGGGATGATAAACGTGACATGAAAAAAGCTTTTTTCGGATGAATAATAAAACAATAACAACTCTTCTCGAAGAACGGATAGTTGTTCTTGACGGAGGGTTGGGAACGATGATACAGGGGCTCCAACTGACGGAAGAGGATTATCGCGGGACAAGATTTGCCGGTCATGGCGTTCCTTTGAAAGGGAATATTGATTTGTTGAATATCACGCGTCCGGATGTGATTTGCGCTATTCAACGTCAATATTTAGATGCGGGCGCCGATATTTATGTAACCAATACTTTCAATGCAAACGCCATCTCTATGGACGATTATGACATGAAACACCTTGTGCGGGAATTAAACCTTGCAGCGGGAAGACTGTCGCGGACATTGGCGGATGATTTTATGCGCGTGCATCCGGAAAGAACTGTTTTTGTCGCCGGTTCAATTGGCCCGTCCAATAAAACAGCTTCGATGAGTCCGGATGTGAATGACCCCGCATTTAGGGCAGTGTCGTATATGGATTTATATCATGCATTTTATGAACAAATTGACGCATTGATAGATGGAGGCGTCGATATTATCTTTTTCGAAACAGCTTTCGATACCTTAAACCTGAAAGCCGGAATAGATGCAACCGTACAGGTATTTCAGGATAAAGAACGTTCGTTACCGATAATGCTTTCACTTACGTTGTCAGGTAAAAATGGGCGGACATTATCCGGACAGACCTTGACGGCTTTTCTTGCTTCCGTTCAGCATGTTCCGTTATTAAGCGTCGGGTTAAACTGCTCATTTGGCGCCTCAGAAATGAAACCTTTCCTGAAAGAATTTTCCAATAAAGCGCCTTATTATATCAGCGCTTATCCGAATGCAGGTTTGCCAAATCAATTCGGAAAGTATGACGAAACTCCGGAAAGTATGGCAGCAAAGATGAAAGAGTTTGTGGAAGAAGGGCTTGTAAATATTATTGGAGGTTGTTGCGGAACAACACCGGCGCATATCGCACAATTAAGGGCATTAATCGAAGAAGCGCAACCAAAACCCCATAAACCCGCTGAAAAAACCAATGCTTTATGGCTATCCGGTTTGGAATTACTCGAAGTTAAACCGGAAAATAATTTTATAAATATAGGCGAGAGGTGTAATGTGGCCGGTTCGCGTAAGTTTTTGCGGCTTATCAAAGAGAAAAACTACGACGCAGCGTTGGCAATTGCCCGTAAACAAGTGGAAGACGGCGCTCAGATCATTGATATCAACATGGATGACGGACTGTTAGATGCAGAGCAAGAGATGACTATATTTCTTCGCATGATTGCATCGGAACCGGAGATAGCGCGCGTTCCTATCATGATCGACTCATCGAAATGGGAAGTCATCGAACAGGGGCTTATGTGCGTACAAGGTAAAAGTATTGTTAATTCTATAAGCCTCAAAGAAGGTGAGGTTGTATTTCTGGAACGTGCTAATCGTATTCACCGGCTTGGAGCGGCTGTAATGGTGATGGCCTTCGACGAAAAAGGGCAAGCCGACAGTTATGAACGCAAGATTGAAGTATGCGCCCGCGCATACAAATTGTTGACAGAAAAAACCGCTTTTCCGCCACAGGATATTATATTCGATCCGAATGTGTTGGCTATTGCAACCGGTATGCCGGAACATGACCGGTACGGACTTGATTTTATTCGTGCTGTCGGTTGGATTAAGAAAAATCTGCCACACGCCAAAGTAAGCGGCGGTGTAAGCAACCTGTCATTCGCCTTGCGCGGTAATAATAATGTACGCGAAGCCATGCACGCGGTATTTTTGTATCATGCCATTCGAGAGGGAATGGATATGGGAATCGTAAATCCGTCGTCGTCAGTTACCTACAATGAAATACCGCTTGCTTTCAGGGAGTTGCTGGAAGATGTGATACTGGCGCGCCGCCCGGATGCTGCCGACAAGTTGATTGCTTATGCCCAGAGACCCAATGAACAGTCAGCCATCAAACAGGAAAAAACACAGGATGAGTGGCGAGGTCTTCCTTTGGAAACACGTATTGAATATGCGCTGATGAAAGGGATTGGCGATTTTTTAGAGGCGGATTTACACGAAGCATTGCAACAGTACGATAAGGCGGTCGATATCATTGACGGGCCTTTGATGCGCGGCATGAATAGGGTAGGTGAGTTGTTTGGTGAAGGGAAAATGTTTCTTCCACAGGTAATCAAAACAGCCCGTACGATGAAAAAAGCCGTAGAACTGTTACAGCCGGAGTTTGAAGCAGGGAAAATGATGAACGGGCGAACGGGCGAAGGGGCGAAGGGGAAGGCGGGGAAAGTTGTTATCGCAACCGTAAAAGGCGATGTGCATGATATCGGAAAAAATATCGTATCCATTGTATTGGCGTGTAATAATTATGAGGTGATCGACCTTGGGGTGATGACCCCCGCCGAAACCATATTAAAAGCCTTACAGGAAGATAATCCGGATATTTTGTGTCTTTCGGGACTTATCACCCCTTCTTTGGACGAAATGATACACATAGTAAAAGAAATGCAAAAGAAAGGCTTGCAAACTCCGGTATTTATTGGAGGGGCTACTACCTCGAAGTTGCATACAGCGCTGAAGATAGCTCCCCACTATGACTATCCTGTTATTCATGTCGCAGATGCATCCCAAAATCCGGTTATTGTAGCCAAAATACTTAATCCCGATACGCGTGATGATTTTATTAAAGAAGTGAAAGAGGAATATGAACACCTGCGTGATATACGACCGGCGTCTGTTGAATTAAAACGATTGCTTTCGCTGTCCGAAGCGCGTCGGTATCGCTTGAAAACAGACTGGGAAACTTGCCGTAAGACCGTTATGCCGAAACAAACCGGTGTAAGAAAAATAAGCATACCGGTTACAGAAGTTATACCATATATCAATTGGAGATATTTTTTTACTGCATGGAAATTTGACGGTCGTTATGCCGGTTTATCTCAATTAGATGATTGTGAGGGGTGCCAAACAGCCTGGTTACTTGAACAACCGGAAAAAGACCGTTCAAAAGCTGAAGAAGCATGGAAATTGTATAAAGATGCACGGAATTTGCTAAACCGGATGATTTCGGATGTGGAGGCGCTTTATGGATTATTACCTGCCATCAATGCTGGCGATGATATTCGTATAGAAAACATATCTATGCATACCCTTAACGCCAGTGATAATGTAACTGAAAAATATGTAACAATTCCGGCATTGCGCCAACAAACACCCAATGATAAGGGAGTATGCTTGTCGCTTGCCGATTTTATCGCGCCTGAATCGGAAGGATTTGACGATTTTATCGGTTTATATGCCGTTACTGTCGGCAAACAGATGGAATCGTATCTTCGACAGTATGAAAACAATAATTACATGCTGTTATTAACGCAATCCATCTCCGACCGTATAGTCGAAGCTGCATCTGAATGGTTGCATGAAAAAGTGCGTAAAGAATTCTGGGGTTATGCGCCGGACGAAAATTTATCTATCAATGAAATGCATAAAAATCATTATCAAGGTATTCGCCCTGCTGTCGGTTATCCATCGCTACCGGATCAGGGATTGATGTTCAAGATTGATCAATTATTACATTTGAATAGCATAGGAATCGGATTGACCGAAAACGGCGCATTAACGCCCTCATCGTCGGTAGCAGGGTTCTACTTTGCCCATCCCGAATCTTCCTATTTTATAATAGGACGAATTTCCGAAGAGCAATTGCAGGATTATGCTTTCCGGCGTGGAGCGCAAGCCAGCGATCTACGAAAGTTTCTTACAGAAAACCTGTATTAGATATGAAAGTTGAGATTATTACTATTGGAGATGAGTTGATGATAGGGCAGGTGGTTGATACCAATTCCGCCTGGATGGGGAAAATATTAAATGATAATGGTTTTCAGGTAGTTCGTAAAGTAGCTGTCGGCGACGATGCCTGTGACATCAAAAAAGCGCTGGACGAGGCATTTAGTCGAGCGTCGATTGTCTTGATAACAGGCGGACTGGGGCCAACAAAAGATGACATCACCTTGAAAACGCTTTGCGAATATTTCGATACATCCCTTTATTTTTCGCAGGAAGTATATCATCATATCGAAAATATGTTTCGCAAAAAGGGTTTCGTTATGAACGAACTAACACGTAATCAAGCATTTGTTCCGGAGAAAGCGACCGTTATACAAAATGATGCAGGAACGGCTCCCTGTACCTGGTTCGAACAGGATGAAAATGTGCTTGTTTCTATGCCCGGAGTACCTTTTGAAATGAAATGGTTGATGGAAAATAAAATCGTTCCGCGCTTGAATAAGAAATATCACCGAGACATCTATATCAGGCATCGTACAATCAGTGTGTCGGGCATCCCTGAGGCGGCGCTTGCTATCAAACTGACTGATTTTGAAAACAACCTGCCGGCGTTTGTAAAACTGGCCTATTTGCCTCAGTCGGGAATAATCCGTCTGCGCCTGTCAGCGTATTGTGAGGATGAAAAGATGGCGGAAGAAACGCCAGCCGTTTTACAACATCAATTAAAAGAAATATTGCAAAGTTATATCATAGCCGATTTAGATAAAAATATTGAAATATTAGTCGGCGAAAAGCTTCGTGAGAAAGGCCTTATGGTTGGTACGGCCGAAAGTTGTACGGGAGGCGCTATTGCTGCCTTACTTACATCGGTTCCCGGTAGCTCCGATTATTATCGGGGCAGCGTCATTGCCTATTCAAACGAAGTAAAACATAGACTGTTAGGCGTTTCTAAAAATGATATAGCAAAGTACGGAGCAGTGAGCAGGCAGGTTGTGGAACAAATGGCACAGGGCGCTTTGCATGTTTTAGGATGCGATTATGCCATAGCTACATCCGGTATAGCCGGCCCAAGTGGCGGCACACCTGATAAACCGGTAGGAACTGTATGGATTGCCGTGGCAAACAAAGACGCCGTTAATTCCCGGAAATTCCATTTCACCCTCATACGCGAACAGATCATTCAACACTCTGTCAATACTGCATTAATCATGTTGTTGAATTTATTGCCACCAATGCAATGACGGGAATACTAATACATACTGGCGTACTTTAGACACAAGGCTATGAATTGCTCCACCCGTTCGTGACTCACATCGTCCTGAATGATGTGAGCGGGAGCTATCATATATCCTCCGTTTTTGCCTAACGTTGCTATCTTTTCCTTAATATCCGATTCTAATTCCTCAATGGTGCCGTAAGGTAACAAATGTTGTTGGTCTATCGCGCCCCAGAACACCAGTTTATCACCAAATTCTGACTTCAATTCCTGTGCGGAGTGTCCCGGTACATCGGGCTGTACTGGGTTGAAGACATCGAACCCCATCTCTTTGATGTCATTGAGTAACAGACGTACCGCCCCATCGCAATGAAGGATAGGCAGAATATCGGCATTTATCGCCTTTAGCTGGTCATTCATCTTTCTGTACCAGGGTTTTACTTGGTCTCTGAAGATTTCAGGCGGCATAATTAGGCTGTTCTGTGTGCCGAAATCGTCGCCATACCATATCGCATCCACTCCCCGTTTTATCAGTTCGATAGCCACTTTCGTTTGGTATTCGGTACATTTCTCGAACAAAGGTTGAACATATTCAGCCTCAAGCATCATGTCTACTAACAATTTTTCAAGGCCGACAAGTTGTTGCGCCAGCGAGAATATGGTAACTTCAACATCACCAATGATATAATAATCATCCTTGTATTGGCCTACGATTCGTTCCGCATCGCGATAACGTCCCGGAACATTAGGGTCGGGAAACGTAAAGGCGTCGATGTCGGCTTTTGTCTGAGCGTTAGCTAAAGGATAGCCTACTACCTCGACATATATATCTCCCTGACGCATCAACATTCCGTATTCGTTGAGCCATGTGCCGTCGTCATTGCGGATAATCTTAAAATCGTCGCTTACCGACGCGCCAGTAATAACTACATCGCTTCCCAATGCTGTGCGAACATTGTTGCCGCTGATTCGCCACGTTACATCTTCGTATGGATTGTCGGTAATCTCCAACGGAAGATTCAGTTTTTTCGCAAAATAGTCAAGGTGATTTTTGCTCAAATCAAATTGAATGGGTACTCTATCAGGTAATCCCTCTTTTATGCGAAAAGCGCGTAAAACTCTTTCTCTTGGTCTCATGATATTTGTTTTATAAAAATTTATTCACACTGCAAAAGTACGATTTTTTTTTGAGTCAATATACGTTTTGATATAAAAAAACCCGCTTTTTTTGTATGTCTCTCAACTTGCACTATCTTTGCATCTGCAAATCCGTATTTGATATGAAAAAGCAGTTGTAATTTTAATATTTATAATATGAAAGAAGTATTTACAGGAATTGATCATCCCGCTCTTGCCGCGGATGATGTGGTTACCCTAACACAATGGTATTGTGATGTTCTCGGCTATGAAGTGTATGCAAAAACAGACAAGCCGGTTTTTATTATTAAAGCCCCCGATGGCACCTTTATTGAGATGATGCCAAAGGATGATACCGCGCGTCCTGAACGTGCGATTTGCACACCGGGCTGGTCCCATTTAGCGCTACGTGTAAGCGACATGGATACAGCTATTGCTGCTCTCGACAAGTTCGGAGTAGCATGGACTGGCGCTGAATTTGAAGCCATAGGAGGTGGACGTATCCGCAATCTTACCGACCCTGAAGGCAATCTTATTCAAATTGTTCAACGACCGACTAATTAATTAGGAATTACAAAGCCCTCCGTTCGCCCCATTCAACTTACAAAAAAAACAATGCCTTTAAATTTACAAAAAAATCTTCCCGCAATCGAACTGCTGAAAAAGGAGCACATTTTCGTGATGGATTCACTTCGCGCTTCAGAGCAGGATATACGTCCGTTACGAATTGTAATCCTGAATCTGATGCCGTTGAAAATAACAACGGAGACTGATCTTGTTCGTCTGTTAAGTAACTCACCATTGCAGATGGAGCTTGAATTTATGAAGATAAAAGGTCATCAACCTAAAAATACACCGATAGAACACATGCAGGAGTTTTACAGGGATTTTGATGTCATTTGTAACGATTATTACGACGGAATGATCATTACCGGAGCGCCGGTGGAACAATTATCTTTTGAAGATGTGACCTATTGGGAGGAACTGAAGACAATTTTCAACTGGAGCCGGAAGCATGTTACTTCCACCCTTTTTATTTGCTGGGCTGCGCAGGCCGGCCTCTATCATTTTTATGGCGTACCCAAATATGATCTTGGCGCTAAACAATTCGGCATTTTCCAACATTCGATGAGCGACCCTTATCTCCCTATTTTTCGTGGGTTTGATGATGTGTTTTTTGTGCCTCACAGCCGGCATACCGAAATACGACGGGAAGATATCCTGAAAGCGCCTGCACTCAAATTGCTTTCTGAAAGCCCGGATGCAGGTGTATATATGATAGTAGCACGCGGAGGACGTGAATTTTATATCACCGGACATTCCGAATATGCGCCCAATACGTTGCATGATGAATATATGCGCGATTTGCAAAAAGGATTACCGATAACCATGCCTCAAAATTACTATACGGATAATGACCCGTCAAAACCTCCTTTGGTTCGTTGGCGCGGGCACGCCAATCTGCTTTTTACAAACTGGCTTAACTACTATGTTTACCAGGAAACACCCTACCATGTCGAAGATATAAAAAATCTCGGAGACCTGACCGTAAGACCGTAAGATATTCATTGTTCATTGTTCATTATTCATGAAAGGTTGGTTTATTTTTTTATTCATCATTTCGCTTTTTGTTGGTTGCGACAATGTGACACTTAATCCTTTACTCGGTAAATGGCAGTTAAAGACTGTTGAAAAAAACGGAGAAATTACAAACCCCGTAGATACGGTGTGGTATAATTTTCAATCCCAGTCGATTTTTTCGATTCAAATTTATGATCCTCAGCAAAACCGTTACAGGGAATTTGTAGGCTTACGAAAACAGGAAGATAAAGTGATATCTATCAGTTTGATAGACGAAGGTGCAATCGCTTTTTCCGATTGGAATAGCATAAATCGTTCATTTACAATTATTAATATTAACAGAAGGCGATTACTTTTGCAAAGCGAAGAAGGGTATCGGTATTCGTTTGACAATTTTTAGCTTATGGATTATCTTAATCAACTTGATGACAGTCAGCGCGAAGCGGTATTATATGACAATGGGCCATCACTTGTCGTCGCCGGCGCCGGTTCGGGGAAAACGCGTGTATTGACTTATAAAATTGTTCATTTATTGAGCAACGGTTATCAACCCCATACGATACTTGCACTCACTTTTACAAATAAAGCGGCGCGCGAGATGAAACATCGGATTGCCTCTTTGATAAACGAATACAGTACGCGTTACTTGTGGATGGGTACATTTCATTCTATCTTTTATCGTATTTTACGTCGAGAAGCGCAGTACATAGGCTTTTCTCCGAATTTTACCATTTACGATACGGCAGATTCAAGGAATTTAATCAAAACGATACTGAAAGAACTGAATCTTGATGAGAAAGTTTATCGTCCGGGCATGGTTCAAAGCCGTATATCCAACGCTAAAAATTCGCTGATTACCTGTAATGCTTATGTTGGAAATGATAAGTTAATGCGAGAAGATCGTTATAACGGTATGCCGCAAATCGGAGAAATATATCAATGGTATCAGAATCGTTGTTCCCGGGCTGGAGCTATGGATTTCGACGATCTGCTCTTGTATACCAATATTTTGTTCCGCGACCATCCGGAGGCGCTTGCCAAGTATCAGAATCAGTTCCGTTATGTTTTGGTTGATGAATACCAGGATACGAATTTTGCGCAACATCTGATTGTCGCCCGTCTTTGCGAAAACCATCATCTTGTTTTCGCCGTTGGAGATGATGCCCAAAGTATTTATTCATTCCGCGGGGCTAATATTGATAATATGCTTCGCTTCCAGGAGAACTATCCGGATTGTAAGGTTTTTAAGTTAGAACAGAACTATCGTTCGACGCAAAACATTGTCGATGCAGCTAATAGCTTGATAGATAAGAATAAAGAACAAATCAGGAAGACAGTCTATTCTAAAAACGATAAAGGAAGTAAAATATCGGTGCTGTCGGCCTATTCCGATTTTGAAGAAAGTTACCTTGTTTCGTGTAAAATAGGGGAGATGATGCAACGTAAAGGAAGCGCCTATGCCGACTTTGCTGTACTTTACCGGACGAATGCCCAGTCGAGGACGCTCGAAGAGGCTTTGAACAAACGGATGATAAAATACAAGATTTACGGCGGCCAGACATTTTATCAACGCAAGGAGATCAAGGATTCATTAGCCTACTTGCGTATGATTGTGAATCCGTCAGATGAAGAAGCCCTGAAACGTATCATTAATTATCCCGTGCGTGGTATCGGCGAAACAACCATCAACAAGTTGCAACATGCGGCCGTTGCTGCCCGGGTATCCTTGTGGGAGGTGATTGTTTCACCCGGTGACTTTCAGATTGACATAAGTAAAGGAACCGTAGATAAAATCGTGCTTTTTAGGGAATTGATACAGGAAATGCAGCAGTTGAATAAAGAGATGAACGCCGCTGAAATTGGTGTGGTCGCCCTGAAAATGAGCGGTATCCATGGGAATTTCATCGCGGATAAATCGTTTGAGGGACTTAGCCGTCTCGAAAATGTGAATGAACTCTTGAATGCCATGACAGAGTTCGTTGCCCTCAGGTTGGAAGAAGGATCGAATAATGTCACCTTAACGGATTTCCTGATGGAAGTATCGCTGATGACCGACCAGGACAATGATAAGGATGAAAATGCCGACAAGGTAACCTTGATGACAGTTCATTCGGCAAAAGGACTTGAGTTTAAGAATGTCTTTATCGTCGGAATGGAAAATGAACTGTTCCCTTCGGCACATTCCCTCTTTAATCCGAAAGCTATTGAAGAAGAACGGCGTTTGTTTTATGTCGCAATAACCCGTGCAAAAGAGAATTGTTTTATCACGTATGCTGAACACCGGTATCGAAACGGACAAAGTAATACGGCGACGCCCAGCTTTTTCATCGATGATATTGATGACATATACCTCGATTATTCCGAAGGCATCGAATTACCAGCCCAACGATGGGTAAAATCATCATTCGACTATGATAGCGATCAAGACCCCTTTTTAGACAGGCGCAACGAACAGAAAAGAAATCAGGAATTTGATTCGGATGATTCTCTGAATTACTCCAAACGAACCTACAACAAGTCCTGGGACGCGGATGATTACCCGAAACGCTTTGTAAACAAGTATTTGAATGTGGAAGCGAACCTGAAACGCATCAATAAGGGTAATAATGCGAAGGATTCATCGGTTACAGCGCAGGTAACAAATGTGGTATCCATAGGCGATTTTACCATTGGTGATAAAGTGCTCCACCAGCGTTTCGGCGAAGGCGTCATCATTTCTATGGGAGGTGCAGGAAGTGATGCTAGATTAAACGTTGAATTTAACAATACGGGAGTAAAGACTCTTTTGTTGAAATATGCGAAACTTAGAAAAGTTTAATGTATTCCTAATATAAAAAAAATGAATTTTGTTTTATCATCGCCTTGTTATGTGATGGAAGAATCGGCGCTAAGGCGTAATCTTTCGTTGATAAAGCGTGTGAGTGAACATGCCGGAGTAGATATTATTCTGGCATTCAAGGCTTTTGCTCTATGGAAATCCTTTCCGATTTTCAGGGAATACGGTTTCAAGTCGACTGCCAGTTCGGTGTTTGAAGCGCAGCTTGCCTGGGAGGAGATGGGAGGCCTCGCGCATACTTATTCGCCTGCCTATACCGATGAAAACATCTCCGTTTTCATCGATTATAGCAGCCATATCACGTTCAATTCATTGTCGCAATTCAACCGGTTTTATCCACGAATAGCTTCCTCCAGCAAACAAATTTCCTGTGGTTTGCGCATCAATCCCGAATTTTCAGTTGTAAGTACGGAACTTTATGATCCGTGCGCTCCGGGTTCACGTATGGGGGTTACTGCCGATAAACTCGGTGAAACCATACCCGATGGAGTGGAAGGATTACATTTTCATACTTTGTGCGAATCGACTTCTTACGATTTGGAAAAAACGTTAGCCGTTGTCGAAAAGCGATTCGGACGTTTTTTTAAAAAGCTAAAATGGTTGAATATGGGTGGCGGACATCTGATGACGCACAAAGATTATGATACGAAACACCTCATTTCTTTGTTGAAATCTTTCGGTGAAAGGCACCCAAATCTTAAAGTAATACTTGAACCGGGAAGTGCATTTACTTGGCAGACAGGATTCCTGCTTACAACGGTTGTCGATGTTGTTGAAAATAACGGTATTCAAACGGCGATTATAGACGCTTCCTTTTCATGCCATATGCCCGATTGCTTGGAAATGCCTTATAAACCGGACATCCGTGGCGCCATCGACGCCGGACCGCCCATCATGGCAATTGGTGAAAACGTAAGTACCGGTCAAGATATCCCGGCATCTTTTAAAAAATACAGGTATCGTATCGGAGGCAACAGTTGTCTGAGCGGTGACTTTATGGGCGACTGGTTTTTTGAAAAACCGCTTGAACCCGGCGATCAGCTCATCTTTGAAGATATGATTCATTATACTACTGTGAAAACCACCCTTTTCAACGGCATACCGCATCCCTCCATTGCTTTCCTGCGTGAAAACGGAGATATGGACTTATATCGTACCTTCACTTACGAAGACTACAAGAGTAGAATGGATTAATAATAGTTCAATAATTTTTTTGAACTATTATTAATATACACTATCTTTGCCGAAAATTGTAAACAAAATGGGAATATTCGGTTTTTTTAGCAAAGAGAAAAAGGCAACTTTAGATAAAGGGCTTTCAAAAACAAAAGAAAGCGTTTTTTCCAAGATAGCGCATGCGTTGATAGGAAAAAGTAAAGTCGACGATGATGTACTTGATAACCTGGAAGATGTGCTCATCTCTTCGGATGTGGGCGTCGAAACGACACTCAAGATAATCAAGCGTATCGAAAAACGCGCATCTACCGATAAGTACGTCACTTCCGACGAATTAACGCGGTTACTTCGTGAAGAAATAGCTATGTTATTGATGGAAAATCAATCGCAGGACGCTGAGCATTTTACGATCCCCGACACTTCCAAACCATACGTAATCATGGTTGTAGGCGTCAACGGGGTAGGGAAGACCACTACAATAGGGAAATTGGCCTATCAGTTTAAGAAAAACGGATTCACCGTTTATCTTGGTGCAGCGGATACTTTCCGTGCGGCAGCAGTCGAACAGTTGGTGATCTGGGGGGAGCGTGTCGGAGTACCCGTCATCAAACAAAAAATGGGAGCCGACCCGGCATCCGTAGCGTATGATACGATTAACTCGGCAAAAGCCAATCAGGCGGACGTCGTCATTATTGATACGGCAGGACGTCTCCATAACAAGGTAAACCTGATGAACGAACTGAAAAAAATAAAAAATGTGATGAAAAAGGTCTTACCTGAAGCGCCCCACGAGATTTTACTGATACTTGACGGCTCAACCGGACAAAATGCCTTCGAACAAGCCAAACAGTTTACTGCCGCCACCGAAGTAAATGCTTTGGCTATCACTAAATTGGACGGCACTGCAAAAGGAGGCGTCGTCATCGGCATATCCGACCAGTTCCGTATTCCCGTTAAATATATCGGCTTAGGAGAAGGCTTGGAAGATATTCAGGTATTCAGACGTATGGAGTTCGTCAATTCACTTTTCGGAAATTAATGCGTAAAAACAAAGTAGACATCATCACACTGGGTTGCTCGAAAAATTTAGTTGATTCCGAACAACTGTTGTACCAGTTCAAAGCGAATGGGTATACGGTGGCGCACGATCCGGATAAGGTAAACGGAGAAATAGCAGTCGTGAATACATGCGGTTTTATTGGCGACGCACAGGATGAATCCGTACAAATGATTCTGGAACTCGAAGAAGCGAAACGAAAAGGACAAATAGGCAAACTCTTTGTGATGGGATGTCTTTCAGAACGTTTTATGGATGAGCTAAAACATGAAATAACGGGCGTAGACCGTTTTTACGGTAAATTTGACTGGAAAAACCTACTGAACGACTTGGGTAAATCATTTCATGCCAATCAGCAGGATGAGCGTATCCTGACAACACCTTCCCATTATGCCTATTTGAAAATAGCGGAAGGATGTAATCGCCACTGTTCTTTTTGTTCAATACCCATTATGACAGGCAAATATCAATCGCGTCCGATGGACGCCATTGTGTCGGAAGCGCACCTGTTGGCGGCTAAAGGAGTAAAAGAATTACAGGTCATCGCACAAGACCTGACCTATTATGGACTTGACTTGTATAAAAAAGCCTCATTACCGGAATTAATCAAACGTCTTTCCGATATCAAGGGAATTGAGTGGATACGTCTCCATTATGCCTATCCCGCCCGTTTTCCTTACGATTTGTTGCAGGTCATGCATGAACGCGATAATGTATGCAACTACTTGGATATTGCCTTGCAACATATCACTGACCGGATGTTGAAAAAAATGCGACGTCCCGTCACCCGTAAGGAAACGTACGACCTGATTAACACTATCCGTCGGGAAGTTCCCGGTGTTCACCTTCGAACGACGTTGATGACGGGTCATCCGGGGGAGACGGAGGATGATTTTAACGAATTGGTCGCTTTTGTCAATGAAATACGTTTTGAACGATTAGGCGTTTTCGCGTACAGTCATGAGACCGGTACTTATTCATACACCCATTACAAGGATGAAGTGCCGGACGAAATAAAACAACACCGGTTAGATACGATCATGCGTATTCAACAACGTATTTCAATGCAAATAAATGAGACAAAGACCGGAAAAATTTTTAAAACGATTATTGACCGGAAAGAAGGCGATTTTTACGTCGGACGAACGCAATTCGACTCGCCGGAAGTTGACCATGAAGTGCTGATAAACAGCGATAAACGGCTAAAGATTGGAACATTTTATAACGTCTTGATTGAGAAAGCCGAGCACTATGATTTGTATGGAAAAACGTTGTCTTTTCGATAAAAAAGTATTTTTTTGTAAAAAAATGAGAAAATATTTGGATTATAAAAAATAACCGCATATATTTGCATCGAAATAACGAAGCAAATGTTCTATAGATTATGAAAGATGTAGAATTAGTTACCGCATTGTCCAGGCAAATGGATATGACGCCACATGACGTACTTAATACACTATCAGCATTTTATACGTTGATAGGAAATACTATTGCAGATGGAGGAAGTGTTAATATTTCCGGCCTCGGACAGTTTGAAATAAAGAAAAAAAGAGAACGATTGTCGGTGAATCCGGTCAACAAGAAAAAATACCTGATCCCACCAAAACTTACTCCTGTTTTTAAGCCAGCTCCCTATTGGAGAAATTACTTGAAAAAATTAGATGAAAATGAATGAACGTCTATCCACACGTAGCTTAGCAGAACAACTTGCCAACCAAACAGGCTTGGATAGGAAGAGTGCAGAAGAATTTATTGATACGCTCACATCCTACTTTACGCAAGGTCTTGAAAGAAATAAAGTTGTGAAAATTTTTGGATTAGGTGTGTTTAAAATTATGCTGGTTCGTGAACGCGAAAGTGTTCATATTCAGACTGGAGAACGGTTTGTCATACCTGCACACCACAAACTTACTTTTATCCCTGACAAAAATTTTAAAGAACAAATTAATCGTCCGTTTGCATTATTTGAACCGATAGAAGCTCCGGAAAGCGAACTGTTAGATTTTAACTATGAAGATGAGCTTCCCGAATCAATCCTAATGGGGGATAGCGCCTCATATGCTGATGAGCTATCCGAAACTGCTTCCTACGAAGATAAACTACCCGAACCAACTGCATTAGCTAATAGCGGTTACTACGAAAAATATCTACCCGAGGAAGAAAGCATTACCAACGAAGATGAGCTTCCCGAGACCCCATTAGCGGAAAACGCTTACTACGAAGAAGAACTACCCGAACCAACCGCATTGGCTAATAGCGGTTACTACGAAAATTATCTATCAGAGGAAGAAAACGCTTCCAACGAAAACGAACTATCCGAGACCCCATTAGCTTCCTACGAAGACGAGCTATCCAAGGAAGAAGGCTTAACCTACGAAGAAGATTTACCCATAACCCCGTTGTATATTGAAGATTACTTCAGTTCTGATTTGATAAATGAGGTTATAAAAAACAGCGATGAGGAAACTTTTTTTGAGGATTTTGCAAATGAAATAGAATCTATACCAGAGTCACAAAATGATAATGTATTGTATGAAGAACAAACTGTTCCCGGATTTTTGAATGTATCCCCGGCCAACGAAGAAGAAACTGTAACCGAACCTTCTGACGAAGAGTTGGAATACGAAGTGCAGGCTGCATCCGCATCTTCATACGAAGAGATGGAATATGACAAACAAGTGGCATCCGAATCTTCAGACGAAGAATTACCATACAATGTAGTATCTGTATCAACGACTTATACACACAAACCGGATGAAACGGAAGCGCCGGTGGCGGAAAAAAGTGAATCTACTTTCTTTGCTCCCGGTAAGAAAAGGAAAAATATGCTCGTATGGTTTTATTTAGTAGTCATACCGGTATGCATTATTATCGGATCAATAATAGGCGCCTATATTTTCCTTGGAATAAATGCTGAAAGAACATCGCTGGTGAAACAAAATCAAGATGTATCAAATTTCACCTCCCTGACAGACATTAGTTCAGTTTCACCTTTTGATGTCGATTCAAATTCCAATGATATGCTACCTGATACTCTAACGCAGGAATTAAACCCGGAGCCGGAAAGCAATGAAAGCCCCGCAAATAGCAATATTCCGGTATCTCAAAATGACGACAACGAGATTCTTTCAACGAACAATTCAAGCGAAAATAATACCTCCGATACAAACTCAATAAGGAAACAGGAGATAGAACCTGTCACAGACTGGCTTGTACCATCGCCTGACAATATCAGAACCAACGGGACAAGGCGGGTTAACGCACCAAACAGGGCTTTAGAAGACAGAAACAGGGCTTTATCTAATAATTCAAGGCAATCGACTACCGGAAGTACGACAAGAACAACGACAGGAAATACATCAACTACCACAGCTACTACTTCGACCACAGCAAACGCGAGAGCATTACCGACAAGCATCCGGATGCGGGCAGGGTCGACACTGACGCAAATAGCGCTGGATTATTATGGAAATAAAGTATTCTGGGTCTATATCTATGAACATAACAGGAACCTCATTAACGACCCTCATAAAGTTCCCATCGGTACCGAACTGCAATTGCCGTCGCCAAGCGCTTACGGTATTGATTCGAAAAACGCCGCTTCTCTCCAAAGGGCGGCACAAAAACAAGCGCAATATAACTAAGAATTATGAATTCGCCCCTTCGCCCCTTCGCCCCGTTCACCCATTCGTCCATTCGCCCCTTCGCCCCTTCGCCCCTTCGCCCCGTTCGCCCCTTCGCCCCTTCGCCCCTTCGCCCCATTCCTTAAAAAATTATAATATTTCAGTCGTTTTTAATAAAATAAATAAAAACATACCTCTTTTGCGTTTCCGGTTATGTTTATTTAACATTAAAATTTGAATTTTCAAATTTAACATATTTATTTTTGTACCCGAATTAGAGAGAAAATTGATATTACTATTAGCTATTAACTATTAACTATAAACTATAAAAAGGTATGAATGAGACAGTTGATATCCGAGAATTGAACGAAAAGATTGAAAGTAACAGCGCATTTGTGACTATGATCACTTCCGGAATGGGACAGATAATCGTTGGCCAGAAACATCTGATTGAATCTTTATTGATTGGATTATTATCGGACGGCCATATTTTGCTGGAAGGGGTGCCCGGTTTGGCAAAGACGCTTGCCATCAAAACGCTGGCATCGCTGGTGGATGCCCAGTATAGTCGCATCCAGTTTACGCCGGACCTCCTGCCGGCCGACTTGATTGGCACATTGATTTATAGCCAGAAAAATGAAGAGTTTTCGGTCAAACAAGGCCCGATTTTCGCTAATTTCATTTTAGCTGACGAAATAAACCGCGCACCGGCGAAAGTACAAAGCGCCTTGCTCGAAGCCATGCAGGAACGCCAGGTTACGATAAGCGATACTACCTATAAATTGCCAGACCCTTTCCTTGTCATGGCGACGCAAAATCCAATCGAACAGGAAGGCACTTATCCGCTACCGGAAGCACAGGTTGACCGCTTCATGCTGAAGGTGATTATCAATTATCCTAAAAAAGAAGAGGAAAAATTAGTCATACGGCAGAATATCTCCGGCGAAAAGAAAATTGTAAAACCAATTCTTACTACCGATGAGATACAAAACGCCCGGAACATCGTTCACGAGGTGTATCTCGATGAGAAAATTGAAAGATACATCCTCGATATTGTTTTCGCAACCCGCTTCCCGCTTGAATACGGATTGAAAAACCTGTCGAATATGATTGCATTTCCGGCATCCCCGCGCGCCTCTATCAACATGGCGCTTGGCGCACGTGCGTTTGCGTTTATCAAACGGCGCGGATATGTTATCCCTGAAGATGTACGGGCCGTATGCCATGATGTGATGCGACACAGGATCGGTTTAAGCTACGAAGCAGAAGCTAATAATCTTACTTCCGAAGAAATTATCAGCGAAATATTAAATAAAGTAGAAGTGCCCTGAAAAAGTTTTCTGAATGTGTCTTTTTACGAAGTGAAAAACTGAAAACTGAAAACTGACAACTGACAACTATTTTAATGGAAACAAACGAACTGATAAAAAAAGTAAGGAAGATCGAAATTAAGACACGCGGACTGTCGCGTAATATTTTCGCAGGCGAATACCATTCCGCGTTCAAAGGACGCGGTATGGCGTTTAGCGAAGTGCGTGAGTATCAATATGGCGACGATATACGCGACATCGATTGGAACGTTACAGCCCGGTATGCGCGACCGTATGTGAAAGTGTTCGAAGAAGAACGCGAACTGACAGTGATGTTGCTGATTGATGTGTCGGGTAGTAAGGATTTCGGTACGGTGCAGGTGATGAAAAACGAGATAACAACCGAAATAGCGGCAACACTTGCCTTCTCGGCAATTCAGAATAATGATAAAATAGGTGTTATCTTCTTCTCCGACAAGATCGAAAAATTTATCCCGCCCCAGAAGGGACGGAAACATATCCTGTATATCATTCGCGAACTGCTTAATTTTCAACCTGAAAATAAAAAAACAGACATCTCGCAGGCTTTGAAATACCTGACGAATGTGATAAAAAAACGGTGCACTACGTTTCTGATTTCCGACTTCATTAGTAACTTTAATTATATGGATGCGATGACAATCGCTAACCGGAAGCACGATGTGGTAGCTATTCAGGTGTACGACCGCCGCGAAACGGAATTACCCTCCGTAGGACTGATTAAGATGAAAGACGCCGAAACCGGACAGGAACGCTGGATCGACAGTTCATCCGCTAAGGTAAGAAACATAAATCGTGAATGGTGGAACCGCCGGCAGGACGAAATGACACAGTTATTCAACAAATGTCGTGTGGATTCGGTATCTTTACGTACGGAAGACGATTATGTCAAATCGTTGCTTACTTTGTTTCATAAACGTAACTAATTATATTCATGATTCTGAGAAAATATCCTGTTTTATACATTCTGTTTTCGTTTCTTGTTTCGTTGCAAGTGATGAGTTCGTATGCGCAACAGTCGCTTATTGATGTTAAAATAGACGAACCTGACCTGCTGATAGGCGAGCAAACGTTGCTTCATGTAACCGTAACTACCGATAAGGATAAACAAGTGTTTATCCCGATGCCGGGTGAAAGGCTGACGGAAGGGGTAGAGGTGTTGCAGATTTTTTCGCCCGATACGACGGATATCAAAAACAACCGCATGACTATCCGGTATGACCTGTTGATTACCTCTTTCGATTCGTCCCTGTATCTGCTTCCATCATTTGTAGTGATTGACGACCGCGATACCATCTTCTCCAACCAGGTGGCGCTGAAAATATCATCGCCCGATGTCGACCTCGATAATCCCGAAGAATTTTTCGATATCAAGACAGTCTGGCGTCCTCCGTTTGTGCTGTCCGATTATTATGCACTGTTCTACGGCGTACTGTTTGCCTTGTTTTTGATTTGCGTCACCGGTTATTTCATACAACGGATGCGCAACCGTCCGAAGAAAACCGAAGTGAAAGACGAAGGTCCTAAATTGCCGCCGCATGAGTTGGCAATGAAAGAACTGAAAACCATCCGCGAAAGGAAATTATGGCAACAAGGGCGTAACAAAGAGTATTATACAGAGGTGACTGACACTTTAAGACGCTATATCTCCGCCCATTACGGGGAATCAGCCTTAGAGAAAACAACAGCGGAAATACTCGATATCATACGCAATGGGGAACCAGGGCATAAAGAAGTCTTTAACCTGTTGAAGCAGATTCTTCAATTGGCTGATTTTGTGAAGTTTGCTAAACTCCATCCGCTACCCGACGAAAATGAGATGTCGATGTTTAACGCCCAGTTGTTTGTAGAAAAGACGAAACCGAACGATGCAAACATGACGACTATTTCGGACGATGATGAAAATAAACTTAATAATAAAGAATAAGATGATATTTGCCAATCCACATTATTTATATTTATTATTGTTGTTGATTCCGTTGATAGCCTGGTATATCTTCCGGTTGCGGACAAAACAGGCCGCCCTGCAGGTATCTTACCTGGAGGCTTTCAACGCTCCACGAACAAAGACCCTTAAAGTATATTTGCGACACTTACCGTTTGTATTGCGAATGGCTACGATTGCTATGATAATCATCATCCTGGCACGTCCGCAGTCGACCGACAACTGGGACACCCGAAGCACGGAAGGTATTGATATCATGCTGTCAATGGATATTTCCGGCAGTATGCTGGCCGAAGACTTGAAACCAAACCGCCTCGAAGCCGCCAAAGAAGTAGCGACAGCGTTCATAAACGGTCGACCGAATGATAATATCGGGTTAGTCGTTTTTGCCGGCGAGAGCTTCACCCAATGCCCGCTAACCTCCGACCATGCCGTATTACTTAATCTTTTCAAAGAAATACGCCATGGAATGATCGAAGACCAGACGGCCATCGGACTGGGGATAGCCAATGCGGTGAGCCGTATCAAAGACAGTAAGGCAAAATCACGTGTGATTATATTATTAACGGACGGCGTCAATAACCGGGGTGAGATAGCGCCGGTAACAGCCGCCGAGATAGCACAAACTTTCGGGATACGCATTTATACTGTCGGCGTAGGAACCCGTGGCGATGCCCCCATAGCGTTTCAAAACCAGTTCGGCAACAAACAGTATACCGTAATACGGGATGAAATAGATGAACCGGCTCTGAAGCAAATTGCAGCTATCACCGGCGGACAATATTTCCGCGCAACAGATAATGCAAGCCTGCGAGCCATCTATCAGGAGATCGACCAGATGGAAAAAACAAAGATCAGCGTACAACAATACAGCAAAAAACAGGAGGAATACCTGCCCATCGCATTGCTCACATTCGCCCTGTTGCTTTTTGAAATATTATTGAGATATACCTGGTTTAGAAATATTCCCTAGTGAAGAATTAAGAATTAGGAGTACTGAAAACTGAAAACTGAAAACTATATGTTTAGATTTGCACACCCTGAGTATCTGTATTTGTTAGTTATACTTCCCGTATTGCTCATTTTTTACGTATTCATCGTTAGAATCCGTAAAAAAGCAATCAAAAATTATGGGACGACCGAACTGATAGCGTCCCTGATGCCCGAAGCCTCAACCAAACGCAAGAGTTTGAAATATTATATCCTGTTCATAGCTATTGGTATCGTCATTTTTATAATTGCCGGCCCCCAGTTCGGCTCAAAATTGGAAACTGTCAGGCGGCAGGGGATCGAAGTGGTGATATGTTTAGACATTTCCAACTCCATGCTTGCCGATGATATCCAGCCCAACCGGTTGGAAAAAGCGAAACAAATGCTTTCGCGACTGACCGATGACCTGATTAACGATAAAATCGGATTAATCGTTTTTGCAGGCGATGCGTTTGTTCAAATCCCTATCACCTCCGATTATATTTCGGCTAAAATGTTCCTTTCATCTATCAATCCATCGATGGTTTCGACACAAGGAACAGCAATTGGAACCGCCATCAACTTGGCCATGCGTTCGTTCACACCCGATGAAAGCGTAGGAAAAACAATTGTGCTGATTACAGACGGTGAAAACCACGAAGACGACGCCATCAAGGCGGCCACTACCGCTGCCGAAAAAGGAGTAAAAGTGAATATTATCGGCATCGGAACGCCCCAAGGCAGGCCGATACCCGTCGGTAATAATGCTTTCCTGAAAGACAATGCCGGTAATGTAGTGATTACGCAGCTCAACGAAACAATGTGCCAGGAAATAGCGCAGGCGGGTAGAGGTATCTATGTACGCGCAGATAATACAAACAACGCACTCAGGGCTATCCAAAGCGAACTGAGTAAGATGTCAACATCGGAAGTGGAGAGCCAGGTAATAACAGACTATGACGAACGATTCCCTACATTGGCGTGGATAACGCTCATTTTACTTGTACTGGAATTACTTACCTCAGAACGCAAAAACCGGTTGTTCCGGAATGTGAAACTCTTTAACCAAGATTAATAAGATGCAATTAAGATTAAAAAGATTTTATAGGGCAGCATTAGCGATAACATATCGCCTCTTCGCCTGTTTGCCTCTTCGCCCGTTCGCCCGTATGCTCTATATTGCTTTCGCAGCATTTTTGTTTTGTGCAGGGTCTCTGACAGCGCAAAAAGCGGAACGGCAAAATATACGCGACGGAAATAAACAGTATAAAAAAGAGAACTTTACGGAAGCCGAAAATGCTTACCGCAGAAGTATTGACATCAATCCACGCTCAGTGGAAGGTGTTTTTAACTTGGGTAACGCGCTCTATAAACAGGAAAAATATCCCGAAGCGCTTGAACAATACCAGCATATCGCCGAACAGGGAGAACGGCTACTTCGTGAAGACCCTGATAATATCGAACGCCTGGCGCATGTCTTTCACAATGTCGGCAATATAGGTATGATAAGTCAGCAATACCAGCAAAGTATTGAAGCCTATAAACAATCATTGCGACTCAATCCCATGGATGATGAGACACGATATAATCTGGCATTAGCGCAGAAACTGTTACAAGACCAGCAACAAGAGCAGCAAGACCAAGACCAGAATCAGGACCAGGAACAGGAACAAGATGACCCAAATCAGGACCAACAAGACCAACCGGAGCAACCGCAAAATCAGGATCAACAAGAGCAGGAACAAAAGACGCAGGAGGAAGAAAGCCAAACCGAACAAATGAGTCGTGATAATGCCCAGCAGATTTTAGACGCATTCCTGCAGGATGAAAAAGATACGCAGGAGAAAGTGAGACAATTGCAAATGCAACAACAACAAAATCGTAGAAGAGAAAAACAATGGTAATTTATAGTTTTCAGTTTTCAGTTTTCAGTTTTCAGTTCAATTATTCAATGTTTTCAGTTTTCAGATTCGTAATTCTTAATTCTTAATTGATTATCGTATGAGAAAGGTAATATTATTCATATACTTAATCCTGTCTACAATGTCGGCTATCGCGCAGGATGTGACATTTAAAGTCGCTGCTCCGCCTGCAGTAGTGGCAGGCTCGAATTTTGTATTGGTTTATGAAATAAATCGGTATAATTGCACGGATTTTCGACCGCCAGCGGAAATTTCCGATGCTTTTGACGTACTGTATGGACCTGTGCCAAGTAAAGCTCAAAGCATACAATTTATTAACGGAAGACAAACCCGTACAGAAAGTACGACGTTTACCTATACCTTAGGAGCTAAGAAGGAAGGAACATTTAACATCGGACCGGCAACGGTCAAGATCGGAAATTCCGAATATAAATCAGAATCATTCAAAATCAATGTGTTACCTCAGGATCAAACCCAACAGCCTCAATCGCAGGGTGCACAGACTCAATCGCAGGGCGCACAGACTCAATCGCAGGGCGCACAGACTCAATCACAGGGCGCACAGACTCAATCACAGGGCGCACAGACTCAATCGCAGGGCGCACAGACTCAATCGCAGGGTAGGAGAAGGACAGTAACTTCCGTCGTACCGCCGACGACCGTATATCCTAGTAGGGGACAACAACAGGGTGGGGAAACGACATCCCCCGGAGGAATAAACGATGAAAACCTTTTTATACGGATGATTGTTGCAAAACGGAACGTTTTTGAACAGGAAAGTTTTTTAGTAACCTTTAAAATCTATTCTACCTATAAAATGGTCGGCGTTGAACCTAAGTTCCCCGAGTTTGAAGGATTTTTATCGCTGATTATTGACCTGAAATCATATGATGTAGTAGTGGAAAACTATAACGGACGTAATTATTATACAGTTGTTGTTAAGGAGGCCATCCTGTTTCCGCAACGTTCCGGTCAGTTGACTATCGGAAGCGGAAAAGTGGATGTTAAACTGGAGGTTCAGACGCAAGGAAGAGGACGAAGTCTCTTTGAAGACTTTTTCGGCTCAGTACAGGAAATAACGAGAGAGGTCACTTCTCCACCTACTACAATTAATGTGAAACCGTTGCCTGACGGCAAACCGGCCAACTTCTCAAATGCAGTAGGCAATTTTACGATGACCTCGGAAATAAACCGCACGCAACTTAAAGCAAATGAAGCAGTAACCATCAAACTGACTTTCAAAGGTAACGGAAATATACGGTGGTTTAAAATCCCGGAAGTAAAATTTCCAAACGATTTTGAAGTGTTCGATCCCAAACCCGACCTGAATTTACGTGTTACGTCAAGCGGAGTAACCGGTACGCGAACCATCGAATATATGGCGATTCCACGTTATGCGGGAGATTTTGAAATACCGCCGATCACATTTTCCTATTTCGACCCGCAATCAGGGGCATACAAAGCCATTCCTACGGGATCATTCAACCTTCAGGTCGAAAGAGACGAAAGTAGTACAAGCGCTCCCGTGATATCTAATTTCTCTAATCGCGAAAGCGTCCGGTTCTTAGGTAAGGATATTCGATACCTGAAAACCCAGAAAATCAACTTCCAATCGTACCAGGACATTTTCTTCGGTTCGTTCCTGTATATCATGGCCTATCTGATGATGTCCGTCCTGTTTGTCGCTTTCTTTATTATCTATCGTAAACAAGTGAAAGAAAATGCGAATATAGCGCTTGTAAGAACGAAAAAAGCGAATAAAACCGCTGTCAGACGTTTGAAACAGGCAGAAAAGTTACTTAGGGAAAATAAGGAAGAAGCTTTCTATGAAGAAGTATTACGCGCCCTGTGGGGATACCTGAGCGATAAATTGAATATTCCCCAGTCGGAACTGACAAAGGATAATGTAGCTTCCGAACTGACACAACGCGGCGTAAATGAAGCGTTAGCGGGCGAATTTCTGGAAATCATCCATACGTGCGAGTTTGCGCGTTATGCGCCGAACAAGGTTTCAGGCGCCATGGATAAACTGTTCGGAGAGACTATCAATGCAATTGATACAATGGAAAATACAATCAAAAAATAAGATAAAACCATGCAACCTGTAAAAAGAATTTTAATCGGAATAATCTTGCTAAGTATAGTATATATAAATGTACGCGCGCAGGAGGAAGAAATAAAAAACGCCGAAACGGCTTATACAGAAGAACAATACAACATAGCCATCGACATATATGAATCATTGCTGAAGAATTACGGCGCTTCGGCCGAACTGTATTATAATCTCGGTAACTCCTATTACAAAACAGGGAAAATAGCGCACGCAATCCTGAATTATGAACGCGCCTTACTGATTAAACCCGGCGATAGCGATATCCGCTTCAATCTGGAATTAGTACGACAGCAAACAGACAGGATAGACCCCTTGCAGGAGTTCTTCATGAAGAAATGGGTGCGCACAGTACAAAACCTGATAGGAGTAGACTCTTGGGCAGCAATCGGCATTAGTAGTTTTGTGTTGTTTATCTGTTGTTTAGTACTTTTTTTCTTCTCCAAATGGATGTATTTGAAAAAAGCGGGCTTTTATTTCGGAATACTTTTATTTGTTACCGTTATCTTAGCAAACATATTTGCCTTTAATCAGAAAAGTGAACTCGAAAACCGTCACGCAGCCATCGTTTTTACGCCTTCCATCACAGCCAAAAGCTCGCCCGATAATAGCGGCACGGATTTGTTTCAATTGCATGAAGGGACCAAAGTCTTTATTCGTAATTCGTTAGGCGACTGGAATGAGATCATGCTCGAAGACGGGAACATCGGTTGGGTGAATAAAAAAGATATAGTGGTTATTTAGTTTTCAGTTTTCAGTTTTCAGACAGTTATTCATAATTCATAATTCATAATTCATATTTGCCCGCTGTGCTCGAAAAAATACTTGAATACGAACGCGCGTTGTTTCTTCAGATAAATAGCGCTCATACGCCGTTTGGCGACCAGTTTATGTGGCTTTATTCCGGTACTATTGGATGGATACCCTTAGTCGTTTGCTTTATCACCCTCCTTTTTTATGCCAACCGGACGCGCTGGAAAGAAATATTACTGATAATTTCCGCTATCGTTGTAACGATTTTATTGAGCGATCAGTTCTCTTCAGGTCTGTGTAAGCCGTTTTTCGCCCGTTATCGACCTACACATCATCCTGATTTCATGAATGATGTAATAACTGTTTTTAATTACCGGGGTGGACCATACGGTTTCATCTCCAGTCATGCAACCAACGGATTCGGATTTGCAACGGTGACTTCGTTGATTTTCAGAAAAAAAATTTATACTGTATTGTTGTTTCTGTGGGCAACCCTGAGCGCATACAGCCGTATCTATCTCGGTGTACATTTCATTTCCGACATCATTCCGGGAATCCTGGCAGGACTTTTTTTCGGATGGGCAGGCTTTCAATTGTTCAAATTTGTACACAAAAAAATATTTTCTCGTTTGCGTATGGCTACGGATCATGATCCGTCACCATACGCAAACGAGAAATATCCCTGTAATGGTCTCACGCTTTTCATCGCTTTGTTAATTACAACCGTCGCTTTGATGGCCATTATCAGCATACTATATACTTTTCGAATAATACCTGCCGTCCAAATAAAATAATATGTTTTATAACACTATTGTAGAGCATACGATTTTATTTTTTTATTCGGAAAATAGTTCGCATTTTTCGGCACATTTCAAGGTAAAAATTGATATAAATACGTCTCTAAAAAAGTAAAAGATTACTAACTTAAAAAATTTTTGACATGGCCAAAACCTTGACCTTTAATGAACTTCGTGATATCAAAGACCGGTTGCCGGACGGTTCCATGCATTGTATAGCAAACGAATTAGGCGTCAATGTAGAAACCGTCCGTAATTATTTCGGAGGATATAATTATAAAGTAGGCAGTAGCTGCGGATTGCATTTTGAACAAGGCCCAAACGGAGGAATTGTCGTGTTGGATGATACAACGATCTTGGATCGGGCGCTCAAAATGCTTGAAAAAAAAGCCGTCTAATCTCTCGAAGCCTTCATTACGAGGAACAAACGGTTCCCGTCATTGCAGTTCCCGTTGAATAGATAACAATCAGGAGATGCGGACGACGTCCGCGTATCCATATCATTGACTGGAAATTAATTCTGGATAATTAATATTATGTTAAATAGAAAATATCAAACGAAAGAACGCTGTCTGTTTATCAGGCAGCGTTCTTTCGTTTGATAGAGAACAATTCGATTACTCATCCATGAATTTATCTATTTCATCTAATTTATCACCCATGTCGAGGTTGTAATAAATATTTCGTAAAGCTATTTTTGTTTCTAAATGGTCAGGATTTAACTGAAAGGATTTTTCAATATACGGCATTGCTTTTCTAAAAAAGTCCTTCGCTTTATCACGTTCTTCGTTGTATTTTTTTACGTCGGCGATTTCTTGCGCTATATCTAACTGGGCGACTGCCTGATTATGATAGATGCGTCCAAGGCTGAATTGAGTTTCTGCATCTTCGCTGTTTAGCTCAATTGATTTTATAAAATACTCTTCCGCTTTATCGAAATCTTTAGTGCCTATTTCATAAACAGTTCCTGCTACATAATATAGTTGAGCATTGGCAGGTTCAAGTTGGATAGCCTTCATGATATAGTCAAGGGCTTTATCATTCTGTTCGGAATCAATAAAAATACCAATTAAACTAAGAAGGAAATATGAATCTGTCGGGAAGATGGCATTCCCTTCTTGAAGCGTTTTTTCATAATTAACCATGTCTCCTTCTGTTTGATAGATAGATGCAAGAAATTGAAACACTTCATTTTGTCTGAAATCAGACTTGCTTGCACGCGTTAATGCCTTAATGGTTGTCTCACTATCTGCTGTTGCTAACATTGCGGCGATAGCGGTATAATAATTAGCGTATATATAACTTGAATCGATCGGTGCCGCAGGATTGACCGGTTCGCCTTCTTTCATCAAAGGACTATCGGAGATAATCACATATTGATCAAAGAACTCATACGCTCTTTGAAAGTTTTCCTGTTCATAGAAATAGATGCCGCCGTTCATATAATAAGGCATGTTAGCTCTGGTTATCGCTTTCATATCCTTGGTAAATTTGGGCTTGACTTTACCCTTTGCATCAGGCATTTTATCCAATTCGTACGCTTTAGAAAAATAAGGGTACACGCCATAAAGCGCATTGTACATGACCGCTTCTTCCGGTTGTTGGCCTAAAATCTGCTTTGTGTTTTCTTTGTCAAACTGAAGGTTTTCGATTTGACCCGCTGTAAACCAAGTCTTTGCATCATCTTTTGTTTCTACATGCTGCAAAGCGGCTTTAATTTTTGTTCTCGCTTCTGCAAAGTTAGGTTTTGAATCTTTCGCTAACTTCAGCGCTTCAGTAACGGCTTTTTTCTGTCCGAAACCGACAGACGCTACTAAGCAAAGTCCAAGTGTAAATACTAATTTTTTCATTTTCTAATCATTTGAGTTAATAATCTTTATTCTTCTATTGTATAATCTTCGTTTTCTTGTTGAAAGTCGGTCAACGACGTATCTTGATTTAAGAGTTGTTCTACTGTCTCCTTTTCGACATTTCCCGAATCGCTTTTGTGGGTAATAATTTCCTCTTCTTTCTCTGAAATAACTTTACAAACAGAGGCGATCTCGTCGTTTCGTTTGTCTAAGTTGATTAGCCTCACTCCCTGTGTGGCGCGTCCGATAATGTTCAGGTTTCCAACATTTATCCGTATGGCCATACCGGATTTGTTGATGATCATCAGATCGTTTTCATCGGTTACGGTTTTGATGTCTACCAATTTTCCTGTCTTTTCAGTGATATTCAGTGTTTTAACACCTTTCCCGCCACGGTTTGTAATGCGATAATCATCAATTTTGGAGCGTTTTCCATACCCTTTTTCCGAAACAACTAAAATGGATTCTTTATCGGGGTTCTTGATACAGATCATGCCAACCACACAGTCTTCACCGTCGTCATCCAATGTCATACCGACGACGCCTATAGCCGTTCGTCCCATATCACGCACCTTGCTCTCATGGAAACGGATAGCGCGACCGTTTTTATTTGCTATCACAACATGATTGTTTCCGTTTGTCATCCTTACCTGAATAAGTCCGTCGTCTTCGCGTAATGATATAGCGATGACGCCATTCTGACGGGGACGCGAATAGGCTTCGAGCAAAGTCTTCTTGATGACGCCGTTCTTCGTGCAGAACAACAAATAATGCGAATTGATAAAATCGGTATCCGTAGTCAGATTTTTCACGCGGATGAAAGCATTCACACTATCATCCGGATCAATAGTCAGCAGATTTTGTATGGCGCGGCCTTTGGTGTTACGCGCCCCTTCGGGTAGGTCGTACACCTTTTTCCAATAGCACTTGCCTTTGGCTGTGAAGAAAAGCAACGTGGCATGCATGGAGGCCGGATAGATATACTCCACAAAATCTTCGTCGCGCGTATCGGAGCCTTTGACACCTACCCCGCCGCGACCTTGTGCACGAAACTCGGACAAAGGCGTCCGTTTGATATAGCCCATGTGTGAGAGCGTAATAATCATCTCATCGTCAGAATAAAAGTCTTCCTGATTCATGTCTTCAGTAGCATAGATGATGTCAGTTTTACGCTCATCGCCATATTTATCAATGATCTCCTGCAATTCACCCTTGATAACACCCATCAGGATGTCTTCATTTTCAAGAATCTCTTTCAGACGGGCTATCAATTGTTCGATCTCTTCATATTCGGCGCGCAGTTTATCCTGCTCCAGACCTGTCAACTGTCGTAGACGCATATCAACAATGGCGCGCGCCTGTATCTCTGATAATTTAAAACGTTCGATCAATTTCGACATCGCCTCCTGCGGGTTGTCCGATCCGCGGATAATCGCGATTACTTCATCAATATGGTCGGAGGCAATGATCAAACCTTCAAGGATATGAGCGCGTTCTTCCGCTTTTTTCAGTTCATATTTCGTACGTCGCTCGACGACTACTTTCCTATGGTCAATGAAGTACCCGATCATTTCTTTCAAGTTCAGTTGCCGCGGACGACCCTTTACCAAGGCGATATTATTCACGTTGAACGAAGATTGCAACGCTGTCAACTTGTACAGCTTATTCAGCACCACATTCGCGTTGGCATCGCGTTTGATATCAACTACGATACGCATTCCGCTCCGGTCGGATTCATCGTTTACGTTGGATATGCCATCTATCCGTTTTTCATTAACCAATTCGGCTATGTATTTGATCAATTCGGCTTTATTGACTAAATAAGGTATCTCACTGATGATGATCTTATCGTGGGAAGACGTCGTTTCAATCTCGGCTTTCCCTCTCAGAATAATTCGTCCGCGTCCTGTTTCGAATGCTTCCTTCACTCCCGCATATCCGTAAATGGAAGCGCCGGTTGGGAAGTCGGGCGCTTTCACATAGTGCATCAATCCTTCTACATCGATGGCTCCCCGCGTATCAATATAAGCCTTACAAGCCTCCAACACTTCTTTCATGTTATGGGGCGGCATATTGGTCGCCATCCCTACCGCTATACCGGAAGCGCCGTTAATCAACAGGTTAGGTATCCGCGTGGGCAGAACTGTCGGTTCCTGAAGCGTATCATCAAAATTTAATTGGAAATCGACCGTATCCTTATCAATATCACGCAACATTTCTTCAGCTAACTTGCTTAACCGCGCTTCCGTATATCGCATCGCCGCCGGGCTGTCGCCGTCAACCGATCCGAAGTTACCCTGTCCGTCAATCAACTGATAACGCATCGACCATTTTTGCGCTAAACGCACCATCGCAAAATAAACGGACGTATCGCCATGAGGGTGAAATTTACCTAACACCTCTCCGACGATACGCGCTGATTTCTTATAGGGTTTGTCCGATGTGTTTCCAAGTTCGTTCATACCGTACAAAATACGTCTGTGAACCGGTTTAAAACCGTCCCGGACATCGGGAAGGGCGCGCGAAACAATGACCGACATGGAGTAGTCGATGTACGCGGATTTCATTTCATTGTTGATATCAATCTTGATAATTCTGTCTTCAGTCATCCTTAAATCTCTAATCTCTAAACTTTAAACTTAGCGACCGCAAGGGTCGCCACTATTCTAAACTCTAATAAAAGCGCTTCTAAAAGCGCACTAAAGTACTGCTTTTTTGTATTGTGACCAAATTTTGTTAAAAAAAAATTATCAAAGTCAAATTTTTTATTTAACAAAACGTTGAAAATAAAGGGAAATGTTATATCTTTGTCGCTCGAAATAAATAATAATAGAAAAATGACTTCATCCTATTGGCAGGAAGAGATTGAAACCTTGAAAATAAGCGATCTACGGTTGTTTCAAACCGAGAAATTACGAGAAGCGTTGACACATGCGTCTCATTCCGCTTTTTATAAAAAATTATTTGAAGAAAAAGGTATTTTAGCCGAAACGGTTCAATCGCTTGACGACTTAAAAAAACTCCCTTTCACGACAAAAAATGATCTGCGGGCGCATTATCCCTTCGGGTTTGCCGCCATACCACTGCAGCGATGTGTTCGTATTCATTCATCGAGCGGAACAACCGGCAACCCTACCGTTATGCTTCATTCGCATAAAGACCTCGAACTGTGGGCGAATCAAGTAGCCCGATGTATGTATATGGTCGGTTTACGCGACACGGATGTGTTTCAAAACACCTCCGGCTACGGAATGTTTACCGGCGGTCTGGGTTTTCAGTATGGCGCAGAAAAATTAGGCGCCCTCACCGTACCGGCAGCCGCAGGTAACTCAAAACGGCAGATACGGTTCATCATGGATTTCGGAACGACAGCCCTGCATATTATCCCAAGTTATGCCTCGCGGTTAGCGGAAGTGTTCGGAGAAATGAACATCGACCCTCGGAGTGATACCCGACTGCGTATCTTCTGCATGGGCGCCGAACCTCATTCGGAGGAACAACGGCGCCGTATCGAACAACTACTTGGCGTTAAAGCCTATAACTGCTATGGTATGTCCGAGATGAACGGACCGGGCGTCGCCTTCGAATGTAGCGAACAAAACGGGCTTCATATCTGGGAAGATTATGTCATCCCCGAAATTGTTGACCCGGAGACCCTGCAACCGCTCCCCGACGGTGAAACAGGCGAACTTATCCTGACCGCCCTCCAGCGAGAAGCCATGCCCCTGATACGGTTCCGTACGCACGACCTCACCCGTTTCCTGCCCGGCGACTGTCCTTGCGGACGAACACACCGCCGAATCGACCGCCTCAAAGGACGAAGCGACGATATGATTATTCTGAAAGGAGTAAACATCTTCCCGATTCAAATTGAAACTATCCTGATGAGTTTCAATGAGTTAGGAGGTAATTACCTGATAACCATCGAAACGGTTGGTAATAATGATGAAATGCTGATCGAAGTGGAACTGAGCCATCTCTTTACCGACGATTACAGCACGCTTGAACAACTACGTAAAAAAATAGTTCGCCAACTGAAAGACGAACTATTGATTACCCCGCGCGTTAAATTAGTTTCAAAAGGCTCACTGCCCGTTTCCGAAGGAAAAGCCGTCCGTGTAAAAGACCTGCGAAGGTTTTAAGACCGTAAGACCGTAAGACCGTAAGATGGTAATTCCTAATTCCTAATTCCTAATTAAATAACTATGACCATTTTTCAAATCTCCGTTTTCATCGAAAATAAATACGGCAAGCTATCCGAGATTTTAGCATTGCTTGGAAGCGAACATATCCGTATTATAGCCGCTACTGTTGCCGATACTTCCGAGTACGGCATATTAAGGCTTATTGTCACAGAACCTGAAAAAGCCTATAAGGTTCTGAAAGATAATAATGTAAGCGCAAACCTCACTGAAGTGCTTGCCATAACTTGCGGGTCGTCGGCTGGCAGTTATGCCGAAACACTCAATTGTTTCACGCAATCAGGACTTAGTATTGAATATATGTATTGCTTTTCCTTGAAAGAGAAGTCGGTACTGATACTCCGTACGAATAACAAGGAAGTATCCAGTGATGTCGTCCGACGTTTTAACCTTGAATTTTTATGCAAAAATGATTTAATAAATTTATAATATTCACTTTTTAATCTGAAAATTATGTTTGGAATTGATGATCCCGGAATCTGGATTGTTTATCTGATGGCATTCTTATGCCTTGTTTTTTCTATTTGGTATAGTATTTCTAACTGGAATAAAGACGAAAAATGATGAATACATTAGTTGTAGGTATTATAATTATACTTTATTTAGCAGTGATTGCTTTGCTGGGATATCTCGGCTACAAACGTACAAAAAATGCAAGCGACTATTTGTTGGGAGGGCGTCGAACTAATTCGATCATCCTGGCGCTTTCGTATGGCTCAACATTTATCTCGGCCTCGGCGATTGTCGGATTTGGCGGAGTAGCGGCCACCTTTGGAATGGGCATACAATGGCTTTGCATGCTCAATATATTAGTAGGTGTAATCATCGCCTTTATCTTTTTCGGACGACGGACACGACGTCTCGGTGAGGCATATAAAGCCCATACCTTTCCACAACTGTTAGGACTACATTACAAATCGCGTGCGACGCAGGTGATTATCGCCTTAGTCATCGTTATTGGAATGCCCTTGTATACAGCTGTTGTGATGAAAGGTGGAGCGGTATTCGTTGAGCAGATGTTTTCGATTGATTATAACATCGCCTTGCTTGTCTTTACATTGATTGTCGCCGCTTATGTCATATCCGGAGGCATAAAAAGTGTGATGTATACCGATGCTTTTCAGGCTATTATCATGTTTTTGTGTATGTTATTCCTGTTGGTAGGGTTTTACCGGTTGATAGGCATGAATTTTACGGAAGCCAACAGGGAGTTAGCCGGTATGGCGCATCTTGTACCTGAAAGGTTTCAGGCTATCGGTCATCAGGGGTGGACCCGAATGCCGGTTTCAGGCTCACCTCAATGGTATACATTGGTTACGTCACTCATCCTCGGAGTGGGTATCGGTTGCCTTGCTCAACCCCAGTTAGCAGTGCGTTTTATGATGGTGAAGAGCGCTAAACAATTGAATCAAGGCGTACTGATAGGCAGTTTATTTATCTTGGTATCGGTAGGTACGATCTATCATGTAGGGCCTTTATCTAATATTTACTTTTTAAAGACAGAAGGTAAAGTAGCAGCCGACTTGGTACAGGACATGGACAAGATCATACCCTATTTTATCAATAACGCTATGCCACAATGGTTTGGCGCTTTTTTTATGCTCTGTATCCTTTCGGCGAGCATGTCGACGTTAAGCGCTCTTTTTCATACGATGGGTTCAGCTTTCGGTAACGATATTTTCACAAAAATAGGTCGTCACAAGAATCAGCAATCGTCATTAGGCCCCCGTATTGGCGTTTTAATCGCTATCCTCGTTAGTTATATTATCTGTTATACACTAAGCGCAGGCATTATCGCAAGGGGAACCGCTCTGTTTATGGGCGTTTGCGCAGCAACTTTTCTTCCTGCTTATTTCTGTTCGCTTTACTGGAAAAAAACAACCCGTCACGGCGCATTGGCAAGCATGTGTTCCGGACTATTTGTAAGTCTTTTCTGCATGCTCTTTCTCCATAGAGCCGAAGCCGCTCCGGTTGGTTTATGCCGCCTCCTGACAGGTAACGATGTATTAATTAATGTATACCCCTGGTATGCCATCGACCCCATCGTCTTCGCCCTCCCCGTCTCCATCATAGTCATCATCGCAGTAAGCAAAATACAATTAGGAATTAAGAACTAGGAATTATTCCTTCCCCCATTTTGTTATGAAAAAGCTGATAATAATATCTTTACTTCTGGTTTTAGTTGTTTCCGGCGCTTGCGGAATAGCGGTTTATTTCTTGTTTTTTAAGCCGAATTTTCCGGTTTCTGAAACAAAATATATATATATCAACGAAGATGACAAGGATTTCGAATCGCTGTGTAAGGTATTGCAGGATTCGACAGGATGTCGCCGGATTCAATTATTCAAAATCTTAGCCGACTATAGAAAATATCCTCCAAACATGAAATCAGGTAGATATGCAATTGAGCCGGGTATGAACAATCGTGACTTACTCAATCGTTTACGTCTCGGACAACAAACGCCGGTACGGATTACATTTACCAGTGTCCGCAGGATGGACGAGGTGGCAAGCCGTTTAGCCGGTCAACTTATGATTCACGAAGAACAATTACTGCGGCTGCTTAAAGATGAAAAACATTGCGAATCGTTTGGTTTCGATACGACTACCATCAAAACTATGCTCATACCCAACACATACGAGGTATATTGGAACATTTCGGCTGAAAAATTGATGGAACGTTTGAAGCGTGAGTATGATATATTCTGGAACGATAGCCGCCTGAACAAAGCCAAAGCGCTACGTTTATCGCCTGTCGAAGTATCCATCCTGGCGTCAATTGTCGAAGAAGAAACGGCTAAAGCAGACGAATTTCCCATAGTTGCCGGACTATATATAAACCGATTGTATAAAGGGTGGAAATTACAAGCTGATCCTACGATTAAATATGCCATCGGAGACTTCTCTTTGCAACGCATCCTGCACTCACATTTAAGAGTAGAATCGCCTTATAACACCTATCTGCATGAAGGATTGCCTCCCGGCCCCCTCCGAATCCCTTCTGTTCAATGTATTGACGCAGTACTAAACTATACCAAACATAACTATATGTATATGTGCGCTAAAGAAGACTTTTCCGGACGTCACAATTTTTCGGTCACCCATTACGAACATACCCGCAACGCACAAAGATACCAAGCCGAACTAAACAGACGGGGCATATATTGATTTCTCATAGAAAAATACTAACTTTGCAGCGCATTTCATTAATTGGTTACATTATGGAAAATATAGAAAAAACGCCTGTTACACCTGAAATTGTAATGGAAATAATCAGAGAGATATCTTTGTCAATCAAAGAATCACGAAAGGAAATAGCAGAATCACGAAAGGAAATAGCAGCATCACGCGCTAAATTCGATCTCGACCTGGCAGAATCACGTGCTGAGTGGAAACAGAGAATGGAAGAATCAGACAAAAAGTTAGATCGCGACATAGCAGAATCACGTGCCGAGTGGAAACAGAGAATGGAAGAATCAGACAAAAAGTTAGATCGCGACATAGCAAAATCACGTGCCGAATGGAAACAGGAATTAGCAGAATCTCGTGCCGAGTGGAAACAGGATTTAGCAGAATCTCGTGCCGAGTGGAAACAGGAATTAGCAGAATCACGTGCCGAGTGGGAACAGGAATTAGCAAAATCACGTGCCGAGTGGAAACAGGAATTAGCAGAATCTCGCGCCGAGTGGAATCTAAAAATGAAAGAATTGAATGAAATGATTGGCGGCACGGCAAATAGTAATGGGATGTTTGCCGAAGAGTACTTTTTTAATTGTATTGAAAAAGGAGACAAAACCCTCTTCGGTGAGAAGTTCGACGAATGTTACAGTTCTTTAAAACGTTATAATAAGAACTACCGGAAAAAGAGCGAACACGACATTTTATTAGTTAATGGAAAATCGGTGGCGATAGTTGAAATAAAATACAAAGCACGTAAAGAAGATATACAAAAAATAATCAACAAACTACCCGATTTTAGGATGCTCTATCCACAATACCGGTCGCATCGGATTTATCTTGGATTAGCGGCAATGTCTTTCGATAACGGTGTCGAAAATGAAACTATAAACAATGGTTTAGCAATAATTAAACAGGTGGGTGGCATGGTAGTAATAAACGATGAACACTTAAAAGCGTTTTAGTCACGATTCATAACGATATAGACAATTAGTTGGTATTAATACATGGACAAAAAATTATTATTAGGCGATGAAGCCATAGCGCAGGCAGCAATTGATGCCGGATTATCAGGGGTTTATTCCTATCCGGGAACACCTTCAACGGAAATAACAGCGTACATACAACAAAAAACAGCTGGCAGTAGCCTGCACAGCCGCTGGTGTACAAACGAAAAAACGGCGATGGAAGCGGCGCTTGGCATGAGTTATGCCGGTAAACGCTCTTTGTGTTGCATGAAACATGTCGGTATGAATGTGGCTGCCGACTGTTTTATGAACGTAGCAATGAGCGGAATAAATGGCGGAATGGTCGTAGTAGCGGCCGATGACCCATCGATGCATTCGTCACAAAACGAACAGGACAGCCGTATTTATGGGGATTTTGCGATGCTCCCGATGTTTGAACCGTCAAACCAACAGGAAGCATACGACATGGTATACGAAAGTTTTGAACTCTCTGAAAAACTCGGTTATCCGATTCTGATACGTATAACAACCCGAATGGCACATTCCCGTGCAGGTGTTATTACACGCAAACAACAGCCTCAAAACGAAATGAGTTTTCCGGAGGATGGACGTAAACGATTTGTTTTATTACCTGCACTGGCGCGTCAACGATTCAAAGTTTTATTGGAAGCACAGAAAATCTTCCTTCAATTATCCGAAGAATCCGCTTATAATCAATATTTTGAGGGACCTGATAAAAAACGTGGTATCATTGTTGCCGGTATTGCTTTTAATTATCTTTCCGAATATTATCCGGATGGATTTGAACATCCGGTTTTAAAAATATGCCAATACCCATTACCTCTTAAGCAGTTAGAAAAGATCGCTTCCGAGTGTGATGAATTACTTGTTCTTGAAGATGGCTATCCTTTTATCGAAAAACAACTGAAAGGATGCCTCAACAAAGGAAATAACATCCGGGGCCGCTTGGACGGAACGCTTGAACGGGATGGCGAATTACGCCCCGAAGTAATAGCGCCGGCGCTGGGTAAAATAGTTGAACAATTCTATACGATCCCGGAATTAGTAACTCCACGCCCGCCAGCATTGTGCCAGGGATGTGGACACCGGGATTTATTTGAAGCATTGAATGAAGTAGTTGAAAGCTACCCGCAGGCAAAAATTTTCTCTGATATCGGATGCTATACGCTCGGCGCCTTGCCGCCGTTCCGCACGATTGATTCCTGTATCGATATGGGAGCTTCCATCACGATGGCCAAAGGAGCTTCGGATGCAGGTCTACACCCTGCAATCACCGTCATAGGCGATTCTACCTTTTCTCATTCCGGCATGACCGGTTTACTCGACTGTGTGAACGAGAATACAAATGTAACGATTATCATTTCCGATAACGAAACAACCGCTATGACCGGAGGGCAGGATTCATCCGGTACGGGACGCCTCGAAGCTATCTGTGCTGGGATTGGTGTCGTACCGGAACATATCCGTGTGATTACGCCGTTGAAAAAGAATAAGGAAGAAATGAAGAAAATGTTACATGAAGAGATTGGATATAAAGGTGTTTCGGTTATTATTCCGCGTCGTGAATGTATACAAACGTTGACACGGAAAAAAAAGAAAGACCCCCCACAACCTCCCGTAGAGGGGGAGAAAAATTCCTAATTCTAATTCCTAATTCCTAATTTACTTTTGTTATGAAGAAAGATATTATTTTATCAGGTGTCGGAGGGCAGGGAATCCTGTCGATTGCCGCAGTCATAGGCGAAGCGGCTTTGAAAGAAGGTTTGTATATGAAACAATCGGAGGTACACGGGATGAGTCAGCGTGGAGGTGATGTTCAGTCTAATTTACGCTTATCAGACAAGCCGATCGCATCCGATTTGATACCGATTGGTCAAGCCGATTTGATTATTTCTTTAGAGCCAATGGAAAGTCTGCGTTATTTGCCTTACCTGAAAAAAGATGGATGGCTTGTAACCAATTCACAACCGTTCATTAACATTTCTAACTATCCCGATTTACATAAGGTGATCGAAGAAATAGAAAAAATTCCGAATAAAGTGGCCATAGATGTCGAAACCATCGCTAAAAAAACCGGTTCATCCCGCGTAACAAATATTGTTATGCTTGGGGCCGCAACACCCTTTTTAGGTATTGATTATAACAAGATCGCTGATGGTATACGCACTATCTTCGCCCGAAAGAGCGACGAAATCATCGAACTTAATCTAAAAGCTTTACAAGCAGGATTTCAAGTAGCCAACAGGATATGAACTATTAACAATGAACAATGAACGCTGTTTTTTAGGGTGTGAAAAAAAAATATGTAAAATTATTTTGCCATGTCATAAATAAACTTTATTTTTGTGCGTTAAACTAATAAATTTATCTACTTATGATTTGTCCGAAATGTGGAGCGCAAAATATGGATGGGGTAACATTTTGCGGTAGTTGTGGGGCGCAGTTGCTATCTCTCACTCCTCCATCCTATGAACCCCAGCAAAATGTTAACTATGGTCAGCAACAGCAGTATCAACAGTCGCAATCGCAACAACCGCCTCCGTATGGCAGCGGTTCTGCAGGAAGCAGTAATTACAGGGTGTCTCCGTCAGGAAATAGCAACGCGTTTCCTCCTAAAAATTACCTGACCGAATCGGTCATTGTAACGGTTTTATTTGTTATTTGTTGTTGTTCACCCATATCAGTCATACTGGGTATCATTGCAATTGTTAAGGCCAACAATGTGAACCAGGAATTTAATAAAGGCAATTACGCGGCAGCAGTCAGTAATGCGGAATCAGCAAAGAAATTGTCGCTATGGGCGGTAATCATTGGAATAGCTTTTTATGTAATCGTTATAATCTTGTATGTCGCCTTTTTTGCTGCAATAATTGGTGAAATGGGTGGTTGGCAGGAACTTATAAACTCATTAAACTAATCCTTCGATAATCTTATTCCATCTGCGTTTTCTGTACGTCTTTTTGCCGTGCATGATATATTATGCTTATGAATCGAAAGAAACGGCTTGGCATAGGTCTGGCTCTTATGATTGTTATCATGGCCGGTATCTATCTGTATTCACGTTATAATCCCGAAGAATATCAGTGGTTTCCCAAGTGTCCTGTGTACCTTTTAACAGGTTACAAGTGCCCAGGCTGCGGTTCACAAAGGGCTTTTTATCATTTATTTCATGGTGATATAACCACTGCTTTCATGTATAATCCGCTAATGCTCCTGTTAGCTCCTTATATTCTATCCGGAGTATTCATCGAATATATAGCAAATAAAACGAATCCACGTGTGGTACGTCTCCACAACCTTCTTTTCGGTAAATGGGCGCTTCTTGCGCTGGCCGTCATTACTTTACTATTCGTGATTTTGCGTAACAACCCCGGTTGGTTCACGGGGATTTTTCAACTATCCGGACTGAATGTTTCATAGGTTTTATCAGAGAAAAATATAACTATTTTTTCAATTTTTTTTACCTGCCCTTCTTTGTTGGTATCTTTTTTTCGGGTAGGAACAGATGGGACTGCGTCAGATGTATTTATTTGTGGTTTACAGGTAGTAACAGATGGGACGTCGCCTGATGCATCAGGCGACGTCCGGGATAAAACGTTTTTCTTACTTTCAACATCGTCCAAATTTTCCTTGTAAAAAAGATGGCTTTCCGTCTCATTCGGTTGATTCGGAACGATTTTCATTGTTCCTTTACCGTTCAGTAGCCATCCGGGATTAATATCCTCAAATCGATTTATAATTTTGGTTATTACATCAGCAGTCGGATTGTTGCGACCCAAGGTTATGTGCGAAATATTTGCCCGTTGAATACCGATTGCTTCGGAAAACTGTGTCGCACTCATTTTTTTATCCTTCATAATTTGAATAATACGTAATGAATGATCATTCATAAATGCTTATTATTAAATAATTAATACTATTGTTATGACAAAATGACAGAAAATTGATATTGAAATACGTTACAAAGATAAACAAAATAATTTACAAATCTATATATTTTCGTAAACAAACGGAAATTACAATTGTACCGCAATAACTAAAGTTCGTATACAAATGTATACATCAAATTGTTTACAAAAGTAATTCATCAACTTATAAACTTTCCGGTTAAATACTACTTTATCCGCAATGACGAGTTGCAATAAGCCTGTAATGACATGTTTGCGCAATTTGTTTATAACGCATAAGCAGTATATTAATTATCAAGTGGTTTTTAAGAATTATAGCCGGAAAGGATGTTTATAATCACCAAACGGTTCTTTGAAAAGTAATTCTTTCCGAATTGCATTTATTTAACTGAATTGATACGTTGTAGCTTCAAGAAATAAGCGGAGAGACCCTCCCTATCCCACCCTTTTCCTGCAATATTGTATAAATTATATGAAAACATTAAATAAATGCTCTAATTAAATTGTATAAATCATTTATATTTATTAGAATAACCATAATATTTTTTGGTAAAATGAGATGTGAGAATTTCGAACATCACTTTTTCTTAGTCAAATAATCGATTATAACAATCGGTATATACTGATGTAACATTTGTTGCGTCACTACGATCAAAACGCAAAATAATCGCCAAACGTATACAAAAACGAGAGTAAACGAATGTATACTCGTCGGTTTCGTCTGCGTTATAGTAACAATTGTAAATTTTATATGGGGGGAAAAGGGGGAAGGGATTCCACCCTTTTTTCAGTGCATTATTCTGTACAACATCTCTTTATAAATGTCGCCAACGGTAAGGGTGGATGTAGCGCCGAATCCTTTGGATTGAGCGTCGGCGAGGCGTATTTCATGGATTATATCAAAAACTTTCCGGGCAGTATAATTACGTAATCCTAATTTATAGTCTGTAGCTTGAAATGTCCAATGAAGATGAAGCGTTTGCATAATACCGCGTTCGGATTTATCTTTTGAGTAAAAGCAAATCATCAGGTTGACAAAAAAATTGAAAACACCCGGTAATATCGGTTGACTTCCGTTTGCTTTGGGGTTTTTATCAAAATAATCAGCGATACGGTTAGCTCGCAGCACATCTTTTGAAGCAATGGCTTTCACAAATTCAAAGTTGTTAAAGTCTTTGCTGATACCTATGTTATTTTCTATTATTTCAGGGGTTATCCGCTTGACAGTCTTATCACCGAAGACGATTGCCAATTTTTCAGATTCTTTTTCCAAGCGGCTCAGGTCATTACCTAAAAAATCGGCTAATACATGCGCACTCTTTGTGTCAATATCCATGAAGCGTCTTTTCATGAATGAAACGATATACTCCGGCATCTTGTTGTCGTAGATTTTTTTAGATTCAAAAATGATGCCGTTCTTTTTCACTTCGCTCATAAGGGTTGTCTTGCCGTCCATTTTCTTATATTTGTAACAAATCACAAATACGGTCGAAGGAACCGGCGCTTTCACATATTGAGCCAAAGTTTCTATTTTAGAAAGATGCTGGGCTTCTTTGATAACGACTAACCGTCGTGCGGCCATGACCGGGAAACTTCTCGATACATTCATGACCGTGATCGGGTCGGAATCGGTACCATAAAATATCGTTTGATTAAAGTCACGTTCCAGGTCGTTCAATACATGCTTAATCAGCAAATCTTCAATTTTGTCGATAAAATAGGGTTCTTCACCCATTAAAAAATAGACCGGAGCAAATTGTTTGTTGACAATGTTAGCGCTCAATTCTTCAAATGTATTATCCTTTTTAGCCATCTTTACCGTAAAAAAATGAATGAAAAATCTGTTTTTATAAAATAAATAATTACTTTTGTCAGACAAAGATAGTATTTTTCGTTGAAATAAGAGATATTCGAGCTAATAATTTGTAATTTATTTTTATATGAGAACGTTAAATTTACCTACTTATCCGTTTCAATTGACGAAAATAGGCGGAAAAACCTATATATATGACCTGTTACGGCGAAAAAAAGTGAAACTTACTCCTGAAGAATGGGTGAGGCAACACTTTGTCCATTTTCTGATCTCTGCCCGTTCCTATCCGTCTGCACGGATTGCGAATGAAGTAAGTATCATTGTTAATACTACTTCGAAACGTTGTGATACGGTCGTTTACGATGATTTTCTAAATCCATTGGCAATCATTGAATATAAAGCCCCTGATGTGACGATTACGAACGAGGTTTTTGATCAGATAGCCCGTTACAATTCCGCGTTGCGTGTTCCTTGTCTCATGGTCAGTAATGGTTTGAAGCATTATTGCTGCCTGATGGACTACAAGACCATTGAAAGCCGTTTTATAGATGATATCCCTACATATCAAGATATAATCAGGAATTTTCAATCACAGTAAATGGTCGCTTCCGGGTCGCGTCGCAGTCTGTCTAACAGGACTATTTGTTCAGGCAGGATACGGTCTGTCGAAAGCGGCGGAAGTTGATTGAGCGCAAAAAAACCTTTGTCAAGGATATCGAATGTCAGCAAGTCATCGCCGCCAGTTATCTCGCACTGAAAACAAAATTTATAGATATAAAACGGGTTGGCCGGATGTTTGTGGCATCGTTTATCAAAAACAGCCAATAACCGCACGACACGGACATCAAAACCAGTTTCCTCTTTTGTCTCTTTGATGATTACCTCCGTCGGTGTAAACCCGACATCAGCCCAGCCGCCGGGTAACGCCCATTTCCCATCCACCTTCTCTTTTACAAGCAAAATCTCATCCTTATCATTAAAAATAACGGCTCGTATATCTACCTTTGGTGTGACATACTCTTTCATAGGATGGTAATCTGCGTGAATATCAGCCTCTTTCGTCTCGCTGACAATGGATACAATCCGGTCGCTTAAAGTTATCATCTCATGACTTCGCTCAATTTCATAATCATTGACCGAATATGTAAGCGCTGTTTGAGACATGGCGCGAATACGTTGAGCGATAATAATCAGTTCATTTCCTTTGTTTTGCATTGTTTATATAATTTTTTCCGCCTGCGAAGGTATCTATTTTTTTTTGAAATATTTCGTTATGTGAATGAAAAGTCATATCTTTGGCCATTATTAACTACTAATTTTTTACTATTATGAAGCAATTTTTATTTCTTATCGGATGTGTTTTGGTTGTATTTACCGGTTGCGAGACTAAGGGAACGGCGACAGCGGAGGCGGATAGTTGTGTTGCAATGAAGGATTCGTTTGAGATTATTATGAATATCCCTATTAAGGTTAAGCCGGAATTTGTTTCTGCCTACAAAGCTGCATTTGACAAATGCCGGGCTGCAACTTTGAAGGAAGAAGCCTGTATGGCGTATGATTTATTCCAGTCGTACAGTGACAGCACCGAGTTTCATTTGTTTGAGCGTTGGAAAAACAAACCGGGTCATCTGAATCACATGGAAACCGAACATCTGAAGCTCTATTTTCAGGAAATCAGAGGGATGCAGGACGCCGCCCGGACAAAGATGCTTACCACCATCGTTTGTCCGAAACTGAATGAATAACCCGATTTCATCAAAGAAATTTAAACTGATCCTCCGATTGTCGCATTTATGCGGTATAACTTGAATAGGTTGATACAGTGTTGTTGCCTTTCTTTAGAAGGAGGTGTTAGCAGGATTTTGCCGGGATTATAAACTGTTCCTAATTTTTGATGCTTCGCCGAGGCCGTCTCGTGATAAGGAAGGAGATGTACTTCCTTTCGTTTCCACGGTAACGATGCGAGATATTCTGCTGAACGAATGATGTTTTCATCATCGGCGTTGACGCCTTCAATCAGCGGTATCCGGATGATAAAATCTTTTCCCGCTTCGGCTATCATTCGCAGATTGGTAAGTATTTGTTCGTTTGGCGCTCCGCAAAATTGTTTATGTTTTCCGGAATCAATGTGTTTCAGGTCGATTAAGAAAAGGTCTGTCTCGTTCATGATGGCAGTAAGGGACTCTTTGGGTACATATAAGGATGTATCAACAGCGCGGTGAACACCAATCTTTCTGCAACGAACTAATAATTCTAACAATACAACGGGGTACAAAAGCGGTTCGCCGCCGCTAAAGGTAACCCCTCCCCCGGAATGCTCTATGAAAATCATCTCTTTTTCGATTTCACGCATCAAATAATCAACCGAATAATCGAACCCCGACATTTCCATTGCTAACGAGGGACATACCTTGACACACTGACCGCATAATTTACATAAAGCATCATCACTTTTAATGCCTTCGGGTGTCAGAATTAACGCTTGTGCAGGACAATTTTCAACACAACGTTTGCATCCGATACATTTCTTCCGGGTATACATCTTCTGTTTCCGGGGAGATATACCTTCGGGATTATGACACCAGACACACGATAGCTGACATCCTTTCATAAAGATTGTTATCCTTATGCCCGGCCCGTCGTTGATTGAATACCGTTTTATGTCGAAAAAAAACATTCCTAATTCCTAATTAAAAAAAACCTGCTCAGTGCGGGCGATGATGTCGGCTTGAAGGTCGGCGTTCATATCATTGAAATAATCGCTGTAACCGGCCATGCGTACTAATAAATCCCGGTAATTTTCAGGCGTCTTCTGTGCTTCATAAAGGGTGGCCGTGTCGACAATATTGAATTGGATATGATGGCCGCCTAACGAGAAATAGCTGCGTATCAGTGCGGCGAGTTTGGAGATGTCGGTTTCGTGTTTCAACAGGCTTGGCAGGAAACGCAAATTGAGCAAGGTGCCTCCACTTTTGATCTGGTCTAACTTACCCATGGATTTAATGACAGCCGTAGGGCCGTGTGTATCGGAGCCGTGTGAAGGTGAGGTGCCGTCCGATATGGCGAAACCGGCACGCCTTCCATTAGGTGTTGCGCCAAGCATTTTCCCGAAATAGACATGGCAGGTGGTGGAAAGCATGTTTAAATGGAAGGTCTCACCTTTGGTGTTCGGTTTGCCGTCAATGGCGTCAAATAAATCGTTATATACTTGTACTGCAATGCTATCGGCAAATTCATCGTCGTTCCCGAAAAAAGGCGTATGGTTGATTATCGTTTGTCGCACGGCTTCCGAGCCCTCAAAATTGGCGGCCACAGCTGTCAATAGTTCATCCATCGTGAAGGTTGCTTCTTCAAACACATGCTTTTTGAGTGTCGACAGGCTGTCGGTCACCGTTCCCAGACCTGTACATTGGATATAGGTTGTATTATAACGCGGTCCGCAGTTATAGTAATCTTTGCCCCGCGTTATACAGTCGTCAATAAAGAGAGAGAGGAACGGAGCAGGGGCATATTTGGAAAACATCCGGTCAATATAATTACTGACCATGATTTTTTGGTTGACCACATAATGCAATTGTTTCAAGAAAGCATCATACAACTCTTCATAACTCCGAAAAGTACGCGGATCGCCGGATTGGATGCTAATCTGTTTGCCGCTAAAAGAATTATCTAACGGCCCGTCGCCATCATGGATACCCGAAACGGGGTCGCATCCATTGTTCAGCGTTAATTCAAGAATCTTAGGCACATTTAGGTACCCTGTCAGCAGATAGGCTTCTTTGCCGAAGGCGCCAACTTCGATACATCCGCTACATCCGCCTTCGCGTGCATCCTGCAATGATTTCCCCTGTCGAATCATTTCCTGAATATACACATCGGCATTAAAAACAGATGGATACCCGTACCCTTGCCGGATTACTTTACAACCGGCTTTGAGGAAGCGGTCGGGCGTTCGGCTGCTGATATGAATGGAATTGCCGGGTTGTAGGATATGCAATTCCTCGATTACTTCGAGCAGAATATAGGACACTTCGCTTACTCCGTCGCCGCCATCGGCTTTCAGACCGCCTATATTGATATTGGTGAAATCGTTGTACGTACCGCTTTCTTTGGCTGTGATGCCTACTTTCGGGGGCGCTGGATGATTGTTCACCTTAATCCAGAAACAGGAGAGCAATTCTTTGGCTTCGTCTCTTGTGAGCGTACCTTCGGCTGTCTCTTTGTCGTAGAATGGCGTCAGGTGTTGGTCGAAATGTCCCGGATTCATGGCGTCCCATCCGTTTAGTTCCGTAATGGTTCCCAGATGAACAAACCAGTACATCTGAATAGCTTCCCTGAATGTACTTGGGGCATGCGCCGGTACCCGTCGGCACACTTGGGCGATCTGACGCAGTTCATCTTTGCGCTTCGGGTCGGTTTCGGAAAGAGACAATTCATCTGCCAGTGCAGCGTGACGCTCGGCAAACAGTATGGCTGCATCGCATGAAATACGCATCGCTTGCAACTCCTCCTGTTTATCCGTCGCTTCCGCGTCGTTCATGAAATCAAGTTTTTCCAGTTCTGCGGATATCCTTTTTTTCAGATCAAGCAGGCCTGTGCGATAGATTTTGCCATCTAAGGCGGTATGTCCCGGCGCGCGTTGTTCCATAAACTCGGTAAACAGACCGGCTTCATAAAGGACCTGCCATGTTGGGGGCGCATGATTGAATATCCGCTCGCGCATCGTACGCCCTTTCCAATAAGGTATCACCTCTCTTTCGTAGGTGTCGATGTCTTCCTGACTGATTGTATATCGCTGAAGTTCGCGCGTATTCAGTATGTGAAAGTCGTCGATGCTATGACAGGTAAGTTCGGGAAAAGTAGGGATGGCCTTTGGTTTAGGCCCTCGCTCGCCGACAATCAGTTCATCGGCGCCGAAATAAATCGTTTTCTGCTTGCATAACTCATAGAAATTGAGCGCCCGCATAACCGATACCGGATACTTTCCTTCATTCTCCTGATAGAAGCGTGTTTCAATCAAGGCTCTTTCGATACTTAACGATGGTAACGCCTCACACGATTCCTTACGTAACCTTTTAATCCGATCATTCATCCCAATATTTTTTTTTCATTTCCATCGGTTCACGTCATTGCGAGAAAAATGTAACAACGGCATCCTGCCGTTGAAATTGTCAAACATGCTGATATTGACGGGTTTCATAAAACTCGTCATTGGTAGGAACGAAGCAATCAATGTGTCACTTTCACGAAGTGGAAGCGATAACGGGGATTGTTGACCTCGCCGTTTCCGCTTCATCGGCAGTTAGCGGGATTTTATTGCCTAAGCGACGTGCGCCGGTAGCGGTGATCAGGTAATCTTCTTCGTTTCGTATGCCGCCGAAATGTCGGTACTGTTCTAAGCGGTCATAATTGAGGAAGTCGGAAAACTTATTTTCGCTTTTCCACAGGTCGATCAGTTCGGGTATAAAATAGACGCCCGGCTCGATTGTCAGCACAAATCCGGGTTCAAGTTTACGGGCAAGCCGTAGCGATTTACGTCCGAACTGCGTACTTTTGGGTTGGCCGTCATAACCTACCCATACTTCGCCCAGGTTTTCCATGTCGTGCACATCGAGACCCATCATGTGTCCCAGGCCACACGGGAAAAACATGGCGTGGGCCCCCGCTTTTACGGCTTCCTCACTGTCGCCTTTCATCAGGCCAAGCGATTTCATCCCTTCACAGATTATTTTTGCCGACAATTCATATACTTCCATAAAACGAACGCCGGGGCGTAAGGCTGCGACAGCTGCAAGGTGTGAAGCTACCTGCACATCATACACATCCCTTTGCCGGGAGGTGAATTTTGTTCCGGCAGGAATGGTCGACGACATATCGCCTGCATACCCCATTTCTGTTTCAGCCCCTGCATCAAGGAGGAGCATATCATCTTCTTTTACCGTATTGCCATGATAATGATTGTGCAATATCTGTCCGTTTACCGTAGCGATAACAGGGAAAGACAGTCGCATGCCTGCCGCCAGCGCTGTAGCCGTAACTAAAGAAGCGATGTGATGTTCCTTTTCGCCTATCTGAAGTTTTTCGTAGGCGATTTTGTGCATCTGTGCGGTCACATCGCAGGCTTTTTCTATTTCCGCCACTTCCTCGTCCGTCTTATAATTGCGCATGTTGACGACCGCTTTGATAAAATCAACAGACGCCGTTTGTTGTTGAACGGGCAAAGAAAGCCATTCCTGCAGTTTCAGTTTATGTTCAGGCCGGTAAGTGGGGAGGAAAAGAACCGGCTGATCTTTTGCTAAGGCCGCCTGAAGGTATTTAGGTAATTGGGCGGATGGCATGACTTGTTGCACCCCTACCCGCTCGCTTTTCTCTCGGAGGGTGGGTTGCGTACCCATCCATACGATGTGATCGATCGAAATCTCGTCGCCGAAAATGATCGTTTGGTCATCGTCGATATTAATAACCGCCGACAGCCCTGCATAAGGCAGTCCGAAGTAATACAGGAAGGTCGAATCCTGCCGGAAATCATACGTATTGTCTTCATAATTCATTCCGGATTCATCGTTGCCAAGGAAAAGCAACAACCCGGAACGAAGCGTTTTTTTCAACTGCTCCCTGCGTTGAATATAAGTTTCTTTTGCAAACATAGTTTTATAAATTTTACTATTGGTCAAATGTAATATCCATTGTTATCAATTCCACAAACAATTGTCCGATTTTTTCAATAACGGCTTTAGCATAGCGTTCGCCTTTTTCGGCTGAAGCTTTTTTGGGGTTACCAACGCCTGTGTCGGATGAAATCTTCCTCCAATGACGCGGTATCCATGCGATTTTTTCTTGGAGGGATGGAATGTCAAAAGGCTTGTAAGCGCCATCTCCCGCTTCTTGCAGGGATACTAATTCCGGGTGATAATACATCATCACCGATGTCTCCATTTCTCCTGCATGGTCATCTTTTTCCGTAAAAAAACCGGGTTGAGGGACAATGGCATACCAATCGACAAGGGCAATCGTAAAATCAGGATAATCGACAGCGAGGTCGCGAATCATGTTTTTGAACGAGTTACCGCCATGTCCGTTGATGAGCGCCAATTTCTTAACGCCTTGACAATGAAGCGATGCAACAATATCGGTTAGTATTGCCTTTTGGGTCTCGTAACGGGCATGAAAACAGAATGGCAGTTCTCTTTGTCCCGGATTTTGCGAACCCAAGGTAACGGGGGGCAGTACCATCGCCCGAATACCGGATTGTTGCATCGCCCATGTCAGGGCGTCCATTGAAATGTGATACGAAAGGAAAGTATCCGTCAGGTATGGCAAGTGGTAGTTGTGAGGTTCAGTCGAACCCCAAGGCAAAATTGCCAGGTCGTATTTTTTCCCTTTCACCTTACCATACGACGTGACGGAAAGATTTGTTTCGTTCATTTTTTCCACAGTTTGTTCATATCTTCCAGGGTCTTGCCTTTGGTTTCGGGAACCATTTTCCATACAAAGATAGCCGAAAGAACCGACATCAGCCCATAGAACCCGTAGGTTAAGCCGCCGCTGAACTCCATCATTGGCGGATAAGTCGATGAAATGAGGTAGTTAGCCGCCCATTGAGCCGCTACGGCAATAGCCACCGCCTGCCCCCGTATTTTATTCGGGAATATTTCCGAGATCAATACCCAGCAAATAGGTCCCCACGACATCATGAATGAACCTGTATAAAGGATGATGAACACCAAGGTGCTGATACCGATAATGTTGTTGAAAGCCAGGGCGGAGATAGCAAACATACCGACTGCCATACCGATTGAACCGGTTATAAGTAACGGTTTTCGGCCCCATTTATCGACCGTCATGATGGCAATTAACGTGAAAATCACATTAATCATACCCATCACCACTGTTTGCATCATCGAGGCGTCTTTGGCGGCTCCCATGCTTTGGAAGATGACTGGCGCATAGTATAAAGCGACATTGATACCTACAAATTGCTGGAAAACGGAAAGTAAAATACCAACGATGATAACTACTTTCCCGTATGAAAATACCTTGGCTTTTGTTTTTTCGATGAGGGTCTCCTTTATTTCCAATAAAATTTGGTTGGCTTTGGCCTTGTTACCCATTATTTTAGTTAGTACACCCAAGGCATTCTCTTCTTTATTGGCCATACAAAGATAACGGGGCGTTTCGGGTACACAAAGAATCAACAATCCAAAAAGTCCTGCAGGGATAGCTTCGGACATAAACATGAACCGCCATCCGGTGGCATTAATCCACGCTTCTGTTTGCCCTTTGGCAATGCCCCAGTTGACAAAATAAACCACCAACATACCAAAAATAATGGCAAACTGATTCCACGAAACCAATCGTCCGCGAATTTCCGCCGGTGCAATTTCCCCGATATACATCGGACAAACGGCAGAAGCCAGACCTACACCTATTCCGCCGATGATACGGTAAAAATTAAACATCCACATCAACCCTAAAGAAGATTTCCCGTAGGTAAAGAACAGTGTTTCAGGATAACCCGAACCCAAGGCCGATACAAAGAAAAGCGTAGCTGCTACTAATAACGTTCTCTTTCGTCCTAATCGATTAGACAGGAATCCGGAGAGGATACCTCCTATGATACAACCTATTAAAGCACTCGAAACGGTTGATCCAAGTGCAAACTTACCTAATCCGTTTGGTATGATTAAAAAAGCATTCAGCGAATTTACCGTACCTGAGATAACTGCCGTATCGTAGCCGAAAAGCAATCCGCCCAAGGTGGCAACCAACGTGATACCAACGATATAAGTCAGATTAAATTTACTGTTCATCAGATATACATATTTACGATAGCCTCATAGAGTTCCTGTTTTCCGCTTATCTGTGCCGGTTCGCCATTTTGTTTGGCATAAGCTACCAAATCCTCTAATGACAATTTCCCTTCTTCAAATTCTTTACCTTTGCCTGTATCATACGAAGCATAACGGTCTTTAAGCATTTGCGGGATAGGCGATTTCTCAAGAATATCGGCTGCAATCTCCAAGGCGCGCGCAAAAGCATCCATGCCGGCTATGTGGGCTATAAAGATGTCTTCAGGGTCGGTTGAGTTACGGCGTGTTTTTGCGTCGAAGTTCGTACCTCCGTTTTGGAAGCCGCCGTATCTGAGGATGACAAGCATGGCTTGCGTCAGTTCATACGTGTCTATCGGGAACTGGTCGGTATCCCATCCGTTCTGGTAATCGCCACGGTTGGCGTCAATCGAACCCAACAGACCGGCATCAGCGGCACATTGCAAGTCGTGTTCGAAGGTATGACCGGCAAGGGTGGCATGGTTCGTTTCGAGATTCAATTTAAAATCCTTGTCTAATCCATACGCGCGAAGGAATCCGATAACCGTTTCGGCGTCTACATCATACTGATGTTTGGTCGGTTCCATGGGTTTCGGTTCAATCAGGAATGTCCCTGTAAACCCTTTTGAACGTGCATAATCGCGCGCCTTAGTCAACATCATCGCCAAATGGTCTTTTTCGCGTTTCATATCGGTGTTGAGCAGAGAAGAATAGCCTTCGCGACCACCCCAGAACACATAATTTTGACCGCCTAACTCAATGGTTGCATCGATTGCATTTTTAAGCTGTACGGCAGCACGTGCGGCTACATCGAAATTGGGATTTGTCGCCGCCCCGTTCATATAACGCTTGTGACCGAAAATATTCGCTGTACCCCACAACAATTTGATACCTGTCTCCGCCTGTTTTTGCTTGGCATACGCTACCATAGCTTTCAGGTTTGCTTCATATTCGTCGATTGAATCGCCTTCTCCAATCAAATCTATATCATGGAAGCAATAATACCCGATACCTGTTTTCTGCATAAACTCGAAACCGGCATCCATCCGTTGTTTGGCAATTTCCAATGCGGAACTGCCGTCAGCCCACAGGAAGGTTTTTGTACCGGGGCCAAACTGGTCGCCACCTTCCGCACAAAGTGTGTGCCACCAGCACATCGAAAACTTAAACCAATCTTTCATTGGTTTTCCATAAACCACTTTTTCAGCGTCATAATACCGGAAGGCTAACGGGTTTTTGCTTTCTTTACCTTCAAATTTAATCTGTCCCACTGACGGGAAATACGTTTTTGTACTCATTTTTTAAATATTTTTAAATGTTGATAAATATATAGTTTTCAGTTTTCAGTCCTACCAATGTCATACTGGGTACGCGGACGTCGTCCGCATATTCAGCATGTTTGACAATTGCAACGGCAGGATGCCGTTGTTACATTTTTCTTTCAATGACGGGGGGCAAACAACCCTTCCAGCGGTTATATGCTTCTAAAGATATATCTTCATTTTCTTTTTCTGGCGTCACGACGAGGACTTTTTTCAACATGCGGAACGCTTCTCCGGCATCTTTATAAACTCCAGCGCCGATACCTGCCCCGCGGGCTGCACCAATCGAACCGTCTGTATTGTAAAGTTCGATAGTGGCGCCTGTTATGTTCGACAAGGTCTGGCGGAAGATCGGGCTTAAAAACATGTTTGCATGACCGGCGCGGATGGTCTTTGTTTCAATACCCATGTTATTCATGATGTCCATACCGTATTTGAACGAAAATGCGATTCCTTCGTGCGCCGCACGTATCAGATGCGCTTTCCCATGGCGCAGGAAATTAAGCCCGTGAACAGAGCATCCCGGCTCTTTGTTCGAGAGGACGCGCTCCGCTCCGTTACCAAAAGGAATGATACTGACACCTTCGCTTCCAACCGGTATTTCCTTTGCCAATTCATTCATCTCGGCATAACTGATACCTTCGGGAGCTACATTATTTTTTATCCATGAATTCAGTATCCCTGTACCGTTAATACACAGTAATACCCCGATGCGCGTCTGTTCCGCCGTATGATTTACATGGGCAAACGAGTTCACGCGTGAAAACAGATCGTATTTCGCATCTTTATTCACGCCGTAAACCACCCCCGACGTGCCGGCTGTAGCCGCTATTTCGCCGGGGTTGAGTACGTTAAGCGACAGCGCATTATTGGGCTGGTCGCCGGCGCGGTAGGTTACCGGAATACCTTCTACCAATCCAAACTCTTCGGCAATCGCCTGTTTCAGATAACCTTGTATGCCAAAGGTTGGCACAATTTCAGGGATGATACTCAGGTCAAAACCGAAATAATCGTACAAAAACTTAGCCGGCGTATTGTAAATAAAATCCCATGCGATCCCTTCGGATAATCCGGAAGCAGTCGTGCAGGGTTTACCGGTCATTCGCATGGCAATGTAGTCGCCCGGTAAAAGATAATAGCGGATTTTCGCAAAGTTTTCGGGTTCGTTTTCCTTCACCCAGGCCAATTTCGACAAGGTGAAGTTTCCGGGTGAATTAAGCAGATGCGACAAGCACATCTCGTCGCCAATCTGAAGAAAAGCCTTTTCGCCATACGGAACGGCGCGGCTATCGCACCAGATAATAGCATCGCGTATCGCCTGCAGGTTTTCGTCTACCGGAACCAAGCCGTGCATCTGATAAGAGATACCGATTGCATCAATATCTTTGGGGTCTATCCGGGATTGGCCTAAAACCGCTTTAGTCGCCTGTTTCAGGTTTTCCCACCATGTTTCAGGGGCTTGTTCCGCCCATCCTGTTTTTACGGCTTTTATCTCCATTTCTTTTTTTGGAAAGAAATCAGCTGCCGCCACATCACCGGTTTCCGAGTGTACAAGACTGGCTTTTACCGATGAACTACCTAAATCGTACCCTAATAAATACATACTTTTTTTAATTATGAATTATGAATTATGAATTATTCAGTTTATAGAGACGTGCCGCACGGTGGGGCACATTTTTTTCAAATTCGTCCAACATCGCCAAATTATTCCATTGCCTTATTTTCTTGTTAAAATTACGCACATCCGATTTGGTCTGGTTGACGGCGTCGTACAGTAAACGCAACTGTGTAAGCGTAAATTTGCGAGGTAACAATTTGAACATCAGATTAGGTTCCACTTTGAGCCAATGTTTGATATATTCGAGTCCTTTGCGGATAATCAGCAGATGGTCGAAAGCGAAACTGATCGAGTCAATGTTACCTACCGGATTCCAGTTGGCCGATTTATCTTCCGAATCAAACGTTATCTTCCGGTTGGTTTTTATCAGTGCGACATATCCGATGGTAACGATTCGTTCGATCTTCGTGTGGGTCGTTTTTTCAAGCCAGAACACATCGCGCGGATTCTCCGAACGCCCCGGATCGCCAAAACTGTGAAACTGGCTCAGGGGTATGTTCTTTAGCCCTGTCAGTTCCGTCAATACCCTCGAAGCGGCTTCGTCCAAGTTTTCATCCATATAAATAATACTCCCCGGCAGTTTCTTATCACTGTAATCACTGTTATTTTCCTGAATATGACGTTCTATCAATAGCACATTCAAGTCTTTACCGTCAAATCCGAAAACGACGCAGTCGACCGAAACATAGGGGTTGTAAACTCGCGATTTCATCTTTTACAACTTCAATTTTTGCGACAAAAATAATTATAATTCCGGGATATTCAGATGAAAATCGTATGTTTTAAAACATAAAAATTCAATATTTTATAAATTGTATAAACTACAATATCTAAACTATTAATACTGTACATTATACAATATTCGGATTTGCCCGCTTCTTCATAAAAAAGTTTCGCGTTTGACCTCATCGGGCATACAGCCTTATAAAATTACAAAAACCGATAACATAAAAAAAATTATCATTTTTTGATCAAAAACTGATTTATTTTTAAAAAAGGATTATCTTTGTGACGATGAATGATACGATTGTCCCGTTCACCCAAATACAAATATTTTAAAAATAATATTTTATGTCTGATGTAAATGAAAAATACCAGAAACGTTTGCGCCGTTTTGTGACGGCGTTGAACAATCGCAAGCCGGATATGATCCCTATCCGTCCGTTTGCCGCCGAGTTTACCGGGACTCATGCCGGATACGACTGCCAACAGTTGACCCAAAACTTCCCGGACGCATTTGAAGCGATGATTCAATGCTGCAAGGATTATGATTGGGATGCGGTGCCGTCGAACATGATCTATGTGTGGCCATGTATTACTGACGCCGCTTCTATCCGATATTACGGCGTTCCGGGTGTCGATGTGCCACCCGACCGCGGATTTCAGTATATCGAGCCTCCTGAAGAACAATCGTTCATGCGCGCTGATGAATACGACCGCCTCATCGCCGACCCTACCGCCTTTCTGTATGAAGTATGGCTCCCCCGTGCTACTCGGCGCATTGCAGGAACGGATACTTTTAATACTTTCCAAAGCAATGTAGCGTTGGTATCATCCGCCATGGCTATGGTTCAGTATTTCAATGCCTACGGACCTCATGGCGGACGTATGGTGAATGAAGCGGGAACTCCAGGTGCGATATGTGGCATCTTTAAGGCACCATTGGATATTTTAGGTGACAAACTGCGCGGTTATATGGGCCTGACGATGGACCTGTTCGAGCAACCCGACAAGGTGATGAAGGCATGCGAAGCGCTTATGCCTCACCTGCACTGGTTGGCATCGCAGAGTGCTGACCCCGGCTCACAAACGCCTATCGGTTATTGGATGCACCGAGGATGCGTTCCTTTCGTCAAACCCGAACATTTTGATAAAATTTACTGGCCGACGGTTCGCCCAATCATCGAACAATTGTGGGAGGAAGGACATCAAACCATGTTCTACGCAGAAGGCAATTGGGATACACATCTTGACGCTTTCCACGAACTGCCCGAAAGAAGCATCGTATACCATATTGATCGCGGCGACCCGCAAACGATTCACGACAAACTCCATGACAAGTTTGCCATCAGCGGCGGTTTAAGCAATGTGACGCTGGCTTTTGGAACCCCCGAACAAGTGCGTGGCGAAGTCAGGAAACTCATTGATATCCTTGGAAAGGAAGGTGGTTATATCATGGATGCAAGCGCTATCATTCAAAACGACGCCAAAGTCGAGAATATGAAAGCCATGGTCGAGGCGACGCGCGAATTTGGCGTATACGAAGACCCCGATGAGCCACTCAAAGATTTAGTAGTACGTCCTTCCGGCGATTTCAAACCTTTCGGCGCTATTCCAAACGGCATAGGGCGACCGGCAGGTACGTGTGTTTCCTGGCAGGAACACCTACAAGGCCTTACATGTGATAAAATACAAGGCAACCCAGAATTGGCCGAACGCGTATGGAAAATGGTCGATGCAAACGGAGCTACCTATATCTGGCAAATGCTACTTTCTTTTTAAATTTTTTAAATCTTGATACAATGACAAAAAGAACGATTTTATTTATTTTAATTTCCGTAAGTACGTGTGTTGCAGCACAAAATAACAACACAAGCGGAAATGATATTATCGCCGAAGGGGCGAATGTAGAAATGATTGCAGAGGATTTTAGCTTTACGGAAGGACCCGCTGTTGATGCTTATGGAAACGTTTTCTTTACAGACCAACCGAACGACCGCATCCATAAATGGTCGGCCGACGATGAAAAGGTGTCTGTCTTCCTTGAAAAAACTGGACGGGCTAATGGGATGTATTTCGATAGACAAGGTCATCTGCTTGCCTGTTCCGATATGGACAACGAAATATGGAAAATAGACATGAAAGGGAATCATGTCGTGTTAGTTACGGATTTTGAAGGCAAAAAGCTAAATGGACCAAACGACCTATGGATACGGCCTGATGGCGGTATTTACTTTACAGACCCCTTATACAAACGTAACTACTGGACGCGGGATCCGGAAATGCAACAGACCGGACAACACGTTTATTATCTATCACCGGACGCAAAAATCCCAATCCAGGTAGCCGTCGACTTGGTACAACCAAACGGCATCATCGGTACACCGGATGGCAAACTTCTTTATGTAGCAGATATTGGAGCGAGAAAAACGTATGTTTACGACATACAAACCGACGGAAAATTGGCAAATAAAAAACTTTTTTGCGAAATGGGTTCGGACGGTATGACCATAGACAACAAAGGGAACATTTACCTGACGGGAAATGGTGTCACAGTTTTTAATCCGCGAGGCGAGCAAATTGCTAAAATCCCTGTCGAAGCCCGTTGGACGGCAAACGTTTGCTTTGGCGGTAAAAACAGGGACATCCTGTTCATCACCGCATCGCAATATCTGTATAGCCTGAAAATGAAAGTGAAAGGAGCGCAATGATTTTTGTGAATAATAGAAAACTGAAAACTGAAAACTTTTTAACAATAAAGAAAAATGAAAAAAATGGATCGTCGAAATTTTATTAAAACCGGAATAGCAGGACTTACCGGTTTAACTGTGATGCAATCCGGTTTAGCGAATGTAAACTTCAATATCCTTCAAAACAAGATGGTCGACACCGTAAAATTGGGTGAATCCGGACTGATTGTTTCACGAATGGCTATGGGAACAGGTACAAGGGGCGGTAACAGATCGTCCAACTTTACAAGATTAGGGCAGGAAACATTTACAAAGTTAGCCCGTCATGCCTACGAACGTGGCGTTCGCTTTTATGATGCAGCCGACTCATACGGCTCAATGCCCTTTGTGGGAGAAGCTATCAAACCATTCCCGCGCGAAAATATCACACTCCTAAGCAAGATATGGACACAAGATGACAATGCGCAGGATTTTGCTGATATTGCAGTGAACATCGACCGTTTCCGCAAAGAATTCGGGGTAGAATATATTGATATTCTTCTGATGCATTGCATGCTAAATGGCAATTGGAATAACAACCGGAAACGTACTATGGATGGCTTGTCGAAGATTAAACAAGCTGGTATCATAAAAGCTGTAGGCGTTTCGTGCCATAATCAGGATGCGCTGGCGGAAGCCGCAATCAACCCATGGGTGGATGTGATTATGGCGCGAATTAATCCTTTCGGGACAAATATGGACGGTCAACCTGATGATATCAAAAAAATCCTTGCCACAGCCAAAGCAAACGGCAAAGGAATCATCGGTATGAAAATTTTCGGCGAAGGCAAACATGTCAAAGACGACGAACGCGAACAATCAATCCGTTACGCTTTCAGGGAAGGAAACGTACATTGTATAACGCTCGGATGCGAAACCATCGAACAAATGGACGACGCTATCAATCGAGTAATGGCTTGATGCGGCGCAGCCCCTACCCTTTCTGATAAGCGATGCGTTCCGTTCCGTTAGCTATGTAGATGATGCCGCATTGTCGGAAGCCGTTTCGGGTTAATATGTTTTGCATGACGGTATTGTCGCGGTGGGTGTCAACGCGGACGTTACTGCATTGTTTCAGGCCCCATTGCAAACATACATCGCCAATGCCTTTCCGTATCCCGTTGGAGGCGATACGGTGAATGACGCCGTATGGTCGGTCGTTCAACCATTCGCCGTCGTAGATTTTTGCATACGTCTTGTCGTCTTCCACTTTGAAATAAAAAGCGCCGGCTATCTGCCCGTCTTCCGTCAGGCATACATACAGGCTTTCGTCGCGGATATTATCCAAAATAAGTTCTTTTGATGGATAACCGTCAATCCATTGCTTATCATTTCCGGTCCTTCGCATAAACTTTTTTGCGGCGTCAAACACATCCATAATAATATCAATCTCCTCTGTTTTAGCTTTTCTGATATTCATACAGTAAAAAATTTTCATCAAAAGTATAAAAAAATTTTATTATCTCAATTATATCATTTATTTTTGCGCCCTATTAACTTTTTAATTTTTGACTCATGAAAAGAAAAATTTTATCTATCACTATTTTAGGAATTATCTTATCCTCTTGCGTTTCAGAAGTGTCACAACAACACAACAAATTAACTGACAAAGAAATAAAAGAAGGATGGAAGCTCTTGTTCGACGGTAAAAGCATGGATGGATGGCGCAAATGCAATTCAACCGAAATGGCGGCTAACTGGGAGATTAACGAAGAAGCGATGAAAGTAAAACGAGGCCAGAGGGCCGGTAGCGGACAAGGGGGCGACATTTTATACGCCGCCGAAAAATTTTCAAATTTCGAACTTTCCATAGATTGGAAAATCCAAAAAGAAGGTAACTCCGGAATCTTTTATTACATCGTAGAAGTGCCGGGACAACCGATTTACACTGCTGCTCCCGAAGTACAGGTGCTTGATAACTGGTATGCTTCCGACAACAGGCTTACCAACCACTTGGCCGGTTCGCTGTATGATATGCTTTCGGCATTACCGCAAAACGCCAAACCACATGACGAGTGGAACACAATCGTTATACGTGTAAAAGACGGACACGTGACCCATACCCAAAATGGTGAAAAAGTGTGCGAATACACAATTTGGACGCAGGAATGGTACGACATGGTGGCTAGAAGCAAATTCAGAGACTGGCCAGGCTTTAAAGATGGCCCCGCAAAAGAAGGCTATATCGGACTGCAAGACCACGGCTACGATTGCTGGTTTAGGAATATCAAGATAAGGAAACTTTAAATTTGAGGGGAAATGCGGACGGGACGTCTGCGTACCCAGTAAGAACGAAGCAATCCAGGTGATTAATAATGGATTGCTTCGTTCTTACTAATGACGTTTTAATACTCTTTTTTATTAAATTTTCAGGTCGGCGCTTTGTTTAGGAAAAGAATGTATATTTGTGCCGTCTATCTTAAAAATATACTGATGAAAAAATTTTTGATTTTTATTGCTTTAACTGTTTTTGTAACTGACCGGGTTGCTACACAACAAAATACGTCGCTGCCGGTGATGCTAACCGTCAAAGCCGTTCAAAAGACGGATAATACGGAATCGCGAGCCATACTTGATAATCAGGAACATATTTATCGCGTGAATGCCAATACATTCGAGGATGTGCTGCACACGCTTCTGAAGGACAAGATAATCCGTTATTACCCCGATGCGGCCTACATGGAAGTAATTCGTGAAATGAATCCCCACATCGAAGGGAAAAAGATTTTCGAGGCAGGTCTCTTTGTCGTTCCGTTATCATTCGATAGTAAATCGGTAAAACTTTATGGCTTCAATTACGGCGCAAAGGAGCCGCAAGCCCGCGATGAAGCCGAGGCTGCAGCGCATTTGCAGGCGTTGCTTGCATCCTATCCTACTCCTGAACTATGGGAAGCAAGAAAGAAGATGCTACGTGAAAATATTCTTCGTCAGATTCAACTTGACCCTATGCCGCAAAAGAATGCGCTAAACCCTGTTTACGGCAAGACACGACGTTACAAGGGTTACACGGTCACGAATATCGCATTGGAAACCGTGCCGGGTTATTGGTTATGCGGTTCGTTATACCGTCCTGCTGATAGCAAGGGCAAAACGCCGGCTATGCTATCGCCACATGGCCATTTCCAATTGCAAGGGGATAACTTTATGCCCGGAAGAGGTCGTTTTCGTCCCGATATGCAATACCGTTGCGCCATGTTAGCAAAGATGGGTGTCACTGTTTTTAGCTATGACATGTTTGCTTATAGCGGCGAAGCATCATTGCAAATCCCTTTTGAAGCGCATCAGACGCCTCTTGCACTCACCATGCAGCTTTGGAACAGCATCAGGGTGACCGATTTCCTCTGTTCGCTCGAAACAACAGACCTGTCGAAAATAGGTATCACCGGCGCTTCGGGCGGAGGCACCCAATCGTTCCTGCTGGCGGCTGTCGACGAGCGTATCACGTTCAGCGTACCTGCGGTGATGGTTTCCGCCCATTTTTACGGAGGTTGTCCCTGCGAAAGTGGTCTTCCTATACACCAGACACACTGCGGGTTAAATTCCAATAACGCCGAGATAGCCGCCTTGTTTGCACCGCGTCCCCAGTTACTTATATCCATTGGGGCCGATTGGACTAAGAACACTCCTGTAACGGAACTGCCTTACCTGAAGAAGGTTTACGGATTGTACAACAGTGCTGATAATGTTGAAAACGTACATATCGCTGACGAACAACACGACTATGGCTACACCAAACGTGAAGCGATGTATAATTTTGTTACCCGCGTTTGTGGAATAGATACGAAAAAATTCAAAGATGCGCAGGGACATTTTATCGAAAAAGAAGTTACGATAGAGGCTCCCGACAACCTGTTAGTTTTCGGAAATGGAAAGGTCGTCAGGGATTATTACGTATTGCAACCGGTCAAAACACGTCCGATGATGCCTGCTACCGATATACACTCGGCTGACGATTTGAAAAAAGCACTAAAAATTCATAATTAAAAAAAATGGAAATAAAAATTTTTGAAACCCCTGTCGAACTCGGTAAAGTAGCGGCTAAACAAAGCGCTGAGATCATCAATGAAGCAATCGCCAACAAAGGAAAAGCGCGTATCGCCCTTTCTACCGGCGCCTCACAATTCGAGACTATCAACGCATTGACAAAAATGGATGTTGATTGGAGTAAGGTGGAAATGTTCCACTTAGATGAGTATATCGGCCTTCCCGAGAGCCATCCCGCCAGTTTCCGCAAGTATTTGAAAGAGCGTTTTTTAAGTAAAATCAGCATCAAACAGGCTTTTTTAGTGGACGGCGAAGACGACCCGCAACAAGTGATTGCCTACCTGACCTCAGAGATTCGCAAAGAGCCAATCGACCTCGGTGTGATTGGCATCGGCGAAAATGCACACATCGCCTTCAACGACCCTCCCGCCGATTTTGGTACAAAGGAAGCCTATATCTGCGTTACTTTGGATGATGACTGCAAACAGCAACAAGTCCGCGAGGGTTGGTTCGCCACGACCGATGATGTCCCGAAGCAAGCTATATCCATGACGGTGCACCAAATCATGCAATGCCGGAAAATCGTTTCCTGTGTTCCATACGCTGTAAAAGCCAAAGCAATCAAGGATATGCTGGATAATCAATTGACAAACATGGTTCCCGCCACCATGCTGAAAAATCATCCCGAATGGACGTTATATTTAGACAAAGATTCGGCTTCTCTGCTTACACCCAATCGTTTATGAAAAAACGCTTAATTCATAATTCATAATTCATAATTCATAATTTTTTTCGTATGAAGAAAATTTTCAAAAAAATAGTTACTGCATTAGCGCTTGTAGGGCCGGGGTTGTTCCTGATAGGTTACAATATAGGCACGGGAAGCGTAACTACGATGGCCAAGACCGGCGCTGAGCATGGCATGGGGTTGTTTTGGGTGTTGGTATTGTCGGCCATTTTTACATATATCCTGATGGTAGCTTACGGCAAGATGACTATTGTCACCGGAAAAACGGCGCTGTATAATGTCAAGACCAACTTCAGCCAAGGTTGGATATTGGCTGTGTACATCATGCTTGCGCTGATTATCGGCGAAATGCTCGCCATTATAGGCGTCATGGGGATTGTGGCCGATTTAATACAGGAAGGGCTTTTTATGCTAACTAATAAAACCGTTCACCCTTTTTGGATTATATTGGTTGCAGCCTGTGTTATGTATATATTGTTATGGTACGGAAAGTACTTAACCTTTGAAAAGGTATTGATATTCTTCGTAATCCTGATGGGCTTATCGTTTCTTATCGTTTTTGTATTGGTAAAACCAAGCTTTATCGCCTTAGTCGAAGGGTTGATTCCGCGTGTTCCCGAGAAGAATTTCGGGTTGATAGCGGCCATAGCCGGAACAA
>Ga0099364_10000324_pt1 | contig 79503 bp, 63 predicted proteins | sample TergutTh196P3_FD_73070 | JGI IMG/M metagenome (GOLD analysis project Ga0099364, IMG submission 73070) | Microcerotermes parvus P3 segment gut microbial communities from Pointe-Noire, Republic of the Congo - Th196 P3 | ecosystem: Host-associated > Arthropoda: Insects > Digestive system > Gut ...
CCCTATTCCAGGATCATTAACCCCTCGCCAACAGTGGTCAACATAAACATATACGACATGGGTGTGGAAATAGTAAAAGCCCTAATGAGAAAAATCAAAAACCCAGCCCTGCAATTACAAGCCTACACCACGCTGCCGGAACTAATTAAAAGAGAGTCGACAACCAAGGTGGCTTAAGGTTTACGACAGAAGGTTTTAGGAAGCCCTTTCGAGGAGTGGGATTAAGTACATACACTGGAAGAAATCTCTCATGCTTGGCAGCGGTATAGGGAGTTGACTGGCAGTTTACAAACGCTGATGCTCATATTAAACCTAAAAGACTTTATCCTTTAATCGTGTAAAGTTTTTGTTGTTACAGCCTCCCAGACTCTTTACTTCACTGCAAGTATCAATTCCGGGTTTTCTACTTCTGCATCCTGATCTTCTTCTACAACGCCAGACTGCACCATAGCTTGATACCTTTCTTCCCATGTAGCAAAATTAACAGGGCGAAACTCGGCTAATTGCTTGTTTGTCAATTTGGGGCTGTCCTTTGTAAAAACCGGCGGAAATTTTGCGGCTTCATTAATGCGATTCGTCTGTTCAGATGTAATTGACCACATTATAAATATTTCTTTAATACCAATCCTTTTTGATTTGATAACTGCTCTAAATCTTTTTGTATATCCTGTATCTGCGCTTCTATCTGTTCTATTTTGAAAATAACTTTTTGCTGTTCGGAAAGGGGTATTAATGGTATTTCCAAATTTTCATAAAAAGCAATAGGAACACGGCGATGTCCACTTGCTCCTGTCATATTTTTTTCTGCTTCTATTCTTATTGATTTTCTATTAAGCAAAGCAAATAAATATTTTGTCTTTACTTTATCATTATTTGCTCTAAACACATGAAATTCTGAACTTCCCAATGCCAAACTATTTGTAAGATTGGTAGCCAACGCACATTTGCCGTTTTCCATACAAGGTGTTATTTTTGCAATAATAATATCGTTCTCGCGAAAATAAGTGTAACTACTCTTTTTTATTTTGGAATAAGGCACATCAATACTTTTAACAATATATCCGTCATTACTGACAGAAGACATCTCAACGAAAGAAATCAATGTGTTTTCATCTAAATTGGCAATCTCTGTTTTTGAAGGGTTTGTTATCGCAAGCTGAAGCAACTTTTCTTTATTACCATTAGAGTGTAATTGTAAACAAATATTTTCTATTTGTTCCTTTCCTTTCTCAATATGCTCTTTTGCTTCTTCTTCTTTTTTTTCTAAAATTTCAATTTCTGCAACAATTTTTTGCTGTATTTCATTAGATAGTAGAGGAATTTGGATTTTTTTCAAATCATCTGCATATACATGTGGTTGAGCTTGTCCTTTTTGTAACCTATAAATTTCTTCTTGAATTGAGTTTAAAAACCAGTAAATCAATTTAGTGGGAATAATTTTTTCATCTTTTGATTGAATTGTATTACAATCAGAAGCAAATATCGGCTCTCTGAAATAATTCACAAAACCTGAATAAGCGCCTGATGCGCTAACAGTTATTACATTACCTTCTCTATTTGCAACATTATGAAAATAAGCAGGTTCTTTTCCTCCAGCTACAACAGGAATATTACCTTCTGTTGTTTTCTCTTTTGTAATGGATGTTCCTTTTTGAATCTTAACAATGTTATCGTCAAGAAAAATTAATTTGTTTGTTTTCCAGGTTTCGTTATATTTCACTTTTTTTTTAATATTAATAGAAATATTTTTCTCAAATTGCGCCCTGTCAAAAGTCATCATATCAACTAAACGAACACGAAAAACATTGTTTTTAATGCTAGGTGCTATTACAGATGTTATATCGCCACTAAAAGCCCTGTATATATAAGTACTTGCTTTTTCTGGATTGTTAAAACTATTGTCGTCAAATAATTTTGTACATTCGTTGATAGTTTTACTGCGCTGTATTGGATGAATACCTTCGTTTCCACGGCGGTTTGAAAATTCATATCCTAAAAATTGTTTTTCTTTATCTTTATCACCAGTTTTAACTATTATAACTGTTTGCGGATATGCAAGAACAAAATATAAAAACTTTTCCTTTTCCAGATTATGTACCCGTAACCAAAAGGCATCTTCCAATTCTTTTAGTTTCTTTTTTGCGTATTCAATAACTATAGCAGAAGTATCGCCGTTTACAAAATCATCTAATGTATATTCTTTAGGACGATATTCTTTGTAAAGAGGATGTTCTTTAACTTTTTCATTTGGTTTTTTTTGCAGAAAACTTTTATAATCAGATAATGAAAGACCAGACCATGTACGCTCAAGATATAAAGAAAAAGCATTTTCTACACCATTTACAGTACAATTTTTTATTTTATCAAAAACTACCTCTATCGTTTCTCTTAGTTCTACAATATTTGCTGTGTTTTTCTTGCGTAAAAATAAAACAACTGTATTTGTTTTAGTTGCCATAAAGGTATTTGGACCAAGTTCAGTAATTCCGATAATATCAAAACACTGTAAAATTATTTCACGAGTTTTAGTATATATTCCTGTATTACTTAATATTGAACTTGGAAGAATTATACCAGCAACACCTCCTTCCTTTAGAAGCTGTGCGGTACGTTCCACAAACAAACATTCAATCTCGGAACTTCTATCTGTTAAATATTTATATAAAGTAAAATCATCATTAGGGGTCTTGCTTCGTAAATCGCTTCTGAAAGCATCAACCGAATAAGGCGGATTCGATACAACAATATCAAATTGTGGTGCTTTGGCATTATTCTCCAATAAGCCTTTATAATTTACTGAATGGATAAAATTATCAAGTCCGTCTGCGTGAAAAACTTGGGCTAAACCATCACCATAAAAATAGCAACCAACTTTGGCAACTTTTACAAGCCGATAATCTTTTTCAATACCATATATATATTGAGCCGCCCAAGAATACTGATCGCTTTGCCAAGCTGTAACCTTTTTTGCCGCTTCGGGATAATAGTTCGATGTTTCCAGATTATCAATAATATCTTGATAAGTTTCGAGAATATCGGTTATAAAATGCCCGCTCCCTGCCGCATAGTCGATCATAGTCGGTAATGTTTCACTGGTACTGTTGACAGCTTTCTCTATCATTTCTTTTATCGGCAAAGAACGTACTATAAAATGGGTAATGGGGACAGGGGTAAAATATTGTCCTGCTTCCTGTTTTAATCCTGTTGTAAGAAGCCGCTCAAAGAAGTCGCTTAAATGCTGCTGCCGTCTTGGATACCTTATTTGATATTTTTCCAACAATTGGACCACTTCTTTAAGAACCTTGAAGTTATCTTCAAACGATTCATCGTCAAACACTTCTTTTATGTCAAGAATTTTATCAATTTTGAGTCTGTTTTTTTTCTTAATGTATAGTTCTTCAAGGGTTTTGTAACCTTTAAAGTCTTTATCGTGAATACCTTCCATTTCCTTCCGTAGAAATTCTAATAACCCTTCTGTATGTAGATTAATTAATCGACATTCAAATTCAACGGGATCATCTTTTCCTTCTTTCCATTGAAAAGCAAGTTCATCATCTTTTCGTTTTTTTTCATCGTATATTTTTGCCAAAAATAAATTAAATATCTTATTAAAAGCATTTGGTTTGTCCGATACTGTATGTTTTCGTAAAATTGATGCAAACGCATTAAATAATTTTCCACTGTCTTCCTCTGTGAGTGGTATTAAATCTTTTTTTGTAAGTAATCTGTTCTGAAATGTATAAGGCTCAACCCACTCATCAAAAATACCATTTTTATTCGTTATTTTATTCCAACGGTTGTAAACATCTTCTACATTTCCTGCAGTACGATAATTATCTTCAATTTTTATTATTTCACATTTATATTCAATTGCCTTTTTTGATAAATATGGCGTATATATATGCGATGCATATAACATCAAATAATCTGTATTAGTATCATTTTGAAAATATGTAAATAATTGTCCACCATTTTTTTGAATTTTATTGTATTCTTTATCATATTCTGCTCCCCATGTTTTACATTCAATCATTAAAAAAGATTTTTTTCCGTTTTTGACAAAAATATCCAGTCTGCCCGAATGACCGTGACCAGATGGGAACACTTTTTCCAAAATAATATCTTTCGGTTTATAACCTTTTTCCAGTAAGCGATCAACACATTCTAAAACTACAAAATTTTCAGCATGAGAAAAATTCTGTGTTGTTTTGCTATCACATTTTATATCTTTTCCATAATTTAATGTTTTTTTCTTAAAATCAATCTCAATTACATATCTATTAGCATAATTTTTGTAAAATATACCTGCTTCTTTTTCTTTTGGAGAGAAACCAAGTTGTATCACTAATTCTTTTTCATACATTTTTGACATTTTTCCCTCCTTTTTGCCCTTTAAGATAAGTTTCAACCGCCTCTCTAACAACCCACGCAAGAGAGACTTTTTTTTCATAGGCAATTTCTTCAAGAGAAGAATAAATATCCCGAGAAAAACTAATAGATGATCTAATCGTACCTTTTGATCCTTTAATCCTGTCAGCCATATGCACCAACTTACACCATATTGGTGTATTTGTCAAGATTTATTGACAAATTTATTGACACAGATGTAATTGACACAGATTTATTGACAATAGCATGACATTTGATAACAGCAGGAAAAACCTCACACAAAGGCACGTCAAACTTTCGGTTCGTGGCGCAAAGGAAGACAAATTTTCCTTATCCGCGTCTTTGTGCCTTGGTGTGCGTAATTTTCCAATGAATTTCTATAACAGCCGAACCGCAAATTTCTTTCAGCTAACGTCCTGATACAAAGCCGCGTGTGTCTCCTGTAGCTGTTTGATGATTGGCAGCTTCTGCGGGCATTTTCCTTCGCATGTACCGCAGGAGGTGCATTTGTCTGCGCCTGATGTTTTTTTCCAGCTTTTGCCGCTCCATGCTTCCATGTATGCGCTTTTTGCGTGTTCTTTTAAATCATAAACACGGTAGCGGTTCATTATTTCAAACAGATAGGGGATATCAATTCCTGCAGGGCATGGCTTACAGTAATCACAGCCTGTGCAGTAAAGTTTTGCAAGTTCTCTGTTTTCTTCCATCATTGTTTTGATACTCTGCAATTCTTCTTCTGTTAAGTGGCCTGTCTGTGATGCGATTGCAAAGTTTTTTGTTACCATGTCAAGGTTTTCCATGCCGGAAAGTGCGATATCTACGTTTGCATTTGAAAGTACAAAACGAAGCGCCATTTCTGCTGTGCTGAAAAGTTTGTTTTTTAACAGCCCTTGAATTTTTTCGCTCGGCGCTCCGAGTCTGCCGCCGCCAACAGGTCCCATTACAACAACGCCAAGCCCTTTTGATTTTGCGTAGGCGATGTTTTCTTCGTTGGAACGATCCAGCAGGTTGTATTGAATCAATGTTGTTTCAAAATGCCCAGAGTCTACAATCTTTTTATAATTTTCCGGCGCGTCATGATAGGAAAAAGAAAGATGTTTTATAAGCCCCTGTTCTTTTGCTTTTTGCGCAGCTTCAAGCGGACCGTATTTTAAACCCTGCCAAGTTTCAAAACTTTTTAACGATATGCCCCAGAAGTGGTAAAAATCAATGTAATCTGTGTCAAGGTTCTTTAAAGAATTTTCCAGACGCTTCATCCAATTACCGCCGTCTGCATCTTCAATTGGGTTCTTCGTGGAAAGATACACTTTGTCGCGGTAGCCCTTCAGCGCTTTGCCGACTGCATTTTCGCTCAGCTTTTCGCAGTACAAGGGAGCTGTGTCAACATAATTTATTCCCATGTCAAACGCCTGCTGCATAAGCGGGACAGCGAGATCATCATTAACAATTTTCTTTCCATCAATTTCTTTCATGGGAAGCCGCATTGCGCCAAATCCAAGCGCCGAAACATTTTTTCCTGTTTTGCCAAATGTTTTGTAAACCATTCTGTACTCCTTTACATATCTAAAACTATTTCATTCTCTGATTTTAACACAGACGCGGGAATGTAGCTGCCTTCCATCTCTGCGCCGTTTACCGTAAGTTTTTTACAGCCGCTTTCGCGTCCTTCGCTGTTATTCACTTTTATGTTAAGTTTTTTTCCGCGGAAACTTTTTTCGATTGTGATCGAATTCCATGATGCGGGGATGGACGGCGCAAGACGGATGCCGTCGATGTCAGGGCGAAGACCAAGGATGCCCTCGACGCTTCCGACCATCACTGTGCTTGCAGTTCCTGTAAGCCAGTGAACATGGCTGCGTCCTTCAAAGGGGCTGTCAACGCTTTCTGTAAATTGCGAATAAACATACGGTTCCATTAAACGTATGTCTGCAATTCCATTCTGCGCCGCGGGGCATGATTCAAGATAATATTCAAGTGCGCGGCCTCCGCGTCCAAGCAAAGCTTCGGCAAGAATAATCCAGCCCTGAGACTGAAGGAAGATACCGCCGTTTTCTTTTGTTGAAGGATTAAACAACAGCGCAAGCGCTCCTTCGAATGCATGTTTACGGTACGATGGGTACATTAGCCGCGCGCCGTACTTTGTGTTCAATTCCTTGTGTACAAGATCGAGTATTGCCTTTCCGCGTTCTTCGTCTGCAAAGCCGCTGATCACAGCCCAGCTCTGCGGGTTTAACCACATGCTCGCTTCGGGATCGCTTCCCTTGCCGACTACAAAGCCGTCTTCTGCAACGCCGCGTACAAAGCGATCTTTGTCCCAGCATTTTTCTTCGATGATTTTTCCAAAACTTTCTTTTAACTCTGCCATCTGTTTTTCTGTTGCAGAATCATTTTTGTGTTTTGAAAAACGGATCATGATTTCAAACGCATAATACAACTGCAGTGCGACAAAGACCGAAACGCCTTTTGCTCCAAGACGAAGGCAGTCGTTCCAGTCGGCGTGCAATCCTGCAGGAAGACCGTGTATTCCCAAGTGGTTTAACGAAAAGTTGATTGCCTGTTTTAAATGATTGAACAAAGTGTCATCGCCTTTGTCGGCGTAGGGGATCACTTCATCAAGCAAAGCGGTGTTTCCGGTTTCTGCGATATATTTCCACACGGTGGGGAAAAGCCAAAGCGCATCGTCCGCGCGGTAGGAAGGATGCCCTGTCGAACCACGGTAGGATGAATCTTCAGGCTTGTCTTCGTTTCCAGGGTTGTGGTTGTACTTTACCAAAGGAAGCGCACCGCCGTGATGCACTTGTGCGGAAATCATAAACTTGATTTTTTCAAGCGCCATTTCCGGATCAAGGTGGATGATGCCCTGAATGTCCTGCACTGTGTCGCGGTAGCCGTAACCGTTGCGCTGCCCGCAGTAGATCAGCGAAGCCGCGCGCGACCAGACAAATGTGATGAAACACTGGTATGCATTCCATGTGTTGATCATGTTGTTAAAATTATCATCAGGCGTTGAAACTTTCAGATTGTCCAATTTGGCGTGCCAGTATTTTTTTAGTTCGGTAATTTCGCGTTCGGGCAGGCTTTTATCTTCATAACGCGCAGTGAGTTCTTTCGCCTGCGGTTCGCGTTTTTGTCCAAGCAGGAAAGTAAACTCGGCGCTTTTGCCGCTTTCAAGTTCAAATGTTGTGTGCAATGCGCCGCAGGGGTTTAAGTTGTAGTTTAAGGTGTTGTCAAGTTTTCCGTTTTCTATTGAGACGGGGTTTCCATACTCGCGGTAGCGGCCAAGAAAGTTCGCCTTATCGCCGCAGTAAGAAGCAACAGGAGAGCCCGCAAGTGCGAAGATACGTGTTTCCACGCGGCTTTCGTTTACGGCGTTTAAACAATTTTCGTTTATTGTCTGAAGGATGAATTTATCTTTAAAATATGTACGGGTGATGAACTGCGTATATTGAAGATTCACCTGATCCTGTTCATAAAAACTTTCGCAGGTAAATTCTACAAAACCAAATGTAGATATTTTTCTTGTATTCGATCCTTTGTTTGTAACTTTGACCTTCCAGACTTCGTAGTCGGAGTCTTTTGGAACATAGTAGCATGCTTCGGAGCTGATACCCTTGTATTCGGCTTGAATTATTGTGTACCCCGTTCCGTGGCGGCAGATGGATTTATATTCGTCAAGCGGCTTTCCAACAGGCTGCCATGAAGCCGACCAGTAATCGCCGGATTCATCATCGCGCAGATAAATGTAACGCCCGGGGCGATCCTGTTCGTTAAAACGGTAGCGGATCAGCCTTCCCGCCGCGCCGCTTTTCACAAAACTGTACCCGCCGGCATTGTTCGAAATAATCGCGCCGTAAGCAGGCGATCCAAGATAATTCGCCCAGGGAGCCGGCGTATTCGGCTTGTCAATGACATATTCCCGCTTTTCAGGGTCAAAATAACCATACTGCATAATATCCTCCATATAACTAACTTGATTAGTTTATAGTTTATCACATAATATTATTAAATGGAATTGGATCAGGAAGAAGCTCTGTATGAATTTCTCGAAAATGCTGTTGACCCGTTTACTCTGGAGGATATAACAAATTATGTTAAAAGTTCTCCGGATCCATGGAAGCATATTTTGTCCTCCGCTCACAGACGCAATAAAAGACTTCCGGCAGAAATTGCCGCATATATTGATGTTAGAAAGATTGCTTTTAAACTTGACAAAGACCTCTGGGTTTCCCGCAGGGGTTGTTTTGAGTCCGCTTCATTTGTGATTACTCCTTCGCGTCTTGAGCTGGTAAACGGTATACTTATTCCCGGGCACAGGTGCATTCCTTTTGCTCATCAATTGCTCCTGCCGCATCGTTATAAATTTTTCTGGAGGGGAAATCCCATTCCTGCTACAACTACCGAAGCGCCGCCCGAAGAGCTTTATCCCTACTATTGCATTTACGGCGAGGAATTTGCCCCTCAGTATATTGCAATGGACAATGCCAAAAACGAAGAAGCATTTAACGCCGACCTTTACGAAGATCCGCCGGAAGTTTCTATTCATACGCTTGATATGCGGGCAATTTATCGTGAATGTAATTTTATTCCCGGCGATCGTTTTGTAACGCATACAATCGACTGGAAAGAAGGTAAATTTGAAATTGAAAAAATTGGTAAAGATCAGTGGTCTTCTGCTGATTTGAATAAATGGCAGGAAGCTGCCGAGTCCGGTTTTAAAAAGAGTTTTGAAATTCTTGGACCTGGAACAAATACAGAAGAACAGACCGCTTTTGCATATTGGTACGGCGGACAGCGCATGAGAGAAGTTCCGGCATATTCACTTGAAGAATTTTTATTTATAAAAACAAATCAAATAGAAACAGTACCCTATGGAATTGAAACACGCTTTTGGTTTGCAGGGAAAGATATTCCCGACACAAGGAATTTACAGAACCCCGCTCTTCCGCCGGATAGAACACCCATTGAAGAACTTCTTTATAAAAAAAATATTCCTATTTCTGAATATGTAATTCTTTCCTATATAAGAGATTCTTTTTTTCGTAATGAAAAGGAAATAGATAAAGTAATAAACCGGCTTGTTCCGCCTGTAGTCTATCTTGATAAAGCCGAATGGAATATTGTCGCAGATTATATTTCCGACAATATCGACGACGATATCAACAAAGATTATTCTTTGTTTTTGGATCGAAATACCGGCCCTGTCCGTCATCGTGTTGTAGAACTTCACACTGCAGTAATTGAACTTTCTGCAAGACTGCAAAAGGGCGAAATTGATTCAACATGGCTGCCTAAACATACATTTATTATGCTTTCGCAAATTCAGGGGCATGCAGCCATATTGCTTGAAGACCTTGCCTTTTACGATTCTCATATTGAATCTGAAATCACTATAATCGACAATTCAATTGATTCTATGATCGATACTTTTGCGGATATAAAAGAACTTATTAACACATCTATGGATAACTTTAGAAGAAGCAGTCTTACTGTTATTCACGGAGGAAAAACAAGCGGACAGTTATGGCGTATGATACAGATAAGTATAAGCTCGCTTGATGTATGGCGGCGTGCGATTGTTACGCATGAGTGTACTATAGAAGAACTTAATAAATTGATACTTGTAAGCATGAGCTGGAGCGGCTCTCTGCGTTCCCGTTTTTACTGCGAAACCCCTGACGGCGGAAAAGAATATCTGCATGATAAGATTAAGTTAGGCGACATTGATTTTCGCGGAAAAAAGGAATTAATTTATGAGTATGGTTCAAAATGGACTGTAAAAATTATTATTTTATCTTCGTATCAGCCTGCAAAAAACGATGTTATACGCTTTGTAACCGGGAGCGGCGCGGCTCCGCCTGAACACATCGAAGGACCGCGGCATTTCCGCAAGCTTTTAAATTCCATTGAAGCTGGCGGAAATTCGGAAAAACAATCAGCCCGGCGTGAACTTGGCAAGGATTATAGTTACGATATATTTGATATTGACAAGTTGAACCGCAATCTTCGTGCAGTTTTTTCGACCGGCTGACACATGGCTGCTTGCATATAATGCTTGGCATACGATGCTTGCATACAAGCTTGCATATGGTCTGTAAAAATGATTAAGTTTTGAATGGAGATAGATATGGCTGATATAATTGAATATTCTTTGGCGCAGTTGATTGAAAGCGGCGGAGTATATCAGATTTCCGGAAGTACAAAGCAGGAAATCATGTCGAACATAATAGACAGGCTCGCAGGTATACCTTCGGATAAAAAAGAAGCGATGCTGCAGGCGGTGATAGAAAGAGAGGCGCTTGTTTCTACAGGAATGGAAAACGGCATTGCAATTCCGCATCCGCGAACCCCAATGATTGGCGAAAATGAAAAACCTTTTGTCGCAATCGCATACCCGCAGCAGCCAATGGAATGGGAAACTCCCGACAACAAAAAAGTCCACACTATTTTTTTAATAATTTCCAAAACGCCAAAGCAGCACCTGAGCGCACTCTCAAAAATAAACTACATCTGCCAGCAGGAGAATTTTCTTGCGCATCTTCACGCAAGGGCGGATAAAAACAAGCTGATCACCGTGATTGAAGAGTACGAAGCTGCTTGGGGCGGGTGATGTAAATAAAATAAAGGTTAATGGTCAAAACATGGGATATATAAACTGATAATCCCGCCTTGAAGCGATGTTTATTCTCGCAGTCATTAATAACACCCTAAAGCTCATGTTCATATTATAAGAATGTGTAAGGGAAAGCAGCCGGCCTTCCTGATTGAAAACTGCTGTGATTGCGCCGTCCTGAAACCCCCCGCTCATGCTGGAAGGACTCCGGTTAGCGGCGTTGGATTGCTGTGTGTCTTCTGTGTCCTGCATATCATCAAACTGCAAATCCATACTGGACACATAACCGGATCTTGAAAGTATGTCAGCCATTAGGGTTTCTCTTTCCGCTTCAGACATATTTTCAACACCCCTGGAATTTGTTTGTGTAGTATCAAAGATAGTGTCAAGGGGTTCGTTTCTTAATATGATAGTGACGACCAAATCACTCCCCCGCCTTATACAAGTTGCACTAATAACATGAGATGCCGAAAGATAGCTGACATTAGGCGTTCCGGCGACAGGTAAAAAATCGTTGAGTCTGTGTGCGGTGTCGCCTGTGCCAATTCCATTTACAAATGTTTCTGTAACTCTTGTACTATTATTGCGGAGACTTTCCATCATATTATTTGGCACGAAAGGTCTTAGCAAGACCGGTATATGCATATCAACTTCGCGTGCACTATTTTTTGTTATTGTAACTCTCTCAACGGATTTTACTGTATTCGCGTGCTGATTGTAAAACGCAACAATCTGCTCAATGCTGCCGCCAACCGGGGCGTTAATGGGATTGACTTGCTGTGCATTTATTCCCCCGGCAGAAAACACCAGTGCGGTAAAAAACAGGCAGATAACTTTCATTTTCACATATTCCTCCATGATGAATGTAAAATATTATATGTTACGCATTTCCGGAAGACCGGAGCGTCTTATGGTTATTATATCACAAAATTATGAATTTGAACTAATTGAACAATAAGAACAGATTCCACTCCTAATGGATTAGACAGAGATTTTAAAACCGAGCGCAAATTTACTTATGCTCCGTTTTTGTCGCATTACTCGTAAAAGATACTGATGTTATGTGGAATTAATTGAGATATTTTATGGTGATTTGCTTTAAGGAATGTTCAATTGTTACAGAAATATCGTTTACAATGCTTCTAATAGCTTCTTTTGTCTCATCTTTTGGTGTTTTGTCAGGTTTAAATAACTCATAAGCCTCTATTTCAAATATACTTGCTAATTTTGACAGAGTTAAAGATGATACCCAGCTTTTCCCTGTCTCTATATCAGCTAAAAAATTGGTTGAAATACCTATTTTATCAGCAAGAATAACCTGTGACCACCCTCTCAAACCTCGGTAATGCTTGATATTGGCGCTTAAAACCCGCCGTAGTTCGGCTTCTTTCATAGTCTAAGTTACAAAAAATAAGCCTTGACTTCAAATGGATAATAGTATATGATAACTAGTGGTAATACATGGGTATTGGCGAATTATTCTCTTTCTGATATGGAGAATTTCGGTTTTACCCCTGCATTAGAACCTTGAGTGTCCAACTTTGTCGGATGTTATCCGGGTGTGGTTCTAAGCAGAAGGTTATCTGACTAAGGAAGGTGTAAAATGGAGAAGTATACAAAACTATTCGGAATGCAAAAGAACTGGCTTTGCGCTATTATCTTGACAGCAGCAATCGTATTCAGCATGACCGCCTGCGATAATGGAACAACAACAACACCACCACCAACAACAACAACCTACACCGTAAGCTTCAACACGGACGGTGGAAGCCATGTAGCGCCCCAGGTTACAAGCGGAAGTGCAGTCCGGCCGGAGGCCCCTGTAAAAGCGGGATTTGTCTTCCTTGACTGGTACACAGAAGCAGAAGGCGGATCCGTGTGGAATTTTAGTACCCCCATAACCGCCAACATCACACTATATGCGAGGTGGGCGGCAACTTACACCGTAACCTTCGATGTGGGCGGTGGAAGTTCTGTAGCATCCCAGGTTACAAGCGGAAGTGCAGTCCGGCCGGAGGCCCCTGTAAAAGCGGGATTTGTCTTCCTTGACTGGTACACAGAAGCGGAAGGCGGAACCGCATGGGATTTTAATACAGCCATAACTGCCGACATTACACTGTATGCAAGGTGGACTGCCGTTCTTCCATCAAATTATACCGTAACCTTCAATACGGGCGGCGGAAGTTATGTAGCGCCTCAAGTTACAAGCGGAAGTGCAACCCGACCAGGGAATCCTGAAAAAGCGGGATTTATCTTTCTTGACTGGTACACAGAAGCGGAAGACGGAACCGCATGGGATTTTAATACACCCATAACCGCTGACATCACATTGTATGCAAGGTGGACAGCAACTTACACTGTAACCTTCGATGTGGGCGGTGGAAGTTATGTAGCACCCCAGGTTACAAACGGAAATGCAGTCCGGCCGGTCCCTGAAAAAGCGGGATTTATCTTTCTTGACTGGTACACAGAAGAGGAAGAAGGAACTATATGGGACTTTAATACATCCATATCTGCCGACATTACACTGTATGCAAGATGGCAAATGACTTTTTTTAGCAATTTGGATGATGTGGCTGCCTACCTCAGCGGTCTTCCTTACAACAACGCAGACAACCCACACTTTTTGCCCGTTGCCATAGACCTTGGAAATATAACCAGCTCAAGCAGTGGTTGGAGGAATCTGCTTAATAGAATTGAAACAGCAGGAAGGTTTGTAGACCTTGACCTTTCCGCCTGTACCATGAATGATACAGACTTCAATGAAGATGTATATTTTAAACCGGGTAAAGGTAGAATCGTGTCCATAATCCTGCCCAATACTGCTACACGTGTTTCTGGATTCGGAGGTAGAACAGATTATTGGAACTCATTCACAGCTTACTTCGATAACCTAAGATTTGTTTCCGGTTTAGGAGTTACCAGTATCGGTAATTATGCCTTCTATAACTGTACCAGCCTTGAAAGCGTGGACTTCCCTTTGGTTACCAGCATCGGCAGCAGTGCCTTCAATGGCTGCACCAGCCTTGAAAGCGTGAGCTTCCCTGCGGTTACCAGCATCGACAGCAGTATATATAGTCCCTATTATAGGGAAGGTATGTTCCGAAATTGCACTAGCCTTGTCAGCGTGGACTTCCCTTTGGTTACCAGTATCGGTAATTATGCCTTCTCTGGCTGCACCAGCCTTGAAAGCGTGGACTTCCTCCCTTTGGTTACCAGCATCGGCCAGTCTGTCTTCTCTGGCTGCACCAGCCTTGAAAGCGTGGACTTCCCTGCGGCTACCAGCATCGGAAATACTGCCTTCTATAACTGTACCAGCCTTGTCAGCGTGGACTTCCCTGCGGCTACCAGCATCGGAAATAGTGCCTTCTATAACTGTACCAGCCTTGTCAGCGTGGACTTCCCTGCGGCTACCAGCATCGAAAATAGTGCCTTCTATAACTGTACCAGCCTTGTCAGCGTGGACTTCCCTTTGGTTACCAGCATCGGCCAGTTTGTCTTCTCTGGCTGCACCAGTCTTAAAAGTGTGAGCTTCCCTGTAGCTACCAGCATCGAAGGAAATAGTGTCTTCTATGGCTGCACCAGTCTTGAAAGTGTGAGCTTCCCTATAGTTACCAGCATCGGAAGTAATGCCTTTTTTGGTTTCACCAGTCTTGAAAGTGTGAGCTTCCCTGCGGCTACCAGCATCGGAGATAGTGCCTTCATGGGTTGCACCAGTCTTGAAAGTGTGAGCTTCCCTGTGGCTACCAGCATCGGAAATAGTGCCTTCAGAAGTTGCACCAGTCTTGAAAGTGTGAGCTTCCCTGCGGCTACCAGCATCGGAGATAATGCCTTCATAAGTTGCACCAGTCTTGTCAGCGTGGACTTCCCTTTGGTTACCAGTATCGGTAATTATGCCTTCTATAACCGCACCAGTCTTGAAAGTGTGAGCTTCCCTGCGGCTACCAGCATCGGAGATAGTGCCTTCTTTAACTGCACCAGTCTTAAAAGTGTGAGCTTCCCTGTGGCTTTCAGAATCGGTAGTAATGCCTTCTCTAGCTGCACCAGCCTTGTCAGTTTAACATTGGGCAACCAGTTGATTGCTGGTATTGTCAACTTACCCGGCAATTTGGGTGGTGTGTACTTATCAGAAGGAGCCAGTACAAGGGCAGGGACATATATTACGGAAAATCCAGGTCCGAATGCAATTTGGAAAAAAAAGGAATAAACAAGCCGGATGCCGGTAATGTATTTATACAAAGTTTTTAAACTTATAGGAGGTTGACATGAAGAATATTAGGAATCTTTTAAGAATGATAACTTTTGTTGTTGTTCTTCCGAAAACTTTCATTATTAAGGGGGATTATGATGGATTTCACGAATGCAAATGACGCGGCAATATATTACAATCGTGGTAATACTTATTACGAAAATGCCGAATTTGAAAAAGCAATAAAATCTTATACCGAAGCTATAGAAAAAGACAATAATTTTGCTTCTGCTTATTATATGAGGGCTATGGCTTATAGCCAGATAGAGGATGACGATAGCAGAATTAAAGATCTGGATAAAGTCATTGAATTATCTCCTGATAATGTTGATGCGTATTTACAGCGTGCCGATGCTTTTGTTTGTAAAGACTTTTATGAGCCAGCAAAAAAAGATCTTAAAAAAGTTCTTGAGATGGATGAGAATAATGAGATGGCGAAAAAGTATCTCGCTATGGTTGATGCTGTCTCTATGGAAGACTATAGCACAGCAGCAGAAGTCCTTAATAAGCTTTCAAATGACATTGAAGCATTATTTAGTGCCGGTTCGTTATATTTACTGGAACGGAAATTTGATGAAGCGATAGAATGTTTTGACAAAGTTATTAAATCAAACCCATCTTACGAAGGTGCTTATTATAGTCGCGGTAAGGCTTTTGCATCAAAAAACTATGAAAAAATGAAACAAGGGGACAATTATTGGGAAGTTTTAAAAGATTATGATAATGTAATGAACAATTTTAACAAAGCGTTAGAAGACTATAACAAGGAAGTTGTATTAAAAGCACACTTGTATTACGAGTGGGGTGTTGTTTACGCCTCAATGGGTGATTGTGAAGAAGTAAATGGTAATGAAGAAAAAGCAATAAAATATTATGATGAAGCGATAAAAAAGTATGACATTGCTTTTAATAATGCTCCGAATAATGAAGAAAAAGCATCTTTACATAATAATCGCCATATTGCTCTTGTAAAAAAAGCAAGCATGGAAGTAAAAACGGGAAGGTTAAAACATAGCGAATTACCCTCAGATATACAAGATTTGGTAAAACAATACCTCCAAGGGGGATAGTGATTAAAAATGAATATGAAAAAATAATAGAAGATTCCAAAAAAGCAACAGATTTGGATCCTAAAAATAGAAACATTATTAAACACGTTATTTTGAATGTGATAGAACAAACAGGAAAAGGAGCCGTCTTATCCAGTAGTATGATGCAGCCTATTTACACGTATATGAAAGAACTGGAATTTGACAGTGCACAGATTTCTTTTTGGTTTGGAAGCGACGCGGAAGTTATAGTAAGAGAAATACAAAACAAGAAGGAATCTGATTCTTTTAGAGCTATATTGAAACAATATAAATTTGATACGAGCAACGAGAATAAAGAGAAATATAATGCATATCAAGATGTCTATATAAAAGCTAACAATGTTGTAAGCAATTTAAAGGTTGATGACGATGAAAAAGATTATGGAGTAGCACATTACACTAGAAAATGGGTGTCTGAAAAATTATTATTTAATGAATGTTCGAATGAAGAATGCCCGAATTCAATACTTCAACTATCCTCAATCAGTGGAGCTAATGACCCAAAAGAAGGAAAAACTTTAATTGATTATTTTTTAGGCAACACTTTTGAACATGAGCAGAATAACGATAATTCTGATCGCCAGGCATTTATATCGTGTTTTACTTTTAATCATAATCACTTAAACCAGTTTCGGCTGTATGGAAAGGAAGATGATAAAGAATGTACAGGATTAAGTTTGGTTTTAAAAGATACTTTTTTTGCTAATCAGGAATTTCTAATAGATCGCGTAAATAAGCGACATACACTCTATCGTTGCGTATACATAGACCCAAAATCACATAATATAATATCTGTTGGGCAAAGAGATGAATATACATTCTATACCAAAGGACGTTACAGCGAGTATGAAAAAGAAGCAAAATTTATACCGTACAAAGAAAAAATAATAAAGGTAATGGAAAAAACAAAAAAAGCCTTCAGCGAGTTGGAAAAATCAATAAAAAATGTTAAGAAAGAAGATTTGAAATTAATTCCAGAGCTATTAATAAATCTTCGTTATTTGGTAAAACATTCCGCGTTCAAAGAAGAACAAGAGTGTAGAATTATTCGCATAGAAAAAACAAATCATTCTGATGTTAAAAAAGACGGGGAAAGAAAGTATGTAGAAGCAACAAATATAAGGGGTCATGTAAAAAAAATTTATTTTGGTCCCTGTGTTATGAAAATTGGTGATTTTAAAAAAAATTTAAAGAAAAAGGGCTTGGGAGGAATTATTTGTGAAAAAAGTGGATTGCCATACCATAGTAATAAACCAAAAAAAGGTAAAAAATAATACACCATATTACGGATGAAAGCAAAGACGTTATAAATAAACATTTTAACCAAACTCTAACAATTCATTCATTGACCCTTAACACGCAAAAATTACGCTTTTCATAAATCAGGGAGCTTTTACAAAACAGAAGTTTTGCAAAAGCCTCAATACTTTACTTAGGAGTAAATTATGAAAACAAAAGTCATTGCCGTTTTAATGACACTTGCTGTCCTTACAGGCGCATTCGCAGGCGGCGGATCACAATCAGCGTCATCGGGACCTGCACCCTACACAATCGAGGTTGGCGGATCAACTTCTGTTGCCCCTTTGATGGAATACTTCATCGAAGAATACCGGGATGCGCACCCGCACATCAGGGTTAACATGAGCCCGACCGGTTCCGGCGACGGTATCAACAATACCGGAGTAACCTACCAGATTGGAATGTCAAGCCGCGAACTTACACCGGCAGAACTTGGCAGGGGACTGAGAGACGAAGTCATCGCCATCGACGGCATTGCGGTAATAGTACACAGCGACAACCCCGTTGCGGATTTAACCATCGAACAGATTCGCGGCATCTTCACCGGAGAAATCACCGACTGGAGTCAGGTTGGCGGCGCACGCGGAAGTATTGCAGTTAACAGCCGCGAAGAAGGCTCAGGCACAAGAGGCGCGTTTGAAGAAATTGTCGGCTTTCAGGGCAGACTTGTCGCAGGCGCAAACGAATCGACAAGCACAGGCGCAATCATTGCAGGCATCGCCCAGAATCCGAATGCCATTGGTTACATTTCGCTCGGCTCGGTCAACGACACAATTAAAGCATTAAATGTTGGCGGCGTTGCCCCGACAATTCCAAATGTTACAAGCGGAGCTTACAGTATCTCCCGCCCGTTCATCGTTCTTACAGGAGCAAATGTTCATGCCGAAAGCACAGCCTTTGTTAACTGGATTCTTGGAGCGCAGGGACAGGCAATTGTTGCAAGCCGCGGTTATATTCGCGTAAGGTAATTTTGAGTATAATTTGCGTATGAACCGCAAATTGAGGTGGGTGTCCGAAAAGTTAGAACTCTTCGGACACCCCTTCTCTTAAGCCGCCGTACAACCCTGGACATTTTCTTGACAACCTCTAAGCAGAGATAAAACGTTCGGCGTAATAGCTATAGTCTATTTAACGTAAAATTAATTCAACTGTTTTTTTATGCTTTCCCGGACAATTGTATCGAATTTTGTCTTAACAAACATCATCTTGTAAAGTTTCATAATATTAACTTATAATGTTTTATGGCATACCAATATCCATTTTTTGATCCATCCTTACCTTTGAAGGATCGTGTTCGTGACCTGATTTCTAGGCTTACGCTTGAAGAAAAAACAGGTTTTATTCCAACTTTTAATGCGGCTGTAGAGCGGTTAAATGTGCCGGCTTTCGGCTTTGGCGGCGAGGGCGCTCACGGTTTTGTTAACCGCGAAGGGCAGAACACCACGTTTCCGCAGACAATCGGTCTTGCCTCGGGGTGGGATCGTGATTTGTTGCGCAGAATCGGCGAAGTTGTCGGAGTTGAAGCGCGTGTTTCCTACAAAGCCCGCGAAAACAAAGGCGGCCTTGCAATCTGGTCGCCTACGATCGATATGGAACGCGATCCGCGCTGGGGGCGTACCGAGGAAGGCTACGGCGAAGACCCGTACCTTGCAGGCGAGTTGTCTTCCGCCTACATACGCGGCGCACAGGGGGATGATCCTTTTTATCTGCGCGTAAGCTGCGGGCCGAAACATTTTTTTGCGAATAACAATGAAAAAAACAGAGTTAGCTGCTCATGTTCCGTTCCGCTCCGCTGTATGCATGAATATTATCTTGCGCCTTTCAAAACTGCAATCAAAGATGCGAAAGCCGCTTCCATGATGACGGCGTATAACGAAGTCAACGGCATACCGATGATGCTTCACTCGATACAAAAAAATATTGTAAAAAACGAATGGGGCATCGAAGGAAACATTGTAACCGACGGCGGTGATGTTCTGCAAACGGTAAATGCGCATCACTATTTTGAAACCCATGCCGAAACACTTGCAGCGGCTCTTATAAACGGAGCTGATTCAATGACCGACAAGGCCGAGCCTGTTATAGAAGCCCTAAAGGAAGCGTTAGAAAAAAAGCTCTTAACCGAAGCGGAGTTGGACGAACACCTTGAAAGAATTTTGTCGATACGTTTCCGCTTTGGCCAGTTTGATCCTCCGGGTAAATGCCCTTATGAAGCAATTGACGAAAAAAATTATATGAAGGATGAGTATATTGAACTTTCGCGCGAAGCTGTCCGAAAATCTATAGTCCTGTTGAAAAACGATAATCTGCTTCCATTGCCCCCTGATACAACGACAGGAACTATCGCCGTAATTGGTCCGTTAGCTGACGCTGTTCATATTGACTGGTACAGCGGAAACCCCACATATATTCGCACGCCGCTTGATGGTTTACGGGAATTGTACGGCAAAGACAGAATTATCCACACAGATATCCGCGACATTGTATCATTTTCTGCATTAGACGGAAGACCGCTTGTGTTAGCTGACACCGGTAATCCCAAGGGCAGACTGCTCTGTGTCGGCGAAGTCGGGCAGGAGCCTGCGCGTTTTTTCAGGGAAGACTGGGGCTTTGGCGCTCAGACATTTACAGACGTGGAAAGCGGTCTTCTTTTGGAATCGCCTTATTGGCGGAAAGAGCCGGGAGGTTCCATAGATAATGAAGAAAGCGTCATTGCAGCAAGCGGAAAAAGCACATTGTCGTGGTTTGGATTTTCTATTTTCAATCCTGTTCAGCAGGAAGAAGGCATAATCCTTCGCACATTCGATAACCGCCGCCTCGCCGCGCCGGAAAAAGCCGGACCGGTGTTGTTACACGACGATCCCATTACCTGCAAAAGCGAACTGTTCAAAATGAAAATTGAGAAACAGGGTTTTCCCGTTGCTGTAGAAGCCGCGACAAAAGCGGATTTCATCATCTTTGTCGGCGGAAGCAACCCGATGATCAACGGACGTGAATGTACAGACAGGCCGAGTTTGAATCTGCCCTCATGTCAGGAGGAATTGATCAATAACCTTTTTGCAGTTAACAAAAAATTCGCGCTTGTGTTAATTTCCGGTTATCCTTTCACCATAAAAAACTTAGCGGAAAAAATTCCTGCGATACTCTGGATGGCTCCGGGTATTCAGGAAACTGGAAACGGCCTTGCGGACATTCTGAGCGGCAGCCATTCCCCCGCAGGCAGGCTTCCGCTTACATGGTACGAAGATGAAAATCAGCTTCCTTCGATAATGGAATACGACATAATTTCCGCAGGTACAACGTATCAGTACTTTAACGGGAATGTGTTGTGGCCGTTCGGTCACGGGCTTTCCTACAGTAATTTTGTTTATTCGGATTTGAAAGTTGATAAAAATTCAGCGGGAGAAAATGATACTGTTGTTGTTTCGTTCAATCTAAAAAATGCAGGAAGCATAAAAGCCGAAGAAGTTCCGCAGGTTTATGTTAATATTTCCGGCTCTGTTTTCAAAAGACCTGTTAAAACCTTAAAAGGTTTTAACAGAATTTCTCTTAATGCTGGCGAAGAAAAAACTGTCAGCTTTGAACTTCCGGTAAAAGAACTTGCTGTGTGGGACAGTTACAGAGGAAGTTTCTGTGTCGAAGCAGGGCGCTGCAACTTATTTATCGGTGCTTCATCTGCGGATATTCGGCTAACGGGCAGCTTTGAAGTAACCGGAGAAAACCCGCTTCCAAGAAAAATTTCCGGCGCAGTTTATGCAGAACGTTTTGACAGTTATGCGAATTGTTACCTTCACGAAAAACGCGGAAGCGGCATCTCCGCTGTGTTTAACGATTCAGGAAAATGCTGCGGCAGTAGTTGGATTCACTTTAACGCGCTGGATTTTTCTGAAGACTTTTCAAAATTTTCTGCAATCGTGCAGGGAAACCCCGGCGGCTGTATCGAAATCCGCCTTGATAAACCGGACGGCTTTCTTGCTGGAACCATCGAAGTACCCAACACCGGGGAAATCTCTTCTTACGAATTAGCGCCTAACAGTCCCCGCCGTCTTCCGGTCTGGGCATACGTTCAAACAAAAATACAGAAAATCACCGGAATACACGATGTGTATCTTGTAATGCACGGCAAAACTGCTATTTGGCGCTTTGAATTTTTGAGGTAACACATGACTAAGCTTTCAGGTTTTTCTGTAAGAACAAATGGGCAAACCGACTGGATCAATGTAACAAGCGAGGTACAAAAAGCAGTTGCCGCCTCCGGAGTGAAGGAAGGGATTTGCGTTGTCTTTGTGCCCCACACAACAGCGGCGGTAACTGTCAACGAAAATGCAGATCCCGATGTCCCCCGCGACGTAAATTACGCGCTGAACATGATTTCCCCCGATCGCCGCGAATTCCAACACGGCGAAGGCAACTCCGCAGCCCACACAAAGACAAGCCTCGTCGGTCCTTCGCTGACTTTGATTGTCTCGGGCGGCCGGCTGCTGCTTGGAACATGGCAGGGAATCTGGTTCAACGAATACGACGGGCCAAGAACCCGCACGGTAAATGTAAGGGTACTGGGAGATTGAAGCTTGCAAATCTGCTTGACACAATCCTGTCAATTATATACAGTGAAAGCATGGGGCTGTAGCTCAGTTGGCTAGAGCGCTTGAATGGCATTCAAGAGGTCAGGGGTTCAATTCCCCTTAGCTCCAGGACAAGATTAAATCAAAGCTTGCTAATTTCTTCTGTATGCAACACCGGTCCAAGTAACTGAGCCTGCTTTTATTTGTGTCCAGTCGATACTGTTTGTTGAATGTGCCATATAGCCGGAATAACCGCCAACTGTTACCCACTTGTTTCCATAAATTGCATCAGACCACTGACTTGTAGGCATCGATGTTACAGACCATTCGATACCGTCAGTTGACTTTGCTGTATAGCTGAATAAACCGGAGCCGCTCCTGTTATAGCCTATAACCACCCACTCTCCGTTTCCATAATTTACACTGCTCCAGCAGTAATTTATATTTATTGTTGTTACAGACCATTCTATGCCGTCAGTGGAATGTGCAATTTTGCCGTTGTTGCTGGCGGCTACCCATCTGGCGTTACCGGTGATATTATCGTTGTTATATGCAACATCCATCCAGTTATTATTTCCGGAGCCTACTGTTATTTGCGTCCAACTGGTTCCATTTTCATTATTTGAGTATGCCATTCTGTTGTTATTTCCAACAACCACCCATCTTCTTTCGCCATTGACAATACCAAAAGCAACATTATTCCAGTTGTTGTTAAAATTAACATTATCTGCGCCTACCGTTCTTCGTGTCCAGCTGGTTCCGCCGTTAGTTGTATTTGCCATAGTGCCGTTATAGCCGACTGCTACCCAGCGGTTGCTGTTACCGTAACCTATACCAAGCCATTCAGTCGACCCTACTGTTAATTGCGTCCACTTAATACCATCCGTTGAAAATGCTATGTCTCCATAAGGTCCGCCCACTGTTATCCATCTTCCGTTACCATAACCTATATCTGACCAGCGATTTGAGCCCAATGTTAGTTGTATCCATTCGAGGCCATCTGTTGAATATGCTATATAACCGGTAGGTGTAATGTTGACTCTATAACCGACCGCTACGAATTTGTTGGTAGTTATCCACAATCTGTCAATAGTACTGTTAACAAATTGTGCATCAAGAACCTGCCTTGTAGCATAATTGCTTGATCCAAAGGCTGTTCCATTGTTATTGGCTTTATCGATCATTTTTAATAAATACGCAGCGTCTGCCGTTTCTGTCTCTGTTTCTGGTTCCAGAGTTACAGTACCGGCGCCCCATTTACTGTTTATTGCATCAACAACATATTGATAATTTACTCCTTCATCCCCTTCGTAATCACTCGTATTTATTTCACCAATCCTGTCGATTAAAGCTGAATAAATTTCACTAAACCAGAATATTGAATCATTAATATCTGTTTCGATGGGACAGGATGTAAAAATCAGACTAATAAATATTAAAACGCCAATAAAAATTTTCATTTTTTTATCTCCATCAAAATAATATATTAGAACTGGGATTTCTGCAATGACACTCTCATAAATTTTTCCCCAAAAAAATGACATTTCATGTTAAAATAACACAGAGGTAATAAATGAAAAATTACAAAACATTATCTGAAACAATTTTCACGCGAAAATCAGTAAGGGCATTTTCGAAACAACAGGCGGAGATTTTGGAGAATGATATCGACCTTATGAAAGCTTTCGATATTCAGCCATTGGTAGAAAATATCAAGGTAAAAGTTAAAGTACTGAGAAAGAGCGAAGTTGACAACAAGCGGTCGGATTACTGTATCGCTTTTTACAGCGAGGAAAAACCGTTTTATCAGGAAAACATCGGATTCATCGGTCAGCAGATCGATCTTGAACTTCAGTCAAAAGGCCTTGGGACATGCTGGTGGGGAATGAGGATGCCAAAAAAGGAATATAAAAGTACAGAAGACCTTGATTGCATTATTACAATGACGGCGGGATATCCGCAGAAAGCCGAAACGCGGACTTATCCCGATGGCTTCAAGCGGAAATCAATCAAGGATATTTTTGTCAGTGGTACAGCGCCTGACGAATCCGATTCAATATCTTATCGCATGGCAGAGGCAGTGAGAATCGCACCAAGCGCTGTAAACATGCAGCCTTGGCTTGTTGAAAAGATCGACAATAAATATAATTTTTATTTAAGATCGCCCAAAGGCTTCATTGAAAAAATGATAAGCGACATGAGAAAAATTGATATTGGCATCGCAATGGCGCATTTGGCTGTTCAGGCAAAAGCAGAAGGTTTGGGCATTTCATTTAACCTTGAAGGAAAAGATATAAAACAAGGCAAGTTTATTGCAAGCATTGCAATACAGCCTTAGATTGAAACCCTTAACCCCGTTGCCGCCGCACTTCGTACAACAGGATGCCTGCGGCTACCGACACATTCAGCGAATCGACCCTGCCCGAAGAAGGAATTCCAATCATGGCGTCGCAGTTTTCGCGTAACAGGCGCGAAATGCCGCTCCCTTCGCTGCCAAGGATGATTGCCACCCTGCCGCTTAAATCTTTTGTGTATACAGGCTCGCCTTCCATGTCCGCGCCGTAAATCCAAAAGCCGCACTCCTTTAAATCTTCCATGGCGCGGACAAGATTTGCGGTCTCCGCCTGGGCAACCCATGACGCCGCGCCTGCCGATGTTTTGGAAATTACCTCGGCGTGTTTTGCGTTTCGGCGGCTGCGGCTTAGAACAAGATCAACGCCGAATTGATCGCAGCAGCGAAGAATTGCTCCGTAATTGTGCGGGTCTGTGATTTCGTCAATTATTACAACAAGCGCGTCGCTTCTGTTTTGCTGCGATAGTTCTTCTAAAAAATTTTCAAGGCTTATGTCCTGACTGTTTTCAGAGTCGTCAACCTGAAGGGCGATGCCGCGGTTATCGGGGGCAAGACCGTCAAGGTCAAAAGTGCCTGTCCGTTCAAGGCGGATTTTATTGTTAACCGCAAGATTGACTATTTCACGAGCGCGAGGCCCCGCCTTTGCGACAAGCAGAGGACCGCAGAGACGGCCGGATTTGATTCTCTCTTCAATTGCGTGAAAGCCTGTTAAATATGTCATTGCTGCTCCTGTACGCCGGAGTATCTTGCGGTGTATTTTTTTACAAAACCGCAGGGGCGGTAAGTCATCTTTGACTGGCGCAAGCCTTCGTTCCCAAGGTCTTGTTCGCGGTTGATTAATGTAAAAAAACGCGGAAGGGATGCTGCAAAAGATTGATTTACAAACTGATAAACGCCTCTGTATTCCTCAATTGCTTTTTCAAAATGAACGACGAACATTCTTCCCCTTGCAAGGCTTTCTCCAAGACAATAACCTGCCGGTTTACCATCAACATAGAAAATTGAACCCCTTAATGTAAGAGAATCAAATTCATCCAGTGATTCTTTTGCCGATTTATAATCGCCCTCTTCATCTCCAGTCCGCAGGAGCAGGTCATGCCGCCATCTCTCAAGAACTTCAAACGCCGCTGGAACTTCTGATTTTGTCAGCGGTTTCTGTTCGTGGTTTGGATAGGATTTTAAAAAATTGTTTACATGGTTTTTCTTTTTGTGGAATTTTTTTCCGGTAAGTTCCGCTAAATCGCTTCGGTTGTATAGATAGTCAAAATTATCTCTGTCTTCTGTAACCACGATTCCGCGTTCTTCAAGATCATTTTTTACAGGGGTTAACACAGTTTCTGAAATATTTTTCCAGTAATCGTGGGTTTTAAAAAGAGAATCAAGCGTGTCAAAATCCGGCGCACTGCATGGAGTCATGAAAAAAGTTTTACTTTCACCGTTTGGGGTTTTTTGGATTCCGGAAATTATAAAACCGCCGTCTTCACCGTTACGTGAAACGCGGTAATTGTATTTGTCCCTGAAAAGGTACAAACCGGAAAACGTAAATTCCGAAACTCCGTCATGAGTAAGAGAAAGGCGGGGATGCAATATATCTTTTAGTCCGATATCCAAAGGGACAAAATCCGGGTAACAGGGAATGATCATGGCTGTGTTTCGGTTTCTTCATCCTCCGATTCAGGCGGATGCTCCGCTTTTTTTGCCTGAACCGATCTGCGCGAGCCTATCAAAATTGAAACAGGTTCCAGAAGAGGGATATTTTCGCATACTATCTTAATGATAACCATCATGGGAACCGCGAGAATCATTCCTACAAATCCCCATAGATAACCCCAGACACCCAGCGAAATCAAAACCAGGAGCGGAGAAATTCCCACATGTTCACCGGTTATTTTTGGATCAAGATAATTTCCAATTATCATATTAACAGCTAATATTAATGCAGCCACAATAATCACCGGAACCGGATTAGGCCAAAATTGAATAAGCGCGAAAAGGGTTGTTGCGACACCTGCTGCGATACTGCCAAGGGTTGGGATAAAGTTCATAATAAACGCAATTACGCCCCAAACAATTGTAAACTCAAGCCCAATAAGCCAAAAACCCAAGGTAAGTATTAAACCTGTTGCAAGGGAAAGAAAAAATTTCGCCGCTAAATAGCGCATAACCTGAGTCATCAAATTATCTCCCATCTTGTAGATACGCTCCGAGTGATTATCAAATGCGGCGTCCAGCTTTTCCTTTGAGTGGCTTGCTTCCTGCAATATGAACACCATAAAGAGAATTACCAAAACAGCGCTTGAAAGGAATGTGAAAAAGGTATTGGAAAACGAAATTGTAAAATCGCGTACCCATGTGCGTATTCCCTGCTGCCCCCATAAATTCTGCCAAAAAGTTAACTCATGATCGCTTGGAAGATCCAATAATTCCGCTACCTGATTGTAAATAATCATAAAACGGTTTTCGTAATATGGCAGATGTTCAACAATCATCTTTGCAGAAGTAAAAAGCACAATTCCAAAGAGATATATTACAGCAACAATCAGGACGATAATAAGGAAAATTGATATAGTGCGGGGAAAACGAAGCTTATCCAGCGCCTTAATAATCGGATACATAACAATCGCCAATAATGCAGAAATTGTAAGAGGCAGGATTACGGATGAAGCAATTTTTAATACTGCTCCGGCTACTATGCAGCATAGAAAGATCATCATAAATAAGATGCCGCGGCCGGAATGAAAGGTTTTCCAGATTTTTCTCATGTGATTATTATGGCATAAAATGGAATATTGGGCAAGAATTATGGACAGACCCTAATTATGCTATTCGAAAAAAGTACTTTGAAAAAGTACTTGACCCGAGCCTGTAAAATATTTATGTTTGTAGTAGACTGATATATAAATATAACTGAAGTCTACTTAACTGTTTTCTTAATTTTTCATGCATAAATAAGGTACCTCTTGTTTTCAGTTGATGTATGTCAGTACCTCCCGGGTTTCCTCACCTCCTTTTCCCGGGAGGTTTTTTTTTATTTTGGGTAATTCTATACAAAAAAACCCCGCCAGCCGACGGGGTTTGGGTTTTTACTTTTTGATCTACTAGAGCTGGAATCTTATGCCTAATGAGCCGCCGATACTTCCGTCCAGAAGATTATACATACCTGTAAAATCAAGTCTAATGACAAAAAGATTGAGTGAAAGTCCGCCATAAATCCTGAAATTAACCCCTGAAAATTCCTGATATGCTTTGATACCGGATGTTAAATCAGGTGCTAAACCTGCTTCACTCAAAGCCTGTCTTAAATCGTCATCATCAATGCCAGGAGTGGTAATTTCTCCCCTTAAATCAAAACCGGCTTTTGACCATCCGTAACTTACGCCAAAACCGGCATAAGGAGTGATAATAAACAACGGGATTGAAACCTGAGCTTTTGCTTCTATTACAAGTGTCTCCCACATAATTCCGGCTGTTATACCGCTGTCAAAGCTGACATCATCAATGTAATCGGATTCATCAAAATTAATTGTTATGGTCTCAGACATTGTATATCCAAACCCGCCTCTCAGATAATTAACGCCTCCGCCGACTGAAACTTTTATTGGAAATATTGGCGGAAGAAGCGGAAAACGTATATCTGCGCCAATCATCTCATATTCAAAAGTTACACCTGGAAGGACGCTTTCAACCATACCATCCAACCCAAACGCAGAAAGACCCATGTATTTTACGCCAACATCAAAATTGGCTATTATGCCGCCAACCCGGGCTTCCATCAGTACGGCGGGAAGGGGAGCGCCCATCGTAAATGGCAGAACCCCGCTTAATGAGTCGTCCAAACTAAAGCCATCACCAAATAAGCCAAGTATACCATCAAATGCGCTTAGGTTTTTTCCCATCGTTGTGATTCCTATTGTAGCCCCAAAGCCAAAGTGAGGCGGGAATGCAAGAAGCTGTCCGATATAAGCGTCAGACCAGTTTAACCCAATTGTTGAATAGAAAGGCAGAGCCGATGCCATTGTGTCTGAGAGGCCTTCTATTGCACCCACCATTTTAGAAATGTCAAAACCTTGCGAAAATACAGGGCTTACGGCCAGCATTAAGATCACCATGCCAACAAACAATATCTTTCCAAATTTACTCATTTTATCCTCCTAAACGGATAATTTGTTGAATTACCGGCTTAAAATACCGGCACCCTACCCCTATAATACACTATACAACAATTTTTTATAAATTCAAGTAAAAAATACACAAAAAGTCATTTTTTAAATTCAATTTGCCTCCTTCTTATACGACCTGCCTATTATGTCCGCCAGCTTGTTTACCATGCTATAAACCAATGCCCCGATAAGATACTTGCATTTCCCGATCTTGACAGGATATGCCCTGTTAAACTCATCTTTACTCCAATAGTTTTTATCACATTCGCTTTCTGAAAAATCACTAAGGGACATTGCACGAAAGGCATTGTGTGTTGCAATATTTTTTGCAGTTGGAGAAATCTGCTTTTTTGATTTTATCCTTTTGTAGAATTGTTCGGCGGCAGCATCCAGTTTTTTTTCAAACTTGGCGGATAGTCCGGCTTTGACCGATTGAAGCCGCTTTTCTTTTGTGTTTTGGGTAAGGATTATCGCGCCATTTATACCCCATTGACCCATAACATTTTTAATGTATTCTGCAACATTCTTTTCTCCTGCGCCGGCTGACGTTGCAATGACCATACCATGCTTGCCGAAAAGCCTTGGGCGATGGAAGTAATATGCGAAATGATCCATTAGGTTTTTCATGGCGGCATTCAGCGCTCTTATATAAGTAGTGCCGCTCAGAATTAAGCCGTCGCAATCGGAGAAAGCCTTCCCCATGCCAAGTGTGATGTCTGCATGTGGACAGTATTCCTCGCCGTTTGAAAGACAAGCATGACAGGATGTACAAAATGGCAAACTAAGGCTTGCAACATTGATTTCTGTGATCTCCACATCCGGTTTTGCCTCAAGACGGTTTATAACTTCTTTTGTGAGCGCATAGGTATTGCCGCTGCGCATGCTTCCATGTATTACAAGTATTTGCATTTCATCCTCCTCTGGTTTTTATTCGATGTTTTCACATTATAATATTGTTTTTTAATATAGTAAACGAAAAAATGTGAGTTGAAATTGAATTGGATTATACCGCGATGTATAGTAAATCCTCCGGCTAATTCTTAAAGCTGTGGATCGGCGCGGGAATTCGGCCGCCGCGGTTTACGAAGGCGTCGCTTTTTGCGGCGTTAACTGACATTATGGGAGAGCCTCCAAGGAGGCCTCCGAATTCCGCCCACTGTCCGGCTTTTTTCCCCGGCACGGGAATTACACGCACTGCAGTGGTTTTGTTGTTAACCATGCCTATTGCCATTTCGTCGGCGATGATTGCAGAAATTGTCGCCGCCGATGTATCTCCTGGCAGGGGAATCATGTCCAGTCCTACGGAACAGACGCTTGTCATCGCTTCCAGTTTATCAAGGGTGATGCTTCCGTTTTTTACGGCGGCGACCATTCCTTCGTCTTCGGAGACTGGGATAAATGCGCCGGAAAAACCGCCGACGTGAGTCGATGCCATCACTCCGCCTTTTTTTACCATGTCGGTTAACATCGCAAGCGCCGCTGTCGTGCCGTGAGTTCCTGCAGCTTCAAGCCCCATCTCTTCGAGAATTCGCGCGACAGAATCCCCCACAGCGGGAGTCGGCGCAAGGGAAAGATCCAAAATGCCGAAGGGTACGTTCAGGCGCCGTGCGGCTTCCATTCCTACAAGCTGCCCCATGCGGGTGATTTTAAACGCCGTCTTTTTAATTGTGTCGGCTAACTCGTCAAAGTTTGCGCCGCGGCAATTTTCGAGAGCTGCTTTTATTACACCGGGACCGGAAACGCCTACATTTAACGCACTTTCGGCTTCTCCCGCTCCATGAAACGCTCCTGCCATAAAAGGATTGTCTTCCGGCGCATTGCAAAAGACAACCAGCTTTGCGCAGCCAAGGCCGTCTCTTTCGGCTGTTTTTTCCGCTGTTTGTTTGATTATCTCCCCCATTAACCTAACTGCGTCCATGTTGATGCCGCTTTTTGTTGAAGCAGCGTTTACACTTGCGCAAACCCGCTCTGTTTGTGAAAGCGCGTTCGGCAAAGATTTAATCAGTCTTTTATCGCCTGTGGAAATTCCCTTGTGAACAAGCGCCGAAAATCCTCCGATAAAATCTATCTCCAGTTCGTGTGCGGCATCATCAAGGGTTTTTGCAAACGGGGAAAAATCTTCTTCTTCGCAGGAAGCCGCAACAAGTGCAATTGGAGTAACGGATATCCGTTTGTTGATAATTGGAATTCCGTATTCTGTTTCGATATCGCAGCCTGTTTTTACAAGAGGACCTGCAATGCGCATAAGTTTTTCGCGGATTTTTTTCCGCGTTGCATCCCCTGTAGAACAGATACAATCCAAAAGCGAGATGCCAAGGGTGATTGCCCTTATGTCCAGCTTGTAGCGCATAAACATATCAACAGTTTCTTTTATTTCAATCGGCGTAAATAACATAATCCTTCTCACAAAAAATAGTTATGAAGAAAAGCTACGCTTTTCTTCACGCATATATAAAAAATTACAAAGTAATTTTTTATACGCGATGCATCGCGGAAAAAACTTTTTCGTGCATCAGGCTGATGCTTATATTCAAAGTTTCGCCAAGAGCGGTAAGTTCCTGTTTTACCTCTTCCAGCGCTTTTGAACATGATTCAAGATTTACCATCATCATCATTACAAAATTCCCGCTTAAAACAGTCTGCGAAATATCTTCGATGTTGATATCGCGCTGTGCAAGAAAAGCGGAAACCTTTGCGATTATTCCTACTTTGTCATTACCTACAACAGTTATGATTGCATTCATAAATTTCTCCCCGGAGTCTTGAATAAGTGTAACACAATGCCGAAATAAATGGAAGATAAAATATTGACAAAACAATTGTGTGGAATAATAATGAAGGTAATATGAAAAGACTAGTGATATTAATACTTATGTTTTTTATTGTCCTCTGTTTTATAAATGCTCAAGGGTATTCAAATAGCACTTTTGATTTAAATTTTATCTGGGGTGATTTTGGCGGAGGAATGAATCTTTCTTCCGATCAGTATAATTATTATTTTTCTGTAGGTTTGTTTGATTTTTTTATTGAACATAATAATTCGAATATTGGAATAGGGATAAGTCCTTTACAATATGTTTCAGATTATGATTCAAATACAGACGATTGGGATGAAAATTTATATTTCCTGAATGCCGCTGTATATTGGAATCCGTTTAATTTTAAAAATATTATCCTGGGCCCGTTTGTTTCTATAAATTATTTTAGTATAGACAGCTGGTCGCGGTTAAATACAAGTGATTATATATTCAGTGCAGGTTTTAAGTTCATGCTAAGAACTTATATAGAAAGCTGGAGATATCCTTTTCAAATTGTTGGAACTGAAATAGGTTATAGAAATGTATCGGGGAGACATGGATTTTTTTTCAGTGTTAATGTCGATATAATTATACTTGCAGGTGTTTTTACCGCCATATTACAAGATGAGGCATTAACTTCCATAAGGGATTATGAAAAATATAAAAGCGGGCGGGGCGGACCAGTACCATTTGTACCTGACAATCCTTTATAGAAATTAATGATTGTTTTCTGGTAGACCAAAGGTGACAGGCAACACTTCATTTGTCTCAAGATGTCCCCTTCTTCCTCTTTATGATGTCGGCTAATTACGTTTAAAGCAGACTCCTGCTTTTTTTGAGTTTGATTTACAAAGCGGCGGCTTTTCTTTTTTTTACAGTATTCATTTTAGGTTGGATAATTATCTGTAAGCCAAGTTTATCAAGCGCGTTGAATACAGTTTCGATGTTTGGTTTGCGTTTGCCGGAGAAACTTTTATACAGACCTTCACGGCTTACGCCCATTTCTTCCGCCATAGCGTTGATGCCTCGTGCGCGAACCACATCGCCGATTGCAACAAGAAACCCCGAAGGGTTGTTTTCTTCGAGCGCAACTTGCAGGTATGACGCTATAGCCTTTTCGTTGTCGAGGTAGTCGAGTATGTTCCAGCGTGAAACTTTTTCTTTAGTCATTTTAATTCTCCTTCGAACTTTTCGGACTTTAGTCCGCGTTCGCAGATTGTTTCTTAGCTAGTTTTATATCCCGTTTCTGCTCTGCTTTTTTACCGCCGCGAAGCACAAAAACAATAGTATTGTTGGCGCGTTTGTCAAAATAAACCCTGTATCCGGGACCGTAATCAATTATGAGTTCATAAAGATCGCAATCTTTCAATTTTTTATGATCGCCGAAAAAATCTTCGGTCTCTATTCTTCTAATTCGGCGCAGAATATGAGCTTTACCAATTTCATCTTTCAGGGTCTTCAGCCATTTGTCAAAGGTCTCGGTTTTTTCGACAATCATAATTATATTGTAGCCGATTGTTCACAAGCTGTCAAGGGGAGTTTTCAATTCTTGTCTGGCACTCTCAGAAATGTATGCTGTAGTAAAACAACGCAGGCAGCCGCGAAAACGACCGACGAGGACATTCGGTGCCAACAAATTTTTCTTAAATTAATAAAACTTATGTATATTTAAATCATCACCCGTAGTTATAGACAAAAGGTGACAGGCAACACTTTATTTGTCTAAATACAAGTGATTATATATTCAGTGCAGGTTTTAAGTTCATGCTAAGAACTTATATAGAAAGCTGGAGATATCCTTTTCAAATTGTTGGAACTGAAATAGGTTATAGAAATGTATCGGGGAGACATGGATTTTTTTTCAGTGTTAATGTCGATATAATTATACTTGCAGGTGTTTTTACCGCCATATTACAAGATGAGGCATTAACTTCCATAAGGGATTATGAAAAATATAAAAGCGGGCAGGGCGGAACAGTACCTTTTGTACCTGACAATCCTCTATAAAAATTAATGATTGTTTTCTGGAAATAACCCCAGTTCATAACTGTACTGGGGCGTGACTAAATGCTTTTCAAAAAAATGTACTTAGCGTTCCGGGGTAGCTAGAACCGCTTCAGCGGCGAATTGTAAAACGATAATCTCTACTTTTTACACAGTCTTAGTTGTAAAACTGCACATTACCAATACCATTGGTAAATGTTACTGTCAGAGTGCGCGGAGCATAAGGAGTATCTGCATCAAAATGTATTTTTTGGTGATCAAAAATATGTAAAGTAAGGCTGACAGTTTCACTCCCGGTATAATTTGCTTCGGTTCCTGACCATCTACGATAAACATTTAATGTTACCGTTTCATTGGCAATCTTGCCGCCTTGAACGTGATTATCATCACTGTAAACACCTGCGGCAACGAGCAGATTATCATTCCCACCGACCATGTAGTTACCGTTAGCGTTATATTCACCATCCTGCCCCCAACGAATATTAGTAATCGTTAACCGACCGTCGGTTTCAATTACGGCTAATCCAGTACTACCGTCATCACAAGCGGTCAAACTTAAAACCAGCATGATCCCTATAATGAGGATCACCATTCCGTAAAGCCTGTATGTCTTTTTCATACAAACCCCCTTTTTGTGATAATCTACTTTCTTAGCAGATTTCACGATTTATTTACCTGCTTACACAAAGCAGAGATAACAGACCAGATTTTACCAGCCCCATTATCATTTACAATTCAACGTCTGTATAAAACTCACAGCTTTATCAAGCATTCGAGCTTATTTTAGAAGCGTCGTCGTAGGAATTGTTTTTTGAGCAATTCTCGTCATTACTCTTATTTTCCTCATGGATCGTCTCCGATACTTTCAAGACCAAATCTTGGTCGTTATTCGATAGACGATTGAAAAGAGCCAGTAATCGGGACTGCCTCGCTTCTTCTTTCACTCGCACCTCATTAAAGCCCACATATTAGGCATTATATAACCACATTAAAAAGAACGTCAACCCCAGTTTTCTAAAAAAAACCACAAAATCAGGCTTTTTCGGCATAGTTTAATCAATTGAAAAACCCATAATTTTCGGCTATCCTGAGAACACATGAAGACAAAAAACGGTGTAAGCCAGCGGATAAAGCATTTACGAGAAACACTGGATATAAGCCAGCGGGAATTCTGCAAACTGCTTTCTTTATCAGGCGGTTATATCGCCAATATCGAAGCCAAATTACGCGAACCAAACGAAAGATTGATAAAGCTGATTGTTTCGGAATTCAACGTCAACGAAAACTGGCTGTTAACCGGAAATGGCGAGATTTTCAATATCAAGGTCAAAGATGAAAGATCGTCCCGCTTGCTTAGTCTTTTCAACGACCTGCCCAGAAAATATCAAGACGTTGTTTTTGATGTGATTGCTTCACTGCGTAAAGCTGACGATGAGAGATAAAATTGTATATTACGGTAGACCAAAGGTGACAGGCAACACTTCATTTGTCAACAAATTCATTTATCATCATAATGATCTTTATGATTTATTTTCTTTAAAGTCTTTTTATCTTCCGTTTGCCAATGTATATAATCTTTTAATCCCTCAAGCGTAAAGCTGATATTTTCAATCATTGGCATAGGCGGTCTTGTGTTTTTCTAAAAAATCTATAGCTCGTTGTGGTATTTTTCCTGTTTCCATTGCCTCAAGTTCCGCCATTGTAAAGGTTATTACCTCTCCCCTCTCTGACTGTTCTATACTGCGTTTTAACTTTGCCATGTTGCTTGTGTAATTGTCGTCATAAGGCTTTAATTCAAACGGTATGGACTGTTCCCTTATTGCCTGTCTAAAAAACACATTGATAGCAGATGATATATTTAAACCGATTTTGTTAAATAGGAGTTCCGCGTCTCTTTTTATTTCTTCATCAATTCTTATTGTTAGGTTGGTTTGTGCCATATAATACACCCCTTTTTATAGTTTACACTTACAATATACTAAAATTTCTTTGCAATGTCAATACATCGCTTTATATTGTGTACGAGTTTTGATTATCCCGCCGGGATCACTGTCTTTCCGGGTAAAAGGATATATTCCTGCTTTTCTTTACCCCGGCGGATTATTACCGGAACTTCATTTTTACCCATGTTCACTATAACAAGTGAAGTGAGTTTTCCGTCCTGCCAGGCAAAGTCCAGTTCCAGATTGCCTTTTGCGCGTACTCCTCTGATGCGTCCTGATGGCCAGCATTGCGGGAGGGCGGGGAGTATGTCGAGTACGACATAAAATCCGTTTTCTGCGCTGCGAATTCGGCTCTGTAACAACATTCGGGTAATGCCTGTAAGCGCGCCGAAGTTACCGTCAATTTGAAACGGCGGATGGGTGTTAAAAAGATTGGGCAGGGTATAATCGCTGAAAATTGAATTTAAATTTTCCAAAGCGCCGCCGCCGTCATTCAGGCTTGCGTAAAAGTTGATAAGCCAGGCGCGGCTCCAGCCTGTGTGCCCTCCGTTAGCTGAAAGGCGGCGCTTTATGGTTTCCTGCGCTGCATCAGCAAGGTGCGGCGTTTCATCTTTTGTGATTGCGTCTCCCGGCCAAAGCGCCCAAAGGTGGGAAAAGTGCCTGTGACCGGGCTCCGCTTCTTCGTATTCTTCGTCCCACTCGCGGATTGTCCCGTTGCTGTGAATTTTTGGCTCAGGCAGGCGTTCAAGAATTGAGCAAAACTTTTCTGTTTCTGTGTCTTGAATATCTAAAATTTCGCCAGCTTTGATTGCGGATTTAAAAAGCTTGCGCAGTATTTGGTTGTCCATCTCGCTGCCGGTACAAAGTGTTGCAGTGTACCCATTATGCAGATAACTGTTTTCAGGCGATGACGAAGGTGAAACAACAAGGTGCAGTTCTCCTGCATTGTTTTTAGTTTTACCCGGAATTAAAAAATCCGTAAAAAAGACGCATGCTTCTTTAAGAAGATAAAAATATTTTTTTAAGAATTCTCTGTTCAGAGTGTATTCATAATGTTCCCAGATATGCAGAGAAAGCCATGCCGCGCCAAGCGGCCAGTAAGATGCAGGTATCCAGTAGTCGCGCGGAGCAGTATCTCCCCAAATATCAGTGTTATGGTGGGCGGTAAAGCCGCGGCAGCCGTACATAACTTCTGCGGTTTTTTTGCCGTTTGGGTACATTCGTTCAAGATGGTCAAAAAGCGGAAATTCGGTTTCTGCAAGATTGCACATAACGGCAGGCCAGTAATTCATCTGGGCGTTGATGTTGATTGTATAGTCGCAGCCCCACGGCGGATCCATGTGGGCATTCCACAAACCCTGCAGGTTTGCAGGAAGCGTTCCGGGTCTTGAACAGGAGAGTAGCAGGTAACGGCAGAAATTAAAATACCGCGCTGTGTCTTCATTGCCGTGCAGTTCCAACTCCATGCGGTTGTACAAAGACTGGTATTCGCCGATATGCTCTGTAAGAAGTTCCTCCCATCCGCGGCTTACGGCTTTTTCAATACTCGCAAGGCAGGCGGAAGTACAGTCAGCCTCGCGAAAACCCGTGCGGATGTCCAAAAAAAGCACTGCTTCATCTGCATTGTGTACTGTAACAAAACCGCCGCGGCAATGCTGTGTGCCTCCGTTTTGAACAACTTTAATCATCGTGCAGAAGGGAATATCCCCGTCGCGTGTGATAAACGCGGTGTCTTCGATATTTCCCTTGCGGTCGTAAAATACACCGCGTTCAAGACAGGCGCGAAAGGAAATTTTCTCGGCAGCGGATTTTCCGTTTACATCTGCCGCGCTGAAACGCAGGACAAGTAAACCTGCCGCCGCGGATATAAAACATTCGCGCTTAAAGGTGATGCCGTCGTACTCAAAAGAAATTGTATGTAACGCACGCGAAAAATCAAGCCTGCGCCGGTAATTTTCTGCTGCGGGAAGAAGCGCCCCGCCTCGTGTGCCCGACCAAAGATGCCCAAACCCGCCGTTAGGTGAAAAGCTGATGTTCAGTTCACCCGCCGTCTGAAACACACGCTGCGCAGGCGGAACTCCGCTGAAGCTTTCAAGGCACAGTTCTTCCGCCTCATCAACCTTGCCTTCGTCAAGAAGCCGCCGTACAACAGGAAGCGCCGCAAGAGACGCAGGATTATTGCGGTCGCGGTACTGCCCCGACCAAATCGAATCTTCGTTTAACTGAATCTTCTCGCGGTCAGGAGACCCAAAAACCATCGCCCCAAGCCTGCCGTTCCCAAGCGGAAGAGCCTCCTCCCACCTTTTAGCCGGGGTGTTAAAATTAAGAGTGTTAATCACACCTCACCCCTTTTTTCACTTTTCATTCTTCACTTTTCATTCGTAAAAATGCCGGTATGCTGAAAAACCCGTGTTTTTCTGTTCTCCAGACGCCGCCTTTGACAACCTCCCCTGTGATGTACTGTTTCCATTCGCCGTGGGGCAGGTAATATGTTACTTCGTCATCTTCGCTGAACACAGGCGCGACAAGCAAATCAGAACCAAGCATGTACTGGCGATCCAAATACGCGCATGCAGGATCATCCGGGAACTCAAGGAACATTGCGCGAAGAACAGGGATGCCCTTTTCATGCGCTTCCTTCGCCGCCTTTTGAATGTACGGCATCAGCTTTGATTTTAATTCTGTAAAGAATTTGCACACCTCGGCGGATTCTTCGTCAACGCTCCACGGGACGCGGTAAGAATGGCTGCCGTGAAGCCTTGAGTGCGAGGATAACAGACCGAACGCAAGCCAGCGTTTAAAAAGTGAAGCGTTTGGAATTCCTTCAAAGCCGCCGATGTCGTGGCTCCAAAAACCAAAACCGGAAAGCCCAAGGGAAAGCCCGCCGCGAAGCGTTTCCGCCATCGCTTCAAAAGTTGATTCGCAGTCTCCGCCCCAATGCAGAGGGAAGCGCTGGTTGCCCGTTGTCGCAGAACGTGCAAAAAGACACGCTTCGCCCCTGCCGAGTTTTCTTTCGAGTAATTCAAAAACTTCTTTGTTGTAAAGGTATGTGTAATAATTGTGGTGGCGCTGCGGATCGCCGCCGTCAAAGTAAACTGCATCTGCGGGAATTTTTTCGCCAAAGTCGGTTTTAAAGCAGTCAACACCCATGTCCATCAATCTTTCAAGATACCCTGTAAACCACTTGGCGGCATCGGGGTTGGTGAAGTCCACAATTGCCATTCCCGCCTGCCATTGATCCGTCTGGTAAACAGAGCCGTCAGCCTTCTTCAAAAAATAACCGCCTTTTTTTCCTTCCTCAAATAAAACCGAACGCTGCGCTATATACGGATTTATCCACACGCAGATTTTTATTCCTTTTGCTTTTATCCGCGAAAGCATCCCCGCAGGATCTGGGAATGTATTTTTATCCCATGTAAAGTCGCACCAGTTAAAACCCCTCATCCAGAAACAGTCAAAGTGAAATACCGAAAGGGGGATTTTTCTTTCTTCCATTCCGTTGATAAAACTCATTACAGTTTTTTCGTCGTAGGAAGTTGTAAATGATGTCGAAAGCCAAAGCCCGTAACTCCATTCCGGCAGAAATGCAGGCCGTCCCGTCAGCGCGGTATAACGTTCCAGAATTGCCTTAGGGTCGGGACCGTAAATGATAAAGTATTCAAGGGTTTCGCCGCTTACGCAGAATTGCACGCGCGCTGTTTTTTCGGTGCCGATTTCCAGCGAGACAAGCCCGGGATCATTTATAAATACGCCGTACCCTTTGTTTGTCATGTAAAAGGGAATGTTTTTATACGCCTGTTCGCTTGCAGTGCCGCCGTCGGCGTTCCATATATCTACATTTTGCCCGTTCTTGATTAACGGGCCAAAACGTTCCCCAAGACCGTACACAAGTTCTCCGACAGAAAGTGTTAGTTCATCTTTCAGATACGGGTTCTTTCCGTCTTCGATCATGTAGCCTGTCGATCTGAAAATATTTCTTGTTAACGGCTTGCCGCCGCCGCTGAAGGTGTTGTACCATCTGCCGCCTGTTTCCACTGTTACAGACAATTCGCCGCTTTGAAAAATCGATTCATTTTCCGCAATCTGAATAGAAGGCTTAAAAGCAGGATCATTTTCCAGCGGAAAATGCGGCCCTTTGTCGATTCCTCCTTCAAAATGCGAAATTCTTACCTTGATTATATTTTTCATCGGGCTTGAATATCGGATTGTAAGGAGCTGCATGTTGAGGGTATCACCCCGGTGCCGGATTTGCTTTTCCGGGGCGTAAACAACAAGCTCGTCGCCCTGCTGTTCGGCTTCTATGGCGCAGCCGGCAAAATGCGGCTGGATTCCGTCTTTAATACTCCAATAACCATTGGTGAATTTCATTGTCCTTCTCCTAAAATGTTTTATCCTTAATTATATATCATATTTTGATAGCAAAGTGCTTTATTTTAGTCTATAATTTAGTAGTTAAATATATTAAAAGAAAAGAGTGTAAAATGAAGACCGTTTTTATTGTTGATGATAGTGATACCAACTTATCAATGGCGGAAGATGCACTGGAAAGTCATTATCGTGTTATGACTATGCCTTCAGCAGCTAAAATGTTCACTCTCCTTGAAAGACTTCTGCCTGATCTAATCCTGTTGGATATCGAAATGCCGGAGATGGACGGATTTGAAGCTTTCGAAAAACTGAAAGCCGAAAGTTCGTGGTCTGAAATACCTGTTATTTTCCTGACAGGCCGTACCGATCCGGATGTTGAAGTCCGCGGGTTTATGATGGGCGCTGTTGATTTTGTTACAAAGCCGTTTTCTGCGCCTGTGCTTGTAAATCGTATAAAGACCCATCTGGATATTGACGAAATGATCCGCGAAAGAACATCTCAGCTTAACAGGCTTCAGAACAGTATCGTATCGGTTCTTGCGAATCTTGTTGAAAACCGTGATAAGGGAACCGGCGGCCATATAGAAAGAACTTCGGCATATATAAGAATACTTGTAAACGCAATGATGGAACGCGGTTTGTATATAAACGAAATTCGCGACTGGGATTTGGAAAAAATAATTTCGTCCGCACGTATGCATGATCTTGGCAAAATTTCCATAACCGACATTATTATCAACAAGCCGGGTAAGCTGACAGATGCCGAATACTCTGTAATGAAGACTCATGCCGAGATAGGCGAACGGATAATTGATGATGTTATTGCTCAGACCGGCGAGAATGAATTTTTAAAGAACGCCAGATTATTTGCAGGATGCCACCATGAACGCTGGGACGGGGAGGGATATCCTCTTGGGCTTGAAGGAGAACAAATCCCGCTGCAGGGTCGTATTATGGCAATTGTGGATGTTTATGATGCGCTTGTTTCCGAACGACCCTACAAAAAAGCGCTTCCAGATGATGAGGCTGTAAAAATTATAATGGAAAGCGCAGGTACTCATTATGATCCTAACATAGCGCAGGTTTTCTTTGAAGTGAGAGATCAATTTAAAGCTGTTATGGCGGGGGCATAATGAGTTCGTTTGTGCATATTATATGGAATACAATGAAAAAGCATCATCAGATTATGCATATAATTTTAGCATTTTCTCTTATGGTCGTCTCAAGCTATATTTTTGTCAGTGAGACGGAACGAAGTCATTTAAGAAGAAACGCAGAAGATATCATTTTTAAAACCGAAGCAAACATTAAATCCAATATGATGGAACCGGAGACGCTTCTTGGAAGCGTTTCTGAAACAATACGCGGTTTAATACTAAAAGACGAAGGGATTGAAGGCATCAATGAGTATATATGGTATATCAACAATTATGTTCAATCCGCTACTGTACAGCCTATAACAAATGTAATGGGCTTTTACGGGATTTTTGATTATTACAATGGTCAATTTTTAAACAAATCCGGCGAATGGTTAACTCCGGACAATTTTGATTATCTTACTTATCCGTGGTATTCAGCGGCGGTTAATGCAAACGGTTATATAGGAGTTACTCAGCCATACAGGTATGGCGGCTCAGATTACATTGTTACTTTTGCACGCAGGATTTTTTCTGAAGACGGATATCCGCTGGGAATTGTTTGTTTGGATATCAGCCTTGACAGGATAAGGCAGTATGTTGTTAATACACGGTTTGCCGAAGGCGGCTACGGATTTTTATTAAATGCAGACATGGAGATAACCGCCCATCCTGAAGCATCTCTTATTGGTACGCTGTTTGAAGAACACAGCACCGGTATCGCCAAATTATCCGATGAGTTAAGAGAAAAAGGTTTTATCTCAGAAGTTACAACTACTGCATATAATAATATTAAAAATATTGTTTTTATGCATAGGCTTGAGAATGACTGGTACATGGGAGTTGTTATTCCAAGGAGCAATTATTATCAAAGTACCAGATACATTGCTGCGATTCTTACATTGCTTGGATTGATAAGCGCAATCCTGCTCAGTTGGATGCTGCTTAGGATTAATTCGCAAAAGCTCGTCTCCGAAGAACGCATGAAGTTAATGTTCAAGGAGAATATTGAACGTGCAAGATTGCTTGACACAGTAAACACCGCGGCGGCAATTCTTCTTACAAGCAAAGAAGACGCTTCGTTTGAATCAACATTAATGCAGAGTTTTGATCTTATCGGCAGCTGCCTTGATGTTGATCGTGTTCATCTATGGCGCAATATAGTAGTAGATGGTGAATTGCACTTTGTCCTGCATTATAGATGGCTTAGTGATTTTGGCAAAACATGTAAAGGGCTTCCAATAGGATTTCAATCTTCTTATAAAGCGACCAATGGTTGGGAGAAGATGTTTAGAAACGGCGAACATATTAACTCGCCAATTTCAGAATTATCGGAAGATGATCGGGAATTTTTGGGTTATTACGAAATGAAATCCATTGTGATAATTCCAATGTTTTTAAATGACGAATTTTGGGGTTTTTTCAGTATCGATGACTGCCGCCATGAACGTATATTCTCTGCTGTGGAAATGAATATTATGTCATCTGCCGGACTTATGATTAGTACTGCAGTAGACAGGAATGATCAAATTCAAAAAATGCGCGAAGTCGATGAACGAATGCAGATTATGATAGATTCGGCTCCTCTTTGTGCAGTATTCTGGGACTCTAAACTAAACCTTATTGACTGTAATCAGGAAGCATTAAGGTTGTTTGGATTCTCCGATAAACAGAAGTTTCTTGCAAACTTTACAAACCTTTCACCTGAGTATCAGCCTGACGGGATTCCCTCAGGTGAAAAAGGAGTAAAATTTGTAGGCAAAGCTCTTGATGAAGGATATTCATGTTTTGATTGGGTACATCAAAGAGTTGACGGTGAACAAATTCCGGCGGAAATTATCTGCGTCCGTGTAAAGTACAAAAATGAATTTACGGTTATTGAATACATAAGGGATCTCCGCGAGCAGCTTGCCGTTATTGCAGAGATGAAAAAAGCTGAAATTGCCGAAGAAAGCAGCAAGGCAAAAAGCGATTTTCTTGCAAGGATGAGCCACGAAATCCGCACGCCGATGAACGCAATTTTAGGTATTACGGATATTCAGCTTCAGGATAACACAATTCCATTTAATGTAAGAGATGCGCTTGAAAGAATTTATAACTCCGGTGATTTGCTTCTTGGCATTATAAACGACATACTCGACCTTTCTAAAATCGAAGCAGGTAAGCTTGAACTGGTACCAACTCAATATGATATTGCAAGCCTTATTCATGACACAGTTCAGTTGAACATCATGCGTTATGAAAGTAAGCCTATCGAATTCAAGCTGGAGGTCGATGAAAACCTGCCGGTTTTTCTTGTCGGCGATGAATTGCGAATTAAACAAATATTGAATAATCTGCTTTCCAATGCGTTTAAATACACTGATGAAGGATCGGTAATTCTTTTAATTTATTCCAAAAAAGAAGATAAAAATGATAACGATATTACTCTTTGTTTCCGTGTTATAGATACAGGGCAGGGTATGACAGCCGATCAAATCAGTAAACTTGGCAGTGAATATTCGCGTTTTAATATGAGGGCAAACCGAAAAACCGAAGGGACAGGTCTTGGAATGAATATAACACAAAACCTTATACACCTGATGAATGGCGGTATTGATATAGAAAGTACCCCCGGTGTTGGTTCCATGTTTACAGTGTACCTCCCGCAGAAATGTTTTGATCAGGAATTGATAGGCCGTGATTTGGCGAATAACCTGATGCAGCTTAATTATGCAAATTCTGTAAAGATAAGAACAGTACAGGTTAAACGTGAATTTATGCCATACGGCCGTGTGCTTGTTGTTGATGATGTGGAAACAAATCTTTATGTTGCAAGAGGTCTTTTAGCTCCTTACGGTTTATCAATTGATACAGCCGTAAGCGGGTTTGAGGCTATTGATAAAATAAAAGACAATCAGGTTTTCCACATTATTTTTATGGATCATATGATGCCCAAACTGGACGGAATTGAAACTGTAAAAATTCTTCGCGGGCTTGGTTACACAAAACCGATTGTTGCATTAACAGCGAATGCCCTTTCCGGGCAGGCGGAAATGTTCCTGAATAATGGTTTTGATGATTTTATTTCCAAGCCAATAGATATCCGCCAGTTGAATATTGTATTGAACAAACTGATACGGGATAAAATGCCTGCGGAGATTGTAGAAGAAGCGCGGAGGCAAAAACAATATCATTCTGAAAGGTCTGGCCAGCATGAAGTGGATTCTCAGCTTGCTGAGTATTTCGTCCGTGATGCAAAACGGGCGCTTGGTATTTTAGAATCAATTTATATGAACAAATGCCGCGGGAGCGACGATGTTTCCATGCTAATTGTTAATGTTCATGCTATGAAAAGCGCTCTTGCAAATGTTGGCGAAAGTGATCTTTCTGCAGAAGCTGCAAGGCTGGAGCAGGCAGGGCGGGACCGCAATAAAAAGGAAGTTATGAATTACCTTCCGTTATTTTTGGAAAAACTTTTTGTTACTATCGAAAAATTCGAACCAAAGGAAAAAGAAAATTCCTTGACAGGCGACAATGCACAGTTAAAAAATTCGCTGGTAAAAATTAAAGAAGCCTGCATTGAGTTTGATAAAAAAACCGCCAAAAATTTACTTACAGAATTAAGGGAAAAATCCTGGCCGGTGGAAACCGGAGAATGGCTGAGTAAGCTTGCAGGAGGCTTACTTCACAGTGATTTTGAGGAAGTTATAAAGGCTGTTGAAGAATACCTAGAGTCTGCCTAAATTAAACACAGCTATTATATACCTGTCCATCAAAATGCCGGATAACGCCGCTACAGGGGAACGCAAAAGTACGTCATATTCGGAAGTCAGGGCAAGGCATGCTTCTACAGAGTCTGTATTATAGCGGCGGGCGGCTGCGGCGTAATCTTCCCTTACTTTTGGAGAAGAAAGGCCGATTTTTTTTAATTCAAAACTGCTGCCGGCTTCTCCATTTTCCAAAAGTGAAAGATAATCGCCAAGCTTTCTGAAACACCATGCAAGACCGGCTAAAATGCCCTGTGCGCTTTCTTTTGCAGCTAACATTACAGAGAGGGATTCAAGAGATTTGGAAAGATTACCTGCCGCAATGCGCGAAAAAAGCGTAAAAGCCGACTCTTCTTTGTTATGCGCAAGCCATTTTTCTATTTCATCCGGCGTAACAGGTTTGTCCCTGGGCAGAAAATTTACAAGACGTGAACATTCGCGCTTTAACGCATCTGTGTTGTTTTCTACCATTTCCAGAATGATGTCTATACAGCCCCTTTCCAGATTAAAACCTTCGCGTTTAAAAAATGAAATTAGCCAGTCTGTTTTTTCTCTTTCGAACATTTCATAGAATACCTGCCTGTTGTTTTTGGGAACTGCATCATCAAGACCTGCGGCAAGTTTTATTTCATCGGAAAGGAAAATTAAAGCAGTGTCATCTTCCATGCCGTTTATACATGAAACAAGAAGTTCTATATCATCCTTTTTTTTGATTATCTCTGCATTTTTAATTATTATTATACGTTTGTCAGCAAATAGATTGTGGTTTTGGATTGAATTTGCAATTTCGCTTACAGAAGTTTCGCCGGGATAAAAACTTGATAATTCCGCGCCTTTAAATTTTTCTTTTACTGAGTTAACTGCATTTTGTTTTTTCCCAAGTTCGGGTCCAAGAAAAATATAAGCATTCATTTTTTAGTACGAACGGATAATTGTATATAAGCGGCCGGCGATTCTTACATCCTGACTGTAAATTGGTGTATGTTCAGGATTTTCCGGTTGAAGCCTAACTCTTGAACTTTCTTTAAAAAAGCGCTTAAGTGTTACTTTTTCTTCTCCAACACCAGCAATGACAATTTCTCCGTTTTTTGCCACGACGGCTTCTTCAAAAATTGCGGTGTCATTTTCATAAATGCCCGCCCCTGACATGGAATCGCCTTCTACTTTTAATGCAAAATACCTTTTGTTTTTTTTAAACATTGAACGATGAAGCAGAATACTGCCCTCGAAATTTTCTTCGGCTAAAATCGGTATACCAGCAGCAACTTTTCCAAGAAGCGGGATTTTCATTATTTCTGAATCATCATCCAATTTGGGTTTAGTTAATCCCATAGTACGGGGCCGTTTGTCAGCCTGTTTTAGGTGGCCTTTTTTCTTAAGGGCCGTTATGTGATCGTGAGCGCCCTTTACCGAGATTGAAAAATTTTCTGCGACTTCTCTTATTGCCGGCGGGTATGAATGTTTTTTGATATAGTTGTCAATAAATAAAAGGACTTGTTCCTGCCGCTTTGTCAACTCTTTCATTTTTCTTTCATACCTTCCGATTTTATGTTATATTTTCTTAATTTGGCATGAAGATTACTTGGGTACATCCCAATTGCTTCAGCTGTTCTTGATATTATACCATCGTTATTTAAAAGTTGGAACTCCAAAAAACACTTTTCAAAACGATCCTTTGCCTCATTATAACTTCCAGATAAAATATCTTCCGGCAGTGAAACCCGGGAATTTCCCGTTTTTTGAGACTTTTTCTTCTTTTTATTGAGTAATTTTTCCAAATCCTCACCATCTATTGTTTCTTTTTGATGCATTACCGCTATTCTTTCAGCTAGATTTTTCAGCTCCCGGACATTTCCCGGCCAGTCATGAGCGGTAAGCGCATCAATTGCATTTTTTTCCAGTGTAAGCGGCCTTTTAAATGCCTGAAGAAAATGGCAGAGTAACAGCGGAATATCGTCCGGTCTTTCTCGAAGAGATGGCACGTGTATTGGGATGACATTCAATCTGAAAAAAAGGTCCTGTCTGAACATGCCCCGTTCACAGAGCTTTTCCAAATCCTGATTTGTTGCTGCAATAATGCGTACGTCAGTTTCAATTGTTTTTTCACCGCCGACCCGTTCAATCTTCTGTTCCTGAATTACCCGCAGAACTTTGGATTGCGCCGAAAGGCTCATGTCGCCGATTTCATCCAGAAAGAGAGTGCCGCCGTGAGCTAATTCAAATCTTCCCTTACGCATAGATACTGCATCTGTAAAAGCGCCTTTTTCGTGGCCAAAAAGTTCGCTTTCTATTAATGAATCGGGAATTGCCGCACAGTTAACATCAATAAAAGGATTGTCTGATCGCGTTGAACAAAGATGAATTACCCTTGCTATTACTTCTTTTCCCGCTCCATTTTCGCCTGTAATTAAAATTCGGGCATCACTCTCTGCAGCTTGCTTTACAGTTTCACGAATATCACGAATAATGGAGCTTGTTCCAACTATGTCTTCAACAGAGATTTTATTAATTTTTTTTAATGTTTTATTTTCTTCGCGTAAATGCTTTATTGCGAGTGCATTTCTTATAACCGTAAGCACTTTTTCCAAAGACAGCGGTTTTTCCAGAAAATCGAAAGCGCCCAATTTTACAGCACGCACAGCCATTTCGATATTTGCATGGCCGGACATCATTATAATTTCCACCGCCGGAAATTCAGTGTGAATCCTTTCCAGAGCTTCAATGCCGCCAAGTTTTGGCAGGAGTACGTCAAGTAAAATAACGTCTATAATTTCCCGTTTTAAAATTTCTATCCCTGAAAGCGCATCTTCTGATGTAAAGACTTTGTACTTTTCATCTTCAAAGATGGATGCAAGGGTTAATCGAATACCGGGTTCATCATCTATTACCAAGATCGCTGGCATTATTTTATCCCTCTGCCTGAATATTACTTTTAATCAAGATGCCGGCAGATCGATATAAAAAGTTGCGCCCATGTTTTCTGCCGAATCAAACCAAATTGTACCGCCGTGGTCGCTGACAATTCTTTCAACGATAGGAAGTCCAAGCCCTGTGCCTGAATCCTTTGTTGTAAAATATGGAGTAAAGATAAGCTGACCATCCTGTTGATTTATACCTTTGCCTGAATCCTTAATGCTGATTCTACAATAACAGGCTTCCTGTTTTTTGACAAGATCTGTTCTAATCTCGATTAAACCTTCGTTATTCATTGCAGCTATTGCATTAATGATCAGATTTGTCATTATCTGCGACAAACGGTTTTTGTCGATTTTTATCAGTATTTCCTTTTGTACATGGTCAATATCTAGTTTCACTTTAGGGTATGAGCTTGAATATGCGATTATTGTTTCTTCCAAAAATTGCCGGAAGTCGGTTAAGGAATTTGACGGCTGCATTGGTTTTGACAATGTACGGAATTCGTCCAGCAATGCCGAAAGCCCTTCTGTTTCCTGAATGATCGCCATCATAGAGCTTTCAAGAATTTCTCCGATTGTTTCAGGATCGCTGCGCCATCTGCGCAGCACACGTTCTGCCGAAAGTTTAATTGGGGTAAGAGGATTTTTTATTTCATGGGCAAGCTGCTGCGCCATATTCTGCCAGATAGAAATTTTTTCGTTTTTTACAAGTGCAGCGCGTGATTTTTCCAGATCCTTTACCATTGTGTTGAACGACCGGATTAACATTCCAAGTTCATCATTGCGGCGGGTAAGGATATGAATCGAAAAATCACCTTCTGCAACATGTTGTATTGCTTCCGTTAATTCTACAATTGGGTGGGTAATCTGCCGTGTAAAAGAAATTGCAATTATTGCCGTCATTAAAAGAGTGGGAAGAAAAAATACAATGTAAAAATAAACTAAAAGCGGCTGCATATTCCTTCTTAGCTGGTTTATTGTTTCAAAACGTTCTATTTGATTTTCCAGTGTAGATTTTCCCGCATCAAAATCAGCGCCTAAATCGTAACTTATAACTGTGATATTGTCAGACTGCAATCTTTGTACATAACGGATCGTTCCAAAATCGCGCGGAATCTCCCTTGCGGCATAACCGCTTTCTGTGGATGGAGGCAAGGGCAGTTTAAATTGTATGTCTCCTGTAAAAGAGCCGTCCTCCCAACTGTTATCCACTAAATTAAAAATCTGAACAGAAACAATATCCGCCGGAAGATTTTCTCCGGGGCTTGCGATACCGGAAAAATTATTGTTCTTAATAATATTATCAAATCGTTCAAGATGAAGCGAATAATTGTCGGCAATAAAATTGTTTGCTGCTATGTTTGAACCGGAGGCATCAATGCTTTGCCAGAAACGGACAATTTCATTCAGTGCATTGCTTGTCATAATTGTTATAGGAGTAACCGAAAAAATTACAATGACAGCAAAATATACAAGAAGTTTTGCATTTGACTTGCTTCCAGGACGGCGTAATATAAAATCAAGTACCAGTTGAAAAAACGAAACTCCAAAAGTAATAAGCAGCGCTGCAGGAATTGTAAAAAATACAATCAAGTGAAGAATGCCGGGTATTTCGCCATTATCCAGCGCTTCTGAAAAAAAATTCCGGGAAAATAAAAATGTAAGAAAGCAAAGAAGCGAATAAATGAGAATCAGAATCCGTACGCTTAACGTTGTATATTCAGGACGGGCTTTGACAGGCTTCAACTCATTCTTCCTCAAATTTTGATTCGAAAAGTTTTACCACCGCGTCTGCCGCAGCTTCTTCATCTTCTCCTTCTGTGGTGATCTTTAACTCTGTTCCATAAGCTGCGCCTAAGGTTATAATACCCATAATAGATTTGGCATTAATTTTAAAAGTGCCTTTTTCTATATAGATATTTGACTTAAAATTTTTTGTTATCTGAACAAGCATTGCCGAAGGACGTGCATGAATACCCGCTCTGTTCATTACAGTTACTGTTTTTTCTGTCATCTTTCTTCCTTTATACTATATCGTCTTGTCCAAAGAAAAACGATCGTGCAGTATCGCTTTCGATCCACTTTAAAATATTTTTATTGAATTCCCTTGCAGCATGATAACCCATCGACTTGAGCCTTTCATTCATTGCGGCAGTTTCAATAATGATTGGAATATTGCGTCCGGGTTTTACAGGAATTGTCAGCTTTGGGATATTCACGCCGAGAAGTTCGATTGTGTGATCCTCAGCTCCAAGCCTGTCGTAGTTTTTTTGGGAATCCCATTCATCAAGTTCAACAACAAGCTGAACTTCCTTGCGGTCTCTTATGGCGCGGACTCCAAAAAGATGGGTTATGTTGATTATTCCCGGCCCGCGGATTTCCATATGATGCCCGATTATTTTGTTAGCTCCTGCGCCCATCAATGTGTTTCCGTATATACAGTTTATTTCGACAACATCATCGGCAACCAGCCGGTGCCCCCGGTGGATAAGTTCCAGCGCTGTTTCGCTTTTGCCTATGCCGGAGTCGCCCTGTATTAAAATCCCAAGACCGTATACTTCTACAAGTACGCCGTGGATAGTCTGGCGAGGCGAGAATATCCTTGAGAGAATTCTCATAAGCCTTGCGGAAAAATCCGCAGATCCCAAATCTGTCTGGAGAATCGGACATTGGGCATTTTCCGCTATTTCGAAAAATTCATTGTGGGGAGTGTAATTATTGGTGAAGATACAGCAGGGCATTTGGTAGGTAAACATTTCACTGATTGTTTCTGTTTTTCCTTCACTTCCAAGCCGCTTTAAGTACGATGCTTCGCCGCGTCCAAAAAGCTGAATTCTTTGATATGCAAAGTCGTCGAAAAACCCCATGATCGCGCCCATTGGACGGTTCAAATCGGGGATGTCGATAGACCTCCCAAGCCCCTTTCTGCCGCCAATGCAATGCAGGTTCAGCGAGTTATGTTCTTTGAGATCGAGATCAATTAGGTCGAGTACGGTAAATACCCTGTCCGCCATTCTTTAAGTTTAATGGATCTTTTCACCCCGTGCAATCATACTACCTCGACACAAATGCGATTTTTGCGTATATTAAAGCTAGAATCTAAGGTAACCTTTTCAATCATAAAAGCTTTGAAAAAGCCTTAACAATTTATTTGGAGATACCATGCGTGTTTACAATTTTTCCCCGGGACCATCTGTACTTCCTGTACAGGTTCTTGAAAAGGCTGCATCCGAGATGCTTAATGCAAACGGATCCGGTCAGTCGGTTATGGAAATGAGCCACCGTTCAAAGGATTATAAGCCCATCATAGAAAAGGCTGAAAGCCTGCTTCGTGAGCTTATGGACATTCCTAGTAATTATAAAGTTCTTTTTTTACAAGGGGGGGCATCTTTACAGTTCTCTATGGTTCCTCTTAACCTCGCCGCCGGGTCTGCACCCGGTCAGGGAAAAAAAGCTGCATATATCGACACGGGGATTTGGTCTGATAAAGCTGTAAAGGAAGCCAAAAAATACGCCGCTGCGGAAGTTCGTGCAAGTTCAAAAGACAAGGCATATACATACATTCCTCAAGCTCCTGCGCCTCTTGCGGATGATGCCTATTATCACATTACGCAAAACAATACAATTGTAGGAACCAAATGGGATGAAATCCCAAGCTGGCCTGCCGGCAGCGCCGGTTCTGTCCCCCTCGTTACAGATATTTCCAGCAGCATCCTTTCCGAGCCCCTTGACGTAAGCAAATTCGGCATACTCTACGCCGGCGCCCAGAAAAACCTTGGACCTGCCGGCGCAACTGTTGTAATAATTCGCGAAGATTTAATCGGCAAAGCGCCGGATTGGGTTCCCGTGATGCTCAAGTACGACACCCATGCGGCGGAAGGTTCCATGTACAACACCCCGCCGTGTTTCAGCATTTACATGATTGGTCTTGTGCTGGAGTGGGTAAAAAATCTTGGCGGTGTAGACGGCATCTATAAATTGAATAAAGAAAAAGCCGGTCTTTTTTATGACTATCTTGAAAACTCAAAAATGTTCTATTCGCCTGTAGAAAAACAATTCCGCAGTTTAATGAATATTCCGTTTATTATATCAGAGCAGGATGAAGCAAAAAAGACCGAACTTGAAACACGCTTTGTTAAGGAAGCGGCGGCAGCCGGGCTTGTGAATCTTGCAGGGCACCGTCTTGTCGGCGGAATGAGGGCAAGTATTTACAATGCAATGCCGATTGACGGCGTAAAGGCATTGATCGATTTTATGAAAAAATTTGAAAACTAACGGCTTTCAATTTTCAATAGTAGTAAGGAAAAATATATGTTTCGTATTCAAACATTAAACAAAATCTCACCTCTTGGGCTGGATCTTTTCCCAAAGGATAGGTACGAGGTTGCAAACGACATTTCCAATCCCGATGCGATATTGGTTCGCAGTGCAGACATGAACGAGATGGAAATCCCTTCCAGCGTAATGGCAATTGCCCGCGCCGGCGCAGGTTACAACAATATTCCTGTTTCACGCTGCAGCGAAAAGGGAATTGTGGTCTTTAACACTCCCGGCGCAAATGCAAACGGCGTTAAAGAGCTTACCCTTGCGGCTCTTCTTCTTTCTTCCCGCGACATTGTCGGCGGCATCAACTGGGCAAGGGCAAATGCTGAAAAGCCGGACATTTCAGAGCTTGTAGAAAAAGAAAAATCCAAATTCACAGGACCGGAAATTAAAGGCAAAACGCTCGGCATTGTAGGTCTTGGAGCAATTGGCGTAATGGTTGCAAATGATGCGCTTGCTCTTGGGATGAATGTTATAGGTTTTGATCCATTTATTTCCGTGGATGCCGCATGGCATCTTGCAAGCGATGTTGTGCGGGCAGATAAGCTGGAAAGTTTGCTTGCAAAGGCTGACTATGTTACTCTGCACATTCCGCAAAGCGAATCAACAAAGGGGCTTTTTGACGCGGAAAAATTCCGTGTTATGAAAAAAGACGCGCGCTTGATAAATCTTTCACGCGCCGCGCTTGTAAACGACAAGGATGTAATTGAAGCGCTTGAGTCTGACAGATTGGGCGCATACGTTACGGATTTCCCGACGGCAGCCTCCGCTTCATGTAAAAAGGTTATCTGTATTCCGCATCTTGGCGCGTCAACTCCTGAGGCCGAAGACAACTGCGCAATAATGGCTGTTAATCAAATTAAGGATTTTCTGGAAACAGGATCTATTATGAATTCTGTTAATTTTGCCCGCTGTATACTTGACCAGCGTTTCCCGTACAGGCTGCTTGTGGTGAACAGGAATATTCCCAACATGGTAGGGCAAATCACAACCAGCCTTGCCAATGCGAATATAAATATTCAGGATTTAATCAATCATCACCGCGATGAATATGGCTTTAATATTATTGACACTGAACAGCCAATTCCCCCTTCCGTGATTGAACAAATCCGTAAGGTCAACGGGATTATAAGGGTTCGGATTGTCGAAAAGTAACGCCGCGGATAGTCAATTTCGTGGTTTCTGAATGGCTTTTAAAAAGCCCCTGCCAGCCAGGGGCCTTTTTCATTCTGTCAGGATTTCCAGAACTTCTTCCGGCGTTTTAGCATTTAAAATCTGTTCGCGTTTTTCTTCGCTTTTAAACAAGAGGCTTACTTCTGCCAGAAATTGCAGGTGCGGTCCTGTTTTTTCCACCGGAGAAAGGGTCATGATGAAGATTCTGCATGGCTGCTGATCCAGAGAATCAAAATCCACCGGGTTTTCTGAAATACCTATACAGGCGACTAAATCCTCAATTGCATTGCTTTTTCCGTGTGGAATTGCAATCCCATGCTTCATTCCTGTGGACATTTTTTCTTCTCTGTCCAAAACAGCCGCCCGCGCCGCTTCTCTGTCCTGTATTTTTCCCGTCCTCACAAGAATATCAAGCAATTCGTTGATAATCTCTTTTTTTGAGGAACCTTTCAGGTGAAGGTCAATAGTATCCGTGTTTATTACTGTCTTGAGATTCATATAGTGTTATTATACCCCTAATATTGAAAAAAGTCAAATGCTAATATTTTTTTATGTAAGTTTTTTACACCGATCATGCCCTAAACCTTCCCTTACCAGGAGTCAGTTATTAAGAATTCCCGAATGTTTTTATGTTGAATCCCGTCGCGGTTTAAATTAAATTCATCCAGCGATACGACATATTTTGGAAAATTGTCTAAAACGGAACGATAGCCGCCAAATTCCCTTTCTATCGTTTCTTTACTTGCGAGCAGATAACAGACCTGAATATAGATACATTCACTGCCGCGCGTGCCTATAAAATCTATTTCTTTGCTGCCAATATACCCGACAGAGACATTGTAACCCCGCCGTAAAAGCTCAATACAGATTATGTTTTCCATTACAAGTTCAATGTCCCGTTCATTGTAACCGTAAACTGCTTCCCGTAATCCATGATCGGTTACATAGTATTTTTCGTTTATTTGCAGCATTCTTTTTCCCGGTACATCGAAACGCTTAATCTTCGCAAACAGGTAAGCTTCTTCACATGCCCTTAAGTAGTTAAGAATTGTTTCAGGAGCCACAGTTCGATTTTCACTTTTGAAAAACTTTGAAATACTTGTTGCAGAAAAAGTTTTTCCGACGTTTGCCATTACATAAGCGATTATTTTTTCCAGTAAATCCACATCCCGAAAACTGTTTTGTTTTATTATGTCTTTTATGACAACCGAAGCATAAATATCACATAAGTACTGTTTTGCCTCAGCTTCACTTAACACAAGATTTGAGAGAAAGGGCATCCCGCCCTGTTTAATATACATATTGAATTTTTCAGAAAGGGAAAGCCCGGGTATTTTTTCGTGTATTGCCGTACAGAACTCCTGAAACGAGAAAGGGTACATTCGAATTTCTATATATCTTCCTGCTAATAATGTTGCGTATTCACCGGTAAGCATTTTTGCATTGGAACCCGTGACGTAGATATCAACATCGGAATTAACCCTAAGGGAATTAACGCAGGCTTCCCAATTTTCAACTTCTTGAATTTCGTCAAGAAAAAGATATATTCGGTCTTTTAGAGCGTCAATTCTTGTTTTAAGATGATCATGCAAAACTTCCGGATTTTTTAAATTCCGCAGGCTCATATCTTCAAAATTATAGGTAAGTATATTACTTTTGGAGACACCGTTTGAAAGCAACTCTGACTGTATTAATTCAAGCATGACGGATTTACCGCTTCGCCTCATTCCAGTGATAATTTTTACAATTTCCGGCAGGTTCATAAACCCCCGGATTTTGTTTATATATAATTCTCGCTTTACCATTACTTTCAATTATAACTGAATATCTTTTATATTTCAATAGTTTTATCATCTATAATTTAATATTTTCTAAATTTAAGTGTTTTTATCAGTTATAACTGATGTAATATTGATACATAAAATATCATACACCAATATTGATTTATATAAATCTACCTCTATAAAAGATTTATCCCTGCGCTTTTTTTATTTCCTGAGCCGCGATGGATTCGAACCATCGACCACCGCCTTAAAAGGGCGATGCTCTACCGACTGAGCTAGCGGCCCAAAGCTCTCGTTTTTCAAGAGCCTAATCATTAAACTATTGAATTTCCCAAAAAAAATCAAGTGGGTGCGTCAATAATTTGATAGCCTAAAGGCTGCGAAAATGCGGTCTGTCCGCAAAATAACCGGCTTTGCGGACAGATACTAATTAACGGCTTTTTAGTTCGGCTTCCTTCTTTTCAATCTGGTCCTTGATGCTTATTAATTCGTTAATAATTGTGCGGAATTCAACGGCTTCCCGGTTAATTGTTTCCTGGTCCCGTTCTGTAAATGCTATAAATGTTTCGTTGCCAAGACGCGCCAGGATTTTTTGAGCCATGCTTTCCAGTTGTTTGATATCCCACATCAATAAACCGCGTTCTCCAAGGTCTTGTGCTTTTGCACCCGCTTTCATGGCAAGATCTTTTGATGCAGTCCAGCCCTGCTCCAGCATTTCTTTCATTCTGTCGCCAAATGTCATTTTTAACCTCATTTTCATGCGGCATTACCGCATACTTAAATTTTAAACATGAAACAAAGTTTCATGGCCTCTATTTTCGTTTTATTCCTAAAATTGTTAAATCATCGTACTGCTCATCTTCCATAACATGAGTATAATACATATACGCAGGATTGTCAGGGTATTCACGTGTGTGTGAGCAATATCGCCTGTATTGCAGGAAGTGGTTTTTCAGGAATTCATCGATTTTTTTATCTACAAGAACACGCGATTCTTCTCCCATAGACGGCGACTTGTACATGCGGAATATTTTTTCGACCGACACCATCGCCATGATTACATCTTCCACGCGGCCTTCGCAGTTGGAAAAATCAAATTGCCATTCTTCGATTTCTTCAGGGTTGTGATATTTTTTCAAAGTATAAGTCTGCTTCGACATTACTGCTTCTATAATTGAATTAACACGTTCAGGCGTCATTTCTTCATCGGCCTGACCGCAGAGATGGTTTTCGTGCGGTGTATCGGCGGGACCTTCTTTGCAGAGTACTTCCTTGAATTCCTTGTTACGGAATTTTCTTTTTCCTTCCTCAATGCCGTCAGTGTAAAGTAAAAGGATATCCCCCCTGTCTACTTGTACTGTTTGAACATTGTAACCGCCGGTGGATTCTATCATAAAGTTTGGAAGTACGCCCGTTGCCGGTGTTGTAGGAAGGGTAATTGCTTTTTTCCTGCCTTCGGCTTGTTTATAAAGATGGACGATGTTGTCGCCTGCATTGCAGAAGCGGACTATTCCGGTTTCAGAATCGAAAAGGCAAAGAGTGAATGCGGCAAAGCGTCCTTTGAATCCGAGTGTTTCTATAAAGTCATTTATCTGATAAACCACTTCTTCTATTTTCATGCCCTTTGCATTTGGCTTCCATTGTTTAAAATAGTTCAAGAACATCGTCGCTACCTGAATCATGATAAGCGCGGCAGGAATTCCCTTTCCTGCTACGTCGCATTTTATTATTGCATAGTAACGGCCGTCTAACTCTCTATAATCAAAATAGTCTCCCGATACGCCCTTGGCTCCTTCGTAATAACCAAAGAAATTGAGGTTTGGTGTTTTCTTAAAACCGCTTGTCAATTTGTTTCCGTGATTATCAAGTTCCAGCGGGATGAATTTTTTCTGTATTTCCTTACCGATTGAAAGATCAGATGCTGCGAGCGCCGCTCTTACAAGACCGAGTGTCATGTCGTTAATTGTATTTCCAAGAACTGCAATTTCATCTTTTGTGGTAATTTTAATTTCTACACCTGCAAGTTTTGTTTTGTCTTCTGTGTCGCGTATTTTTTCTATATGCCTTACAAGTTTTTTTACCGGTCCGATTATCAGCATTGAAAGTATCAGAGCGCCGGCAATTCCTATAAGCAGCGCAAGAGAAGCTACAATTCCGATGGTCATTAAGAGGATCATCTGGCCTTGAAAAATCTGATCTATAATTGAATCCAGTGAAACTTCCAGACTGACAAACCCGCGGAAGAAATTATCATCAGCGCCCTGCCGGTACATTATCGGCTTTACGAAAGTATATATCCTGTTGCCGTCACTTGAGAGTCCTTCTGTGGAAAACTCAGGATATGAATAAACTTCTCTTGATAGTTCTGTAAGTATTTCATTCAGCCTCACTTCCTGTGAAGTAATTGTTACCTGAATATCATCACGGCGGCGGACTCCTTCGGCATCTGTGCGCAGCGCAAGGGCTACGCCTTCTTCATACAGCGCTCTTATGCTGTTTGAAATATCGCTTGCTCTTATCTGCGCTGCGCTGTTTAAACGCTCCCCAAGCTCTTCATAAAGCGGATTCAAATCTCCTGAATAGCGTGAAACGCCGGATCGTAATTCGGCAGTGTCAATTCTTAATCCAATTTCCGGATCATTTGTCGCCCATACGTGATCTGTATGTATTGAACCAATACCGTAACCTGTAATTGTAATATAGTTTGCTTCAGGAAGAGCCGCTGACTGTCCCGGAAGATATAGTAATTCTAAAACTCCTTGTTCACCCATAGACTGAACGGCCATCGGCATATATGATCTTGCGCTGGAAGCAATGCCATCCAAAAGTACGTTGGAACGATCCCATAAACTGTTAAGAAGAGTTTCTCGTTGTGTGTTTGTCATTAAAATATACATTGGCGTAGAAACCATAACAATTATCAAAAGAACAAGTGCGATCGTAAAGGATGCAAGTTTAAAACGCAGCCCTCTTCCTTTTTTTTCTATTTGTACTGCTTTTTGTTTTTTGTCTTTTGGCATAAAATCTCCTGTTATAATCGCAAGCGCTTCCTGTTTAACCGCCGCGCTTTCCATAATAATTCCGCTGATTCCACGGATTGTGACAGTAATTCCAAGTATACAGAAAATTATCAGAATCGCAGCAAGCGCTATTGCAGGGTTTAGTGTAAACTTGCCGCTGTCGATGATCCATGAAGGTCTCCACTCGCGGGTATAATCTCCGAATTTAACGGTTCCTGTTCTTGCGGTTCTAATAAATACACCAGAGGTATACCAGCCTCTTGTGGAATGTTCAAGCCTTAAGCTGTACATGCCTTCTCTGATATCATCAAACCTGATTCCGCCGATTTCTCTGTCAGACAGAATGGTAAACTCCGCATTAATATCCGGGCTTCCTTCCTGTGCAAGTATAACCGAAGTTATCTCTCCGTTAGTTGAAAATCCGCGTCCGAGTATGTTTATTGTAAGAACTCCCTGTTCATCCTGTACAGCGTCAATATAATTAACTATGGTGTAGGGTATATACTTATTCGTTCTGAAAATAATACTTGAAGGATTTCCGATATTGCCTGCCAGATCAATTGCAGAAACAGAAAATGCATATATTCCGTCATCTCGGTTTATAAAGTTTGTAAAAGTGTTTCGCCCCATTATAATAGAAGGAGGAGCGTTAATATTGGATTCTTCATTTTCGCCCAGATATTGAAGATTCCATGTATAGCCTGCAATGAAAGGATCAGATGACTCGTCCCATGTCATGTTAAATGTATTGGAAATTAAAAATCCATTGTCGTCAAATTCCGGCTCGTGTATTGTTAATTCCGGCGGCGGAGTAGTTTTTCTGTAGTACATGATCTGCGCCGGCTCTGACCAATTTCCTGCAAAGTCATGCGAGGAAATGCTGAAATACCATTCGCCGTCTCTGTCCGCAATATGTTCCAAATTCATTGCGGCTGCATTGCCCGTATTGTAAACCATTAAATATTGCGGCGGTCTTACATCAGGATTCTGGCTCCATGAGTACGAAAAGCCGTAAATTCCCGAAGGATCCTGAGGAATATTCCATGAAACCCGCGGTCGTTCCGAACGGTTTGCGTATGAAGCCGAAAAGTTAAGCGGAGTTATCTGCGGGCTTATTACTGAACGATCCGGTGCAAGTATATGGATGCGTCCTGCATCACGTACAGTTGTCTGCCAGAATATAAATACACCGTCCCTTGAGACAATCGGGCGTGCAAACGAAGCGTCTATTGAAATACCAGAAAGTTGATAATTTTCCCAGATTAAACCTCTTTGCTGAGCCAGGATGATACTGTTTGCTCCGCTGCGGTTATCAAACCAGACTACTATTGGAACATTATCTATTATAAACCCAATTGGATTATTGCAATATGCTTCTGCACTATTTACCCGTTCAACCTCGCCGGTTATTTCGCCGTTTGAATTTATAACTGCGCTGTAAATAAAAGGCGGTTGATTTGAATACCGTCTTTCCCAGACTAAAAATAAATTATTGCCGTATCTTGTCAGGTGCGGACGCTGATTATCAAAATCAGAAGCAGGGGCGCTTGTATACATTACAGGATCGCTGAATGTTGTAAACTGCCTTGACTCTGTCCATGTTATACCGCCGTCTTCGCTTATCTTGTAATAAAGCTGAAAGTTTAATGCAAGATCCAATCCAATTACAATCGACTGAAAAAATACAATGTCCCTGTTTCCGGCGCTTGCATGCGTTGGAAGGAAGTTAAGAGCCATATAGTTTTCCGGCACAAATAATTCAAACGGCGTCCATGTAGTTCCATTGGAAGAACGTGAATAATAAATCGAAAGTGATTCTGTTAAACCCCTTGTTATAAAAAGAAGATACCCTCCGTCTGCACGTACAAAGATCCTGGGAGCTACCGAGCTTTCAGAGCCCATGTTAAGAGTCTGCCGTGTAAAACTTATACCTCTGTTTTCCGAGATAAGTATTTCTGTTTGAGATCCCCCTGCAGCCGCTGTAATGATTATCCTTCCGCGGTTGTCAACTACCATGCTTATGACAGAAGGTTCAACGCCTGAATAAGGATACGGCCCTGCAACAATTCCCCTTTGTACCCATTGTCCTGCGCCTTCCTGAACGGCAAGATGGATATTTATAAAACCGCTTGCCGTAACATTTGGATCATTGTTAGGTGTAACTTCCTGCCATGCGATGGCGGAAAGCGAATCTGAGTATGCGCTGACAGGAAATTTCCCTGCACCTGATGAGAATGGTTCTGCATATTCCCAATACAAATCGACTGTAAAAGCAGGCATGGAAAGAAATAAAGAAAATATAAAAAATATAAACAGTGAATGTATTTTTTTCATAAGACTGATTGTATCCTTCGCCGTAATTCTATTAATTTTGTTATGTTACGGTTTTGCGTATTCTGCATGAGTCTTTCTACAATTGTATAAGCTGCAAGGTAATTACCGCTCTGATACTCGCGCACTGCCCGCTGGTAATCCGCTTCATCCGCGCTTGAAAGTACAATGGCTGAAGGGGCGCTCATCATAACAAGAAGCCTGTCTTTTATGCGTACGGCTTCGGTATTGTTTGGGTTAAGTAAAATCGCTTCATTTATCTGTGTCAGGGCAATTTCAAACTGAACTCTGTTATTTGCATTTAGTATATTGCCTGCCAATACAGTCAGTTGACTTGAAAGTGCAACATCAGCGGGATTTGGCGGCGGGGGGCGGTAACCCATGTCAATTTCCGCCTGCGTAATGATTGCACGTATTCCCGGATAATTTGGATTAATTTCCGCCAGGTTCTGAAGATCGGCAAATGATTCAACTGTTCTTTGACGAGTTCCGTTAACTGCATCTCTTATACGTTGATCAAATGATGCATTGAATGTCGCAGGATCTGTAAATTGTTCAATACGCAGTTCCAATAAGCCTGCTTCCTGATTGAGGGGGAACATCAGGCGAATTTCTCTTGTCAGCCGCCGGGCTTCTTCAAATCTTTCAAGTCCGAGCGCCCTCATGCCTCCGTTAATTTGCCGCACGCCTTCATCGTAATTTCTCTGCGCCTGGCTTAACAACTGGCTCATTTCCGCATACAGCGGAGCCGTCGGCGGAATCGTTCTGCTTGATCGTACCGAAAGGGCAGTGCGGACAATCTCAAGCCAGTATACAACTTCTGCATTTTCATCAGAGTTTGTTACACGCCATCGGTTTCTTGCCTGAAGCAAACTGTCTTCTGCCATATGAAAGTTACCTGCATAATATTGGTTGCGTGCATTATTTACAAGGGTACGAACCTGAGCGATTATCAATTCATTTTCGGCTTGTGTGACTGCCTGGCCTAAAGTTAACAGTTGTTGATCCCATTGCTGCCGCAGTAAAGCGGATGCCTGAATTTCCAATGATTCGTTAATACGGTCTGCTGTTCTTTGAATGCGCTCGCGCGCGGTATTAAAATCCTGCCTTTGATACGCTGCCTGCGCTTCGCTGAAAAGACGTGCGGCTTCCGCTCTTAACGCTTCGGCCTGAGCCATTCTTGATCGTGCAGTTTCGGCAAGCAGAAGCCCCTCACTGAGTATGTTGTTGAGTTCATTCACAGACGACTGTTGATTGATTCGTATACTTGCTATATCAGGTGTTGATGTAATTTCCGGGGCTTCGGTTGTGTATTGTGTTAAAATTGCATTTCCATTATCAATATCTATTTCTACCGAGCCAATCATGGCAGTGAGTATTTGCAGGGCTTCCGCCGGATAGCGGTAGACCATCTCTGTGTCAGAATATGCCGGGCTTTCGCCTGATATACCGTCAAGTAAATCTTTACTTCTTTCCAATTCTGTTCTTCTGTTGTTTACACTGACCCGGAAATTGTTATGTGCAATTGAATAATACCTCTGAACAGAAAGTTGTTCTTCTGTTATAAGTTCGGCGCGTAAATTACCGATAGCGGTATGTGTATTTGTAACATACGGGACATTTTCGTATGCAAGTAATTCTCTGTTAATCAAATATGTATTATCAAGAACTTCGCTGAGTTCGGCGCGCGTATTAATTATCTGCTCCCTTACCCGTTGTTCCCTTTCTAAACTCTGGCTTGTTGTTATTTCTCCTGCCTGCCAGAGGTTGAATGATGAACGATCTATGGTGTTGTCTATAATGATATTCGCTGCCTGTAGAAGAGCATTATTTGCTTCGTTGAGTGCGTAGGCTTCCAGATATTGATTAGAATCTTCGTTCAGGATGTAATTTCCAAATAACATATTATATGGCGGCATTTCATCTTCAAAAAGTTCGAAATGTTTATGAATAAATTGTGGTAATAATTTGGCGTATGTAACAAGGCTGTTTAGTGATGTTAAAACTGTGTCATATTGTTTCGCATTAAATGCGGCGAGTGATGCAGAATGTGTATTTTCGATATATGCGGTAAATGAATTTGCCGCAGCGCCGATTGTGTTGGTCCAGTAAACGGCAAAAACGCCGAGCATGCCTTCGGGAGAACTTTCGCTTTCACGCCCATTGATTACTGTTGAAACGAATGCAAGATGGTTGCGATCGCCCATTTCCGGATCTTCTGTTTTTATGAAATTCAAAATTTGTTCGTAAACAACGGATGTTGAATATAACTCGTGCTTAAGATTTATGTATCTATTCATTGCCGGAATTAGTCTTGTCATTCCTTCTTCAAGAACCAATGTATTTCCGGCATTTGCCGCGAGGATCATTTCTTCCGAGATTATTTCCATTTGCATTCCGGCTTGTTGGAAGTCGGCGAGTATTGAGGCGATTTTTTCTGTTTCTTCTGTCACAGTATTTTCGATATCACTGCCGTAACCTGCCGAGAAAAATTCTTCACGCATAAACCCAAGACCATTTGAATAAGTCCGCATAGCTCCCGCATAATCGCCGTTGTCGATCTGAATTCCTGCGGTTTCCATAATGTCTCTAAGTTCATTTCTGTTAATATTAAATAATGCGATTTCTCTTGTTCTTGAAACAAAGTTAATTAAAAGCGGGTTGTTTGGATTTTCCAGCGCGTAAAGGCGTTCCGATAATTCAAAAAGTTTTTCGTCGTTTTCCGGTTCGTTTATGATGGCTTCGATTAATTCCTCTGCTGTACGGTTAAATTCTTCCCGGATCCGGAGGATTTCCTGAATCCGTTTATGGGCATCGTCAAATTGATCTGGGTAGCGTCTTGTAAAATCCGTAAGGAAACGTATTGCTTCGTCAAATTCCCTTGCTTCTATGAGGGCGTCCGCTCTGGACAGATCCTGCTCCCGTCTGCCGCCGCCATATACCGGGAGAAGAGTAGTGCACAGCAAAACTAATGAGAATCCAATAACTGTAATTAATCTGCAAGGGGCAGATATTCGAGCGCACTTTCTCATCATAGTACTATACTACATTATCGTAGTTTTTTATAAAATCCTTTCAATTAAGGCAGTTGAAACCGCTTAAAAATGCATGTTTCGCAGCTCGCAGGGCGGGAAACTGCAGGAGCCTTGACATATACTGTTTTTTTAACCGAAAAGCCGATATTATATTTGTAAATATGATTCGTCTCAGAAAGGCATTTTTGCTTGCCGTTGCTGTTGTATTATTTTCTCTGCTGCCTGCCGGGGCTTTCGGTGAGTGGCAGGATGTATACGGCAGTATTTCTGACTATTTAAATTTTATTTACGGGATCGATGATAACGCCGGGTTAACTGCATTTCCAATATTAAATATCCCTATGGGAGGCAGCTCGGAAAGCATAATAGCTTTTTCGGCAATTTCCAGCGATATTTCGTTTCTTGAATTTAACCCCGCCGGTTCTTCCATGCTTCAAAGGTCGGAAGCGGCTTTTTTTCATAATAACTGGATAGCTGACTCAAGAATTGAGGGTGCGGCTTATACAACCCGTTTTGGAGATATTGGCATTGCCGCCGGCGCTAAATGGCTGTATATGCCGTTTACTGAATACAATTACTACGGCGAAAGGGTTTCCGGCGGTTATTACTCCGAAGGAGTCGCAATACTTAACGCTTCTTATAATTTTTTTAACAGCTATTATTTTTCAGGGCTTTCCCTTGGAATTAATCTAAAAGGCGCTTTCCGTTTAATGCCGGACTATACCGACAATTACGACAATATTCTAAGCGGCTCAGGTCTTTCTCAATCTGCAATAATGGCGATGGCGGATATTGGATTATTAACAAGATTTGATCTGTTCAAAAATTACAGTTCGAGAGAAAAAAACGTCTCTGCTGCAATTGTTGTAAAGAACCTTGGCTTCCCCGCTCTTGGCGATCCTCTTCCAACTGCCGTAACTGCGGCAATTTCCTACAAGCCAATCCGCCCGTTGACTCTCGGTTTTGATTTTACCCTTCCTTTCAATTTGGCGGATTTTTCTCTTTCAGAAAAGCCGTACATGTCTCTTGGCGCTTCCGTAAATATTACAGAATTCTTAACAATGAATGCAGGATTTTTGTACAAAGCAGGAAGCAGCCGTTTTGCGATTGGCAGTACGCTCAAATTTGATAAAATTGCCGTTGAGGTTAATTATACTCTGGATCTTCTAACCCAATTGCAGCCTATGAACAGGGTCAGTCTTGCTGTACGTTTTGATTTAGGCGACAGCGGCCGCCAGGTAATGTCAGATAGAGTTGATGAGTTGTACTTTCTTGCGCTTGAAGCTTTTTCCCGCAGAAATTTTGCCTATGCCAGATTATGCTGGGAAGAAGCCCTCCGGTTAAATCCAAGATATTCGCCGGCAATAGAATGTCTTGCCATTTTAGACGAAATCGAAATGCTCGAAGATCGGATCGAATCACTTTACAGATTAAATTTTTAGTTATTTTTTTCTTCTAAATACTCTGTAGTTAATATTTGGAAAAATGTTATGTCTGCGCTCAAGTGTGGTAAGCCATTCTGTGCTTATATAGTTGCTGCCTAAAGCTTCGTAGATTGTCGTAAAATTCCTGAGTGAATTTTCCGCCTGAGTGCGGGCATATTCGGTGGAATCCTGCTTATACAGTTGTGCAGGCCAGTCTGATGATTGCGCCAGGAGTATTTCTCTCGCCGCCTGATTTAATGCACGTTCCTTTAAGCCTGTGTCGTCAGGGAACCGTTCTGCAAGTTCTGTCATTCGTTCCATAGACCTGTATAAGTGGCGGTAGATCCAGTCGTTGGAAACATCCAGCCATGTTTCGGCATAGCCATTCATGCCGCTTGACGAAAACTCAGGTGTCACAACCTGAAGCGATGATAGATTCTGTTTAAAAATATATTCGCTTGGACACACAAATCGAATATCACGGTTATTGGAAGCCGTCCTGAAAAGCGCTTCTATAAACCATGCGCCTTCATACCAGAAACGTATAAAATCTCCCGCGTATAAACTAATAGGTGTTTCGTCCATATATTTTGACGCTTCTTTAAGGCGGGTAACTGTTCTTTCCAAAAATACACTTGCATGTTCAGCCGCCTTAAAAGATGCCGCCTGCGGGTTGTAGATATTCTGAGTGTTTTCACTGCGTGACTGGTACTTATACCCGGTTTTACGTCTTTCGCCGTCTGTACTTAGAAATTGGCTTATAATCTCCCGTGGAAGTTCGTAGCCGGCATCAATGTCATTATTTCGATATATTTCATCGCATGCCATTTTTTCTATTTCGCGTACTGCATAAAGGTCTCTTGCAAGGATAAAGGTGCCGTTAGGTGTTTTTACCGGATAAAAGCAGCCTTTTTTCGGCGCAGGATTTGCAAATAAAAGCCCGTGGCTGTCTATGATTGTATAGGTAAAATTGTACGCTCTTAAATATGGCTCCAAAGCTGCCGTCCAGCCAAGCGCAGGCATCCAAAAACCCTGGGGGCTGCTTCCGAAATTCCTGCGGTAATCTGCAATTGGAATTTCCATTTGCGCCTGCAGTGATTCATTATTCCGGCTGATAAACGGAAGAAACGAATGAGTTGCACAGCTTGCAAGTATCTCTATTTTTCCCTTGCGTCTGTAAAAATCTATTGCTTTTAGAAGGTTTTGTTCGTATTTTTCGGTATATGCAATCCTTCTATCGACGATTTGATTATAGTAGTCCTGTACAAGTTTATTTATTTCGTTTTTACCGGATGTACGTTCAAGTTCCTGTCTGCCAAATTCAATTTGTTTATCGACATAAGCAAGATATTTTTTCTGCAGGTATTCATCGCACAGCATGTGGCAAAGGACGGGAGTTATTGCAAGGGCAAAACGAAAAGGTATTTGATCATTTTCCAGCCTGCTCAATGCTTCAAGAAGAGGCAGCAGCGTTTCAGAAATAAATTCAAAAAACCGGCCTTCTTCTCCCATCTGAGACAATTCGTTTTCTTTGGAGAATTCTTTTACAAAAGGCAGATGCGCTTCAAGTACCAGAGAGATCGCGTAACGATGTTCCATGTCAATGCTCCCTGTTTTTTGAAAAGCTTTTGCGGGGATCGCGGTCAATATTTTTGGTTATTGACAAATCCTGTAATCCGGAAATGCATATTAAAGGATTTTGATTCAAGCTTGCGATAATTTCATTATTCTTTATTCCGGGCATGTGAAAAGGCGCGGAGGAAGCTATCTGTACTTCTTTTTCGCCGCGTATTGCACTTAGTAATATTACATAGGAATCTGAATCTTTCGAAGACTGCTCGGCAAATCCCAGATATCTTGCACGGTCTTCTGTGCCTACCGAAACTGTAAAGGAATTCTCTTTTGCTCCCTGCTGCGTTCCGTTTAGTGTAATTACGCGCAGGCAATACCCGCCAAAATCACCCGAGCTTTCGTGTATTTCTCTTTCGTGGCCTTTTATTTCCCAAAAGACAAAAACCCAAAGAGGGTCTCTTATGATTACTTCGACAAATGAAATATTATATTGCTTTGGAAGCAATACTGTTTCCGGATATGCAGGGTTTATTTCCAAATCATTTTCGGATTGTGGAATTTCTGTATTTATATATTCCAGAAGCTCTTCTATGATGAAAATTCTTTCAAGACCCGGCGGAATGTCAATGCCGTAGTTATCGGCCATTTTGATCAGCTCACCGGTGCTTAAACTTTCCAGCCATGAACGTGAGATAGGAGCAGCCGTTACATCTGTCATTAAACTTGATTGTGTAAAAAAACCTGCTTTTAGTCAACCTGTCCCGGAATAAAGGCCATGGCAGGGTTTTGCTGTTTGATTGATTTTCTTGACATATATTGCTTTATTCTGTTATAATCTACACCATGGCAGATGATGATATACTTACACTTGAAGAAGTTGCAAGGTATTTAAGAATCTCGGAGCGTACAGTTTATGATTGCGCCCAAAAGGGTGAAATTCCTGCAGGAAAAATAAGAACAGCCTGGCGTTTCAAAAAATCAGAAATTGATAAATGGGTTAATGAAAGGCTTACATCCAATAAATTAAACCCCCAAATAAGTCAAATTAATGCAGCTTCCATTCTTTCGCAGCATCGTATAATTTTTTTGAATCACTCAAAAAAAAGAGATGCGCTTCTTGCGTTAGCTGAAAATCTGGCAGCGGCGCCTCAGATAAAAAACAGCCATGAATTATCGGCGGAAATTCTTAAACGCGACGAATTAATGAGTACTGCAATAGGCTGCGGAATAGCCATTCCCCATGTCCGCCTTTCTTCAGTTACCGATCTGGTTGTTTCGGTAGGTATCAGCCATGTGGACATAGAAGATTTTTACCCGTTAGATGACGATCCTGTCCGTCTTGTTTTTATGATAGCCGCTGCGCAGAACCAGCATGCTTACTATCTGCAAACCCTTTCATGGTTCAGCACAAAATTGAAAAGCCGCGATTTGCGTAACGCTCTCTTATCGGCAGAAACCGCTGAACAGGTCTATTCTTTGCTAACAACATAAAATCTAAAGACGCTGAAACTTAACTCCCGGACAACTCTGTTATTCGAACATAATCCCAAACCAGTATAACGGGTTGCTTAAATCCTGTGCGATCAGACCTATGTCTATATTCGCGGTTGTTTCTGCAACAAGCCAGTTTGTTCCATGCAGTTCAAAACGCGCGCCGCTGCCTGCAATATCCGCAAGAGCCATTGCATGGTTGTAATAATGGGAAACCATAAAAGCCGAACGGATGTTTGTGTTTGCAAGAATAATCGCAAAAAGAATGGAATTGCTGTCGCAGTCGCCGCGGCCTTCTGTAACGGCTGTTACAAGATTCAGAAAATCACTTCCGCTTAAATCGCGCTCGTAATGAAAATTTTGTATAAAGGTAAGAACCCTTTGGGCGTAAACTCTTTTTTCTGCATCGGTATTTGCTGTGTAGCCGCCGTAATGCCTTGCAATAACAGATGCCGCATTCTGAATTCTGTCAAACGAATCGCGGTAGATGAAGCGGTAGTAGCGAGTCCATGCATCCTGCAGATAATCTGTATTAAGGTAGGCGGTTAGAATGGCAAATTCACGTTCGATTAAAACCTGAGAAGCTTCTGCATCATTTTCATAAATCATTGCGTTAAGGCCGTTTGCCAGAGTAACGCTGCGCTGCACGCCGCGGGGATAACTGTATTCAATTACCGGACCGGGATAGCGGCGGTAAGTTAACGAAGGAGCAATTGAATCCAGCGCTGAAATGTGAAACAACTCTAAATCTCTTTTATATGCCTGTGCATATGCAAGAGCAAGAAGCATTGGCGTTGTACCTGCTGCAGTTCTTTCAAGTTCCACAACAAGACCCCAGCCGTCAAACCCTCCAAAAGTAAGCTTTAAAATTGCAGCTTGTCTGCCGTAGTAATCAAAAAAATCAACATCGCCGGAATTGGAAAGCCTTATGTTTACATCATTTACCAATTCCAACATTGTGTTATAACGTCCATCGTAGACTACAAGATCGAACATCAATTCGTCGGGACCTTCAAACGAAAAACGGTCTCTGCCATCGCCGTCAACATAGTAATAACCTTCAGGAAGATCCATGTAGAACCCCCATGTGGGTGAATACAGGGATTCTGCAAAAACCAAAACCGGTATAAATAACAGTAAAATCAAAATTCTTTTCATGCTATAATTATCGGAGTGAAAAACATAGAAATTCTCCATGAAGATGATGCATCAATTGTAGTAAACAAACCGGCAGGTCTTCCGGTACAAGGCGGGGCAGGGGTTAATGTTTCGCTTGATACGCTTCTTGCAGAAATCCGGTCTCCCTCTCCTCTTCTTGTACACAGGCTGGACAAAGATACATCGGGGGTTTTACTTGCAGCAAAGGGCAGGGAAGCGGCCGCAAAATTCTCCCGCCTTTTAAAGAAAGCAAGAAAGATCTACATAGCAGTCTGCTCAGGGCGCCCTGAAGATACGCAAGGCATAATTTCCGACGATTTACTGATACACGGCCAAAGAAAAAAATCACAGACAAAATACAAGATCATAAAAACCGGCACGCTAACCGGGGTATGCGAATACTCCGTCCTGGAGCTGGAACTTGGAACAGGAAGGATGCATCAAATCCGCCGCCACCTTGCCATGAAAGGAACCCCCATACTTGGCGACGACAAATACGGCAATTTTCCATTAAACAAGGAACTAAAAAAATCCGCAGGTCTAAAAAAACTACTGCTGCACGCATCAAGACTGATAATCGCCGGCCTAAATCTGGATATCACAGCCCCCATACCCGAATATTTTACCCCCTACATAAATGATTAATGTTAAAGGATGAGTCTTAACTTCTCCCTAATCCCGCAACTGATGCAGTGAGTCCAGCGGGTACAGTTCGCCTATCGTTGTGTTTACCACATTAGGGCCGCTTCCTGCAAAGCGGACGGGGGTGTCTGGCAGCAGGAATTCGCTTAATACCTGCCGGCAGGCTCCGCAGGGAGCTGTTGGTTCAACTGAATCCGGCGTGAATACCGCAAGAGCGGTAAAAATGCGTATTCCCAATCCGGCTGCCGTAAAAATCGCATTACGTTCAGCGCAGGACGTTAACCCAAAAGAACGATTTTCTACATTTACGCCTGTTACTATGTTTCCGTCTTCACATAAAAGGGCGGCGCCGACTCTGAATTTTGAATATGGCGCATAGGCTTTTTCCGCCGTTTTTTTTGCCGTCAAAAACAAATTTTCCATCTGTTGGTTTTCGATCATGCTTGCCTCCTGAACAAAACTATTATATAATGTTCGGTGTTATACTGAAAACTCTAAAAACCAAAATGGGGTTTTTAGTATATAAAGAGGTAAAAATTGGCGCAGAAAAAAAGAAGAATCCTGATTATTATTGTTTTTATGCTCTTTATAGCATATTTTCTTCTTGCTGCGCGCCCCGTTAGACGTGAAGTTATACTTGAGCCAAAGTGGATAAGCTCTTTGTCAAGCGGTTATAATGAGGGCAGCTCTTCCGGTATGCTTCTTCCTTTCACTTTAGGTTCCCGTTTTGGATATGTTGATTCATCAGGACAATTTGCCATAAACAGAATTAAAGCCAACGAGATTTACCTTAGCCAAAATATGTGGACAGAATATGATGCCGAACCTGTAAATATCGAAATTAAAAATGTTTTTGAAGAAACAATCGTTAACATTGGAAATGCAAGCGTTGAAAATGCAAGCATTGGAAATGCAAGCATTAAAAATGCAGGGTACCCGATTTTACTTGATAACAGGATTTTTATTATTGGAAGCGAGCAAAATTCGTTATCTGAAATTGGAATGAGTGGAAATACCCTATGGACATACGAATTCGGCGCGCCTCTTACCTGTATTGATGCCGCTGCCGGTCTTTTAGTTACAGGTTCCATTGACGGTGTGGTGGAAGTATTTAATTCTTACGGAGAACGCATTTTTAATTTTGAGCCGGGCGGCTCCCGTTATTCCGTGATATTAGGGTGCGCTATTTCAAGTGACGGGTCGAGGATTGGCATTATTTCCGGTATTGAACAGCAGCGTTTTCTGCTGCTTGAACGTTCAGGCGCTGCAGGAAGCGCCGAAAGCAGCGAGTATAAAGTTGTTTACCATGAATTTTTAGAAAGTAGTTTCAGGCGGCCTGTGCGAATAACATTTATTGACGAAGACAGGCGCATTGTTTTTGAACGGCCGGGCGGGATAGGCTGTTACAATATCAGGACAAGACGGGGCTTTTTTATTCTGCTGGATGGCGAGATAGTCGCAATTGACGATTCCGGTGATGACGGGCTTTTCTTTGTTATCACTTCGCACACTCGTGAAAAAAAACTGATTGGCATTAAACTTCCGCAGGAAAGATGGCTTTTATCTTCAGTATCTGCAAGGGATGCCATATTCCTGCAGGCTTCTTTTAAAAGTGAAGATGTTTTTCTTGGAAGGACAGGTTCTTCACTGGTTATAGGAGGCGGCTCTGCATTGATTTCCTTTGGTTTGGAGGAAAGATGATAAAGAGATTTTTTACAATCGTAATAATTACTATTCTTGCAATATTTGCATTTTCAATTTCAGATTCGATGGATGCGATGAGCTGGCCAAGTGAAAATGCAGCGCTTATCCGTAATTTTGGCACAAACGACATGGGCTCTCCTGTGCTTGGAATGGTTTTTGCCGGGCAGACACAAGTGCTTGCTGCAGAAGCCGGAGAAGTGATTTTTTCCAGAAACAGGAATGACACCGCATCCCGCCTTCCATCTCCATTTGGAGCATGGACGGCAATAGATCACGGCGATGGTTTGATTACCATCTACAGCCGTTATGATGATAACGGAGTTTCGTCTTTTCTTGAACAAGTTGAAAGGCAGCAGCCAATCGCCGTTTCCGGAACTTCCGGCTGGTCGCAGCAGAATGGTTTTTATTTTTTAGTTTTTGACAGACGTGAGCGGCGCTGGATAAATCCTGCAATGATTGTCACACCGCTGCAGGATACGCGCGCCCCGCAGATACTTTCTGTTACTTTGCGTAACGCTCAGGGACAAGTGGTACAATCAAATAATTTAACACAGGGACGTTATACAGTGATTGTAAATGTCGCAGGTGGAACGGTGCGTCCTGTTGCAGGAAGTCCCGTCAGCAATACCCAGCATGCGCCGCTTAGGATTGTCTGCTCTGTGAACGGCGCAGAGGCCGGCACGTTAAATTTTGAAGCTGTTTCTGCAAGGGACGGTACATTGATGGTTTACCGTAACGGGCTTACCCCTGCAAGCCGGGTTTATAATCCATTTCCTGCTTTTGAAGCCGCCGATGTTTTTTTGTCACGCGGGCAGGTGAGTCTGGAAGTGATTGTACAGGATATAACAGGCGCAACCCACAACATAGTTCAGCGTCTTACCGTTAATTAAGTGAAAACATGGTCGATGCCGGTCAGCGCCGGTGAAATTATGATTGTTCCCTGCGCTTTCTGCGGCGGATCTTCTTTTAGGCCGGCTCTTAATTGCGAAGGCTTTTCTTTTGTCCGTTGTGCAAAGTGTTCGCTTGTGCAAAGAAACCCTCAGCCGGCAAAAGATGAAATAATTCTGCGTTACAGCAGCACCTTCGGAAAAGATTATCTTGCCTACGAAATTGAGAATGAAAAAGCATTTTTTAATCTGCAGACGCTTGCCTTAAATGATGTAAAATTTAACAAATTGGAAAAACATCTTTTTTCTAAAAATACGCGGCCGTCTTTTCTGGACATTGGCTGTGCAACAGGCGCGCTGCTTGTACATTTAAGCCGGCGCGGATGGAATGTTACAGGCGTTGAAATTTCCCCTGCGTCCGTTTATGCACGGGAACGGTGCAAGTTGAATGTGTATGATATTCCTTTGGAAGAAATTAATTTCCCGGAAAATTATTTTGATGTCGTCCATGCGTCCCATTTAATAGAACATTTAAATAATCCGGATGTTTTTTTGTCAGAGTCGCAGCGTATCTTAAAACCAAACGGCAGTTTGTTCATAACCACGCCGAACATCGGCGGGTTTCAGGCGCGGCTTTTTGGCGGCAGGTGGCGTTCTGCGATTTTTGATCATCTTTATTTATTTTCCAAACGTACGTTAAGAAAAATGTTAAAAGCGCATGGTCTTATAATTGAAAGCTGCCGCACATGGGGAGGCCTTGCCGCAGGTACTGTTCCAAATTGGCTGAAAAAAACAGCGGATGTTTTTTCCAAGCGATTTGGCTGCGGAGATGTTATGATCATAAAATGCCGAAAGCCGGGCTAATGTTAATAATCAGGTCCTGAATATCTTTCTTCCTGCGACCATTCCCTGCTTTGCCATCTCTGCTGTTCTTCCTGCATTATTAATTCAAAAAGAATTTCCCGCTGTTGTTCATGCGCCTCTGTGCTTGTGTTTCTGTTTACTTCCGCAGAAATGGACATCAGACTCAGCTCAAGATTCCGTTTTGCTTCTATTTTTCTTGGGTCTTCCCTTAATGCATCTCTAAAAGCATCCGCCGCTGAATGATAATCTCCCTCTTCAAAAAATATTATCCCTGTATTGTAATAATTTCTGTAACGAAGCTCACGGTGTTCATTTTCCGGTAATTTCTCCAGCATGGTTTGTGAATTTTCATAACGAAGCAATGCTGTCGCACTTTCGTCAAGAGTGTGATAGGTTAATCCAAGCCCGTATTCGGCATAAGGAGCCGCATCATCATGATTTGCCGCTCTAAGATAAGAAGCAAGCGCTTCATCGTATCTGCCGCGTGAATTCAAATAATTTGCCTCCATAAGGAGCAGCTTGCCTTCTGTACATGAAGTAAAAATTGCAAATAACGCAATTATAGAAACAAGCGGAAGGCGTGGTTTATTGTGCGGCAATTGGCGTGTAACAAATTTTGAACAAGCATAAGAGATCAATGCCAAAATAATGAACAACGTACGCCGGCTCCTTGGCTCCTGACGGCTGTTTGCGCCTTCTGTTTCCTGAGAAATGGAAAGCAAATGCGAAGAAAGCGCTGAAACTGCATCCTCGCGGTTTGCGTCAATGTATATTCCGCCTGTTCTTTCTGCAGTTGTGCGCATAACGGTGGTATCTCTGCGGCTGATAACCTGTTCAGAGCCGGGATCGTTTGCAACAGAGGATATCTGTCTCCCTTCATCACTTCCGACCGCTACAGTGTTTATGATGATGCCTTCCCTGACGCAGTCATTAACTGCATTTCGTATATTGCCGGAATGAGATTCACCATCCGAGATAAGAACAATTACCTTTCGTGCAGGAGATGCGCTTTGGAAAGCGCCCATGGCCGCTTCCAGCAGCATTTCAAGATTGGTACTTCTTCCCGTCATGGAAGAAACATCCAGCGATTCAAGAAAAAAGGCGGCAGTTTCATTGTCATAGGTTAATGGGACGGCAAGATAACCCCTTGTGCGGCCTATTGCCGTCCCGTAACGCGCTCCCGAAACAGCTTCAATCGTTCTGCCTGCAATGTAAAGACCGCGTTCAAGGCGGGATTGAATAGAAACGTTTGTTTGCGCATCACGGATGTCCATGCTTCGCGATATGTCAACTGCAAAAACCAAATCAAGACCGCGGCGGTATTCTGAATACGCATATCCAATTCCCCATTTTGGACCTGCAACTGCTATTATGGCAAAAGCTAAAAACAGATAAAAAAGAGAAACAGACGCCCAGAATTTTTTCTCCAACCCAATGGATAATGCTTTTCTATTCTTTTTTTTGATTATATTAACAATTATAAACGGAATAAAAACTAAAAATGCGCCAAGTATTATGGGATAATCGAATGTCATACCATTGCCCCAAGCAAATACCGCCGTGTAAACTTTGCGGCTGCCATTGCAATAATGGCGGGAATTAAAAATTGAAGTGAAACCGATCTCCGTCTGGAAATGACACTTGCCCTAAGAACAGTTAATTCGCCTTCATCCAGACTTACAAACGCTTCTGTAAATGCATCTGCATTTGTTGCGGCTATGTAAATGCCTCCGCCTGCAGCGGCAAGACGGCGCAGGCTTTCTGTATCATAACGCGAATCAAATATTCCTGTGCTGCGAATTCTTGTATATGGATCGATATAATCTATTGGCACTTCTCCGCCAGATCCTGCTGCAATAACCCAAAACGACACTCCCATGTCACGTAATATCCCTGCAGCAGTTTCCGGGTGAATTGAACCTGCATTGTTTTCTCCATCTGTAATCAGAACCGCTACTTTCCTTCTTGCATTTGATTTATCCAGATGATAAGCGGCAACAGCAAGTCCTGTTCCCAGCGCCGTCCCGTCTCCAAGTTCACCAATTTGCAGTTGTTCAAGTCTGAGCCTGAGCGCTTCTCTGTCGGTTGTTGGAGGAAGCATAAATGCGGCATCTTCACCAACAGCAACAAGACCGATACTGTCCGAAGGCCGCCTTTGGGCAAAATCCAAAAGTAATGTTCTTCCCGCATTAAAGCGGTTTCTTCCATCCATATCCAGCGCCGCCATACTTGGGCTTACATCAAGAATAAAGATTATATCTGCGCCGCGATTAAGCAGAACTGTTTCGGAAGTTTTAATTGAAGGACCTGCCGCGCTGATAAAAAGCAGCAGAATTCCTGTTACTTCAAGAAATTTTAACAGATTTACAATGCCGCTTATCTGCGATGTTTTAAAAGGAACGCCGCCCGGAGCGCCAAGGGGAAGAGTTGCGACAAATGGGTTTTTCATGCGTGAATAAATAAAAACAGCCAGAGGAATAATTATAAAAGCTGCTATTACCAGAAAAGGATTGTCAAACGAAAAACTCATGCGGCTTCCTCCTTTTCTTTATTTTGTGATTCTCCCTCAGAACCGGAATTTTCCAAAAGACCTATAAATTCCCGAAGATCGTCCAGCAATTCCATTATATCTTTTGTTGTTACTTCTATTCCTGAAAATCTTAATGCGTCGCATGTAGTAAAAAAATTTCTTAAACATTCCAGATTTTCCTGCTGCGTTCCCAGTAATTCGGGAAGGTTTTTTAATTCATTAGCTGTCATTGCGCGGCAGTTGTTTCCTGTAAGAATGGAAAGAAAATTTCGGAATTCATCGGATATTTTATCAAGAATTTCTCTTTTGTCAGCGCCTTTTATAATTGCCTTGCGAATCCGCTTTTCAAAACTTTTCATTGAGTTGAATAATCTATAACGTTTCCATTTTATTATCAGGCTGTCCAATAATTTACGGCCTTTAAGCAAAAACCAGATCGTAAATAAAATAGTTATAACTAAAGCTGTAATAGATCCGTAAAGCATTAGTGCAGTACCCGGCATCGCAAGAGCCGAAGCAGGAGCCGAAAGTAAAGGCGGCGTACGGCTGTCTATGATCGAATTTACCGTAACGTAAATTCCTGTAAAGCGCTCCCCGCCAATTTCAATAACAGGAAATTCAATAAATCCCGGAATAAACGCAGTAAATTCAATCATCAATCTGCTTCCAATGACACGTTGTTCCAGAATAATTTTATGAAAATCTATATTTATATCCTGAGGAAAATTATTAGATCCGGGAGAGAGTACAATGTCGGCGCTATCCTGAGAAGCAGCCGGAAGCGGCATTACAAGAACGGCGTAATCTCCTATATAAATTTGACGCGGAATTAAATATGTTCCTCTATCCTGCGCATTTAAAGCTGAGTATAAATTAAATACCAATAAAGTAATTAATAAATATTTTTTCATTTTCGTTTTCGTTGTTTATACTGACTCCGGCTGCCAAAATATCTTATCAGTGTCGAAGGCGCATCGGCTTCGGTTGATAAATCCAGATAAGCGGCTCCGCATTTTTTGCATTGGGTTTCCCAGTGTGTCGAGCGCTCATTGTGCCAAAGAGCCCAGCTTTCTTTAAATGAATCCAGTCCTGCAGGCGCTTCTATCCGCACGCCGGTTTCCGGATCTTCCAGCGTAATAAGCCCGGGATAAGGAACTTCCTGTGAGCTGCAAATTCTCAGTGCGATAACATCATGTTTTCGGCAAAGGATCCCCATTTCCTTTTCCCAGTTTATGCTGTAAAAATCGGAGATTAAAACAACCAAAGACCGTTTTTTCAGCAGTCGCTGCGCACCTGTTAATGCAGATGCAATATTGCTGCCGTGCTGGTTCCTTCGCTTTATAAAATTATTCTGATATTGAACTGCCGTCATAATCATCGACATTATGTGCTTTCTGCCTTTGTGTGGAGGAAATACTTTCTCAATATCTCTGTCAAAAAAAAACGCCCCAACTTGCTGGCCTGTATGTTCTGCAGAAAAGGCGATTAACGATGCAGATAAAAGCGCCTGCTCATAAGGGCTTAACCCGCGCGCTATATTCCCGCTGTGCATCGACGGTGAAATGTCAATTAAAAGCAAAATTGTTAATTCGCGTTCTTCGCGGTACATCTTTACAAATGGATATCCAAAGCGCGCGCTTGCATTCCAGTCGATCGATCTGATATCATCGCCTGCCTGATAATGCCGCGCTTCGTCAAACTCCATCCCCTGACCTTTGAATATCGACCTAAAGCCGCCTGCAAGCATTTCTTCTGCAAGGCCTATGCTTAAGATGGGAAGATTAATTATACGTTGAAGTAAATCAGCGGTTTCCATGGCGATTCCGTTTATGGGACCGGAACATGATTAAGAAATCTTGATATCACCGCATCCGCATCCATACCTTCAGCTTCGGCTTCGTAGGAAAGGACAATCCGGTGGCGTAATACAGGATGTGCGCATATTTTTACATCTTCCGGGGTTACATAATTACGTCCTTCAAACATCGCATAAATACGGCAGCACCTGTAAAGTGCAATTGATGCGCGGGGAGATGCTCCGAATGACACATAACGGTAAACGCCGTCAGTTTTCACATTGTCAATTCTTGCCTGTCCTGCAGACCTTGCTCTTGTAGAAGCAGGTCTTGTTGCAGATACTATCGATACAATGTATCTGCATATCTGTTCATCAATATGAATTGAATCTGCTACTTTTCGCAGGTATGTAAGTCTTTCCATATTTAGAACAGTTGAAAGAGGCGCTCCTCTGTTGGTGGAAAGTGATGAAAGATGCGGGCTTGTCTTTACAATTTCAAGTTCTTCCACCGGTTCGGGATAAACAACAAGCAGTTTCATCAAAAAACGATCGAGTTCTGCCTCAGGAAGATTATATGTACCTTCGTGTTCAATCGGATTTTCCGTTGCAAGGACAAAGAAAGGGTCTGGAAGTTTTAAACTGTTTTCACCTATTGTTACCTGTTTTTCTTCCATTGCTTCAAGCAGAGCAGATTGTACTTTTGCAGGTGCACGGTTGATTTCGTCTGCAAGTATTACATTTGCAAAAATCGGCCCGCGCCGTACGGCAAAGCTACCATGCGCCTGTTCCCATATCATAGTCCCGGTCAAATCTGCAGGGAGTAAATCAGGCGTAAATTGAATTCTTTTAAATTCAAGGCCGGTAATTTCCGCAAGGCTTTTTACAGCGAGTGTTTTTGCAAGTCCCGGAACGCCTTCAAGCAGAATATGTCCGCCTGCAACAAGAGCAGAAAGCAGCCCGTCGATCATTTCCTTCTGTCCGACAATACGGACAGCCAATTCTTTTCTGCATGCAGAAATAAGCGAGGCGCATCTTTCAAGGTCTTCTTTTTGTACCATGTTTAATTTTACACTCCGTGCATGGTATTAGTAGTCATCTACTTCAATTTCGTTAAGATCGCGGGGAACTAAATCCGGCAGAATAACTCCCTGCAGAAAAGCCGGATTAAAGAAAGCTGCCAATTCATCGGCCTGCGCTCTTGTAAAATGCATGTTTATAACAGTCGATGTTCTGTTTCTGCTTTCTATATTGGCGTCAATATAATCCGCTTCCCGCTGGCTGACAGAAAAATAAGGTACTCTGTCTCTAAATTGATAGCCCAGTTCCAAATTCATATTTCCGTTTGCTCTGACGGAAAAGCTGTATGCCTGCCAAATTAAAAAACCTTCGACAGAACCGTAAACAGCTCTTGTCCTTGAATTGTTGCTGCTTATGGTGCGTGCTTCGTATTCATTTTTATATTGTTCCAGCGCGCGGAGGAAAGCTATCCTGCCTTCCCAATTCCAAAATTGATGATATGTGGTGGATAGTTCGCCTTGATATTGAAGGCAGACAGCATCTTCCTGAGGAAAGTATATTACATTGACAACATCTTTTCGCAGTCCGCCAAAGGGTCTTACAAATTGAGTTTCAATTTCTCCAATTTGTATCTGAGTGGAGTTTATGTTAACCGTAAATTTCTCTCTCTCCTGAACTAGCTGTCGTGTTGAGGTTGAATTACATGAAACCAGCGCTAACGCAGTAATTAAAAAGATTATAACTTTTTTCATAGGTACAGTATGTCAATGTTTTTCAGAATAGTCAAGAAATGGTTTTTGATAATACACTTTGTGTTATTTCATGTTTGCATGTGTCCGGTTCTATTCCTGTCTTTCCAAGTTTACTTTTACCAGTCAAATGAGGTGCGAAAATACTACAATTTTGAATACATTTTTATTTGAAATCCCTCGCCATTTCCTCCCGCAATCCTGCCAGTTTTCACAACAAAAACCCCCGCCAAAATTCCCTCAAAATCCCCGCTTAAAATAATCCTTCCTTTTTTTATAGCAGCCAAAAGAAAATGGAGGGGACGAAAACAGCGGGGGAAAAACCCGGCTGTTGGCTCCCGAATGAACAAATCTAGGAGGACGATTTATGAA
>Ga0099364_10000325_pt1 | contig 79455 bp, 65 predicted proteins | sample TergutTh196P3_FD_73070 | JGI IMG/M metagenome (GOLD analysis project Ga0099364, IMG submission 73070) | Microcerotermes parvus P3 segment gut microbial communities from Pointe-Noire, Republic of the Congo - Th196 P3 | ecosystem: Host-associated > Arthropoda: Insects > Digestive system > Gut ...
CTGCCCGGTCAAACAAATCATTGTCCGTCTGGCAAAGCAACGGAATATTCCCGTTACCATGCTGATTGATACTTCGCATGAGTTAAACGACGGTTACAGTAAAGTCATTACCGTAGACAAACAAGCCGACAGCGTGGATTACGCATTGATGGGGTTACTAACTCGCGAGGATATTGTGGTCACACAGGACTTCGGACTTGCGGCGATGGTGATTGGCAAGGGTGCAAAAGCGGTCAACCAAAACGGCTTAATTTTCACGAACGACAACATGGATAAACTACTGATGGAACGCCACATAGGGCAAAAAATCCGCAGGGGCGGCGGTCGGACAAAAGGTCCCGCCAGACGGACGAAAGACGATGACGCTCGGTTTGAATCGGCGTTTGAAAGGTTAATAACAGAAGCATTTTCGGGAGAGGGTTGATAACATGAACATGACAGGCAAACACGCCGTCATAACAGGCGGTGCAAACGGAATCGGGCGGTGTATCGCCGAAACATTTCTTCGCGAAGGCGCGGCGATTACGGTGATTGATATTGCCCGAAGCAACACTGAAAACATTAACTTTTTTGGGGGCGACATCGCGGAAAAGTCTGTGTTGGAAAGTTTCACAAACTCGCTGACAATTCCCGTGGACTTCTTAATCAACAACGCCTGTATCAGCCGCAGGGGACTTCTCTCAAACTGCTCCTATGAGGGCTTTGAGTACGTTCAGCGTGTAGGCGTAACCGCGCCGTATTATTTGACGAGCCTGCTGTTGAAAAATAATCTGCTTGCTGTAAATGCTTCAATCGTAAATATCGCATCGACTCGTGCGTTCCAATCCCAACCAGACACTGAGAGTTATTCTGCGGCGAAAGGCGGAATCGTTGCCCTAACCCATGCAATGGCGGTCAGCCTTGCCGGACGCGCAAGGGTAAACTGTATCAGCCCCGGTTGGATTGAAGCATCTGACAACTTTGAACATACGGAACAGGACAAGCGGCAGCATCCCGCAGGGCGTGTCGGAATGATTGCCGACATTGCCGAAATGGTTCTGTTTCTATGCGGCGATAAATCGGGGTTTATCACGGGCGAGAACATCACAATCGACGGCGGTATGAGCAAGTTAATGGTGTATCATAACGACCACGATTGGAAATTATCGTAACTTATAAAGGAGATAACGCCCAACAGCCTGTCGGCGTTGGCTTTCGCGACTGCCAATTCCTTTGAAGAATCACGAAGCCTGTGATAATCGCCGTACAGCTTTTTCTTCTCGGCGAGGGTCGCCGCGTACTCTTGTTTCAAGCTGTTAATGCTCGGAAGTTTACCCTTGAATCCTTGCGAGTCAAAGAACTTTTTAGCGGCACGGTGGAGGATAATATCAGCGGCGTTTGCATCGTAATAAGCGAGGTCGTAACCGCTCCGCTTGTACTCGTCGAACACCCTCCGCGTCTTGGTATATGTTCCGATTTGTTTCTGCAATTCCGCGATGTCGCTTAACCATTTTTCCGCGTCCTTTATCTTGGCGAAAAGCAAGTCAAACTCGTTGGATGCGGAGGCGGTTTTCCGTTTCAAATCATCGTAGCTGTCAATGCCTTGTTCCTGTAAAAAGATGAGGGTTCGTGCGGCTTGTTTGAGATTGAAAACCTTAGCCCAATGCTCGTAGCCTGCACCGCGTCCTTCGCATATTTTGGCTTGAATATCAATGAGCAAACTTGGTGCGCTTTGCGTTCCGCTGTCGCCGCCCGACGTTATAATTTTCACCTTACCGAGCCGCGCACGAATCGCTGCTTCGGTGTAATCTTCGCCGAGCGTATCAATACGAAACGGCTTCTTCCAACCGGGCGCGATGAGCGATGGTTGCTTGCGTTTTGTGCTGACGATACAGCCGCGTTCTCTGAGCCTTTGAAGGAAGTTGTCGAAGGTCGAAACGGTCGGAATGACTTCATCAATGAGCCGCCGTAAATCGTCTTTTTGCGTTGGCTTTTTCTTTTCGCCGAGCCAGTCGCCGTATGAGCCTTTGGACGGCGCGGAGTTCTCGATAACTGACAATCCATGTTCGGCGCAGAGCAGGTCGGAAATGCGCCTGACCGCCCTGTCGGAACGCTTGAAGTCGTTGAATTTATGAGTGCAGTCGAGGGTGGTGGAGTTGAAGATTATGTGGTTGTGAACGTGAGAACGGTCTATGTGCGTGGCTACCACAAAGGCGTGTTCGCCTTTCGTAAAAGACAGGCATAGCTGCCGCCCTATTTCGTTGGCTTCTTCCCCTGCTTGTTGTCAAGGGTTTTTTCTGAGATTTTACATTTTGGACATAAAAACAAGGCAAGGAGCGGTTTCCTTGCCTTGCACTGTATATCATTTAACCACAATAATTATTCTTATGCGGGAATTATTGTAGTCTGAATCGGGAGAGTGCTTTATCTTCTGCGATGGTAAATCTATATAACTGCGTCATTCTCCAACGGCTTGCCATCAACATTATATGTTGTGCTGAACACCATGTCGGCAAGCTCTTTGCGAAACTCCGGGTTGTCGTTAAACAGCTTAAAAAGCTCCATATTGTCAGAGAGCATATTGAACATGATAGCCTGCAACGCACGGTCGCTTTCGGTGCGGGCTTCCTGTTTGTCAGAGTTGCGCATGGCGTTTTGATATTTCTCGTCTTGCGATGTCTTTTTGGCGGCATATCGAATGTCCTGTTGTGTTTTATCCGGGTCGGTGAAAAATTTGGCGTATTTTTCATTGAACACGTTAAGTATGCTCGAAAACAAATCAAGCTCGGCTTCACTCTTGCCGCCGATTCCTCCCGTGGGTACGGGGTCAACCTCCGCGTCCGCATCTTCAAGGACTATAGACATTTGAGCTTTCGCTTCGGTTCTGTAGCTATCAAGGTCGATGGCTTCCAAAATACCCGCCGATAAGTCTTCTTCTATCGGCGACGGCAGTTTAGGTAGAAGTAGGCGCAAGAAAATATACAACTTTTCCCATTCGGGGTTGCCATAGGGTAAAATCGCGCCCAAGAAGGCGTAGGTACGCGCAAAACCCTTGGCTGACGCTTTGAATATAATCTGTGCATCCTCTTCAAGAGTTTTATACAGATTGGCGCAGACATCAAGGAGCGGGTCGAGCTTATCACGCCCGGCGTTGCCGAGGTAGAGTTCCACGAAACTGTCAACATGATGCTGCGTGTAGACCTCGTGTTTCTCCATGTCCGCAATAAGGTCATACAGTTTATTCGGGTCGATTTCGCCGGATAAAATGGTGGTGCGGTAGTAGCGTGAAAACGCTTCCTGTATATCTTCGGGGTCATTGGCGAAGTCCAGCACGAATGTTTCATCTTTCTGCGGGTGCGCTCGGTTGAGGCGCGAGAGTGTCTGCACAGCTTTTATGTCGGATAGGATTTTATCAACGTACATAGTGTGCAGCAACGGCTCGTCATACCCTGTTTGAAACTTGTCGGCGACAACTAAGAAGCGATACGGTTCTTTTTTGAATGTCTTTTCGATAAGATTGCCGGGGAAGCCGTTAATAGACGTTTCGGTCACGTTTTCACCACCGTATTCCTTTTCACCGCTGAACGCTACAATAGCTTTATACGGGCTTTTGCGCTCTTCAAGGCAGCGGCATATGGCATAGTAATACTCGATGGCGCGGTCGATGCCCCCTGTGACAACCATAGCTCTGGCTTTGCCGCCGATTTTGCCTCGGGCTATGACCTGTTCGTGGAAGTGTGTTACCATGATGTCCGCTTTGACGCTTATCGGGAAAGCATCACTTTCAACGAACTTTCGGAGCTTCTTCTGTGCTTTCTTCCTGTCGAACTGAGGGTCATCCGCAAGGGTTTTGATTAGCTTGTAGTAACTCTTTATCGGCGTATAGTATTGCAAAACGTCCCTGATAAAGCCCTCCTGTATCGCCTGCTTCATGGAATAATTGTGGAACGGGTAATGCTTTACAGAGCCGTCAGGCTGTGTGACGGGTACCCCAAACATTTCGAGCGTTTTATTCTTCGGTGTGGCCGTAAACGCAAAATAGCTGGCGTTGGCGAGCATTTTACGTCCCTCGACCAGTGCGTTTATTTTATCTTCAATGTCCGCGTCGGGGTCATAATCGCCGCCGAGCGCGAGGTTCATCTGAGCCGACATACTGCCGCTTTGGGAGCTGTGGGCTTCGTCTATGATAATGGCGAACCTGCTGTTTTTATGGGCGGTGCCGATGTCATCAAGGATAAACGGAAACTTATGTACCGTTGTGATGATAATTTTCTTGCCGTTTGTAATGGCACTACGGAGGTCGCCGGACGCTTGCGCCCACGCAACGATGTTGCCCACCTGCGCGAACTGCTTGATGGTGTTCTTGATTTGCTTGTCGAGGTTCACTCTGTCGGTAACGACGATAACGGAATCTATGATGTTGACACCGCCAACTTCAAGACCGACAAGCTGATGGGCAAGCCACGCGATGCTGTTTGACTTGCCGCTGCCCGCGCTGTGCTGTATGAGATACTTCTGCCCGACGCCGTTTTCCCGCACATGGGCGAGCAAGGACTTCACCGCCGTCAACTGGTGGTAACGCGGGAATATTTGCTTATATCCGATTTTACCCGTGTCTTCGTCTTTTTCCTCGACTGCCTGCGCATAGTTTTCAATAATGCCCGCAAGCTCGGTCTTGGTCAGGATTTCCTTCCAAAGATAGTCTGTCATAATGCCGTCCGGGTTTGGCGGGTTGCCCGCTCCGTCGTTGTAACCCTTGTCAAACGGCAGAAACCATGACTTCTTGCCTTCGAGCTTGGTGCAGAACTTTATCCGGACGTCGTCCACGGCGAAATGCACCATGCAGCGTTTGAACTGGAACAAAAGCTCCTTCGGGTCGCGGTCGGTTTGGTATTGGTACACAGCATCCTCTACGTCCTGCTTGGTGAGTTGATTCTTCAATTCGCAGGTAATGACGGGCAAGCCGTTGATGAATATTGCGAAGTCCAACGCCAGCTTGGTGTTGTCTGTGGAATACGCAAGCTGCCGTGTGACGCTGAATATGTTTTGCACGAACTGCTTCCCGGCCGTTGGGTTCTTCTCCGACGGCGTCACATAAAACATCACAAGGTCGGCGGGGTATATCTTAAACCCTCTCCGCAACACGTCAATCACACCGCGCTTGGCGATTTCACCGCGCAGACAGTCAAGGAATTGGGCACGTTTCAAGTCGCTATCCGCAATGCCGAGCTTCGCCATTTGCTCCAGCTGCGTGGTTTCAAGGAAGCGGAACAGGCGCGGCTCGTCCACGGCATACTCGCGGTTATAGTCGGAGCTTATGCCTTGCTCGTAGCCGTTTTTGGTGGTGAGCCAATCTATTATGAGGGTTTCGAGTCCGGATTCTCGTGTGTTGGTTGGCATTATTTCACGCTCCTTTTCATATAAATATCACCTTTTGTAGTGCGAGATGTCCAATATATCCCTTGCAATTCATCACTATTCGTTAAATCAAGCCGACAAGTCCCATACTGTATAGGATTATCATCGCTATGTTTACTTTTGGGATTGGTTATATATGTATAATAAAGCACATACTCGCCGTTTTCCTCTCTTAAATTGCTTGTTATCGTAAAGCTTGTCGTTTCATTTGTTGTAATCCTTACACGGACAGATAATAGCGATTGCTTTATAATAACGCTTGTATCTTTTACATCAGATTCGCCGTTATATTTGTATTCAATAGTACCCGAATATTCTCCGTATATCTTTGGTGTTTTTCTTAAAGGAATATATCGCCATAAAAGTCGTTCATATAAAACCATAAAAGCAACTGTTACGCTGACGGCCTCGCCAGCACAGCTAAAAGCAGCATATAAGCTCGTAGGCTTCGCAATACTGCATCGTAAAACAAACAATGCAATCGCTATCCATACACCTATCAATAAAAATTGCTTAATTGAATCTTTCATGGTTAATTCTCCTATACTGTGTATTGATAAAAGCCAGCCAAATCGGTGATAAAACTTTGATACTTTACAATTTCGGCTTGAGTCGGGCAAAGTTGCTTTATCCCATTTGCTTCTTTACACTCATGTATTCCGTTTATATTTGCGAACATAAATCGCACAGTCTCACCAAAAGTGAATCGGTACGCCGTATGCGTGGTATAGATGCTGTTTGGTATATTCCACAGCAGTGATTCCAAACCAAACGAACTCATTTCGCCTGCCGAAGCAAGCCTATTGTCCTTCATTACCTGCCGTATTTTCTTTACAATCCGAACCATCGGTTTGAACATGAATCGCGTATTCATGTCTTTTCTATACACATTCTCAATGTGTTGCATCGGGTAGTTTATTATCCACTCCCCATTGTCTGTGCGGAAAACAATCCCACCAACATAGTTGTCTGCGTCTATATATCTTGCGAAACGATAATCTCTATGCAATTTACAGGGAACTGTATCTGCGTCTTTTCTGTTTGTGTTGCCATGAACTTTGATTGCTTTGTCTTTTCGCTGCACATCTCTTCCAAATTTAACCTTCAGGCAGTCATATACCTCGTCCTTGAATGGTTTTGCAGGTGGCGGCTTTGTTTCTATCTTGTAATCCGCATCGCCAAATCCTTGTGGGTACTCTACAACAAAAGGTCTCTCTTGAATAATTGCAATATCAACGTCGCTTTCCATACGCACACAGGTATTATTCGCATACGAGCCTTGCAATAAAATTCTTATACTTCTCTCCATTTCAGTATTATTCATCAAGAGTGTATATGCGTAAGAACCCTCATGCAGCTTTGTGATTAGGCGGTTATCGTATGAAAATCCAAGCGGTTCAAGTGCATCACGAACCATAACGATTGCGTTCATACATTTTTGGTCTTCAGCAGCACTCAAAGGAGCAGCAAATTCTTGAAGCTCCGCCTCAGTAAATATCATTCCAAGTCCTCCATTTCTTCCCCCGCTCCCTCGTCCACTTCCACATCACCCACCGCCTCATACTCCTGCACAACCACATCCCGCACGTCAATCCTGCCCGTGACGACATCGGAGATAAGGCAGGTGCGGTACTCGGCGAACAGGGTGATTTCTTCGTTGAGGTCTTCGACAACCCTGTCAATTCGTTCACATTGGTTGCTGAGATATGTTGCAATTTCTTGCTGCTCAGAAATTGGTGGTGCGGAAATACGGAGCCTGCGCAAAGCACTTGTTGATATGTGAACGATAATGTCACCCTTTGCCAACGAAGCACGTTGTCTTACGACATTAGGGCAACGCAAAGCAAATACCAAAAATTGTGGCAATATCCTGGTGTTTGCAGTGAAAATAGCAGCATCACCGCTACACCATGTATCTTCATCAATGTTGTTTATGAGTGACTGCCCAATTTCTTCTTTCGTTTCGCCAGACAAGGCGAACAACATTTCATTTTTATTGACACGGGCGTAACCCGCTGCTGATTGTTGATTTATCCGAGTAATTGGTTGTTTTAATAACAAAGCCCCTGTTCTGTAAATATCACCATAGCGTATACAGGCTACACCATCAGCACTATCGTCAGCACGCGAGCCGCCGAACCCTTTGCGGAAACTACCAAGATTACCTAAGCTAATGTCTTCCCAGCCTTCGCCGCCCCGCGTCACCGCCTCATTCACCATTGCTTGTTTCTGCTCCCCCAACAACCCAATCTGCCGCCGTTTGGCGTTGATTAGCCTGTTTATCAACGAAACCTTCCAGTCGAGGTAACGCACGATTTGGTCTTGCTCGTCGCGTGGTGGGAGAGGAAGCATAATATAATTCATGTTTTGCATAGCAACGCGCAATCTGATTGTGTTGAGGCTTCCTGTTGATGATTCGTGAACAAGAATACCTTTGCTAATCCCTATAAGGCTACGGTAAAATGTCACTAAGCGAAAGATGTAATTGAAGTACCATATGTTTATATCGTTTGCATTTCTCGGGTATAGTGCGTAATACACAGGGCTTATTGCTCCATGCCATTTTGAAACACCACAAGAACCAGCAAGGACATTCATGCAATTCACAAGCAAATCGTTCTCATGTGCGATAAAGTATTTAGTTAAGTCGTCTTTAGGCTTGTTTCCGCCTTTTTCTACACGTTCGGAAAAAGGAACAACACCATAAGCAGATGAAAGCGAAAGGATAAAGTTCGTTGTCACGGGGTCGTTTTTTTCTTTGCGCTGTTGCAATAATGCCCCAATGCGTTTGCTTTCCCACCGCTCCGGCAGTTCCCCATACCACGGCATATTCACTCCCCTTCACCGTCCTTCCCGTCACCCAAACGCATCTGCCCCAAATCTTTCGCGTTCAAGCTGCTGACGGCGGGTTTGCCTGTTTCCGATTCCAATTGCTTGCGGGCAACTTTGGCAGTATTTGCGCCGCGCTTGGCTACATCGGCACTTTTTTCAAACCCTACGGGATTTTCAGCTTGTGATATATCCGTCGCGGCGACCTCGGCGAGCATATTCAATACCAGTTCGGTATTGGTCATGTTATCGCGCAGGTTTTCTTTTTTCAAATCCTTGTGTTTTTTGTATTGGCGGGTAGTCATGCCGCTCCATGTTTTGGTCATAAGGTCGGTCAGCGTGGCGTATTCCTCGCCCTGCTGTACGCCGCTCTTGTCCCATTCGTCGGTGAGGGCTTTGCGGACTTCGATGGACTTTATGCGCTGATTTATCCAGTTTTCGCTATACCCCAAACGGCGATAGTTTTGTATGGCGCGGTCGATGGATTGCTCCGGGTCAACCGTTTCGTCGATGCGCTCGCTGCCGACTTTGGCGAGCCACATCTTAAACGGCTCGGCTTTTTTGCTCGGTATGGACTGTATAAGTCGCAATACCTGTTCTGTGTCGGCGACGTCGGTGTCCCGCATTTTGCCATCCGGCGCAAGCATTTTCAACTGGTAACAAGCTGTTACCAGTTGACTGCCTTCTTTTGCCAAGCGTCCTTTTAAGACCTTCCAATATTTTCGGGCGGTCTGATAATCGCTGTCTGTCAGAACAGCACATACATCAACAACGGAGAGCCAATATTTTTCGGCTTCCTCGTCCCATTCATAGCGGATGCGTTTATCTTCAAAAAGTTTAATTTTGTTCTCACTCAACTTCTCAGCACCTCCTCCAATAACCCCTCGGTTTCGGCTTCCAACGCTCTTATGTCGGCGATAATCTCCGACAGCTCCCGAAGCTGAACGGGCTTGTAAAAATGCTTGGTGAAGCTGATTTCGTAGCCGATTTGGGTCTTGCTTTCGTCAACCCAAGCATCGGGCGCATAGGGCAACACTTCGGCTTTGATGAATGCTCCAATGCCGCCGGGGTAGTCCAGCGGTATCTGCTCGGTGTCGGTGAGGTCGCTGTTGGGTGTAATGTTCCCTTTGTTCTTGCCCTTTTTCTCAATAACAATGTCTGCGCTCTCATCTGCTTTGGAAATGCAAGATAATATAAGGCCAAGCAGGTTAATGCCGCGTGTAGTGGTATATCCTTCTAATCCGTGTTTATTTAACGCTTGAATTACGAGAGGTTTTACTGCATCTTCGTTTGGAAATATAATGGTCTGGTCGATTTCTGCCCGCAGAGCCGCTTGTATTGGATAACACGCCAAACTACTATCATCTTTGCCGTCTGCAAGAATACCGGCTTCTAACCCTTTAAGATGCTCTTCAGAAGTGCCATAACTTAAACGAAGCGGACGCAACACCGTAACTTTCCAATAGCCAAACGCGCTGTTGTCGAAGATTTTACTGTATTTGTTGTCCTCGAAGTCGGCGTAGAGTTTGTATATCTGCTTGCGGATTTCAGGTGTCAACTCGCAGTTTTTGTTTCCGAGGTTTTTTCTAAGCGGTGATTTGAGCGTGGTTGCATCTATAAGCTGTATTTTCCCTCTGCGGCGGGGTTCTTTGCGGTTGGACAGCACCCATATAAACGTGCCAATACCCGTGTTGTAAAACATATTATTTGGCAGAGCAATAATGCACTCAACTAAGTCGCGTTCTATCATGTAGCGGCGAGCGTTGCTCTCGCCTTGCCCCGCGTCGCCTGTGAACAAGCTCGAACCGTTGTGTACCTCGGCTATACGGCTACCAAGTTCGGTGGTTTCTCTCATTTTGGCTACATTATTAAGCAGGAACAGGAGTTGCCCGTCACTTACACGCGGTATCATAGAAAACTCGCCCTCACCTGCGAACGAAGTCACGAAGCGCGAGTCTATGATACCTTTCTTGCCGCCGAGCTTGTCCGCGTCATTCTTCCACGACTTGCCGTATGGCGGGTTTGAGAGCATAAAATCAAACTGACGGCTGGGAAAACGGTCATCGGTGAGTGTGCTGCCGTAGGCGATATTCTCTACGTTACCGCCTTCGCCTTTGAGTAGCATATCGGCACGAGTTATTGCGTAGGTTTCGGGGTTAATTTCCTGCCCGTATAGGTTGATTGATACCGCTTTTTCGCCCTGTGCTGCAAGGTCGATTAGACGGTCTTGTGAAACGGTGAGCATCCCTCCCGTGCCGCAAACACCGTCATAGCAGGAGTATGTAGCGTCTTTGACTTTATCAGCGATGGGTAGGAAGATAAAGTCTGCCATGAGTTCCACAACATCGCGCGGTGTAAAGTGTTCGCCCGCTTCCTCATTGTTTTCTTCATTAAAACGGCGTATAAGCTCCTCAAAAATAACACCCATCGTATGATTATCAAGAGCGGGTAGGCGAACGCCGCCTACATCGTCAAGCACAGGGTATGGGCTGAGGTTCACGGTAGGCGACACGAACTTCTCTATGACTGCGCCAAGTATGTCAGCATCAACCATTGTGTCAATCTGCACACGGAACTTAAATTTTTCAAGGATTCCCTGCACGTTGGGAGAGAACCCGTCAAGGTATTCGATGAAATCGGATTTGAGCCTCTGCTGGCTGGCGCGACTTGTAAGGTCGCGCAGACGAAATTGCGAAGTATTGCAAAAGGTCTGCTTTGCGGCTTTGCATAATGCTTCGGTCTGGTTGACGAGCCCCATTTTGGTCAGTTTTTTCTTCATCGCAAGCACTTCGTCTTTTGTATCTTCAAGCACCGCGTCAAGGCGGCGGATAACAGTCATGGGAAGGATAACGTCGCGGTACTTGCCTCGAACATAAACGTCACGAAGGCAATCATCGGCGATGCCCCATATAAAGCTGACGATGGAGTTGTATGTTTGGTTGTCCATAAATTATTTTACCTCTCCCTGCGTTTGTTTTTTTGCCGCCTTCGTCCTGCCGTCAATCGGTCTTGGCGTGTCTTTTGGTATAAGCCAAGACCGTCCGAATTTTACAACATCATTTATTTTTCCTTGTTTACACAAGGATTGTACCTGACGTTCGGTTATTCCCCATTTTTCAGATGCCTGCGAGGGCGAAATAAAATCCAGTTCCATATCTTGCTCCAATCTTTACTATCACAGATATTCAACCTTCATCATTGTAACACGTTTCACCGAAGATTGCAAGCGAAAATAAAAATTTGTTGAATATTCTGAAAAAAACCTTACAATCACAACTCCAACCCCCGCGACTTCTGCCGCGCCCGTTCCGACTCCGTCCTCGGCATTTCCTCCTGAATGATTACCTTAACGCTCGCTTGGATTTTTTCGACTTTGTAGGTTTCTTCTTTGAGTGCGGTGTATTCCCGGTAGAGCGCGTTTACTTCTGAGGTTTTGGTCGCAAGCTCCCTGCGCCACATATCTATCGGCGGTGACTTTTTTGGGTCGAAGCGGTCTTGAAGTACATCACGCAAATACTTCTCGGCGTTTTCGTATAACGCCAAATACGGACTGTTTTCATAGCGGTATTCGTTGGCGGTATCGAGAGCCTTTTGTGCCTTGCGTTCTGAAAAGAATCCTCCCGCTTTTTTGATTGACCGATATTCCGCATACAGCTTGTCATACTGCGTTTTTGTCTTGCGATATTTTTTATAGTTTTCGCTGTGCATGATATGGTCTTTCAGCGTATCAATCCGGCGTTGAGCTTTCTTCCTATCCTCGTTTATGGATACGAGTTTACTGCCCATGTTTCTAACCGTTTTTTCCAAATCTGCAATGTCCGTAATATTATTTTGTTGCAGAAATATGAGCATTTGTGACGCGGCTTTGAGTTTGCTCCTGCCCGATTGACCTTGCTTTTCCAATATACTCACAATAACATCATGCAGGGTCGGCGGTGTGGGGTTGGCGGCTTCGTCGGCAACCCATTTGTTGAGTTTGTTAATCCGCGCCCGTAACTGCTTGATTTCCTTGTTGGTGATTTCGATTACACGGTTTTGGTCGCCGAGTTCGGTGCGGATGCCTTTGCGTTCCATTTGCGAAGCGGCGGGGCCGAGATGTACTGTGGGTATCTGCTCAATACCCTGTTCAGCATAACTCCGTCTGTCGATACGAATATTGAATCCGTTACACTCCAATTCGGCGTTTACAATATCCTCCCAAGCCTGCCGCCATATATCGGCGTTTTCGTGTTTGTTCCAGTCGGTAGACGGAATGGAGCGGCATTTATATTGACGTTTCTTCGGGTCATATTGCTTGTTTCCGTCACGGTCAAGAATGTATTCTTTTTTCTGTTTACTGCCCCATGTGCCGTTTTCATTTATGGGGCGCATTGTGAGCATCACATGGAAATGCGGATTGCCGTCACCTTTGTCATGCACACAGAGGTCGGCGCACATTCCGACGCGGACAAATGTTTCTTCAATATACCTGCGAGCAAGAGAGATATTTTGCTCCATCGTGAGCTACACAGGCAAGGCGATGTCAAGCTCCCGCGCCAGTTGAGAGTTGCCCGATTTTTCGATTTTCTCGACTGCGTTCCATAATGTTGAACGGTCATGATATTCCCACGGAGCATGGTCGGGTAAAATAATTTCGGCATGCAAGACTCCGCCCTTGCGGGTGTAATCATGTATTTCCCCGTCATACTCATTTTTTATGTTTTCCCCCGCGCGGTACGCGGCGGCGGCAACCGCCGACTTGCCTTTGCCGCGTGAGATAACTTGAACGTGCGAATGAAAATATCCCGGTTGTGTCAACGGTTTCGCCTCCAATCGTTATAATGTAAACGACGGCAAGCCGTAATCGCATATAACGCGAACAGCTTGCCGCCGTGGATTTTCGCGGGGTTCGGGGCGCGAAGCCCCGATATTGCAACCGATAGGTGCAATACGCCCTCCGCAGGAGCGCACATACCACAAAAGGCTTGCCGTTGTGGTATATCAGTGCGCCCTTGTTTCACAAGGGTGGGGGCGGTTAGCCCGCCGCCCTTGCCGCTTGCGCGGGTTTGCCATCGCCGTTCGCAACAGGCTTTTGCGTTGTATTCGCCGTTTCCGCAGATTGCGGTTCGGCATCGCCGCCGCTTTCGTCATCAGCGGGCGGCGGCAGAATTTCGTTCAGGATTTTTTCTGCGAAGCCGGATAGCAGGGTCTTTTTCATCCATACTTCAAACTGCTCATCGGTGAGCATTGCCAAACGGGGCAGACGGCTTTCGACAAGCCCGCCGTGCTTGCACAGGCGGTGATTCCGCGCCTTGCGTTCCTGCTCCTTTCGCTGTTGTAAAAGCTGTTTGACGCGAGCCTCAATTTGTGCGGCCTCCGCTTTTGCGGCAATGATTTTTTCATCGCGAGTTTTTCTGTTTGACATTTTGGTGTCCTCCATTCATATTTTTTGTATTTGTGAGAAATAAAAAGGCGGCTCACTTTTTTCGTGAGCCGCCCTGTGCGGTTTGGTTATGCGGGTTTTTCTGTGGCATAGGAAATTGCTACATTGCGGGCAAAGCTGTTCGCACTTGGTTAGTGCGCGAAACGGGTGCAGGCTCAGCCTGCTTGTTTTTGTTTTTGGCGTACCAATTTCGGCTGTATGCCCTATGCCGCGCCCGTTTTTCTTCTAATGCTCTCTGTGCTTCGCGTTCTTCATCGGTTAGCCCGTCGTATTTTTCGGGTATCGCAAAATTGCCGATATAATTCAAATATATATCAACGATTTGCTTGCGCTCCCCGGACGATTTATCCGCTTCATGGACAATCACCTTTTCGATAAACTCATTGAGCATTTGCGGCGTGAGTTCGGTAAAATCCGAATAACGCTTTACGAGTTCAATAAATTTATCCGCCCTCACGCTGTCGGCGGCGTAGCGGTCAATGTCATCACGAAGTCCGATGCACTCCTGTTCCAATGTTTCCTGTTCGGCTTCGTAACCGCTTGATAATTGGCTGAACCGTTTTTCGGTGAGCAGCCCTGCCGCAAAGTCCTCATAAGTTTTCTTGAAAAGTGTATCGAGTTCGGCGATGCGCCGCTCGTTTTTGGCAAGACGTTTCTTATGCGACTTTGCCGTTTCCTCTTGCTGTACTTGCGATGCTTCGCGAACAAGCCGGATAAAATCCTCCTCGTTCGTTTTGACGAATCCACAGGTTGAACGTATGGCTTCCAACACCAAGTCATTTGCAACTGCGGTTCGGATATAGTGCATGGTGCATTTGCGCGGTCTGTTGCGGTACCCGGCGCAGATATACACATCCGCGAAACCGCCGTTCTTTGGTGAGTCAATCGAGCGGTGGTTGGTCATTTTCCTGCCGCAGTCCGGGCAGTAGAGCATCCCGGTAAGCGGATTAATTGTTCCGTATTTATTGGGTTTGCGAACGGTCTTTATCAACCGTTGGACGGTATGCCATGTTTCGGAATCTATAATCGTCGGATGCGTATTCTCAAATACCACCCAATCATCTTTGGGGGCTGACTTCCGGCGTTTGTCCTTATATGAATCCTTGTACGTTTTGAAGTTGACCGTGTGCCCCATGTATTCTTCGCGGCGGAGCATTGTTCGTATGGTTGTGCCGCTCCACAGATACGGGTCGGGGAACACATGGGTTTTGCGATTCATCACACCGAGATTTTTCCAATGCGCCCCCGGTATAAGGATTTTTTCCGCCGATAAAATGTCGGCTATTTGATATACGCCATGCCCCGCCATCACCATTTGATATATCCGTTTTACAATCGGCGCGGCCTCCTCGTCCAATATCCATTTTTCTTTGTCGGCGGGGTCGCGCAAATATCCATACGGAAAATTCCCGGTGATGTGCTTGCCGTTCATGCCTTTGGCGCGGAATATCGCTTTTACCTTACGGCTTGCATCGCGTGCCGCCCATTCGTTTATGATATTTCTGAACGGGGTGAAATCGTCCTCGCCGTGAAGCGTATCCACGTTATCTTGTACGGCAATAAATCTCACGCCGCACTCTCTCAGACGTTCGGTGTAAAGCCCGACACGAAGGTGGTCGCGGCCAAAACGCGATAAATCTTTTACTGAAAATGTACTCACAACCCCGGCTTCCACAAGCTCCATAGCCTTTAAGAAACTCGGTCTGTCAAAGCGGCTGCCGCTGACCCCGTCATCCGTTAGATGAATGATATTGTGGAAACCGTTTTTTGTCGCGTGGTTTTCCAAAAGGGATTTCTGATTTTTTATAGAATTGGATTCCCCTGCGAAATCGTCATCAACAGATAAACGCTCATATAAAATAGTGAGCGTGGGTACATCGTGTTTCCTGTTGAGGATAGGTTGGTCGGCTGTTTCCGGTCATTGCGATAATAGAGTGGTAAAGTCTTTTTCCGGCTGCCTGTTCATAACGAACTCCTTTCGGGCAGCCACCTCATCCGTAGCAATGCCATTGTATCATATTTTTGTCGCTTTTTCAATAGCGAATTTGTAAACATTCCCCCTTTTCTCATTGAATTACCGCCTTTCCTGTCGCTGCATCATTCTTTATCAGACGAACGATTTTATCCCTCGCCGTTTCCGTGTTCGTACTGCTCGAATGAACATTGACGTAGAAAGTGGTGGAGCCGTGGCGTTTTGTAAAACGATACGACTCCGAGGCACAGGATTTTTCTTTTTCCCGTGAGCTTTTTAACGTATTCATGCCACCGGCTCCTTTCATAAATAATTTTGATTTTGTAATGCGAAAACGAAAAATAAAACTCCCTTCATAATATTTTCGGTCTGTTTTTAGGCAGACCTCCCCCCTTCGTCATTGCTGACAGGCGGGGTTATCGTTCCTCATCATAGGTTGGTTTACGATATTACCCTTCCGCTGTCTAATCCGGTTACGTTCCTACGCCAGAGCCTTGTGTGGGTGGCGTGTAATTCCGATGCTGCCCTTGCGCCGTTCCTACGAAACGGGTTAATGTAAGGTTGCGCCCTCGGTATCCTTACGGCAGCGTGATTCAATTTTCAAGGTGCGTGTGCGGTGCGTATTGTTCCCGCCTATTCATAATATCGTCAATCGACTTGACAAATCAAGCGTTTTAAGCTATCATATAAGTAATGCAATTATCGGTTATATATTATTCCTGTTAAGGGCAAGGAGGGCTTATTGATGGGCTATGATTTCACAAGCAAACAGCGCGATTTCGGGCGCGTGGTATTCGCATTAACCCTTGACCGAAAACGAATGACCGAACGGGTGGTTATCGGCAGAACGGACGAAGCCCGCCGATGTTTGGAGCAGGGCGCAGGCGATGTGTGCTACGATGAAACCCGCCCTCTCGGAAGCTTGCTTTTATCTTTCGAGAGTGACAAAAAGGGTGAGTGGAATAAACACGGATTAACCCTGCGAGAAAGCTACGGCAAAACATTTCCGTTTGAAGCCGAACGGTGGAAAAAATCCGCGCCCGTTGCCGATTGGCTGACCGCAAAATACAAAAGCGACGAACCGTCTGCCGTGTTCGCCGCTATCCGCACTTGGGAAGAATATTTGATTTGTTTCAAGTTAAACCACGGCGCGGATTTGCTGACCGATAAACTGTCAATGTTATATAAGCCATTTGCAATTTACAGCGAATACAAGCCGTGGCGGGACGAAGCCGCCGCCGCGTTATCCAACGCCCTGCGTGATGGGGAGTCGAATGTGGAACTGTGGTATCTCGAACAGCCGGATGATAAACCTGTTAAGCGAAAAAGCATCCTAACGCAAAAACAGCGTTTTGAGGTTATTGCGGCTTCATCGTCGTTCCTGCCTGTTATTTTTTATTATTTGAATAAGCTCAATGAATGGCGGTTTGTGTTTCAAGAGTGCAAAGTTTGTTATAACGATTTCCTTGCCCGCAGCCGTCATTATGAATTATGTTCCGATGATTGCCGGAAAAAACAGGCGGCATCGGCAAAGCGTGAATTTGACGAACGGGCGAAGGGTGATAAACTCGAACAGCTTGACGAAGCGGCGTATTATTATTGGTATAATCGTTTGCGGAAGCTACGCAAAGGAAAAGCCGCCAATCCCGAAAAGGCGGCGACGTTTAAGGCAGAGTTTGATAAATTCCGCAAGGAAGCGGTGCGACGCAAAGCGGCGGTCAAACAAGGCGAAATGAAGGAGTCCGATTTTTCAAATTGGCTTTTCCGTCAGCAGAATGAAGCTGACAGGCTGATGGATGGGAATTGACTAAAATTGCGCTCTCCTCAAAAATGAGGAGAGTCCAAAGTTGCGCCCATTGATTGGGGAGTCCTCAAAATTGAGGACTCCCCAAAGTTGGAGTGTCCGATTTTATAAAAAATAATTGAATACCGGCACGGCTTGTGGTATGATAAACATACCAACGGGGAAAAGCAAAACGCCCCTTTCGGAGCGTTCGCCTTAGTTAATAGGCTCAATTTTGAGCCTATTAACAATAAACCAGTTCCGCGAGGATTATTTCATGTGCTGTTTCGCGGTTTTCGATTGTCGCCAGTCGGTGTGCCGCCGCTTCGTCAATTTCCCTGCAAAGCGGATACAGACGTTCCGACAACAACAATGTTGAGTATAGCGTGGATTTGTGTTCCCGCAGGTAATTTTTGTGCATCATGCCGTATCTGCCGAGCGGTGGCGCGTTGGGCGGGTCTGACAATTTTATGTTGGGCAGAAGATAATCCCCGTGGCGCGTATAGGTGATTGCGGACATTTTTCCCTCCTTTCCGTGATTTGTAATCACTTGTGATGGTGTTAGGCGGTTAGCCAGAGCGAAAAACACGCTGTAACCGCCCGAATTTGCTGTATTTTCTGTATCGCCCTCCTTTTCGGCTACGCCGCCTCATTCTGCTACGGATGAGTGGCTGCTATGCTGTTTAGTAGCGTTTCTTAGAAAACACCCTCTACAGCATACACCTTCGGGTGAAACTTCCCCCGGCTTAAAACTCTGTCTGATGTGATAAGCAAGCACATCTCGGCTACCCTGATTGCGCCCTGTTATGTGTTCGTATTTTCTCTTTGCAAGTATGAACTGGTCGTCGGCGACACGGGCATCGCACTGGTAAGAAGTGATGAGCCGCCCGCCATCTGTTTTGTCGGGATTCTCAACGTAATCTATGACGGCGGCGACTACCGAACTTTTGCTTTTGTTCTTTCGGACGTGGAGTGATTTTATCCAAGTCGCCGCCATGATACATCACGCTCCTTATATCGCCGACAGGCGGCGAAGAATTTCTTTGTCTGCGACCAAAGTTCGTCATAACGCCCTCGTAAATCCTCAATGTCTGCGGCATAAATGTTGCCTGTTTCGTTCACACGGCGAGCGATTTGGTTGATATTGTTTGTAGCGTTTGAGAGCAAGCGAACCATTTCATTCACGCTATCCAATTCGATATTGATAACACGCCCATCAATCGCTTGTTTCAATAAATACGAACGCATATTTTTGATGCCGGACTGCGCCATGCGCCGCTTAATCATTTCGCGTTCTTCATCGCTGACCATAAAATGAATATTCTTCGTTCGTGTCTTGTTTGCCATAATCTGACCTCCTTAAAAAATTGGCGGCGAGAGTGATTAAACTCCCGCCGCCGCTGTTGATTTTAGATGTCAATCTCGTTCGGTTTACCGCCCTGTGCAGGCGGTTTTAATTCGCTTTTGATATTGCGAACATCGTCCAAGATTGACGGCGCGGACTTGCCGTAAGTTCCGGTAGGCTGTAAACTCTGCCCTGCGCGTCCGCTGCTGTAATCGCGGCTTACCATACGCCCGGAATCAATAGATTCATACGGTCTGTCAGCCTGCTCCGGCTCGTCGTCATCCAACTCATCGTCAAGGTCGTCGCGTTCGTCTACGTCCTCTGCCTGTTCGGGTTTTTCGTCGCGGTTTTCATCGGGGTCGTTAAGAACTTCCAAACCGCCGTCACCGTCGATATTGAGGTCGGCGTTAAGCAGCGCGAGCCGTGCTTCTTTTGTTTTCAACTCATCTTCCTGTGTGAACGGCTTAGACAATTCCTTTTTCGCCGCCGCAACTTGTTTTTCGAGATTGGCGAGTTGATTTTTAGACCCCTCCAACCGTTCGGGTAGCTTGTCGAGTGCGTTTGTAATCCTTTGAATATTACCGAACACATCCGTGCCGAGTTCGACTTGATAGGTCATCGCGCCGCGCATCATCAGGTTGATTGTCTGCCCAAAAGCGGCGTAGCTGAGGCTTAATTTGAATCCCATAAAATCGCCGGTTGGCAGTTCGGTTTCGCGCCCCTTAATACCCTTGCAGGCTTCGAGCAATGCTTTGGCGGCGGGTTCTTTTTCAACGTGGGTAACGCCGTTAATCGTCATACCGGGGAACTTGGTCGCAACGCTTGCCGCGCCCTCTGTCATCGTGACCTCGGTGCATTTTTCTTTCTCTGCGGTGTACGCCGCGATGTCCTTTTCAATGCCCGCGATACGCTCCGTGACCGCTGTAATCTGTTGCGGGAAAGTCTTAATCAGACTGTCCTCTAAGCGGTAATGCTGACTCTTGTACTCGCTTTTGAGCATACGCAGTTTTGCGACTTCGTTATCGAGTGCCATCTTCTCGGCGATGAGCGGATTGCCCGCGCATAACGCCTTGATTTCCGCATACGACAAAGTGGTTTCGTCAACATCGTCACAGGAACGCACAGGCGATTTCGAGGACATGATTTGAGCGATAAATTCTTGCTTCTTCTGGACGGTTTGCCAAAGGTATGAATCGAACGTACCGCTTGTCGCGTAACGGAAAATCTGTACTTCAGCGTTCATATTCCCCTGCCGCACGATACGCCCTGCGCGTTGCGCGAGGTCAGCCGGCCGCCACAGGCAATCGGCATCGTGAATGGCTACAAGACGGTCTTGGACATTGGTTCCCGCGCCCATCTTAAACGTAGAGCCGAGCAGCACACGCACCTTACCTTGACGGACTTTCGCAAACAACTCTTTCTTTTTGGTTTCGGTGTCCGCATCATGGATAAAAGCGATTTCATGTTCGGGTATGCCGCGAGCGAGCAGTTTTGCCTTGATGTCATCGTAGACGTTGAATCGCCCGTCCTTATTCGGTGTCGAAAAATCACAAAAGACAAGCTGTGTGAGCCTGTCTTTTGAAGTGTCTTGCCATATCTCGAATACCTTGTCGGTACAGGCGTTGATTTTACTGCCCTCATGGTCGGGTAAGAGCGGGTTCATGAGCCTCTGGTCTAAACCGATTTTACGCCCGTCCGTCGTGATTTTGAGCATATTATCGGTCTGCGGGTCTACCTCTCTGTTGTGTACCGCCGCCCGTTCGGACAGCTCCTCAACCATTTCTTTTTGCAGGTCGCTCGGTTCAACGATGATATTATTAAACTTCGCATCCGGCACGGGCAGGTTGAGCATATCGGCGGTTTGAATGTCAGCAACGTCCTTAAAAACCGCCATGAGTTCGGGTAAATTGTGAAATTTGGCGAAGCGCGTCCTCGCCCGATAACCCGTGCCTTCCGGCGCAAGCTCGATACTGGTTTGGGTTTCGCCGAAGATACTCGCCCATGAATCGAAATGCAGTAATCCTATCGCTTTCAGACGGTCATGCTGTAAATAGCGTTGCATCGTAAACATTTCGGTCATCGAGTTCGAGATGGGTGTGCCCGTCGCAAAAATGACTCCTTTGTTGTCGGTGAGTTCGTCAAGGTAACGGCATTTCATAAAGAGGTCGGTAGACTTCGCCGCTTCGGAGGTTGATAAGCCCGCGACATTCCGCATCTTGGTGTACAAAAAGAGGTTCTTAAAATTATGCGCCTCGTCGATATACAGACGGTCAACGCCAAGCTGCTCAAAGGTCACAACGTCGTCGCGTTTCTTACTTTCAAGCAGTTTTGTAAGCCTGTTGGTGAGGGAGCGTTTTGTCCGCTCCAGTTGTTTAATCGAAAAATTATCACCGCGCGAGTTTTTCAACTCGCGGATACCTTCTTCGAGTTCCCAGATTTGTTCACGGATTTGACGTTCCTGCCGTTCGCGGCTCATAGGGATTTTTTCAAGCTGAGAATGACCGATAATCACAGCATCGTAGTCGCCTGTGGCAATCTTCGCACAGAATTTCTTACGGTTCCTCATTTCAAAATCCTTTTTGGTGGCGACAAGTATGTTTGCCGAGGGGTAGAGCCGCAAAAACTCCGCCGCCCATTGCTCTGTAAGGTGGTTCGGCACGGCAAACAGGCTCTTGTGGCATTGACCTAAACGCTTACTTTCCATTGCCGCGCCTACCATTTCAAACGTCTTGCCCGCGCCGACTTCGTGTGCTAATAAGGTGTTGCCGCCGTAGAGAATATGAGCGATGGCGTTTAACTGGTGCGAGCGCAGTTCGATGTCCTGTGAAATGCCGCTGAATGTGATGTGGCTGCCGTCATATTCACGCGGACGGACGCTGTTGAACAGCTCATTGTAAAGCGCAACAAGCGTTTGACGGCGTTCGGGGTCTTTCCAAATCCAATCCCTAAACGCCTGTTTGATGATTTCCTGTTTTTGCTGTGCGAGCATAGTTTCTTTTTTGTTGAGAACACGATGCTCTTTGCCGTCCGCGTCCTCCTTGCGGTCATAAACCCGCACATCACGCAGATTAAGCGTATCTTCGAGAATCTGATAGGCGTTCATGCGCTGTGTGCCGTAGTAGGTTACGGTTGAGGGTATGTCGCTGAACTGCGCTTTGCCCTTGCCCGTAACCTGCCATTCGCCCGTAAAGGCGTGATACTGCACCTGATAAACGCGCTTGTTGTAATAACTCGTGTTCAGAAGCTCGTACATAAACTCCTGAATGTAATTCGGCTCAATCCAAGTCGCGCCAAGCCTTACGTTGATTTCGTTCGCTTCAAGGTCTTTGGGTTGTATTGCTTTCAAGGTTTCGACATTGATTCTCAGCGACGGGTCAATCTCTGCCGCCGCTTCCGCTTGCCGCAGTTTTTCGCGGACGTTGCCGGAAAGGTATTCATCGGCGGTGACATAGGCTTTTTCCTGTGAATTGGCAGAGCCGATGTTCAAAAACACCACGCCACGCAGTTCTTCAAGGAGCGTTTCGCGGTCTTTGCCCGTAAGCTCCGACATATACTCCAAGTCCACACGCGCCCGCTCGCCGATTGACACCGCCAACGCTTCCGAAGCCGTATCAACGTGGGTTACAACGGTCTTCTGCTTAATCGTGCGTTTGGTGAACATATCCGCTTTACGTTCCAACTCGCCGTCCTCGTTGAGAATTTCAAGCGAGGAAAGTAAGTAATACGAGCTGTCGGCGTTGAACGCACGGCTGTTGGCGGTGGAGCTTATCAGCCCGAACTCGGCGATAAAACCGTCGTAGAGGGTATTAAGGATTTGCTGCTGCGCGGTTATTTCCTCATCGGTCGTGTAATCGTCAAGTTGTAGGTTAATCAGCTTACCGACGCAATCCCGCAGACCAATCATGCCCTTTATACGTTCGAGGGTCATAGCGGGGAGGTCAACCGGGTACATCAGCGAGTTTTCGCGGAAATAAACCTGCCCTTCGCCGATTTTCGCGGCGTATATCCGTCCGTCAACATTGTCCGGCTCGTCGGCGGGAGTGATGAGGGCGTAGCTGAAATTCTTAACGAGCGGGTCGGCGGGTATGGCGTGATTGTCAACGCCTTCGAGGTCGTCCAGTTCTACCACGGTGTATTCGCCGCTGATGTTGGCGAGCGCGTCTTGAAGCTGCTGTGCCAAGTTCGCGCCGGGAATCGGCAGACAGGCGGTGTAGTCTTTACGCCCGTACTTGTTGTTCATGTGTTCGTCAAGACCCATCACGCCGAGAACCATTTCGGGGTTATCGAGGAAATAACGATTGAGGGGTATGCCGTCGTCCGTCATACCGAGATGCACCCATTCCGGCTCAATGTCGAGGGGTCTGTCGCGTTTTTGGAAGAACAGAATATCCATCGTGATTTCTGTTCCCGCGCTTTTGAGGAAAGCGTCGTTCGGCATACGCACCGCGCCGAGCAGCTCCGCACGTTCCGCAAGGTATTTTCTGACCTGCGGGTTGCGTTCGTCCATCGTGAATTTGCTTGTAACGAACGCCACAACGCCGCCCGGACGCACTTTGTCGAGAGATTTTGCGAAAAAGTAGTTGTGGATTGAGAAATCGTGTTTTTCATAACGCTTATCAACCACACCGAAACTGCCGAACGGCACGTTGCCGATGGCAAGGTCAAAGAACGCATCGGAAAAATCGGTGTTCTCAAATCCTGTCTGCTGTATATTCGCTTTGGGGTAGAGTTTTTGTGCAATCCGCGCCGTTACGTCGTCGAGTTCAACGCCGTACAGCCTGCTTTGGTTCATCGAATCGGGAATCAGACCGTAGAAACTTCCTACGCTCATAGACGGCTCTAAAATGTTGCCTTTTTCAAAACCGAAACGCGCAATGGTGTCCCACATCGCCTTGATTACGATTGGCGTGGTGTAGTGTGCGTTGAGGGTGCTTGCCTGTGCCGATTCAAATTCGAGCGGCGTGAGCAGGTCTTTAAGCTCCGCATATTCACGCGCCCAATCACGGTTATTCGGGTCAAACGCTTGCGGCAGACCGCCCCAACCGACGTAGCGGGATAATGTTTCCTGCTCATCGGGCGTTGCGGCTCTGCGTTCGGATTCAACCGTTTTCAGCGTTTGCAGGGCTAAGATGTTATTACGGAATTTTGACTTTGTGCCGCCCTCGCCGAGATTGTCGTTGGTGATGCGGAAGTTGGTTGCGGGAATGGTGACGGCAGGTTCGGGCTTGCCGTACATTTCGTTCCATTGCTGTTCATAAATCGGCTCGATGGCTCAGATTTGGTCTTGCACCGCTTCGGGGAGCAGATTCCAGTCGCGGGGCATTTTGCGGAATCCGACACCCATTTGCCGCATCTGTTCGTCGGAAATGAAACACGCCTCGGCACAAATAACGTAGGTATCGGAAGCCTTTTCGATAAGCTCAAGCGTTTCGTGGCTCAGAACCGCACCCGCGTTTATGCCGTCCGGGTAGCGGAACAAGTAATAAGCTGTAACATCGTCGCCTGTCAGCGATTCTTCTTCGTACAGCAGTTCCGCAACGGGCTTGACGGTGTACTGCTTAACCTCAGCACTCGTCAAATCCCATGTAATCTCGGACTTTTCCATGCCTGTTTTGCCGTTGTCGATGGTAACGCCGATAATGTCGCCGTGAACTTTGGTTACGACAAACTCGCCTGCGTTCGAGATGCTGGTCTGTACACCGATTCGCTCGTTAAGGTCAAGCACGACACGCTGACCGACGATATAGCTGTGCTGCGGCTTGTCGTCGCCGAATATGGCTTGGATTTCCGCAAGTTCGGCGGGGTCGGTAATTTCCGTCCAACCTTCCGGCGTTTCGGGAGTTGGCGGCGGCTCGCTTGCCACTGGAACATCCTGCGTCTGCTCTTGCGGGCATTCGTCCCATGCTTTGCGGTAAATGAAGTCGAAAAGATTATCCGCAACATCGTCGCCGCTAAGATACTCGTACATTGCCTGTTCCGATTCGTAACCCGCGATAACCGCGTCAAGCGCGGCGTTCAGCGGTCTGCGTAACGCGCCGCGAGAGGTTGCGTTATCAAGGACTTCCCTAAATTCGCTGTCATTCAAGACTTGCTCGTAGATTTCCTCCGCGATTTTATCAAAGTCAAATTCAAGCTCCGGTTTTAGGAACTCGTTCTCGATATAATCCGCAACATCTTGAAAATTACCTTTGCCGCTATGCGCGTTGTACTCGTTTATCCCGTCCTCTACCAGTTCCCCCGAAGCGGCAAAACCGCGTTTCGAGAGTTCCTCGCGCACCTTTTCAAACAAGGCATACGGGTCGCTGACGGTTTCCGAAACATTTTCTTCAATCGGCGGCTGTTCTTCCTGAGCGGGTTCGGGCGGCTCTCCAAGCGGCAGTAAATGCGCGTTACGTTCGTCAAGACCGAGTTTGTAATCCAGTTCGGCTTGATACATCACACGCCCGATGGGATAACCGCTTGTGAGGTCATGCAGGTTGATGTTACGCCCGAACGTACCGAAACGGCGGTCGAGGTCGTCAGGCTGTTTGTAATGCTCGCCGATACTCGCGATGGAAAAACGGCGGTCGTCAAGCCACACGATGTCGCCAACGGTGTAGGCGCGTTTGCCGTCTGTAACCGCTTGTTCGGCAACTTCGGTAATGGTTTCGTCCGAAAGCGTTATGCCGTAGCCCGCTTCGGTCAGTGTTTGCGTGATTCCGTCAAGACGGTTTGCCGGAAAGCCTGTAATCTGCTCGCCGCCTCGTTCAATGAGCGCAAAGCCAAGCAACGGCGCGATGTCGGCGGCAACCATTCCGCGTAATTCGTAGAAGTCGCCCATTTTGTGCAGGGTCAGTTCTGTTCGCGGTTCGGGAGCAGCGGTCTGGAATTTACCCTCGTTTACAAGCTCCGTTATGCGTTTAATCGCTTGCGGCAGGGGCATATTCAAACTGTCGCCGTAAACCTCTTTGACGAGTTCTACGGCTTCACGCGAACGGGGAGCAGTCGTAAACTGTGCCGCAATCCGCTCTTTATCCGCTTCGGAAATATTCAGAAACGGTTCGTTTGCGTTGGCTTCGGCGTTCTCCGCTTCCTGTTGGAGCGTATCGTCGATTATCGCCCGTTGTTCTTCCACGCTCGGCAGAATCGGGAGCGGCGATACATCGAACAGATTCATTTGCACCGTTTCAACGGGCGTAAATGAAAAATCGCCGTTTGACGGCGATTCGCTGAGGTCTATGACCGATTGGCGGGTGTTGCTTGTGAGCGGCGGGTCGTTCCACCGCCTCGCGGTCACGCTCCCCGGTTCGGGCAGGTTTTCAAGCCCCGGAAACAGCGTGTACTCGCCGTCGTGGTAAGCGTTCAGATTATCCCACGCGGCTTTGCGGGTGTCGTAATACCTATCTTCCGTGGGAGTGTTAGTAAAAATCGGCTCCATTGTCGCAAGCAGAGCGTCCACACGTTCGGGGTTATCGAGCAAATCACGCAGGGCTTCCCATTCCGCTTCATGCGGATAATGAAAATCAAGTCCCTCAAAAGGGCGGTCGTAGTCCTCCGGCAAGTCACGGAAAAATGCGTTTAACTGCCGCATTAACATAAGCCGTTCGTAATTAGGTATGCGGTCGAGTTCGGCTTGGGTCACATATTGACCGTTTTGGATAAGTTGCTCGATGCGCTTGATAACGGCAGGCCATTTCAGATTGATTTCAGCATCGCTACGGCTGATGCCGCCGCGCGTAATCGTAAGCCCTTTGCCGGGCGTGGCGTTTTGCCAACCGTCTGTCTGTTCCCATGTGCCGCCGCCGTGACCGTATTGGTCTTTGACAAAATCAATTTTCTCTTTTTCGCTGTGGTCGCCGAGGAAGAATGAAATAAACCTAAACTTACCCTCGCTGTACGCGCCGCCGCGTGAAGCTAAAAGAGAGTCGATTTCGTCCTGTGTGATGAAATACGAAAACGGTCTTTTGGCTTCAAATTCGTCGTTAGGGAACATGACATGAGGGCGCATTGCGGCGTTCATGTCGTCAAGCAGGCGCGAAAGGTTGTGCCATGTGCGGTTTTCGAGGTTGCTCCGATATTCTGCAACGTCGGCTTCCAAGCGGTCGCAGATGGCTTGCCGTTCGTTAGGGTCGTCAAGCAGAGATTTAATCAACGCCAAATCTTCGGGATGCCCGCCGCGTTCAGAACTGTATTCATCGGGAACGCCGCCGAAGTCGTCGCGGTAGAAAAACCATATTTTGCTTGCCAGTTCGAGCCGCTCGTTATTGATGGCGTTATCATAAGCGTCGCGGGTAATGTAGCGGCCTTCGTGCATGAGTTCTTCGATTCTGTCGGCGGCGGAATCCCACGGGATTGTTATTCTGTGGATATTGTTTTTCGCTGTAGAGCCGATAGCCAAGTCGATGCCATCCTCGGTGTACCACGCGCATACGCGGTGGTTGCCGAAGTCAAAACCCTTGCCGCTTTCGGTGATGTCGCGTCCGTATATCCCCGTCAGATATTCTTGTTTGAGGTACTCGGCATTGTCGCCCATGCCTTTTGAGAAATACGCCGCAATCCTCAGCGAACTGCGGGATTGAAACGGCATATCGCTGAGTTTGTGGTTAGCGTAGTTGCCGCCGTCCCGCAAAATAGAATCAACCTCGTCCATTGATACGGGCGAGGTTGATATGATTTCTGATATTGGGGTTGTTTCAAGTTGGGACAAGGGTGGCGGTTCGGGCGGTTCATTTGATTCTATGCGTGAATCAGTTCGCTCTGTATCACTTCCTCCGCTTGCGCTTTCAGCGTGTTCATCACCGCCGTCCACTTCATCGGGTCGGCTGCTTTGTCCGGCAGATTGGTCTGCGCCGTCAACGCGGTCATTATCTGCTCGTACCTCCGGCTCGCCGCTTCGTCCACTTCCCTCAGATGTGGGAACAGTTTCTCCGATAACAGGAGTTTGCTGTACGTTATCTTCCTGTGGTCTTTGAGGAACGCTTTCCTCATCCTCCCGTATCTGCCGAGGGGTGTTGTTTCCTCCTGCGGCGGTTCGCTCAGTCTGATGTTCGGGAGCAGATAATCTCCCCGCATTGTGTAGGTAAGGGTTTCTGTCATGGCTCTGTTCGCTCCTTTCCGCGTTTTTCACGCGCTCATATTTTCGGATTGTGATTTCAATATCCCGCAAGACCTGCTCGGATAACTCTGCCGTGGCTACACCGATGGCGTGAACCATATCCGGCGTATTAAACTCAGTTACTCTTTGAAAATCGCTTGGTTCAAATTCCTCTGTTACATCTAATCCGCAGCGAGCCATTACGGTGTAAGCGATGCTGCCCGCGAGAACTTCTTCAAATGCCGCGCGGAGCGCGGTATCGTCAATGTCCTCGATAGCGGTTCCCGCAAAATCATAATGGGTCGGCGGTTCGAGTATGCTGTTTTCGGTGCTGTACAGAATTTCGCGGTAGTTATCTTCATAATACTCGTGAGCAAGCTGTGCCGCAATGCTGCGGAACGCTTCAGCGAGTGTACCGTCCGATTCTATGTCCTCATAATTACGGGCAAGCTCCGATATTACAAGCGTTTTATGCTCCTGTGTCATTTCCCATAATTGAACGGGTCTGGCGCGGTAGAGCGACGCTTCGGTGTCCGATACGTCGAACACATATTTCAATCGCGGATAGCTCCCGCTGTCGTCAATGAGCGCGATGCCCTTTGAGCCTTTACGCACCCATCTGTTAAATTTTTCGTTCCAAAATTCCAATTCGGCACAGGCGGTCGCGTCGGGGCGTTGCGCATGAATCATTAACTGGTCTTGGAACGGGTACTTGTACAACCGCGCCGCCGTGTCGAGAAACTGTACCCAATTCCCGCTTCGCAAGGTCAATGCGTGAATCGTCTTGTCCGCGACGGCTTGGTAAAATTGCAATTTGGTTGGCATATCAGGTTACACCTCGCTTTCGTAATCGTTGTATTCGGGGTAGAGTTCAAGCGCGGCAAATTCCGCGTCTGTCATTTTGCCGACTTTGGCGAGAACGCTTTCGGCAATCTCGGTAAGCTCCGCATCGTCAAATTCGGGGATTGCCGCAGAGAGTTCGGTAATGAGTGAATCCTTGCTCCGTATATCGAAAATGCACATCAAGTTGACTTCCTCAACCGTAAAAAGTTCAAACATAGCCTAAACCTCCAATTCGTTTTGTTTTGCCGACGTTTGACCGCCGCGAGCAACAAGCTGTTTTGCTTCGTTAATCTCGTCCATGAGCGACGGCGCGGCTTTGCTTGTAGGTATCTGCGGCGGCGGAGTTTGTTTTGCGGTCTGCCTTGTATCAATTTGGGACAAGGTAGGCTGTTCACGCTCGTTGCCTGTGAATGACGGCAGTTCCTTAAAACCTGCGCTGTCAACAAAATGCGCCGTTACTTCGCCGCCTTGTTGCAGAACCACCACATCGCTTACCGACATTGACCGTGCCGTATAATCGGACGGCAGACTGTCGTTAAACCGTGCGTACAGCGTTTCGAGCGTTCTGTCATTGTCATTCAGCATACCGTGCAGGAATCGTTGCATAAGCGGTGCGGAATAGACAAGTTCGTAGTTATCGCGTTCCACAGAAAGACCGAGTGCTTCCAGTTCACGCATCGGTGTGAAACGGAAATTGCGGACTTCGCTTACATCGTCGCGGATTTGGTAGATGCCGAACATATTCTCGCGGCTGTGGATTAAATCCGATTCCTTCGCGCTTTCGATTTGCTCACGGTTAAGAATGACGTTTTCATAGACTTTGTTTTGAGCATCACGGATGGGCGACATTTCCCAATCGGTTTTGGTTATACCGCAGAATCCGTCGTTACTGAACGTGATAATCTCGTCACGGTCAAACGCCATCGCTTCGGTGTTGTCGTCATAAAGCAGATAAATCGTGTGTCCCGCGTCGAACAGTTCAACCGCTCTGCCGACAGATAACGGGTACATATCCGTTTCGGTGTAGCCGTATTCGTTCATTTCGGCGACAGTCCACGCCGGGTCGGGGAGTGAGAGGTCGAGGGTGGGTTGCTTTTCAGTTTGCGCTTTCGGCGGTGGTGTCGGCGCGGGATAGCCCGTTTCGCTGTCATAGACGGGTAAAGGTGTGCCGCCAAATCCAATATCATTTTTGGGAACCGGCGTGATGACTGGTTCGGTGTAATCCTCCAGCATAATCATATTGCCGTCTTTATCGAATGTAACGCGGATTTCTTCATCTACATTCTGCACGAGCGTACCGATTACGGGTGTAAAGCCCTGTTCGGCTATATTCTTGAACCATTGCTCGGCGAACGTGCCGACATTTCTGTCTATATAAAAGGTTTTCATGTTTCCGTTGCCGTCAACGCTGTGCCATTCGCCGCCGCTGTTTCGTGTTTGATATAAAGGCGGCATACTCTGCTCAAACGATTCCGCGCGAAGCGTTTCGTCCCCCTCAGTCCGGTCAACCCAAAAGGTCATCATGGGGTCGTACATTAAATCGCCGTTCATCGTGTAGGTGTGCATGACAGATATGGTTTCCGCACCAATCCATTCGAGTGATAACGGCTCAAACCCCGGCGATTCGAGTTTTAAGTAGCTGAACTTACCGCTCATAAAGTCGGGGAACAACTCCGTGAGTTTGTCATACAGCCTGTTTTCAAGTGTTTTACTTTTGTTTTCCACGGTTTTCATTCCCTCCAATGCTTCATTAAATCGTTCGCGGCGGGCAAGCGTTTCCTGCGCCCGTTCTAAAACATCCGCGCTTAAATCCATTTTGTACAGAGTGCTTGCAGATGAATGACCGACATTGTTGAACACAAAATCGGCTTCGTTATCTTTCAAGCCGCCTGCGACAAAGAAGTTTTTGCGGTTTTCAAATTCACCACGAGCAATGTCGCTATTCAACCCGGTTTCAACCAAGCCGAAGATTTTACCCTCCACCGCGATTGTGACGTAGTACCAACCGAGATGACTGCCTGTTCTGTCGTTCGAGCCGTCTGTAAGCTCCACATTAAGGATTTTGTACGGCTTCAAGCCGTGTTCGGCGGCAACGGCGTTGTCGGCGGCTTCGCGTTCCATCAGCGCGAATAAACCGCGTTGTTTCGCTTCTGCGACGGTCTGCGGATTGTAAATACCGAGCGTGTTGTTTACGCACTCGCTGATAACGGACGCTTTCTTCGCTTCCGGCGTTCGCCGTTTCCCTGCGGATTATGTCTGTTAGGTTAAACTCCCAACCGCTTCGCATGAACGATTCGCGGGGAATGTCCTGCGGGCTTTCGTCGGCTCGCAGGACATAAGTTCTGATTATCTGCCAACCGCCGTTTTCGCGGACTTCCTCCACATTTGACGGGAACACTTTAATCTCGGCGGGAGGGGTGGGAGCGGGTTCTTCGGTAGGCGGCATCACGATTTCGGGCATGACGACCGTGATATTTACGTTCGTCGGCTCGGTATCGTTGTCAGCCGCTAATACGCTCATAACGGGAATGGCGGCGAGCAATAAAACCGTTATGCTGATTGTCAATATAATGCGTTTCATTCTCTTTCCACCTCACTTTCTTCGCTGTCATAAGTTATATCCGCATCGCCGTCCGGCTCGTCGTAGCCGCTGTCGTAATCGTCAGCCGCTTCTCTTTTCGGGCGAACGATTTTGAAATAGTAGCCAACGCCGCCGACCGCGACCGCCGCGATAATCACGAACACAAGCGCGTTATTACCGCCGCTTGGTTTTTTTGCGGGTTGCGCGGGCGGTGTCGTTTCTGCGGGATTGCTCGGTTCTTGGGTTGCGGGTGACGTTGCGTTCGGCGGTTCGGGAACCGCGCTTACCCTGCCGTCGCCGGGTTTGGCAAGCGACATCAAATCATGCTCGGTTACGGCGTTCAGCAAGTAGACGTTATCCGTATTCCGTTGACGGTCTACGATAAGATAGAACACGTTGCCGTTCTCGGTGCTGATAGAGAAAAATTCCTTGCCGTCACCGTCCGTTACGTTGTCAACGACCGTGCCTGTGCCATCAGGGGTAAAAGGGCGACCGTCGCCTGCGGGTCTTGCTCCGTCCGGCACAGCGGATTGATTATTGTTGCCGTTCGGCGATTGCGGAACGGCGGGCGGCGAATAAAACGGGTTTTTGAATTGGATTGAGTTCGAGATATTACCCGCGCGGTCTACCGCTTGGATAGTCACAAACTCGTCACCGATGCCCGCGTAATCGCGGAGGTTCATTTCGAGCTTCTGATTGATGCCTGTGTTTTTGTCCGTAACGACGATGTGGATAATATCTCCTGTCAGCCAAACGTCGTCCACGGAAAGGTTTTCGGTTATTGCTTCGATAATTTCACTTACGGGGTCGGATGCGGCATAAGCCGTCGTTCCCGCAAATAAAAACACGCCCATGCAGAGCATGAGCGCGAACATCGGAAGCAATCGGTACAAGCCTGCCTTGTTAGTTTTCGATTTTCGCATCGTGCGTTTCCTCCATTCTTGTTTTGCTCGATACTTCCGTATCGGCGGGTGGTAAAGGTTTTGGGGAGCGTAATTTACCAAGGTGTTCATCGCCCAATCGCTCGTTTCTAAACTGCGCTACAATCTCCAAATCTTCCAAGGCTCGGAGTTGTTTGTCCTGTTCACGCAGTTTTGCTTGAAGCTCGGCGATTTTCGCCTTAGTCTTGTCGATTTCCGCTCGTTGTTTTTCGATTTTCGTGTTTGTAATCTTCATAATCGCCCTCCTTAATTCAATCGCCCGTAGGCATAGAAGTGGTTTTGCCAGTATGTCGTGTCTATCCGCACATAGCTGATGGGGTTGCCAGCGTGAATCATCATGGGTGGCGAGCCGCCGACGTAGATACCGACATGGGTTACAGGGTGCGGCGCGGAGTATGTCGAGTGGAAAAAAATCAAGTCGCCGGGTCGGGCTTCGATTGGCAAGACGGGGTTGCTGAGATTAAATAACCCCTGTGCTGTCTGCCGTCCGACAATCGCGGCACCGGACTGGTTGATTACCCACGAAACAAAGCCGGAGCAGTCAAAGCTCGTCGCCGGACTGCTGCCGCCCCAAACATAGGGATAGCCAAGATATTTCTCGGCTTCGGTTATCATCGCGGCGAATGTTCCGTCGCCCATCGGCACACCCGCGAAGCCGAACACAGGTGAAACATTAAAACTGCCTGTATCGGCGAAAAAGAGCGGGTTCATATATTGACCGTCTTTCAGCACCTCAAAATGCAAATGCGGGCCTGTTGAGTTGCCTGTACTGCCGACCGTTGCGATGGTATCGCCAATCTTCACGGGTTGCTCCTCGGTTACGAGAATCGTTTCGCAATGGGCGTATTTCGTTACAATCCCATGCTCGTTTTCAATGACAACCACGTTGCCGTAGCCGCCGGAATTACCCGCGAATGTTACCGTGCCGTCCTGTGCGGATAAAATCGACGTACCCGCCGCGATGCCGATGTCGATACCCCGATGCAGGTCTTTCGCGCCGCTAATCGGGTGGATTCGGTAGCCGTAATAGCTTGAAACATGCGGTAGCCAGTCAAATCCGAACGGATTACCGACAATCTGCCGCGCCCCCATCGTTTGCAAGAGCAGGGCATAATGAGCGAACCGGTCGCCGCTTAACCGTGAAACGATGACTTCCGAAAGTGAGCGCGATGTCAGCGTGACGGTCAGAACGTGCCAGTCGTAGGCTTCCTGTTCCTCTGTTGATTCTCCCGTAACAGGGTCAGTCACCGTGATTGTGCGGTAACGTGTTTCCACGCTTGGGGTGTTGGTCAACGCGTACTGCTCATTAAAAAGCAAGAGCAGGTCGGCTGATATTGCGTCGTAGGGGAAGTTTTGATACAGGGCAGTTAGGTACGCCATCATTTCAAACGGGTTATGGCTTATTTCGCCGATGTTGTAGCGGTATTCGTCATACCCCGGATAGGTAGTTTCCGTGTTTTGAATTTGGGTTTTTAAGTCCGTTTCCCATTCGGTGTACGCGACCGAAACCTTGTCAATATCAACGTCCTCCGCAAGATACGATGCCGTGAGTATGCCGCCGAAGCCGCCGCTTCCGATACTGGCACACATGGTAAAGAGCGTCATAATCAGCACGAGTATAAGGCCGATTAGAAGCGAAACAATAAGCACCTTCGGATTCTTGGCGAGCAGCCGTACAAACATCTTCACGCCTTTGGTGACGGTCGCTCCCGCTTTTTTAGCGCGTTTTGCGGCTTTCTGCGCTTCACGGGCGGCTTTGGCGTAATCTTTCTTGATTTTACGCTTCTGAAACGCCCGCGAAAGTATGTTGCTTTTCAGCTTTGGGTTTTCTGAGAGAGCCTTTTGATAAGCAAGGTTGACGGACTTTTTCTGTGCCGTCCGTTGGAGTTTTTGCACCTTCCGATACGGAGCGGTTTTATGATGACGTAGCGCAATGCGAACACCGCTCTCCGCAATCATTTCTCCTTTGTGTGCCGCCTGTACCGCAGTATTTTCCCGTTCCACCTGAAAAACCTTGCCATGCCCGAACATCAGCGCAGAGTTTGCCGCCGTTTTAATCGGTCTAAGCGGCTTCGCGCCTTTAAGATGCTCGCCCATCGGTTTGACTTGGCTCTCGAAATACAGCTTTTTACCGGGCTTTCCTGTTTTTTCGTTGATAACGACTTTCGATTGCAGTTTTTTCTTTGCAGGAAGTTTGGCTTGTGCAGTTTCGAGTTTCGCAACCGATTTATCCGCTTGCTTCTGCAACCGTTCGAGCTTCTTGACAGATTTAGGATTCGCAGGCGGGGTATCTTCCGGCTTGAATTTCAATTTGCTTTTCGTATCGGGTTTTAACGCGGATTCCGATTCTTTGAGCGGTGACTGCGCCGTTGATGGGGTTGAAGGGGTAGCAGGGGTATCTGCCGAAATGTGCTGTTCCTGTGGCTTTGGAGGTTCGGGCGTGGTATCGTCGCTTGGAGAGTCTGCCGATGGTTGCGGCTGTGGTTGCCGTTGTTTATTGGGTTCGTCAGACGGCTTGCTTGAATCGTCCGTGTCCGCTGTGAAATGCAGTTTTTCGGGCTTATCAAAGTTTAACGGCGATTGCGGCGTTCCCGCGTTGTTGTTAGTCGTGACAGGTTCGGTAATGCCGCTGTTTGGCTTAGGACGTTTTGGCTGTCCCTGCGGCGGTGAATCGTCCCGCGAAAACTGTAACGCGCTGTTACCGTCCGTTTGGAGTTTGCCTTCCCGCTCGGTTTTCAGCTTAGGCGGTTCGGAGGGGGTGCTGTTATCCGTAACATCAGAAACATACGGAGCAGGTTCGCTTTGTTTTGCCGTCGATACAATCGGAGCAACGATTGTCGGCGTTTCTGCAAACTGCTGATAGTATTTCTGCTTCGCACCGGGCGGCGGTTTTGCCTGTGTCGGCGGCGGTCGTCCATGTGTTGGTTGCTCTTGGCTTGGCAGAGCGTGGGCGTCGCGCTGTGGGGTGGTATCGGTAGTCGCCACATCTTCCGATTTATCCGTAATAACGGGTGAATCGGACTTCGCTGTTTCCGCCGCTGTGAATTGCAACGGTGTATCTCTCGATACCTCTGCGGTCTGTATATCTTGCGGCTGTTCACGTTGTTGCCTATATGCGGCGCGGTTGCGTTTCGATGTTGATTGAGTAGAATCGTGCCTTGTCCCGGCTTAGGACAAGGCACGTTCGTCAGATATATCGCCGCGAATATCGAAGTCCGCAGACCGCTTGCTGATTTTAACCTCCTCACCCGTAACGGCGTTACGCTCCACAAGTCCCTCGGTGCGGTTCAACTGCGGTGTCACCTTGCCGCGAGCCTTATGTTGTTTGCGTTTACTCATACTTCCACCGCTCCTTTGACTTTCACACGTTCAGGAGCAGGGATTTCGAGTTTGCGCTGTTCGACAAGAGCCTGCGCTTCGCGGACTTCACCGAGCAGGGTTTGCGGTTTGGTTTCATGGGCGCGGTGGTCGCGGCTGTCATTCGCTCTTGTTTCAAGGTTTTCAAGCCCTGCTGCCATTGATTTCGCCGATTTGCTGATTTGTGTCATCAACGCTTTTACGGCTTTATACGGTGCGGCGAGGGTTTTCGATAAGATACCCGCTTCCTTTTTCGCGTCTATCGGGTCTTTACCGATAATCATTCGCGCCATGTTTTTGATTGCGCGTCCCGCCTCGTGATACTGGTTTGAAAACTCGTTAATCCGTGCCACGCTTTTATCGCATGACTGCGCGTTTTCGACAGCGGTTTTATCGAGTGCGTTCAGCCCGCTTTTTATATGGAAGAAAGATGCGAGTTTATCAAGCGCGGATATGACTTTTTCCTTGAACGCGGCGACGGCGTTTTTACAACCCTCGATTATACTGTCTTTGATTTGCGCTAATTGTTCTTTCACCTGCGCGACTTTGTTTTCGAGGGTCTTAATCGCGTTTTGCAACGCCTTTCTGACGGGGTGGTTTTGAACCTCTTTCATTTCGGCGAGTTGGTTCTTCATATCCGCGATTTTATCCTCGGCGCGTTTTACGAAGTTTTCCATTTCGCTGACGTGACCGATTAACGCGGCAAGCCCCGTCGTGTCCCTGCCATTATCGTTCAGAATCGAAAACAGCTCCTTAACGCATTCGTTCTGCGCGAGCGGCGATGCGCTGTCCTGTACGGCGGTGTTCCCGCCGCTGTTGGTGGTTGTTTCGTCCATTTGGTTGATACCTCCTTAACTGTCAAAGATTTTTTACCCGCCGTTAAATCGGGTGCTTACACGACAACAGTTTCGGATAAACGGGTCGCGAGAAGTGCATAGATTTCGGTGGATTTATCAAATCTGTCGTAGAATGGGATTATGACGTTACCGAAGAAAAGCAAGCCCTCTCCCGCGTTTGCGTGAGTGACGTAGCTTAACTGGTGCGGCGATATGCCGAGCTGCTTGGCAAGGATTTGGCGGTCGCCCTGCGCCTGATTGAGCATATAAATGAAGTCGCTGTTTTCAAAAATATTCTCAATCTCGCGGGAAGCCAGTAAGTCCTTGACGTTTTGGGTCAATGCTGTCGGAATCCCACCCCATTTGGTAAACCGTTCGCTATACCAAAAAACTTACTACATATTTGTTGACGGATTATTTGGGATAGTTATTCATAGGTAATGACTCAGAAGCCTTATAAAATCAGAGTTTTCCGGTTTTGCAACAACAAGCGGATTTTCTGTATAGAGGAAGGATAAGCGATGAGTAATATTTTGCCGTTTATCATCGGCGGCATGGTCGGTTCGGTTGTTCGTCAATTATGTAAAAAAATCAAAGCATTAATTATTGAGTACCGTGAAATTGTAGAAGATGAATAAGCGTAAATTGTTCGCTCGTCTTTAACATCAGATTCACTTTTATCTATGTAACCAAAATTTCATCTTTAAAAGAAGTCAACGAAATGTTGGCTTTTTTTATTTTGGCACAATGAGGGGGGTGTTCGTCCGTTTTGAATAATGGATTCGCTTTTACTATTGACTAACTAGGGCAACACCTCGTTGCCTTTTTAGAAATTTTGGGGGGCGGCTTTTCTCATTTTTATGTTCAAGGATTCGCCTTTTATTTTTAACCAATATTTAGACATCACTCGCTCTAGAAATTAATTTTTCGCCCTACGTTTTTTACACTAAAGTTTTCGATTTTTATCTTATTTTAAACAAATTTTCGCTTTTTAATTTTTCGGAAACCATGATGCGCGGCTTCGGTGTCAGAGAGTTTATTGGGAAAAGAAAAATGGAGAAATTGACAATAATGAACTTTATTTGAACTATACTTGAATTTAAAGTGAAATTATAATTAAATTTGCGTTAATAGTATGTGGTTTTGCTGTTTTTTGAAAACGAAAAACAATTAATAATAAATTTACAAAAAAGTCATAATGCAAAATTTTCTTTGCATTATGACAAATTTTTTTTGCATTTTTTTTACGAAATGACAAATATTTTTGTCAAAATGACAAATTTTTTTTGCAAAATACAAATTTGCAAAAAAAAATTAGATATGTTATGCTGTATAAAATTTATAAAAAGGTTAAAACCAACCGCTAAAATTTTCGGGGTGACTTAACACCCTAAAGCCAAGAAAGTGACAGAGAAACCTATAATATATGGCATATGGAGAGGGTGAAATATATCATGCTTGATAAGATAAATAGCGGAGCTTCGCAGTCTGTATCTCTAAATGATTTTAATCTGACCGTTAAGCTGTCCGAATTGTTATGGAAGACGTACAGAATTAACAGCAAAAGTGATTTAAATAAATTCAGCGGCGTTTTGACTGAGGATAAGATTTTATCTAAGCTCGGTTGCGGCGAGGTTGATTTATCAAGCTTGGGAGATTTTGCCTATGATAAATCCCCTATGGAATATACTCCGATGATTAGGACGGATAAAAGCGGCTTTGATTATATCGGGCGTTTTAATGAAATTATAAAAGAACATAAGGCTAATTGTGCGGTAGTTGACGAAAAAGGTCTGTTCTTAAATGCGTTGGTTGTTTTTCCTACCCAACATAAACCTATATATCATACAGCTATGCGGCAACTTGCGGAGGAACGCATGAAGTTTGCCGATAACTCGGTTGTTCTGAAAAAAGACGTTTTATCTGTCGAAGATATGAGAATTTTTGCGACTGTTTTGCAGAGCAATAATATCGGTGCGATTGGCTATTCTGATGCGGATAGTCATACTCTTTACTTTTTGCCTGTTGAACAGGAAAAGGCTTTTGAAGCCGCTTTGAATGAATTTAAGGGCGTTAAAAATAAGCTGAATAATATTGAAGTGATTGAGTTTAATTATGATAAAAACCTTGGCAAATATGTGGTCGAGAAGATACCGACCGCACAGGCGTATGCTTTGAAAAAGGCTTTGAAAAGGATGGAAGATGATGGCGTTTACTTCCCTGCTGTAGAATTTTATAACACAGACGATAAAGGGCAAACCCTCATAAAATATGCTATGGGTGATTCTAAGGATGAGAGCAAAAAGAATTTATTCAAAGACTTGATTGAAAAAATATTAAAAGAAAATAAAGCAGATTTGGACAATGCAGGTAAATGGCAATCTGCTGTTTTAAGCAATGAGGTCAGCCTTGTGCGGTCGCTTATTGTTGAGGGGCAAGGGAGCGATGAGCAGTATCTCGTCAAAATTCCGCGCACTAAGGGTAAGCCGGGTGATTTTCAAGGCGAGGGCAAATCCAAATGTTTGCTGATTAATAAAGCCGATTGCAAGGAAGATTCAAACGGCAATCTCATTGTCGCTTTGAAATTCAATGAGGTTCACAATATTTATGACGAAACAGGCAAGCAATTCAGCGATACGGTAAATGACAGAGTTAATAAAATGACTGCGGATGAACTTCGAGAGAAGTTTAATAAAGTAAGCAAGTTTAAGGACATTTCACCTACCTATTCTACTGCCATAAATGAGCGAGAATATGTAGAACTTTACAACAAAGATACCGAAACTCTTTTGCAAATTAAACTCGAATCAATAGATAAAATGACGGAAACGCTTAGAGGGCTGAAAGGCGATTCGGGTGAACTGCTGTTTGCAAATAATGAAGTCATCGGCTTTGTTTTGAAAGGCGTTTATGAGGAACTAAATCAAGAGCAAAAAGATACTTTCTTATCAGTCGGCGAATCTGCGATAAATAAAGATAAAAACAACAATATTACTGCGGTTGATGAGGACGGCTATACCCTTGCGGCTTTGTCGGATTTTTTGAACGACATAGAAATAAGCAAGGAAACAGACGAGGAAAGCAAAAACAATATGTCAGCTGATATTGCGTTTATCAATAAACTGGAAAAGCAATATTCCGTTTGGAAATTCCTAGAAGATACAGGCGGCGAAAATGCAACTGCTATTGATAACGCATATGAGAGCCTCAAAAAATCAGTGCAATATGAGGGTGAACGTATTCTTGTTTTCGACAGAAGTGCTAATCGCTATGCCGTTCTTCCGAAAGCGACAGAACAGGAATTGGCGGCTGTAATTCAAGCTTCGCTCAAATGCAGTCCCATAATGGCAAGCCTTATTACAGATAAGGCAAATGAGAATTTTTCGGGTTTTATTAATGATATTTCGCTTTTGAGCATGGATAACGGAGCATATGGCGGCGGTTCGGTTTTAAACAATATTTCGTTTGCTAAAAATGGCTCTGAAATGATTTTACTTAAAGAGGACAGCGGCAAGCTGAACACTGTTTGTTTCGACAAAGATACAGAGCGTTCCGTAGTCGAAAAACGCCTGTCTGAAACTTTCGGAATTACAGAACAAAAAGATATGGCGGTAATCCTCGACAGACTAAGCGTTCTGAACGCAATCCAAGAACCGACCACATTCAAAACGCCCGACAGCGAGTATTCTATTTTTCTTACCACACCTAGCATATTCGCTATAGAAAGCAACGAAACAGGAGTGCGGCATTTAATTAACAAGAGCGATATAAACGAGGAAACGCTTAAAAGCAAATTTGGTTTATCTGATGAGGGCGTTGCCGCTGAAACTGCCGGAAGAATTATTGAGAGCGTTGGGGCGTATCAGCATGGGGTTGAGAAAGTCAAAGAAGTTGCTGTCAAAGCCGCAAAAGAGAAAACCAAAGAGAGACGAGCTAAGACAGTCAAAGCAGAAAAGGTAAGACAGGAGCAGAAATCCCAAGATGCCGACATATTGAAATCAGCAGAAAAACGCAGACAAGAAGACGAGCCGGGGGCAGTTGTAAAAGCGGCTCATGCAAGAGCTAATCGGGAATAAAAATCACTTTCCACCGGAAAGTGATTGAGTTGGAGGGGATTTTATGGCAAAGAAAACTATAGAGGATAATTATCAAAAAATACTTGACAATGCAGAAGACCAAATTAACAAAGCTAATAAGCGATACGATGAAGCAGAAGCCAACTTAGAAAAGGCAGAAAAAAGACTTGAAGATTATATGAAATCGAGCGAAGAGTTACTTGGTATTGACAAGGGTAACTTAGTTTCTGCTGAACAAGAATTGGTAAAAGCAAACAAGAATCTTACCCAAATCGGAGATGATTTTACTGTTGCGAATAACGAATTGACAAAAGCCGAAGAGAGTTTGACGATTGCTGAAAATGATTTAAACAAAGCAATATCAGACTTAAATGAAGCACGCACTTACGGTGACGACAGAAAAACTATTGAAAAGCTCCAAGAGGTTGTAATTAATTCACAGGATAAAGTTAACATAGAGCAAAACGCAGTTGCCAAAGCGGAGAGCAAAGTTGAAATTACTGCAAAGCAATTAGATAAGGCAAATGCTGAATATGACGTAGCTAAAGATAAAATTAATGAAGCTTCGTCTAATCTTGCGAGAGCAGAAAGCCAAGTCCAAAAAGAAACAAATAAGTTATCAAATGAGGTTAAATCTGCTGAAAAAAGCCTTGATAAGGCTGAAACAAATCTTGAAAAAGCAAAGAATGATTTAAACTCAGCACTTCAAGATAGAGGTGACGTTAAAGATAGTCAGAAAGAACGGTGTGAGAAAAAAATCAAAGCCGCAGAAGAAAGGCTTGAAAAACATAAAGCCGACAGAGAGGGTACGTTTGTCGGGAAAAGGCAAATGGGCGTTATTGCAGACAATCTGCCTAACGCCGAAAAGATTGCCAACATTGGAATTAACGCCGCTAATTTAGGTCAACACGGAGGAAACAATGTAGGCGGCGATATGCAAAACCAAGCTGAATCGGATATGAAAAATGTAGCAACAATTCTCGCTTCAGCTATGGGGGTTACAGAAGACGTTATAAAAAACGCCATGCGTGGGACAACTGAACAGGCTGATATAAATGCAACAAAAAAGATTAACCATGACATGGGAGAACTTTTAGATTTAAAAGCTGATAAAGAATTAGCGGGAAAATTCTTGCCGGCAGGTTCATCTGCTCCGTCTGAAACTCCTGATTCTCTGGGCAAAGATAAAGCGGAGGAAAAAGACCCGTCTAAAAATCCTCGTTAGAATCACTTTCCGTTGGAAAGTAATATACTTTAAAGCATTGGGGGTATTAAAGTGGCTAAAAAATTAAAAGTGCAAGGCAACGGTTTTTATAACAAAAACGGCACTTACGAGCAGTTGAGAGAAAAACTTGACAAAGCTATTGCTGATAATATATCCCCCAAAAAATACAAGCAGTTGCAAGCGACAGTTGAAACATACGAAGCTTTGCAGAAAAATGATGGTTTCGATGATTTGGGATTTAAAGAGAAGATAAGTGATTTTGAAAACAACAAAATAAATGTTTACAACAACGATGATTTTAATAAAAAGAGAGCAGCTCCGCTTGCCCAAACAGCCGGGAAAAATTTAAGCGATGCCGAGAAATTCTATAACAACGCAAAAAATTGGATTGAAAAAGCTGAAAATGCTAAAACCCCTGAAGAAGCAACTCAATATATGGTAAAAGCTAAAGGGGAAATGAAAAAAGGCGAACATGAAGAAGCTAAAGTGCGTTTGGTTTATGGGCTTCAAGAAGCTAAAAACGAGCCAAACCCTAAAATAAGTTCAAGACTGAAAGAAATTGCACACTATGAATTTGAAATTGCACAAATTGAAAGGTATGAATATAGTGACAAACAACTAACTCAAATAAGTGCTAACCATTCAAGTTTTGGTGCTTCGATTACGCGCAATGTTCCGTATCTTCAAGAAAAAATAAATCAGCTTGAAGATGAAGTTGAGGGATTAAGAGACGGAACGTATGCAGGTGAACTTTCAAGACCGAGCGATTTTCTTAATTTCCACAAAGAAGGACAAACAACAATAAAAGAACAAGGCGTTGTTCCTACATTAATTCAGGGTGTTGACGACACAATTAACCATGCAAAAAATGATGATAAAACCCGAAACGGAATGAAAAACATAGGAAATTCACTAGGCAATCTTGGTAAAACTGTTTTTGGCAATAAGATAGGGGGATTATTCGGCGATGGTCTCGGCGGCTTAGGCTCAATGCTTCCTGCGGTTTTAATCGGAGGATTAGCGGGTGCATTGTTTACGGGCGGGAATCCGTTGGGTGCAGTAATCGGAATAGTGATTGCTCTGATTGCCGCCGCCGTTATAATGCCGAAAATAACGGGAGGGCTTGCAGGATTAGCCGCACCATCAATCGAGAAACATTACGGCGGTAACAGTGTTGAATCAGGAATGGCGAAAACTTTAGCAAACGGTGATATTACTATAGCACAAGTTAAAAATCAAGCTAACGAGGGTAATTTTTATGATGTGGCTATTAAGCAAGCAATGAACGGAACACAGAATGATAACTCATCTGTTTTAATCAATTCGCTGTCATCAGAAATTGGTGAAACTCAGAGCGATTTACCGCAGTCTGATTTGAGTAATGAAGTGTTTGGGAGAGAATAGGTTGTGTTCACTTTCCAATGGAAAGTAAACAAGATTAAAGCGAGGGAAAAACAAATGGCTAAAGCTAACGATAACCCTTTGGGCGAGGGTATGCCGACCAAAATAAGTAATAATACGCTGATGATGATGGGGATTGCACTTTTGTTAGTCATTTATGCAGGTATGGCTGTCGGTATGGCTTTTGACGAATCCGTAGCAGAAAACGACGGTAAGTTTGTTATTTATAAAGCAATTTTAAATATATCTAATGCTGTTGACTATGCGCTTAATCCTGTAAATACAATTAAATCAGCTTTTGCCGATACTCAATCTTGGGCTTTTAAGTTAGGCATTGCAAGCGGGGTTATTCTGTTAATATATTTTGGGTACAAAGATACTAACAAAAAGCGATACCACAGAAAAGGCTCGGAACACGGCTCGGCTTATTGGGGTAAAGACAAGGAAAAGACAATCATACAAGACCCTAACGATTTATATAACAACATCATATACGCCGATGATATTTTTATGGTTCTTGACAGGAAAAAGAGAGATGAAAATGCGGGTAAAAAGAAGAAATAATTAAGAGGTGTTTCGTGTGAGTGTACCTACTAAAAATATTGCTGAACATGAAGAAAATAAGGCGTGGCAATCGAATTTAAGGGCATTTAATAATGACAATTCAAAAGGCTTTGCAACCGAGGGGCAAGGACTGTTAAACGATGGGCATTTTATGAGAAGACTTGAAAATAATCAAGAAACTGAGATTAAATTTTCTAACGGTACAACAATGACAGGTAAAGAAATAATGGAAGCAAAGGCTGAACTTGAAGAGGGAATAAATGAAGCAAACCAGATGATGGGCGAGATTTTACCGCAAGCTTTCGCTTCGTTGCCGCCCCCGCTTAATGCTTTCGGAGATATGCTTTCCGAATTGTTTAACAGCCAAAGCGACCAACCTAAAGAAAGTTTGGGCATGATGAATCTCTTCAACAAAGAGGAGCAAGCCGAAGATAAAACCGAAGATAAAAATCACTTTCCGGTGGAAAGTGAAGCGAGATAAGCTTGAAATATTAAGCAAAGGGAGAGTTAGATATGACGAAAGTTGAAGATAATGAAAAGCAAAAAATAACTAAAAACAGCAAAAAAGTTGTGCCGATTCCCCCTATGCTGAATTTGAATGCCGTTATAATCGGCGGTTCGGGAACGGGAAAATCAAGGTTTTTTGTTAAGCCGAATCTTTTGCAATGCAATACTTCTTACGTCATAACCGACCCATCGGGTGAACTTTTGCAATCATGCGGGGATATGCTATCTAAGAAAGGCTACAAAATTAAAGTTTTCAATATTATGAATATGGAGCATAGCAGTAACTATAATCCGTTTCATTATTTAAAAGATTATAAAGGTAGGATAGAGCCGAACAATGTTATCAAAATGATTAACGTATTTATGCTTAACACTAAGGGCGAGGGAGCTTCTGCCGACCCGTTTTGGGACGATGCCGCAAAATTATTGTTGTCTGCTATTTGTTTTTATATCGTAAACAATCTGCCTGTTAAAGAGCATAATTTCTCAACCGTCTTAGACCTTATACGGCTTGCTGAGGTTTCAGAGGACAGCAACGCAAAAGAATCTCCGCTTGATGATATGTTTAAAAAGGTAAAAGAAAAGAATCCGAGAGCTTTGGAAGTTATGTACTATGACGAATTTAAACAAGGTGCGGGAAAAACTCTGCAATCAATTTTGATTACAGCTACAACAAAACTCCAAAGTTTTAAACTGCCGAAAGTCCGCAACCTAACTCATGTTGATAATATACACCTTGAAATGCTCGGCGATGAGAAAACAGCGTTATTTATCGTCATTCCCTCGACAGACACTACATATAACTTTTTGGCGGCTATGATGTATATGCAGTTATTCGACTGTTTGTTTGACAGAGCAATCCAAAAACACGGCGGGAGGTTGCCGCACCATGTTAGATTTATTTTAGACGAGTTTGCGAAGGTCAACCCCGCATAAACACAAAGTAAAAATCAATAATCAACCCCAATAAAATTATAATAAATAATAATCTCTCTCGGCTCATCGGAGCCTTTAATTTTTTTGGAAATTATAATTTTGTCAATCAGAGTAACGGCTGTTGCACGGTCAAGGTCAGTAATGTTGACGTGTTTTTTTATCAGTTTGATGAACGTGTCAACGTCATTTTTCAATTGATGCCCGGCATTGATTTTTGCTGTCAGTTGACTTATTTTTTCTGTTAATGCTGATTTTTCAGATTCGTAACCGTGGATTAGTTTGTTAGCGGATTCGGGCGATAGTCCGCTTAAAATCGTCTTTTCAAAGGTTGCCTGAATCAGTTTTTCTAATTCCGTGAGCCGCTTTTTGGATTTTTTTAAGGCGGCAGAATCCGTCTTCAATTGCAAATTCACAGATTGATTTTTCAACTGAAAATATCGCTCACGAACGGCATTTTCGGCAACAATAATCTCGCTCGCTTTATTCCTAATGTCCGCAATAACGAGTTGCAATAAATCTTTTTCGCCGATATAATGACTGGAGCAAGCGGTTGTCCCCGACGTTGAATAGGTTGGACACTGATAGTTGTTATTACGCATTTTTGCACCATTTTTGAGCCTATAATAACTGTGATTATGTCGAAGTTTGCAGTTGCAATCTTGGCAAATCAACAGCCCTGTAAACGGCATTACTTCGCTTTCTTTTGTCCGCCGAACACACCCTAAATGAGTAATCATATCATAACATTTCTGCCAATCCTTACGGCTCACAATTGCCTCATGAGTATTTTCAGCGATAATCCAATTTTCCATAGGCTGATAAATTTGCTTGTGGTTTTTGTAACTTTTAACTGTTTTTTTGCAGTTAGCAGTGTCGCCTTTGTATGCCACTTGTTGGAAAAAAGCGTTCAAGCTGTCTTTCGTCCATTTTCCGTCAGCACGGCTTTTGCTCGTTGATTTCCCATGAATTTCTTGACAGTATGCAGACGGCGATAAAATATTTTCGGCGTTCAAAACCTGAATAATAGCACCATAAGAATATTTCTGCAACTGCATTTCGTAAATCCGCTTAACGACCGCCGAAGAGTAAGGGTCGACCACGATTTTATGCCTGTTTTTGGGGTCTTTTTGGTAGCCGTAAGGTGCGTAAACGGCTCGATTTTACCCAGTTTCTGCCGAAACGGCTGGTATCTTTAATTATGATTAAATCAATGTTTTGAGATTTTGCTTCGGTGTACATTTTTTGAAAATCCTCGCGGTCAAAATCTGTCCCTGTTTTGTCGTCGTCATAAAAAATTTGCGGATTTATGAAGCCGTTATCATTGCAATATTTTTTCAAAATATCAATTTGATTTTCGATTGAGAGCGACACGCCCTCCTTCTTATCCTCACGGCTTAACCTCGCATAAATCGCAGGTTTGTACTCACTGTTTGCCTTATGTATCATAATTTTTGCTCCTCTCATTTAATTTAGGTTCATTGTTTTCAATGCCTTTTTCTCCGCAAGTTCCGTCATCAATTCTTGCAAAGTTTTTTCACTCCCGTCTGAAAATACACTTTTCACAACATACGGCTGCCTGTTAACCCGCATATACGTCTCCCCATCAGTCGTCTTAAACGTGTACCCGCATTTCAATAATGCCGCAATAAAACCCATATCCATGCCAACTTCACTCCCTCCCGAACCGACTGTGTCGGTTCAATTTCATTTTATACATAAGTTATAGTATATAATTTTTAAAGGGTCAAGGGCAAAATGGGGTTTTTATAAAATTTTGCATTTTTCACTAATATTAGAGTTTGAATTAGACATTTTGCACAACAAGTTAAAGAAGCCCTCATCGCAATAGCGATGGGGACTTCTGTTTAAAAGTAAATTATTTATATCGTATCTATGCAATTACTCTGCTTGATTTTGTGCACTTTGAAGTTAAAAAATTTTTTATAAATGCACTTTACGATTACTTTTATCTGACCTATAATCGTTACAGAGTGAAATAAGTTATCGCTCAAAATTAAAAGAAAGGATTTGATTATAATGAATAATCAACACACCGAAGCCGCAAAGCGGCTTGCAATTTGGTTGATTTTTAGCCAACCGAACGTATTACTATCGTATTACTTTTGATAATACGCCACCCCCCTCCCCGCAGGGAGCGCATTATCAGACCATAACCTTGAGTTGTGGGCTGATAGTATTGCGCTATCCATTCCCCGAAGTTTCGGGAAATGGATAGGAATCGGCGTCAATCGCCGAATAAAATTGAGAGGAAGATTAAGATGATAGAATTTATTAGGGTGACAAAACTAACTCCGTCAAAGGGTGGATGTGCCGGGCGAGCGAGGTATATTTCAGACAGAAAAAGGCAAGAAAATGTATATGTTAAATCCGAAAATTTTGTTAAATGGTTTGAGTATGACAACTTTGAGGCGACGGAAGTTCGGCGTAAACCGCAGGCTTATAAAATAATTTTTAACGAGGAAACCAAGGAAAAAGAAAAAATATTAGTTGATGTTGAGCCATGTGTCGGGCGTGAATATATCGTCGCGTTTCCGAATGAAATGATACCTAAAATTTGCTGCGGAGAGATACTAAGAAAGGACTTGGGAGAATTTATTGAACAAAAACTCATTCCCGTAATATTAAAAACTCAAAAGACAGAAAGGACAGGAAAATTGCCGGAATATGAATATGCCGTGCACCTTAATCGCAAAGGACATATCAGAAATATGAATGACATCAAAAGAGGCGGAATCTCTCTTGAATATCATAAAGAAGATAATCTTCACGTTCACATCATTCACTCCGAGCGTTTGCGGCAACCTTCAACAGGCACGTGGACTCGTGATATTTATTTCACCGACACGGGCATACAAGCACGGAATAAAAATGAGCGTGCAAAAGATGAGAACGGCAACGACCTGCCGCCAATTCATCGCAAAGGTGAACCTAAAGGTTGCTTTTCCCTTAAAGACCCCGAATATGCAAGCGGGAAATGGCTTGCGGACACCAAGGCGGCGGTTAAAGAAATGTTTGAAGATTTAGGCTACAGCTATGAGCCTCGAAAATATTTCCCGAGAGCTAAAGAGGGCAAAGGTAAAACCCACGATAAAAATGGAAACCTAACTCGATATGGGCGAATTAAACAGGAACATGAACTCTTTGAAAAAGCTGAAAAGGAGATGGCGTTTTATAAAGAAATGTTAAATTACACATTCCCGGACAACACCAAAATCAACGGACAACATACAATTGGGTTTGAAAATCTTAGAAAACATCTGATTACAAGTTTACATACCGGAGATAGTTTACATTACATTTTCGGGTGCCACGGCAAGAGAAAACCTAAAGTTCTATCGCCCGCTCCAATTCCTGAACCTATTTCAATTCCCGAACCGTCACCTGCAATAATTTTCACTCCTCCTGATTTCACTCAAAAAAATTAGGCTGTTCAAGATGCGTTTATTGATAACGAATATGTTGAAACTGAGGATTATCGGTTGGAAAATTTAAATATGCCGCCCCAAGAGCGTTTAACGAGAAAATTCCCCTTTCGCATGGTGGATTTTAACGATGAAACCAAATCTAGTTTGCTTAGGGAAGTTCGAATGGATTCACTGATACAAGCGTTTAAAGATTGGAGCCAAGGCAAAGATATATCACGCTGGGCTTTGGAACATATTAATCCTGTTCAGGTATTTCCGAAAGCATCCAAAAACAAAGATTTGGACGATTTTGTTGATGAGGCTCCGGCTTATTTGCTTCTTGATGAACACATAGAAAAGCTCACAAAATGGGTTAATGAACAAGCCATTTTAAACCGGGAAACGCTTAAAAAACAAAAAGCCGAGGCCTATGAATCGCCTGCTTTGTCGAAGCTCCCGACAGCCCCGAAACAGGCAAATCCCCCCACTCAAGCGGAAAATGCAAAATCGGAAGATTTAGCTCAAACTGCCGAACCCTTTTCCTCCCGCTTTATTTCAGCTGGCAAACCCACCACGCTATCCATTTTTGCACCGCAACAGGAGAATGATGAGTATGGTGATTACGGTGGATAATTGCCTTTTAAAAAGGCTGTTATTGGCTTAGGGCATTTAATGCCCTAAATAGTGTTTTTTAATGACACAAAAAAGGCTTTAAAAAGCTTTGTTTATTCATAAGGCATTTTATTGCTTGGAAAAAAGCATTAAAATGCCTTATGGTTTCAAAAGAGCGTTTGGGTTGACTCAGTTCGGACGCTCTTTTTCCTTTCTTAGTCTTATTCAAATTTATATTCCTCATCAAGCTTGAATTTAAGCCTTTTTCGCTTCAAAGCAAACACCGCCGCCGCTATTATTCCGCCAACCGCAATCAGCGGCAACCCAATAAGCCCGCCGTAAAAGAGCACTTCTCCCGTGGTCATTTTTTATCAGTCCTTTCAATTCTATGTAATATCCTTCATTTTCCCTAAATTACTACCCGCAGGTTTTTGAGAACACCTAAGAATGATTCAAATAATTAAGAGATTTAAGATTCAAGGTTCAGCCACAAAGCGGGACGAATGCCATTGCCATCGTAGTTAACAATATATCCAACAACAAATATGCTCCCAGCATCGACAACACCAGCGTGAAAGATATTTACAGCACTATAGCTGTTAGCACCAGGTGTTCGAAGCCACCACCACCATAAAGTACCCTTTCCAACCGTTCGTGTCTCGCCATCCCATTCTATATGTGTGCCGCCTGCGTGTAACGAATGTCTATTTTCGTTATATTTATCGCTCAACCAATGACCGTCATCGGCTCGTTGTAACACATTATCCACGATTTTCCAACGTATTTGATTTTCTAAATCTCCGCTGTCTCCAAAGTACATTATCGCCTCGTCAATGCTCAAAAGAAATATGTAATCATTAGTGTCAACTCCACCCACAGTTCCATACCAAGGATTATTGGGATTGCTATTAACAACCTCAATTATATTAGACTTATCGCTTTCTCTGAAACTGTTGTAAAACTCACCATTAAGATATGCGCGTATATCGCTGTCTGCCCATGTTGTTTGAAGCTTAATAGCATCCATAGCATAATTTCCGTGATAGGCACGACTTTCTATTATGTCCTCGGTTATGAGCAAAGCTTTATTGCCCTGATTTTCAAGAACCCGCCATACATAACCGCCAAATTCCATTGTCTCGTAATTTCTTTCACGCATGTTTTGTGTTTCAGGTTCAGGCGGTAAAGCATAAATGGTTGTAATGTTTGTTAGTTCTGCTTCCGGATTCAAAAGATTCTCTAGCATACGTCGTATCTCATCATCACCGGTAGCTTCAAGCCCCTGTTCCAAAATTTCAATCGCTCTATCAATATCCCCCAGCCCAATATAAGCCCCCGCAAGCCCTATATACCCCTGCGGATTCCTCGGCTCAATCTCAATAAGCTTAGTAAAAGCAACAACAGCGTTCTCATAATCAAGCTCTGAGAGATATTTGTTACCAAGGGATAAAAGTTCTTGCGGGGTTAGGGGGCGTTCGCTTTTTGGGGTTAGCAGAATCAGCGTGCAAGCGATTCCTCCGATTAGGAGGATTGCTCCTATTATTGCGAATATGGTTTTTTTAGACTTTAGCATATTAATTTCTCCCTTTTAGCAGTTTTGCATTTAATTAATTTAATCTGAACCTCGCCTATAATGCAATCATTAAGATTTTAAAATAATGTGTTGCTTTCAAACTCCCGTTTCAAGCAGATTTTCGGTGCATTGTTGTCAAAATCCCATGTATGTGCAGAATCACCGCGGCAGAAATGTGCTTCGGAACAGGCGGAACATTCTTTGTTCAATTTATCCCGCCTTTGACGAAACAGTTTAAATCCGTTCTCCCAAATTTCTGCAAAATCATCGCACTTAATATTGCCTTGGATTAACTCCGGTCGCCGCTCAATATCTAAACAAGGGAAAATATCGCCGTTATGAAGCACACTCGCAACATTAATGCCTGTCCCGCAAATGAAAAAATAATCACGAACATTCATTTCATACTCAAGTGTTACATAGTGACTGCAACCATATGTTATGGGAAATGCAGGCTTTTTTAGCCTTTTTTCTCGAATAAATTCAAACAGCTCCTTGAATTCAACCGAAGTCAAGAAATCGCCCTCCATCCGACTCGCCCTGCCTATAGGTTCTACATTAATCACACGCCATGAATCAACACCCAAAGATTTACAAAGCAAATACATATCCTGCAATTCGCGAAAATTCTGTTTATGCAGTACAGTTGTTATCTGAACATGATTAAAACCCTGTGAATCCATTAACAACTTGATATTTTCAACTACAGTATTAAAGCAGTCAGAACCTCGCAAGGCATTATGCGAATCCTTTAATCCGTCTAAACTGACAGAAATTGTTTTACAGTTCGTTTTTATCATTTTCTGAATAATTTCATATGACAGCAAAGTCCCATTGGTAGTCATCCCCCAGATGAATCCCAAATCTGCCGCATACTGCATAACATCAAACAAATCAGGGCGCAGAAGCGGTTCGCCGCCTGTTACAGACAGCATTACTTCACCCGGATTGAAATCTTTAGCAAAACACTTCAAAAATGAACATATTTCATCAAAAGTCAAGTCCTCTGATGCTGAATAATCGCAATTGCTTCCGCAATGCTTGCAGGATAGATTGCATTGCTTTGTAGTTTCCCAAAACAAATTGCGTAGCTTTGGTGCCTGATATAATTCATCAATATAGTCAGACAGTTTTTGCATATCGCAACACTTTAAATCATACAAATAGTTATTTTTCATAAGCATTTAGAATTTAATCCAAAAGGTGGCGCATATACTGCTTGTTGCATACTACCCTTTAGTTTGTTATAATAATTTATTGCGTAATCAGTTACTTCAAGATGTTTCTTGATTTCCGCTGATGAATATCTTAGCCGTTGAATTAACTCTTGATCTCGGTTACTGCTCTGATAATTACTCATTTCTCCAATAACCGAATCAAAAAAACGTATAGAATTATACATCTGGTTATGTGCCTCTACAATTTTGCTACATAACCGCTCAATTTCGTTAGGGTTCATTTCATTAAAGTTATTCATACCAGCCATACTAAAAAAACTCCAATCATTTATAAAATTTCCGTGCCTTTATCAAAGGTTTCTAATACTTCAAATTTTAAAGCAAGTTTGCCGAGCGTTAATGTGTCGCCTGTTTTTAGAATTGTTTGGCTTTCGATTTTTTTCCCGTTTACATATGTGCCGTTAGAAGAGTCTAAGTCTTTAACATAAATCAAACCGCTCTCTTTAAAAATACGGCAGTGCTCTTTTGAAACGCTTTTAACGCCATAAAGAACAATTATGCAGTTTTTTGAACTTCTTCCAATAACAACCCCTTCTCCAACTGCTGATTGAAAGGTAATCGCCGGGTTGTCAATAGCGGTTAATTTAAATACAATTTCAGGGAACAGTATCCTGGTTTCTCCGGGAGCATCAATTATCTCGAATTTTAAATCCCGCCCGCCGAGTGTCAATGTATCATTGTGTTTAATCATTGTTTTGTCAACGATTTTTTTACCGTTTACATGAGTGCCGTTAGCGGAATTTAAGTCCTCAACATAAATCGAATCGCCCTCTTTAAAAATACGGCAATGTTCTTGTGAAATGCTTTTATCGGCAGGAACAGCTATCATACAGCTTTCCTCTCTTCTGCCAATAACAATACCTCTCCCGATAGTAGATTGAAAATCAATAGCCGGATCGTTCACGGCGGTTAATTTAAAAACACTTTCTTGTCCATTGTCGCTTGGTTCTTCCTCATGTGGACTATCGTCCGGCTTCGGGGGAGCATCGTAGTTATTTTTTCTTTTAGAAACTTTAGGCGACATATTTTTACGGCGAATCAATAAAATAATCATTACTATTGATACAGCAATAACAATCACTAAAACAGCAATTACTATATAAAAAATCATATTATTGCTATTATTTTCACTTGATGAAACAGCGGGAACGGGGATAGTCGAATTGGTTTGAATCGCAGGCGGTTCTTCAACTGTATTGATATTATCATTAGGCTTTATGGCATCCCCCATCGGAAGCCGTATATCTCTGTAAATATCAATTACGCCATTTGAAGTTCCCGCTGTAAGCTTTAAATGCTCAAGTCTGCCGGACATAAGAACGTCGGGTATTCTTGCTACAACAATACCATACCCGCTGTAATCATTGATCGCCGTAGCTACAACCGCATAAGATCTTATTTCGCAAAATAAAGCGTTAGTTATTCGGGAAAATTCTGCTAATCTTCTTAAATTCGATTCTTCGCTTGGTACAGCTATTGTATATACAGGTATCGCATTTTCTTCAAGCTTTTTTGTAAATGCCGCATGAGTAATGCCATCCCTGCTCTGCTCTCGTCCGTCTGAAATTAAGACAATCCGCTTGAAAGTTTCTGTTTGCCGGGCCGTCATTATATCAACGGCGGCATCTAAACTATAATACATACGTGAAGAACTGTTATCAAAGTTAATATTTTCAATTGATTTATAAAGTTCAAACCTGTCTCGTGTAAAGTCGGAAATTAAATTTAGCTCTGAATTGAACTCCATAATAGAAAAACTGTCATTTTCGGGCTTGTTTTCTATCAAATCGGAGAGCAGGTTGTATATTGCTTCTTGTTGTTCCGAATCAATTGAAGCCGTTGCCCCTATCAAAATAAGGGTTTCAGCATTGATTCCGGCTTCTGAAATGTTACCGTAATAGCTTATATCACATTCTGTATTCGCAATTTGAACCGCTTGACATGAAACAGGCTCAAAATCAGTGAATATCATAAGCTTGTTGCCTGTGATTTCTAAGCCTATAATTGCAGAATTTTCCTCTGCAAAGGATAACAGGCATTTAGCTTGTGAAAAAAACACTAAAGCCAATCCCGTAATTATAAATATGGTTTTACTTAATTTCAACATTTTATAATTCCTTTCAAATTCGTTTTGTACATAAAGCGCACTTAATGCGCCTTATATACAAACCCGGTTTCGCAAAATCAGATTTCCTAAGAGCCTGTTAAGCAATAAGCTCGACTAATTTGTGTCAAGCCTAATGTTACAATTCGGTAATTCCGCCTTCAATTCGTCAATGCTTGATTGACTGATTGAGTTGCCGCTTAAATAGAGTTCTTGCAGATTTACAAGACTCTTTAGCGAGCTTACGTCAGTAATATAGTTCCCCTCTAACCATAAGAATTTGAGGTTAGTAAGTCCGGATAATGCACTTACATCGGTAATTTGATTATTATTCAAACTTAGGATTGTAAGTCCGGTAAGCCCTCTTAATGCGCTTACATTAGTTATTTGGTTATCATCTAAATATAAACGAGAAAGCCTTGTGTTACCACTTAACGCACTTAAACCTGTAATCCGGTTATCATTTAAATTTAAGTATGTTAATCCCGTAACCCTGCTAAGATCGGTTATGTCATTGCTCGAAAGCCTTTGACTAAACAGGTCTAATTCTGTTGCAGCCGGATTCCAAGCTAACTCTTCTTCTGCTTCTTCCGGCTCAACTTCTGCAACCGCCGATTCGTCTTCTTCTATATTGGCTTCGTCGCTATCATCATTGCCGTCAAGGTCGATTCCATCGTTTGCTTCATCGTCTGTATCATTAGGTATTTCTATGTAGGTAGGTGTGCTGTCGTCAATTAATTCGCCGTTTTCATCGTTATTGTTATCGGCAGTCAGTTCACCGGGCGGACTGTATCCGGGAGGATATTCGCCTGTAAACTCATATATCTTTTGGGCGATTCTTCCGTCCTCGGTTTCATTCCAACCTATCAGCAAAACCTCAACGGCTTTATCTCTGTTGCCGTTGCCGATATAAGCATCGGCTAAACCCAGATAACCCTCAACGTTTTTAGGGTCAATTCTTATCAGCTTCTCAAAAGCCACAATCGCTCTCTCATAATCCTGCTCCAAGAGATATTTCTGCCCCAAGCTCAAGAGTTCGCTTGGGTTATTAGTTCTTTTAATCGGGTCGTTTAAAAATATAACGGCGCAGACTATTCCCCCGATTAAGAGAATTGCCCCTATGACGATAAAGACTGATTTTTTCGATTTTAACATTTAAATCTCCCTTTCGTAAAATAATAGATTATATTGTTGAAATTGGATATGCTTAGTAACTTCTGCCGCATCCAAATCAAGAGCAAAGAACGGCTTAATCATCATCCCAAGGCAACCACATATCCGATTCCAATGTATCCGTCTCCCATTCCGAATCCGACGAATCCGTGGCAACAATCAGAGTGTCAATCACCCATTCCGAATCTGACGAATCCGGAAGAACAACTATCGCACTAATTTCTTCGGATGGCTTAGTTTCAACCCACTCCAGAAGAAAACCATCAATGCTGACTCTGTATTGATTTTTTTCCGGCAAATCCCAATAATAAATCCAATCGCCGCTTATCTCGTATGAACTGCACGCTTCAGAGGACACCATGGCTTCTCTTGTCCCGTCGGGGCGGATGCGGTATAAATAATTATCTCTGCTGCTAATGAAATAGATCCAATTATTGTCGATTTTATGGTTTTTGAATCTTTCCGTAATTATGCGAGTTCTGTCAGAGCCATCCAATTTTACTCTCGTTAAATGTCTTGACTCGTCACTCGAATCAGCATTAAGAGTATAATATACCCAATTACCCTCAATTTGGTAATCAGAATATCTTTCACTTATCAGCATTGTTCTGTTGGTCCCGTCCGTCCTTACGCGTGCCAAATATCTGGAGGGCTCGTTCCACGAATCGCCTCTAAGAGAGTAATAAACCCAATTTTCATCAACTCGGTAATCACTATACCTTTCGCTTATCAATCGTACAGCATTAGTGCCGTCTGTTTTTACCCTGCTTAACTGACTGTACTCGCTATTTGAGCCTTCAACTCCCTGCCGATAATAGACCCAATCTCCGTCTAATTGGAAATCAGTAAAACTCTCAGACGTAACTCTTGATTTTTTCGTTCCGTCAAAATTTATCCGATACAGATAACCGTTATCACTAAGGTTTCTATAATAAATCCAATCTGTAGCTGTTAAAAAACCGGTATAATCATACGAAATTTCATCACCTGAAATTTGAGTCGCAGCTCGTTCACCTTGTGCAACTATGTAAATACCTTTTGGACCGGCCAATATTCGGTCTCTACTATTATTACGCCCTTCAGCCGCTACTGTACCGGAATGGGAATAATCACTACTAAAATTAATACTGTACTTTATACCATTGAATGTTGTAACTGTAACGACACAACTGCCGTTTTTCTTAAATGTGTAACCTCCATCCGCACTAACTTCCAAAACACTTGGGTCAGAGACGGAAAACGTAATTTTATGACTCGCTGTTTTCCCCGGAAGCACCGGAATAATGCTGTGATAGCCTGAAAGCACAACTAAACAAGTTTCAATCGAATTAGGCGCTTGCTTTACGGTTATGATAAATTGCCTTGAAGAACCTGAATTTTCGGCGGTAACGACCGCTCTACCGACAGCTTTTGCAATAATTAATCCGTCGTTGTTTATGTCGGCAATTCTTCTGTCGCTTGTAGACCAAGTCGTGTTACCGCTTTCGACCGTGGCTTGGTATGTTTCACCAACGCCTAAGGTTAGCGGTTCTTGAATGTCGAGGGGTTTCACGGAGATAGGGGATGGGAGATTATTGGAATCCTCCCACGGTATTTCCGTAACTGCTCCAACTTGAACGTAGAAAGGGTTTGTTATGCCCACCCCTGCAAATGGGTTAAGCATAAACAACATTGCCATTAGTAATCCAATCGTTTTCTTTGCCATTTTCATCAAAAATTACACCTCTTATGTATTATTTATTATAAATTTGCCCGTTCGACAAATTAATAATACGTTAATTATCCGCTTGGCTTGCACTCAATCCGAGCATAAGCCAAAAAAACGGAGCTAAAGATACGGCGCTGTCATTTGCCATTCCCATAATCAAGTAAACTGAACACGATACAGGGAAAGCATAGCTCAAAATGTCACTTTGTTTTGAAAACATAGACTTTATACCGCTTTTAAGGGCTAAAAATACAAAAATCATAAAAAACAACAATGCCGTCAAGCCGTTATTAACCGCTGTTTGTAAATACATATTATGCGGCTTGTCCGTAAGTATATTTGCAGTTCCGTGGGTATTAAGCTGCCCTGCAATCTCATTATGAGGATAACTAAAAGGGTAATTGCCCATGCCCTTGCCTATTATAATGCACTCTTTCAAAATCGGGAGCGTATTAAGCCAGATATAACCTCGCCCGGTAGCAAGCTTATAGTATTTTTCAAATTGCGGAAAAGCAGGTGTGTCTAAAATATCCTCTAAAGAGCCGTTCAATCCTACATAATATATTTCATTGTTTATAAAGCGAAATTGCACAGGGGAATTGTAACCGAAATCTATTATTAATGAATCATCTGCCCAAGAATAATCAATTGTATTAATTTCGCTGTTTTCGGTAAACTTTTCTGCTTCATTGATGTTTTTGGGTATAACAAAGCTTTGGTTTTCATTATTTATTATTAATATCCCATCATCAATTAAGCTGACTTCTTTTAAATGAAAATAGTCGCTTTTTACTTGATAAACGCCTTTGTTAAATGCAACGCTATTTAGATTGCCTGTAAACTTGCCCGGATTTAAGATTATCAATATTATAATCAAGGGTATTCCGTAAGCAAATGCAACTACACTTTTTATCGGCGGCTTTATCTTAACAATCAATAAAATCATTGAAATAAAGAACGCTATGCAAAACCCGTAAAAAGCGGCGGACGACCCCGAAGCTATCACAAAAAAAGCCAACAACCACGGAACAAATCCCTTAATTACAGACACAACCTTTCGGTTTTCTTTCAATGAATACAACACAGAAAATGGGAAGAGCAATGCGCAAAAGCTACCGAAAATTGTAGGATTCCCGAATGTAAGCGAAACTCTTCCGTCAAGTTCAAAATGCTCCGGATAAATAAGATTCGGCAACGAGATAATATAATACTCTACCAATGTCGCAGATATAATCAGGACAATTAATGCAAACAGGCAATCATAAAGAATCTTGCGATGTTTTTCAACACAAAAATAATTATATGTCATAAAAAATACAGCTAAATAACCAATTACAGCGGCAACTCCCTCGTTTTCCGTTGGAAATCCCCAAAAGCATACGGTTTTGTTAACAGAAAAAATTGCGGAAATGATAACAAGAAACAAGTATGCACCCGAAAATATTAACAACGGATAAGATTTTTTATCCAAAATCAAGGATTTAACAGGCTTGTCTGCCAATATCCTACCACATAAAAAACAAAAAGATATAAAGGTTGAAAAAACAAACAATAAACGCTCCTTGCAAAGCATAAATATATCTGTCCAACTGCCGTTAGGCAATAAATATGAACCGCTCCCCTCTAACTTAATATAAATCGGCGATACGATAAACGGATATATTATAAAAAATATACCTATAATATAAACTATAATCGGCTTCTTTTTACTCAACACTTATCACTCCTAAAAACGCTAAAAATCTGTCAAAAATCTAAATCCACCCCCCATCCCTCAACTCCTCAACCATCGAAGCCAGCATCAGCATTTCGGGGTCTTCTTCGTCGGGGGTTTGGGTTTTGTTGTATAACTCAAGTGCAGTTTCGTAATGAACGTTGAAATATGTATAATTCCTGCTTTCGTTAAGGTAACTTTGCTGTTTATCGGCTTGCAGGAACGCATTTCTCATATGCGGTCTGTAATCATTCGGGTAATCTTCGGCAAGGGAATCAAATTCAATTTCAGCCTCATTATACATATTTAATTGCTGATAAATAATGCCCAAATTCTGCCGTACATGAAATGTTGCGTAACCGTTATTTTTAAGTTGGTTGAATAAATCTGCCGCTTTGAGGTAATATTCACGGCTTTCATTCTGCCCGGCGGTTTTCGCAAGTGCTACATATGCCTCGGCAAGCCGCTCGGTCATTTCGTTTGTTCTGTTAAGCGGCAAGCCCGGAATTGCGGCTTCAAGCAGAGCCGCCTGCTCGCTGAACCTGCCCTGCCGCTTAAAAGCATCACCGCAAAGCCGGTACGCCCGATAGCGGATATAGTCATCACTCGCCGCATTAATCACGTCCTGCATATAGTCCGCCGACTTCCCATATTCGCCCTTAGCAAACGCAATTTCACCCTGCAATAAATTCAGCGAATCGGTTTTCATATTCAACTTTTCGGCGGTTTGCATGAGCGAATCCGCATTTTGCAGGTCGCCCGTGCGTGCAAGCGAAATGGCGTAATCACGGTAATATTCGGGGTTGTTGCGGGCAAGTTCCGTCGCCGCTTGATAGTATTGAATAGCGTTTAAGTAATCCTCTTCCTCAAAATAACTGTTGCCGACTATGAAATACAAATCCGCAAGTTTTTGATTATCTTTTTCGTCAATATCAACAACAATTATCGGCAAACTGCGGAGTATAAATTCACGGCATTCTTCAAAATCGCCCTGCCCCGCAAGTTGAACAGCCTTTGCATGATACGCATCAATACGCGCGGGAAACAATGCTACAGCCTCGTCAAAAATCGGCAAAACCTGTCCAATATCGGCGGCATTTATCTCGGCGACAAGAAGCCCGTACCGTTCTTCTTTTTCCTCGCCCATAAGCCTGTAACCGTAAACGGCAGAGGCGGCAGACAGGCAAAACAGAATCGAAAGCAAAGCGGCGGCGATATTTTTCTGCAAAATATGCCTTTTCCAACGGCTGTCAAGTTTATTTATATTTTTCAGTGCTTTGAGCATCTGCGCCGCAGTTTGAAAGCGGTTGTCCGCTTCGGGCTTCATGGCTTTTTCAATTATAAAAACAATACTTTCGCCGAAATTGCCAAGTGTTTCAAGCGGCTTAACCTCCGCCGCTTTCATGGCGGGGCGTTCGCCCGTAATCATATGATAAAGAGTCGCCCCCAAGCTGTATATATCAGAGCGGACATCAACACTCTTGTAGCTTCGTTTTTCCTCTGAACGAGGCGTTGTTTGCGGCAATTTTTCTGTAAAATCTGTTTCGGGGATAAGAATTTCAGTTTCCCTAAATGCCCCTGTTTCCGGCAATATTTCGGTTTTTTCAAAAGTATTTTCAGTAAGCAGTTCCGTGGCTGTTTCGGCGGCAATTTTCGGTGCAGATTTATGCGAAGAAGCCGTTTGCGAAAGATACGCCGATTCTCTTGAAGCATACTGCTCCGGCGAGGCGTAACCGTAACTAAGCCCGATTACTGCCGCACCATCGTCACCCAACAAAAGCGAGATGTTGAAGTCAATCAAGCAGATGTCGCCCTCTTTCGTCAGCATGACATTGGCGGGCTTTATATCGCTGTGCAGTACAGGCGGCTTGCGGCTGTGAAGATACGCAACCGCTTCGGCAAGCTGTGTCGCCCACTTTATAACGTCCTTTTGCGGATATTTTCTGCCATTTTCCAACAATTTATCAAAGCTTTCGCCCTCTATGTATTCCATAACGGTGAAAATCTCGCCGTCCTGCTCATAAAAGTCATAGACCTGCGGCAGATAGCTGTGTTTGAGATTTTTCAAAATATCCGCTTCGGCACGGCTAGCCGTCATTTTCGCCGCACTCGATTTTATCTCCTTTAAAACGACATACTTTTCAAGGCGTTCATGCCAAGCCTTATAAATAATCCCGCCGCCGCCCGAACCGATTTGTTCGAGGGTTTTGTAAGGCGTTGAATTCATGGTGATTCCTCCCGATATTTTATTTTTCTTGACAGGGGCTGAGATATAGGGTATAATATAAACATAGTATAAATTGGAAAGTAGGGTTGTTTAAATGCTTGATAAGGTTGAATATTGGCTGAATTTGGCTGACGAAGATGTGCTGAACGCTAAAACTATGTTAAAAGGCGACCGCTTTTTGGGGACGTGTTATTTTTGCCATCAAATTGCGGAAAAGGCTCTAAAAGCTGTAGTCGCAAGTGTAGCAGAAGAAACGCCGCCTAAAATACATGATTTGGGGAAACTAGCTGTTAGGGGCAACATTTACAGCGATTTATCAGAGGAACAGATTGCGTATTTAGTTGATTTGGAAAAATTTCAGATAGAAGCTCGTTATCCCGAATATAAATCTCAAATTGCAAAATCGTTAAATTCGCAGAAATGCGTGTTAATTCTTAAAGAAACGGAGGAATTTTTATGTTGGATAAAGCAAAGGTTAGGGAAATTGCCCTAAAATATTCCTACGAGGTTAAAAAAGTGATGCAACCTGTTTCTATAATACTTTTCGGCTCTTATGTCAACGGAATTCCGCATGAATACAGCGATATTGACATAGCGGTTTTAGTTAGCGGTATTTCCGATGAAAACTGGTATGAAGCTTGCACCCGCCTTCATAAAATTCGATGGGAAAAAGACAAAATAAACGAGTTTATTGACATCGAACCCCACCTGTTAGACGAAACCCGCGACCCCAGCGGCTTTGTCGAACACGTAATTAAAACAGGCGAGGTTATTTATCAATCGGCTTAAAGGAAACTTTGAGCCGTTTTTTATTCCAAACTTAGCCACAAAGCGGGGCGAACGCCGCCGTAATCGTAGAAGTTATCTATATCATCTTGCCAGACACCGCCAACATCGACAGTTCCATCAGAGTGAACGTAAGTGGCAAAACGATTATATTCACCCGGAGACCGAAGCCACCACCACGAAGGATACGTAGAATTATTTTCCATATATGCTTTTCTGTTTTCATTGTATTCATCATTTATTAGCCACGGATTGCCATATGACCCGCTATCCAATCGACCGCTGTTTCCAAAATATTTTACGACCTCTTCAAGACTTAACAGAAATATATAATCGTTTGTATCAACCCCGCCCAGTGTTTCAAACCATTGATTATCAGAATTTTTATTTGTTACCTGTATTATCTTTGCCCTGTCGCTTGCACTAAAACTGTTATAAAATTCGCCGTTTAAATATGCACGCATATCGCTATCTGCCCATGTTACATTTGTAGATGAATTATGATAAGCACGTTCTTCCAATATATCTTCGCTGATAACCAACATTCTGCCGCTTTGCCTTTCAAGAATTCGCCATGTATATCCGCCAAACTCCGTTATCTCATAATCCCTTTCACGCATATCTTGCAGTTCAGGTTCAAGCATGGGTTCGGGCGGAGCGGCGGTGGTTGTAACAACCGTGGTTACTTCCGGTTCGGGGGCGGGCGTTAACAGTTCGCTCAGCAATCTTCGTATCTCGTCATCGCCTGTTGCTTCAAGCCCTTGCTCTAAAATTTCAATCGCTTTATCAATATTCCCCAAACCAGTATACGCCTCAGCAAGCCCTATATAACCCTGCGGATTACGTGGCTCAATCTCAATAAGCTTGCTAAACGCAACAACTGCGTTCTCATAATCAAGCTCTGAAAGGTATTTATTACCAAGGGATAAAAGCTCTTGCGGGGTTAGGGAGCGTTCGCTTTTGGGGGTTAGCAGAATTAGAACGCAAGCGATTCCTCCGATTAGGAGGACTGCTCCTATTATTGCGAATACGGGTTTTTTGGATTTTAACATTTTTTATCGACCTTTCATTAGTAATTTGAATTTTAGAGGGCAGATTTGAGGTTTAAAGATTTTGCCCTTAAACCGTCTTAATTCTTAGAAAAATATTAGGTTATCAATCGGCTTAAAGGAAACTTTGAGCCGTTTTTTATTCCAAACTTAGCCATAAAGCGGGGCGAACACCACCGCTGTCAGCGTCGACATTGACACCACCGACGTAGACAAAACCGTCACCATAAACATAGGCGACATAAACATAGGCGGCATAATTACTGTAGTCGCCAGGCGACCGAAGCCACCACCACGGAGCGTCGGAATTATCTTCCATATAAGCTTTTCTATTATCGTTATATTCATCATTTATAAACGAACCTCGTCCATCTCTCAATTCAGTTTTCCAACCGTTCTCAGTTTCAATCCAATACCAACCCTTACGGTTTGCAAAATCCCCGCTGTCCCCAAAATATTTCACTACCTCTTCAAGGCTTAACAGAAATATGTAATCGTTCGTGTCAGCTCCGCCGGCTGTTCCGTACCATTGGTTATTAGGGTTTTTATTCGTTACTTGAACTATTTTAGACCTATCATTTGCACTAAAGCTGTTGTAAAATTCACCGTTTAAATATTTTCGTATATCGCTGGTTGCCCATGTAGTATTTTCCAATTCAATCAAACGCATATCGGAATTTCCGCGATAAGCACGCCTTTCTAAAATATCTTCACTGATAACCAGCGTTCTGCCGCTCTGCCTTTCAAGAACCCGCCATGTATACCCGCCGAACTCTATTACCTCATAATCCCTTTCACGCATATCTTGCAGTTCAGGTTCAAGCATGGGTTCGGGCGGGGCGGCGGTGGTTGTAACAACCGTGGTTACTTCCGGTTCGGGGGCGGGCGTTAACAGTTCGCTCAGCAATCTTCGTATCTCGTCGCTGTCTGTTGCTTCAAGCCCCTGCTCCAAAATCTCGATCGCTTTATCAATATTTCCCATACCGATATACGCCTCCGCAAGCCCTATATAACCTTGAGGATTACGCGGCTCAATCTCAATAAGCTTGCTGAATGCAACAACAGCACTCTCATAATCAAGCTCTGAAAGGTATTTATTACCAAGGGATAAAAGCTCATTAGGGCTTAAAGGCTTTTGGTTTTTCGGGGCGAACAGAATCAGCGTGCAAACGATTCCTCCGATAAGGAGTATAACTCCTATGATTGCGAATATGGTTTTTTTAGATTTTAACATTTTAAACTTCCTCTCAATTATTATAGATTGAAATATTTATTTTAATATGAATAAACTGACTTAACTTCCAGAGTATTCATGTCCTTACAGTAAACTCTTGAAGAAATTCTGCGATATGCGGTATGCCAGCCGATGCTGTCGCTTGGGCTTTCAATCGTATTTTCAATTTTGAAAAAAAACCTTGCCATTTACATACTCAAAAAAAGTTAAAGTTGAGTATGTTGATAAAGAATTATAGGGATTGTCACTATATGCATATGTAGGTCTTTCATATCCTAATGTTACCAGTTCATCAAGTGTAACTAAAACGGATATGGAATTATCGTTAGGGTTAAAAAGGCTTATATTATGTTCACTGTCAATAAACGGGATTTCGGTATAATTATCCACAGAAAAATCACCTTCAAAAGAGGTTAAATAAGCCTTTTCACTGTCATAATTTTTCTTGCTGACAAAATATACTCTATTATTTTCTACTATCAAATTTATTTCACCCGAACTTGGAGTAGACTCATCAAATTCGACATAAGATAAAACCTCATACCCGCTCCCATCTAACCTCACCCTGCTAATATTACCGCCTTGAAAGTAATTTCCGGAACCGCCTGTGCTTCCATATGAAAAATAAACATAATCGTTTAGCAAATGCAAAGACCAAATACGAGCCGGTGAATACATGTACGGAGAGTGGCCATCATTGTCATACAAATTAGGCTCTGTAATTGCTAAAGTTCGGTTGTCCGTGCCGTCATAATGAACAGTACGCAACTCCAACTGACCATTTTGTGCCATTTCATAAGAGATAGAATCATTAAACGCATCATAAAAAACAATACCGCTTTTCACATCGTATTTAACAAAACCGAAATGTGTTCTGTCTTTCGCTATAATATACTCTTCATCATTGTGAGCAGAATAAATACTTATGTTTGTATCATATTCAAGAACAATCAATTCCCTTTCAGCATCTATTTGAACAATATTCTTTTTGCCCAAATATTTTTGATTTTCACCGTTCATGTCTATTGAATATAATCCATTTTCTCGTTGCAGATAAAATCTGTCATTTAATATAAAGATATTCTCATCTGCTCCGTCAATTTCAAAAAGAGTTTCAATTGAACCGTCAGGCTTTAATCTATTAAGTTTAGAATCTTCATTTTCTATAGCACCAAACATACCATACAAAGCAATATCTTCATAATTTGCATCAGTATACTCCCGAAAATATACGTCGTCCCCGCGACTTACGAAAATACCGCCATTGTTCTCAATAGCTGATGACTCCGTTTCAGGCGGAACCGTCAATTCCTCTAACCGTGCTTTTATCCGTTCATCGCCCGTAGCTTCAAGCCCCGACTCCAATATCTCAATAGCTTTATCAATATCCCCCAACCCAATATATGCCTCTGCCGCCTCTAAATAACCGTGAGGATTCCTCGGCTCAATTTCAATCACTTTAAGAAACTGTACAAGTGCCTGCTCATAATCAAGTTCAAGCAGATATTTATCGCCAAGGTGGAGGAGTTCGGTGACAGTAAGCGGCTTGTTATCGCTGCTTCTTTCATTTAACATTATCGCAACGCAAACAATGCACCCGATTATTAAAACTGCGGATATTATCAATATAGTAACTTTTGATGTTTTAGTCATTTTGAGAACCCTTTCATTTGATTATTATTAAGATTGCAATCAATTATCAATTTATGAGATTTATTCATCTCGGTCGCCGGCATTAACATATCGTATAGAAAGCGGTAGTTCATTGCTTTTATGAAAAACCGAACCCATTTCAGTCATCCCTATACTTTTCCCTAAATAAGTTAACGTGTCCACATCATTTTTCATAGTAAACTCAGTTACATCATCACCCACCCAACCCCAAAACGTCATTTCAGTAACCTTAAAAGAGTAAATATCAGCACTTAATGAGTATGTACCGTACACAAAACCCATGCCGGAGTATAAATTTACTAAAAATTCAAACTTGCCGTCAGAGTACAATACTATTGCCGGATAATAATCCTCCCCGGTTGCATCGCTCCGTTTTTCGACAAAGTACAAATCCGAACTAATCGGAAATGTAAGGGTTTCGGTAGTTGCAGCAAGTTGCTCTGTAACCATCGCCGGAGAGGTGGTTGATTCGTTAGACGTGATTGATTCTGCTATAGTATGACCCTCTGCGTTCGTATCCGGCGACTGCAATTTAGAGGTCACTATTTCTGATACTGTCGTTGTTATAGCAAACTCTGAGGTTGTTAGCAACTTTGTGTTCTCATCTTCGATACTATCGCCTTTATTTAACAACACAGCAACAAAAACAATGCATCCGATTATTATGATTGCGGATATTATTGAGATTATTATTTTTATTGTTTTGGTCATTTTGAGCATCCTTTCAATGAACTATTAACTTTAAAATTGTTTCTTGAAGCGGTTGAAAATTACATTAACTCGCTTTCTTAAATTACCCGGCTTAAAGGAAACTTTGAGCCGATTTTTTATTCCAAACTTAGCCACAAAGCGGGGCGGACACCACCGCTGTCATTGCCGACAGTGCTACCACCGACGTAGACAAAACCGTCACCATAAACATAGGCGGCATAATTACTGTAGTCGCCGGGCGACCGAAGCCACCACCACGGAGCGTCGGAATTATTTTCCATATAAGCTTTTCTATTATCGTTATATTCATCATTTATAAACAAACCTCGTCCATCTCTCAATTCAATTTCCCAACCGTTCTCAGTTTCAACCCAATACCAACCCTTACGATTTTCAAAATCCCCGCTGTCCCCGAAATATTTCACTACCTCTTCAAGGCTTAACAGAAATATATAATCGTTTGTATCAACCCCGCCCGGTGTCCCAAACCATTGATTATCAGAATTTTTATTTGTTACCTGAACTATCTTAGTCCTATCATTTGCACTAAAACTGTTGTAAAATTCACCGTTTAAATATTTTCGTATGTCGCTATCTGCCCATGTTGTTTCCAACTCACTCCAATGCATACTATCGTTTTCGTAATAAGCACGTCTTTCCAATATATCTTCACTGATAACCAATGTTCCGCCGCTTTGCCTTTCAAGAATTCGCCATGTATATCCGCCAAACTCCGTTATCTCGTAATCCCTTTCACGCATATCTTGCAGTTCAGGTTCAAACATGGGTTCGGGCGGAGCGGCGGTGGTTGTAACAACCGTGGTTACTTCCGGTTCGGGGGCGGGCGTTAACAGTTCGCTCAGCAATCTTCGTATCCCATCATCGCCTGTTGCTTCAAGCCCCTGATCCAAAATTTCAATCGCTTTATCAATATCTCCCAACCCAATATAAGCATCAGCAAGCCCTATATACCCCTGCGGATTTCTCGGCTCAATCTCAATAAGCTTGCTAAACGCAACAACAGCATTTTCATAATCAAGCTCTGAAAGATATTTGTTACCAAGGGATAAAAGTTCTTGCGGGGTTAGGGACCTTTGGTTTTTGGGGGCTAACAGAATCAGCGTGCAAGCAATTCCCCCGATTAGGAGGATTGCTCCTATTATTGTGAATACGGTTTTTTTAGATTTTAACATTCTTTCCCGACCTTTCAATTTTAGCAATTATAACAGATAAATTATCTGTCGCACCATTTTTATATGCAATGCCTTTAAGAAGACTTACTGCTTCGTCGCCCGGCATTTTTCCCACCGAAACTTTTTTAAGCAGTTTGAATATATGCTTGTTATCAATATAATTGCTAACTCCATCACTGCAAATCAAAAACACCTGCCCGGCGGAAACCAACCCCGTGCGTATATTCGGGTATACCCGCTCTTTAGCCCCGACCGACTGCACAAGCTTATGTCCATTACCTGCCGCTTGTTTGCCTGCCCCGCTTTTTTTCAGCATATTCCCGTAGCTATGCTCAACCGAGAGTTGTGCCTTAATTTTTCCGCTTAAAGTAAGAATCGGGCTGTCGCCCACATTCAAGGCGGCATAAAAGTCATTATGTATCAGCACAAGTGACAATGTTGAACCGCAAATAATGCCTTTAGCCTTTGAATACCCCAGAATTTGCTCATGAATATTATCTATGCAACCGCAAAGCGAAGCAACACAATCGGTAAAATCGGCTGAAAGCTTGTCTGAAATATAATTATGCCACCATAAATCAAGCTTTGCAATAATCTCTGTGCTTGCATATTGCCCATCCGAATGCCCGCCCATGCCGTCGGCAACTGCAAACAGGGCGTGATTATCTTGTACATGAACGGCGATTTTATCTTGATTTTCTTTACGCTTTAAGCCGGTATCCGTTAGGGAGGAGTGAGTTATTTTCATTTTATCAGCACCACGCTATATTAGCATCAATCGAGAACCGTTTTGAAGCCCTGCTTCTGAAACGTATATATTAATGTCTAATATCGCCCCGCTTTTTCTATCGCAGAATACAGCATCGCTTGCCGCTTTATATTTATTATCGGATAAATCGCTAAGGGTTTTTGCCGTTAGTTCCAATACTTCGCTCATTTTGCATGACAGAGGGATATAAACGTCATAGCTTGCGTTAGCCGCCGGCAAAAATATTTCGACAAGTATGTTATCCATTAAAACTCCTCCTCTTTTTGACTTAAAAGTTTAATTTTAACTGCGTTTCCTTTTATAAGCGAGAATCCGAAATCAGCAGTTGTTTCTCCCTTTGTTTCCCCGGTTATAGTGCTTGCTTTTAAATGATACTGGTTCTCAAAATCCCCGCCGACCCAAATACCATCTGTCTGTGTAATATGGTGTTTATACCATTTTTCGTAAGCATAATCAGCTAAATTCTTTGCCGATTCAGCAATGATTATTGTTATATTATGGTGAAGTTCTCCCTTTTCGAGTATTAAAGAAAGCTTTTCCTTTCGGTCATCGGAAAGCATACCGAATAAAGCCGACAATGAACTGATAACAATAACTTTCGGCACAAATTCAGGAGCTTTTTCTCCGCTTTGAACAGCATTCTTATAAGTATCATTACGATGAACAAGCAGATCAAATAACTTCACAATCTCATTATCTACGCTTATATAACTATTGCAGTAAGTTATATCGCCGTTAAACTGCTCTGTATGATCACCGGGCACGTCGAACAATGTCGTATCAAATTTATGTGCCGTGATAAACAGATTAGTCAATGCCCCTGTAAAATCAATGTATTGATTATTAGCTGAAAGAATCAAGCTGATAAAAGAATTTCGGAAATCAAAATAACTCACGGAAAGAGATTGCTTTTCAACTCCTATAGGCATTATAAAGCTATTATTATGCACATAGCTTAATATAAAATCAATATTAACTTTTTCAGGCAAAACAGGAACTTTTTTTGCCCTTTCACCGCCCCATTCGGAATCAATTTTACTGCACAGTCTGCGAATATATCCGAAAGGAATCGATTCGTTTGTAATATGGGCTGTTTGAAATTCGTATAATGAATCTGTTTTAACTAACCCTCGCCCCTTGTGCTTTGAGGGATAAAGTCCGTCTGTTCTTCCTACAATAGACGAGTAATCGGCTTCATCGTTTAGCTGAAGTGTAAATAACTGCTTAAAATTCTGCAGCAAACGAAAACGGACGGCGTACGCACCTGTAGTGGCTAAAATAAAGTAAATGCCATACTTCGTGCCCTCTCTTGTCAAGTAAGAAAGGACAGCTTCTTTTTCTTCATAGGCTTCTGAAAAAGTAGAAAAGTTGTTAATTATAACTATAATTGTCGGCACTTTTTCTTTAGATTCTGCAACGAACGATTGATAATCACCGCCAAAACTCGAAAATTGTTTTTTGCGCTTTACTATTTCTAATTGGAGCATTCTGAACATATTATTGATTTTTTCTGCTTCAAACGAAAGAATAACATCTCCGACGTGCGGGGCTTTTACAAAGGAGGTTAATGTTTCGGAAGCAAAGTCTAAAATGTAGAGGTTTACCTCTTCGGGCGTATGTTCGGTAATAAGCGAATATATGGCTACTGTTAAAAATGTTGTCTTGCCGCTTCCCGCCGCACCGTAAACTATCGCATTGCCGTCTTTACTGATAGGCAAACGAAGCACACATTGCCGTTGTCTTACAGGGTCGTCATATTCTCCGATTACAGGGTTTATATTATAACCGCCAAGCTTTGAAATATCATATTTATGTTTTATATTTTCTGCAAATATCATAGCCGGGATAGCATCAAGCCAAAGGGATTTCACTTTGATACCCTCTTCTGCGGCTATGTTACAAAGATATTCTGTTATTACATCAAGTTGTTTATTATTATCAAATGCAATAGAACGCCCGTCATTTATCTTAGACCGCCTTATCGTTCTGCCGGTTGCATTTATAACCGCAATATTCTTATCTTTTTCAATATGAATTTTTTCAGTCGGATAATATGGTGCACCTGCCCATGCGGATTGCCCTATTTCAAATAATTCATTATACCCAACCTGTAAATAGAACCGCCCTGTGTCGGACAACTCGGCGGCATCGGGGCGTTTAAGCATATCCATACTATCCGAATGTTCCTGTACTTTCAGACAAATTCTAAACTTGCTGTTGCTCCAAATTTGGTCGTCTACAACTCCCGAAGGTTTTTGTGTAGCAAGAATTAAATGCACTCCTAAGCTACGTCCGATTCGGGCTGTACTTATCAACTGAGCCATAAATTCCGGTTGCTGTGCTTTCAATTCTGCAAACTCATCGGAAATAATAAACAAGTGCTGTAAAGGTTCTGTAACTGCCCCTTCACGATATAATTTTTGATATTTATATATATCTATGTTGCTGACTCTTATTTTTTTGCCGGCTTCTGCAAAGATAGTCTGGCGGCGTTTCAACTCGCTTTCAATAGAAACAAGCGAACGATTAATTGATGCTCCATCTAAGTTTGTAATGATTCCGGCTGTATGAGGAAGCTTTTCAAACGCTTTTGCCATTCCACCGCCCTTATAGTCAATCAATATAAAAGCGACCTCGTGCGGATGATAATTAACCGCCATGGAAAGTATATATGATATAATAAATTCACTTTTGCCCGAACCGGTCATGCCCGCAACCAATCCGTGGGGTCCGTGAAACTTTTCGTGTAAATCTAACTTGAAAGTATCACCTAATGTGTTCACGCCGATTGCTGTCTCTAATGAATTTGTGGGGTCATTCTCCTTCCAACGGGCGAGTACATTTAAATGCTCGACTTTTCCAACGCCGAACATCTCTAAAAAAGTTACCATAGGCGGCAAGTTATATGAATCTGCCAAAGTATCAATATGGATATTGGCAAGCTTAATGCTTAAATCAGTAATGTTTTGATTAACAAAAATATCGGGTCGAAATAGGGTATATTGCCCGGTTATGTCGTTCTTATCATAAATCTTACCGATACTTTCGGTTATTTCAATAATAGAAGTGCTTTCCTTGGGCAAATCGTTTATATTGTCAAATATTGACACCACGCTGAAATGAATATTTCCGGGTTGAGAGAAAATCTGTTTTAGCATATCTGTCCTTACCGATAACGATTTGCTGAGGCTGAATATTATGTAATACGGGCAAACAGTTGCTTTATTGGTATTCTCTGATAATGTCCGTGATTCAATTTCCCTTTCTAAATAAGACGAAATCTCTTTCGATTCATTAATGTCGGTTGCGATAAATCGGATTTGCCTGTCGTTACTCCAAACATGGGGAAGCCACTTTACAAATGAAAATGACTCCGAATCCTTTTCGTCCAAAATAAATACAAGCTTAACTTCATCATAGCTATACAATGCCGCAATCTGAATAATCAGACCCTTTGCAAATTCCTTTACCAATTCCGGTTGCCCGACAATTCCTGAAATATAACTGTCATACAAAGAGGTAACTATCGGAACATTTTTCAGTTCTTTAGGGCTTTCGCATAAAGCAAGCATTTCCTCGTGCAAGTTATCTTCTTCAATTAAGAATTTCCGTGCGGAATATGAAATATCCGCCGATAGTAACGAATTACCGATGCCAACACGAAGCTTTAAGAAATCGTTTTGTTCAAAACTGCGTTCCCAAAGCTTTCGGTCTTTGTTTTTTATTAAATTTATACAATCGTTTATGCTGATATGATTTTCATGCAGAATTTCTTCTTCCTTTGAACAAGCTTGCCTGAATTGCTCGGTAATTTTTGCAAGATACTCTTTATATTTTTTTTGACGCAGAGCTTCTCTTTTTCTTTTTCTGCGTCTTTCATATGTTCTTGATAACAGCGGCCACATCATTGTTCCCAATAGCATACTGGCAGACATAACAATTGTCGGTATAGCCGCATTTATGTTTCCGTTTGAAATAGCGTTCATTACCGAATAGATAGCCGTCGCTATTGAAGCCATTCCCATCGTCATAGACGGACCGACAGCAAGCATAATAGGCATCTCGTTTTCGAGAGCATTGTTCGGAGGTGAATCCACGGTTATTTTTACAGTTTCAATATCGCGCTTTAATCTTGGCGAACGGTAAAAGTATTCCGATTCTATTTCATCATCTTCTGTTTCGCTGTCAATAAAAACCTCTTCTTGCTTTACATATGGAAGCAAGAATTTTGTATTAATTTCGACTTGACCGTCAGGGTTATTTAATGCCAGAAATGAATCCCCGATAATAATTTTAAGCCCTAAAATATAAATCATATCCCCCGGATACAGAACTCTGTTTCGGGTTCGTTCTTCGTTTACATAAGTGCCGTTGGAACTTTTTAAATCCGTGATAGAAAATTGCCCGTTATCGTAGCTTATTTTTGCATGATTTGAGGTAACAAATTTATTAGAAAAAACTATATCATTATCATTTTTTCTGCCCAATGTAAATTCGCAAGCCGCTTGCTGAATTATGTATTTATTGAAAATCTGCCTGTCCGCAGTAATAGGTTCAGTATAAATGCACGCCCTTTCATTGGTACGCTTTAGACATAAATCGTATACACTTAAAAGAGACAAATCCGCACTTTTTATCACGGATTTGTTATTAACAAGCACCACTTTTTTATTAGATTTTAAAATCCATTTATCAAGAATACCCTCAATCCCTATTGCATCATCATGCAATGCATCATCGCTTGAACATTTAAGCCAATATTGACCGCTCACTTTTTCCGGCAATGTTATAATAATATAATTTTTGCCTGTCATTAATGTAACAATCATGTTATCACACCTCATTAATTTTTATAAAAATGCCTTAAAAAAGGGCGGCAGAATTATCACCGCCCTTTGAAAAGCACACGTTCTATATAGCCAAAACCAATCTCTCTAACGGGTAGTCGCCGTTATCACCATAGGCAACATTTGTTGAGGTGTAGTCTTTAGTAACAATAATAGTACAAGCTACTCTTAAATCCTCGTAACCCGGAATGTAAGCATATACTGTTGTTACACCCTCCGAAACGCCCGTTACATTACCATTTAGGTCAACGGTAGCGATACCCCCATCTTCAATTTCCCAAAACACAGAGAGTTCATTCTTCCCGTTAGGTACTAAATCAATCGGTATATTAACGGTATCATTTAACGCTACTGAGGCACTATATGTTTTCAACATAAGTGTAGGCTCATAATCACGTTCGTTTACTGTAACGTTGATTTTGCAATTATATAGCCTATCTTTAGTTCTTATGGTGACGACAGTTTCGCCGGGGGAGAGAGCTTTAAGAACTATTTCGTTGCCTATTGAGTTTGCCCCTTTAACTTTTTTGTCATACTTAAAGTCTGCTTTTGCTTTTATTATTGATGAGTCTGTAACCTCATGCTCCAAATCCTCCAAAACATATATTTTATTTTCATCAGCCGGAAGCATGTATACCCACATAGTATATTCTTCTCCGACAGTTAAAATCACATCCTCAATAGGGGCAATGCCTATTCCATTTCCCCTAACTATACCATCGTCCTTATGGTCTTTTAAAGTGCATTCGCCCAAGTTTTTAAAACCCATATCAGATTCAAAATGCCCTTTTAAAATAGGGGTGCTCTTATCATCAAGTACCTTTATTGTAGGTCCTTCAAAAAGTTTTCCGATTGCTGATTTGCCGGTGACGAATTTTATTTCAAATATCGGATAAACAATTATTTCACAACAAGAGATTACTGTGTTCCCGCTGTTATCAGACAAAAACGGCAGTATGTTTTTTAGTGCTTTGAAACTTTCTTTTGGTATCGCTTCACGTGCCAGTAAATATCGCTCGTTCGTTACTTCCGCCCCCTGCAATTCTCCTTTTACTCCAATACCGCCGTTTGTTTCTGCATCTAAAATGTTAATTTTTGCCAAGCAAGCCGCAACATTTAATCCCATCTTAAATTCTGCTTTTGCAGAGCCACTAATAGAGGTTGGACCTTTTTTAAGATCTTTTGTGTTTGAATTAGGCAAACAAAATCCTTTTCTTTTTTCAATCACAAAGCCGCAATTTGTGTATTCAACTACTATCTCTAAAGAACCCTCAAAAGTTAAACTGGCTATAAATGACAGTTCTATTGATACAGGTCCGGCGATGGGAGCGACCGCCGTGAATAATTTCCACTGTTTAATTGCAGTTTGGCTGTCTATATCAGAATTATAATAATCGCCCAACTGTTTTTTTAGGCTTTGTAGCAGCCCGGTTCCACTTTCAATACTTGCTTCCGGAGAATTGCCTCCAAACGTACTCTTGTCTTCATAGCCAAATGTACCTTTGACTGTTCTGTTATAGCCTACATCAAGCCTGTTATGTTTTAATGCGTTTTGAATTTTATGGCTTGTTTGGAATTTGTTAAGCTCATATGTCACAGCCGCCTTAAATTCACCTTTATAATTACCAATTAAGTTATTCACTTCCACGTTTCCATCATTTTTCTGATTGAATATGTTTCCCTTACCGTTATCGAGTCTTGTCTCTGCCTTTATGCCTATTTTGTCCTTTTGAAACTCAACTTCTATTTGTATTGGGGGAAGTTTAGATATTTTGAGTTCGGGAAGTTTGAATTTCCCATACGAATCCAAGACAGACATGTTATTAATACCATAACTAGGCATTGTCATATTAGGAGCATAACTACTGCCCTGCATAGCCATGTTTGTAAGAGTGTACCCACTTACATTATTGCTGTAATTACCTGAACTTAAAATATTACCGTTTTCATCATAAAAAGTTGCATTTGAAAAATCTAATTCATTTGTACCTTGAAAGATATAATCCTCTTCAAACAACTCTTCAAGTTCCGGCTCTGCCGTCCTCAAAAAATAAATCCCATCATCATTCTGCGAAATGCTCTCAACTTTCAAATAAAGCCCCATTGGGTATTCAAGCGAGTCTGGAAGAGTCAAAACGCTCCCAACCTCAATACCTTGCTCCCCGATATTTCTCAAAGTTACCGTTTCCGTTACGGGATTATAGCTGAAATCGTTGGTTGTAAGCCATCTTTGTTGCTCGGCTATGAAGTTGTCATCATAAACATATTCTCCCTGCTCATTTTGGGAGATGGTTGACAGACCGCTGAAATCGACGACCTCGTCTGCAAGTGTATAATTTATATAAGTTTCAAACTCATGATTTACCCATGAGGAATAAGCCTTTTCCAAATATTCGGCAGCTTGTTCAAGCTTTAATTTTTTAGAGGGTTGAAATTTGTTGCTGCCGTTAAGTGCCATAATTTCCTCGTTTATAACGGTAATAACAGCTTCCTTGTGCGTTATTTTTTTAATATCGGCAATGCTGACCTCATTTGTGTTAGGTATGTAAATCGCTCCAGCAAGCGTAAGGGCACAAAACTCCCTTGTTAAACGGTCGTTTAATTTTAAAGAGGAAAACCCCTCGGGAAGCACAGAATACTCATATGCAATCTGCACATCGGCAAAATAGGGGCTGCTCGGATTAACGCTGCTGTTATACGGCTCTTGTTGCTCATATACCTCAAATCCGAAAAAGTCATTCACAAGCCCAAGCCAAACGGCAACCGTAATTTTATCGGAATTATCGCTGTTACAACCCGAAAGCACAGAAAGTGTAAAAACACAAACCAATAGAATTGATAATGCTTTTTTCATAATGATTCTCCTAACAATCCAAACACCGCCCCTAATCAGCTTGGAGCGGTTGTTCGGACAATCAAATTAACTAAAACTTAGCTGCGTTGTCTGATAAAGTATTTGCAATGTTAATTTCAATAACTTTGCCGGTCTCTTTAAAAATAGGAATTACTTCTGCATCTATAAATGTTGAGAAGCTATCCATCAGTTTGGAAAAACCGGCATAACTCTGGGTTTTAAAGTTTCCGAACTTAACCTTTGTCGCTTCGCTTAGATCACTTTTCCAAGCAAAATCTGTTTCCACTCGGTTCATCACCGCCTGAATATCATCAAGTTTTTTCCCTAAATCCCCATTTATTTTTTTTGCTTTGTTGCTACACTCTTGCAATGCAATTAGATCTTGCTTTAATTCATATGCCATGATTAATTTCCTCCTTGACTTCCAATTTTATTAACAATACCTGCTACTATATTTACCGTACCCTCAAATGATGCAGCTGTTTTTTTGAGGTGTTCTGAATAAGCTGTCAACTCATTCTCCAGTTTTAAAAAGCCTTGTTTGTAACTTTCAACCTTGCCTTTATACGCTTGCTGGTCTTTACCCTTCCAAGCATTATCAAGGTCAGCAAACCAAGCGGTATACAAATCCTTTTCATACAGCAACTTATATTCTCCAATTAAACCGTCAATTTTTACCGCTAAGTCTCTTAAATTCTGCGGGGTAATTTCATTTTTCCCTGATTGTGACATAAGTAATTCCTCCTGAAATTTATTTTAAATGCTCGTTGGAAGCATTTAAGCCGAATTTTTATTTTTCTTATAAGCCTTATAAGCTAATATCGTAATCATACCTGCAATTATGTGTAAACCTGCTTGTGTAGCAATTATAGCAGGAATAATTGGTTGGCTATGAAATATTGCCTTTGGTTTAAATTGATGTGAAAGGGGCTCAAGTGCATATAACCTGTTAATATCGTCAAGCATCTCAGCCGCTGTTTGATAACGCAATTTGGGGTTAGGCTCCATTGCTTTGTTAATTACATAGACAAGCGACGGCGGTGCATCTTTTTCGGTTAGCGGGATTACATTAACCGCAGATCCATTAGGTTTTCTCCCCGTCAGCAGATGATACAGCGTTGCACCTAAACCGTAAATATCGGAGCGGATGTCAATTGCAATATTCATTGAATACTGATTGCTACCGTATCTAAGTCTATCCGTAATTATTGTTTTGTCAAGGGACATAGTAGTTGAATTTACTTCATTTTTAATAAACGGAAATTCGGTTTTAATTGAATCAGATCCGCTTTTATATTTAATTTCTTCTGTATTCTTAACCTTAGCTGTCTTGTTTGATTTCCAACCATTTTTATTTTTCATTTTGGTAAAGTCAATTCCATAGTGCTCAGGGGAAGCGTAACCGATAGTGCGACCTATAGGGAAAATATCCCCTTCTCCTAAATTTTGAGATAGACAAAAATCTATCAGTCGAATGTCTCCATTAGGAGCAAGCATAATATTAGAAGGGTTAATATCGCTGTGCAAAACATTATTCTCATGCAGATAACATAAAGCCTCCAGCAATTGCCGTGAAATTTTCACAACCTGCGGCGGCGAAAAAACCTCTCCCCGCGACAGCGGCTTGTCCAAACTTTCGCCGTCAATAAAATCCATTACCGTATAGACCATGCCATCATGGATAAAAAAGTCATAAATTTTCGGTAGGTATGTATGATTTAGCTTTTTAAGAGAATTAACTTCCCGTGGCAACAGTGTTTCAATCAGTTCCTGCGATTTTGCCGAGGCTCCGAAAAGATAACGCTTTTTATATACTTTTAAAACTACCTTTGTATCCAGACGAACGTGCCGTGCCAAATAAAGTTTCGCAAATCCGCCCTGCCCCACTTCGTACAATATTTCATACAAATCCTTAATTAATTCCGGCATCAGTTCTCCTCGCTCTCACCGTATGCTTTTTCCAACTTAATATTCAGCCGTATCTTAGCAATCGTAAATGAAAAGATTAAGATATTTTTTCTTTAAGTAACTTCCTTAAAGAAAACACCCCTCAAACCCCCATAAATAAAGGCTTTGAGAAAACCTTTGACGGCTAAACTGACGGCGATAAAATATTTAATACACTTTCACCGCACAACTTTTCCATGCTAACTTGCTTTTGTTTAAACGACGAATGAACATACCGATTAAGCGTAAGATTAACGCTTGAATGACCCAAAATTTCGCTCAAACATTTAGCGTCAATGCCAACCTCAATGCAACGTGAACCGAAAGTATGCCTTAGTGCGTGAAAATTAATTTTGTCAATATTGCACTCTTTTAGGTAAGACTTAAAACGATTTGAGAGCGTTCTCGGTTCGATATATTCGTCCTTGATTCCCGTAAGAAAAAACGCCTCGCTGTTAGTCGGTTGCAAAGATTTCAGTTTGTCGGCGATTGGCGGAGGGAGCGGAATAATACGAACGGAACTTTTGCTTTTCGGTGTGTCAATGATAATTTCAGTCTTGTTCACGGCGGTGTTGTCAACGCTTTTAATCCGCTGAATCGTTTTGCAAACAGAAATATAGCCGTCAGTCAAGCATATATTTTTCCACTTTAAAGCACATAGCTCACCAATCCGCAATCCTGTGTACAAACAAAGCAAAATCCCCAGTTTGACGGCATCCGAATTGTCTGTTAAGACTCTTTCAAGCCTCGCCTGTTCGTCTTTTGAGAGTATGCGGATTTCTTTAATTTCGCTTTTGGGGTAGAGTATTGTGAAGCTGTCTTTGGCGATTAAATGCTCTTTTTCGCCGTAGACAACGACTGATTTGATTATCGAAAGAATGTCACGGACGTACTTTGCCGACAGCCCGCCCCCGCCGTTAAGTCTGCCCGATTCGAGTTTATCCGTAGTGAACTTATCGAAGACCTCGCTTGACAACTTGCTTAATTTGTAGCCGCCTAAAATCGGCAAAATCTGCTTGTTCAGCATATTTACATAGCCCGAATAAGTCGAAGTTTTAACCGTCAATTTTGCGGTGGCAAGCCATCGTTCGCACAATTCCCCAAAGGTAATTTCCCCGCTTGACTTGCCGCTCAAACTGCCCAAAGATTGCGATTTCAAAAGCTTCTGCTTGACTTCGGTGTAACTTTTAGCGTAAGCATAACCGTATTTCGCCCCGCTGCCCTCGCCGTAACCTTTTATGTAACGCCCCTCCCAGCGACCGTCCCTGCGTTTGTAAATATTCGCCCCAACTTTCGGCATAAAATCACCCTTTCCCTTTATTTAATTATAGCAAATTTTGGATAAACGCACCCGCCGCAACCATTTTGAACGCAAAAAAGCCGCCCAAAATTGACTAGAATTTTGACGGCTATAAAACTAAAATTATAAAATTCAGGGTTCTTTCTGCTATCAAAATTACCAAAAATCAAGGTCAATTTTGGCATTATTGCTAAAGTTTGGCATTTATATTGACTATTTTTGTGTAATG
>Ga0099364_10000326_pt1 | contig 79265 bp, 61 predicted proteins | sample TergutTh196P3_FD_73070 | JGI IMG/M metagenome (GOLD analysis project Ga0099364, IMG submission 73070) | Microcerotermes parvus P3 segment gut microbial communities from Pointe-Noire, Republic of the Congo - Th196 P3 | ecosystem: Host-associated > Arthropoda: Insects > Digestive system > Gut ...
TCCGGCGTATAGTTCCTCTTTGGCATTCTGCTTCCTCCTTTTTAAAACTGGTTACGACTATCATATCCTATCTTAAAAAGTGGTATGAATCTTGGGGGGGAGGTCACATTGATGCCTGAGAGCATTTTTTGGAGAAGACAGACTAATCTTCATAGGCAAGTCAAATAGCGGAAGGATTAAACGGTACTTGACGCCAATTCTTAACATACATCCAACACGCCGGGGCGGGGGGCGTGATATACTCTATTGCGTAGAATAAGAATAGCGATATATGGATATCAGAGTGGGAAAGGAAGTGACAGAGATGGCGAAGGGAAAATTGGCGGGGCAGGATGCCCTATGGCAGATCAAGGGGAAGAAGGGCTATATCTGCGATATGGACGGCGTGCTGTATGCGGGGGATATGGTGCTGCCGGGGGTCGGCGAGTTCGTGGAGTGGCTGCTTACCAACAAGAAAGAGTTTTTGTTTTTGACCAATGCGAGCCAGCGGTCGCCGCTGGAACTCAGGCAGAAGCTTTTAAGGATGGGGCTGGATGTGCCTGAGGAGCATTTTTATACGAGCGCGCTTGCGACGGCGAAGTTCTTGGCAAGGCAGGCACCGGGCTGCACGGCGTATATTATCGGCGGGCCGGGGCTTATCAATGCTTTGCACGATGTAGGCATCACTCAGAACGATATCGACCCGGACTATGTGGTTATTGGCGAGACGCAAAATTACACATACGACACGATACTCAGGGCGGTGGCGCACGTTCTGAACGGGGCGAAGCTTATCGGGACAAACCCTGACATCACGGGGCCGAGCGAGGACGGGCTTATCCCGGCGTGCAAGGCATTGGTGGCGCCTGTCGAGATTGCGACGGGGCGGGAGGCCTATTTCGTGGGCAAGCCAAACCCGCTGATGATGCGTACGGGGTTGCGTATGCTAGGCGTCCACTCAGAGGATGCGGTGATGATAGGCGACAGGATGGACACGGACGTCATAGCCGGAATCGAAACCGGCATAGAAACGGTGTTGGTGCTTTCCGGCGTGACGCACCAAGAGGATTTGGACAAATATCCTTACAGGCCGTCGTATGTGTTGCCGGGGGTTGGGAGCATTGCTGGGTATGAATATTGATTTTCTTTTCAAAAGTGATAATATCTATCCATGGAAAAGGATAAATACTCGGAGATTATAGACAGGGATCGTATAAAAGCGCAGGCGGGCCGTGAAATCGGCCTTGCGGAGCGCATTTTTATTGTTACGGGTGCGGCGCAGGGGCTTGGCTACGGGATAGCGGAGGCACTTGTCTCGGAGGGGGCGAAGGTCTGTCTGGCGGATATGAACAGGCAGGGCGTGATAGACGCCGCGAAGCAGCTTTCCGGCAAGTACAAGGCTGAAGTGGCCGGAATGTGCATCGATGTGTCGGAGGAGGAATCCGTGCGGACGGTGGTGTACGGAACCGTCAGGCACTTCGGCGGGCTCGACGTGATGATAGCCTGCGCGGGCATAGTAAGGGCAGGAGCCCTGCCGGACATGAGCAAGGAGGATTTTGAGCTTGTGAACGCCGTCAATTACACGGGGTTCTTCCTCTGCGCCAAGTATGCGGCGGCGGCCATGAAGGAGCAGCGGCTCCTCGACCCAGAACGTACGTTCGACATAGTCGAGATAAACTCCAAGAGCGGGCTTGTGGGGAGCGAGGCGAATTTTGCGTATGCGGGGTCGAAGTTCGGCGGCATAGGGCTGGTGCAGAGCTTTGCGCTTGAACTGGCGCCGTTCGGCATAAAGGTCAATGCGATCTGCCCGGGCAATCTGCTCGACGGGCCGCTCTGGAACGACCCTGAGCGCGGGCTTTTCAAGCAATACCTTGAGGCGGGCAAAGTTCCCGGCGCCAGAAGCGTGGCGGACGTGCGGGCGCACTATGAGTCAAAGGTGCCGCTTGGACGGGGCTGCCGTGTGGAGGATGTGGTGCGGGCGGTCAAGTATGTGGTGGGGCAGCAGTATGAAACAGGCCAGGCCGTGCCGGTGTCGGGCGGTCAGGTGATGCTTAAATAATTATGTTTGGATAATAAGGAAGGCGGTGGGAGCTATGGCACAGATTGTCAACATGCCAAAAGAGGGGATAACGGTTGAGTCCTGTATAGTGGGCGCGTGGCGCAAGGATATAGGCGATGCGGTGGCTGTGGACGATGTGCTGTTTGAATACGAGACGGACAAGGCCGCGTTTGAGTGTTTGTCGACGGCGGAGGGGGTGCTTCTGCATAAGTTTTATGAGCCGGGCGATGAAGCGCCGGTGCTGAGGCCGGCAGCGATAGTGGGCGCGGCGGGCGAGGATGTGGCGGCGTTGATCGCTGAAGGAGCGGAGGGGGATCAGAGCGGCGCTCTCGATATTAGTGCGAGCCGGCCCGATAGCTCCTCTACGATTCGCGATAAAGATGACGCAAATCTAGGAAGCAGCTTCGGCTCTGGCCCGCAAGACACGGAGCGTCGCTCTGTGTCCGATGGCTCCGAAAGCCAGGGCGGTGTTATGGCCGCCGGGGGGGGTGCGGTGGCGTCTCCGAGGGCGCGGAGCTTTGCGGCGGAGCAGGGGATAGATGTGCGTACGGCAGTAGGGACTGGCCCTGGCGGGCGGATTCTCGAGGCGGATGTTATAGCGGCGGCGAATTATATGGCGGCGACCGGCGAGGCGGGGCGGAGCGGCGCTCTCGATTTGGGTGCGGCTCGTCCCGAAGTTTCGCATACAGATACAATCGGCGTGGTCACCCCTACGGATATGGCACCAGACGCCGCCCCTGCGGATATTGCGTCGGAAGCGGGAGCCGACCCTACGGACGCCGAATACACCGACGAGCCGTTTACGAATATTCGCGGCGTTATAGCGAAGGCTATGGTGGCCTCGCTTGCGAACAGCGCGCAGCTTACGCACCAGCACAGCTTTGACGCCACATCCATACTGTCCATGCGCGAGGACTTCAAGGCCGCGGACGAGGCGCTTGGCTATGGCGGCGTTTCCGTCGGCGACATCATTCTTTTCGTCACATCGCGCGTGCTTGCGAAGCATCCTGAGATAAATGCGCACGTTATGGGCGAAAGCCTTCGCAAATACCATACGGTCAATCTCGGCCTGGCGGTCGACACCCCGCGCGGGCTGATGGTGCCGACCATATTCGGTGCGGAAAAGAAATCGCTCAAAACGATATCGTCGGAAGTGAAAGTTCTGGCGGCGGCCGCTAGGGAAGGGCGAATAAGCCCAGATCGTTTGGCAGGCGGCACCTTTACGGTAAGCAATCTCGGCGCCACGGGCGTTGAGGTCTTTACGCCCATCATCAACCCGCCCCAGGCCGCCATACTCGGCGTCTGCGGGGTGACGGAGCGCGTCCGCAAGGGCAAGGACGGGCAGCCCGAAGTGTATTCTTCAATGGGTCTTTCGCTGACGTACGACCACCGAGCCATAGACGGCGCGCCTGCGTCGCGCTTTGCCGCAGAGCTTTGCGAAGCGCTAGGAGGTTTTTCTTGGAGGGCCTTGGCTCTCGATCGCAAAGGGGGTGCTATCTGATGTATGACCTTATTATTCTTGGCGGCGGTCCAGCCGGATACTTCGCGGCCGAGCGTGCGGCGGATGCAGGCCTGCGGACCTTGCTGTTCGAGGAACGCAACCTTGGCGGCGTGTGCCTGAACGAAGGCTGCATACCGACCAAGAGCCTGCTTTACTCGGCAAAGCTTGCGGACTCGGCAAGGCACGGCGAGGAATTTGGCGTGTTCGTGGACGGGGTCAGGCTCGACCATGGCGTGGCGCTTGACCGCAAGGGCAAAGTTGTCCAAAAGCTTGTGGGCGGCGTGACGTCTTCGCTCAAGCAGCGCAGCGTCGGCGCCATGCGTGCAAGCGGCGCTATCAAAGGCAGAGGCGAAGAAGGCTTTCTTATAGAGGCAGGCGGCGAGGAATACGAGGGCGCCCGTGTGCTTCTCTGCATGGGTTCCGAAGCCATAGTCCCGCCAATAGACGGCGTAAAGGAAGGCATTGAAAGCGGATTTGTGCTTACGAGCAGGGAAATTCTTGACCTTGACAGCGTGCCGGAGCGCCTTGTGATCGTGGGCGGCGGCGTTATCGGCCTTGAGTTCGCGAACTATTTTACGATAGCAGGCTCAAAGGTAAGCGTCATTGAAATGCTGCCGGAGATAGGGGGGGCTATAGACTCTGACATCGCGGCAGCACTGCGTACGGAGCTTGAAAAAGCAGGCGTGCGTTTTCTGCTAGAGACAAAGGCGGCAGGGTTCTTGGCGGACGGCGTGCGCGTGTCGGGCAAGAACGGTGAGGAGACCATCCCTGCCGACAAGGTGCTGCTTTCGATAGGGCGCAGGCCAAGGACGGAAGGCGCGGGGCTTGAAACCTTGGGCGTCCACACCGAGAAAGGGGCAGTGGTCACGGACGTGCATATGCGCACTAACGTGCCAGGCATATGGGCTGCCGGCGACGTGAACGGCAAGATGATGCTTGCTCATACGGCATATCGTGAGGCCGCCGTCGCCGTAGGCGATATGACGGGGACTCCAGAGAATATGCGATATGACGCAATCCCACAGGTGGTGTATACGATGCCGGAGGCGGCGGGCGTCGGCGAAACCGAGCAGTCCGCAGTGGAAAAAGGCTATATCTATGATAAGGCAGTACTTCCATTGCTGTATTCCGGCCGATATATAGCGGAGAACAAAGGCGGCAGCGGAATTATAAAGCTGCTTGCGGAGCGGCGTTCCAGGCGCATACTGGGCGTACACATTTTGGGCACATACGCTTCCGAGATAATACTTTCGGCCGCGATGCTTGTCAGCTCGAAAACGACAATAGAAACAGCGGGCAAAATTGTTTATCCGCACCCAACCGTAGGAGAGGTATTGCGCGACGCTTTGCTTCACCTCGCTCAAAGCAAAGGAGTTTGAGGAAAGCCATGACAAAATCATTGTTTGTAGACCCGAAGGAACTAAGTCAGAAATCAGAGATAGTTTTTCAGAGCATTCCGGTAAACGCATACGACAAAAGCGTTGCCGATGTCCGCACGGATTTTGGCGACGAGGCATTGGTGCGCATATACCGCGATATGACGATACTAAGGGCGTTTGAGGACATGCTGAGCAAGATAAAAACGCAGGGGTCTTACGGCGGCGTCGAAACGACGTATCCGGGGCCGGCGCACCTCTCGCTCGGGCAGGAGGCGGGCGCTGTGGGGCAGGCGTACGCGCTCGGCGTGGAGGATATCATTTTCGGCAGCCACCGCAGCCATTCCGAAATACTTGCCAAGTCGCTTTCCGCCATAGAAAAGCTTGGCGAGGACGCGCTGATGTTCATAATGGAGAATTTTCAGGACGGGATGATACTCAAGGCGCTCGAAAAGGTCTACAAGGCCGCCAGCGTAAAAGATTTGGCGATACACTTCGTGCTATACGGCGCGCTCTGCGAAATCTTTGCCCGCGAGAACGGCTTCCATCGCGGGATGGGCGGCTCGATGCACGCATTCTTCCTGCCGTTCGGCGTCTATCCGAACAACGCCATAGTGGGCGGCTCGGGAACCATAGCGGCGGGCGCGGCGCTGTACAAGCGCGTGAACAAGGCGCCAGGGCTTGTGATATGCAATATCGGCGACGGCTCGCTCGGCTGCGGCCCCGTATGGGAGGCGCTGAACTTCTCGGCGATGGATCAATACCATACGCTTTGGGAGGACAGGAAGCCTGGCGGGCTGCCGATAATATTCAATGTCTGGAACAACGCCTACGGCATGGGAGGGCAGACGCGTGGCGAAACTATGGCATATGATATGCTCGCTCGTATCGGCGCTGGCGTCGAACCCAAACAGATGTTCGCCGAGAGGGTATGGGGTCACGACCCGCTGGCCGTCATCGACTGCTATAGACGCAAGAAGGCGCTTATCGATCAGGGCGAGGGACCTGTTTTCCTCGACGTGCTTACGTACAGGCTTACGGGCCACTCGACTTCCGACCAGAACGCGTACCGCTCCAAGGAGGAGATAGACGCTTGGACGGAGGTGGATCCGATAAAGGTGTTCCGCGAGGGCCTTGTCTCCGCAGGGGTCGCGGGCGACGCATCCTTTGCCGATCTTATGGCTGAAACAGAGGAGCGAATGGCGAAAATCTGTGGCTGGGCGGCGGACACTGAGCTTTCGCCCTATGCCGATTTTGAAAAAGACTACCATATTATAGAGCGCATGATGTTCTCCAACGGGAAGGAAGCGAGTTTTGGCGATGGCGAGCCTATGTTCCTTGCGGCTCCTGACACATGCAGCCGTGCGAAGCAGGTATCGGAAAAGAACAGGGCGACCACGGACGCCGAAGGCAAAGCCGTCAGCAAGCTGAAATTGTTCAATATCCGCGACGCCATCTTCGAGCCGATTTTCGACAAGTACAAAGAGGACTCCACCCTTATATCCTACGGCGAGGACGTACGCGATTGGGGCGGCGCCTTTGCAGTCTATAGGGGCTTGAATGAAGTTGTGCCGTATATGCGCCTGTTCAATTCGCCAATATCCGAGGCGGCCATAGTCGGCACGGCCGTCGGCTACGGCATGATGGGCGGTCGGGTGATAACGGAGCTTATGTATTGCGACTTCATCGGGCGGGCTGGCGACGAGATATTCAACCAGATGTCCAAGTGGCAGGCTATGAGCGCGGGCATTCTCAGGATGCCTGTGGTGCTGCGTGTATCTGTCGGTGCGAAGTACGGCGCACAGCACAGTCAGGACTGGACCGCGCTTTGCGCCCATATACCGGGGCTAAAGGTCTGCTTCCCGGCGACGCCGTGGGAGGCGAAGGGGCTTATGACGGCAGCGCTGAACGGCACAGACCCAGTAATCTTTTTCGAGAGCCAGCGCATCTACGATATGGGCGAGCTCTTTCATCCAGGCGGCGTCCCCGATGCCCCCTACGAGATCGATATGGGCGACACGAATATTGTGCGGAAGGGCACAGACCTTACGATAATCACCATCGGCGCCACGTTGTACAAGGCGGTGGAGGCGGCGGAAAAACTTTCGCACGACCACGGGCTTGAGGCGGAGATAATCAATCTGCACTCCCTCGTGCCGCTGGACTATACTAAAATTCTCGAAAGCGTGGACAAGACAGGAAAGGTGGCGCTTGCAAGCGATGCGTGCGCACGCGGTTCGTTCCTCGAAGGGGTGGCGCGCAATATCACGGAACTGGCGTTCGACCGGCTCGACGGGCCGCCCGTCGTGGTCGGCGCCCAGAACTGGATAACGCCGCCGTTTGAATACGACGAGTTCTTCTTCCCGCAGGCGGACTGGATACTTGATGCCATCCACGAGAAGCTGTTGCCGCTAAAGGGCTATAGCCCCAAGACAGGGCTGTTTACATCCGTTGACCAGAAGCGCCGCGCAAAAGCCGGCGTATAAGCATATATATAATATATATAAAAGGAAGGAGAACATCATTATGGCAACGTTCCGTTTTACCGCAGGTCCGTGGAACATCCACGAAGGCCACGAAACCTTCGGGCCTGGCATAAGGCCGCCCATATCTTTCGAAGAGAAAATCAAGAAGTTCAAGGAGATAGGTCTTGACGGCGTGCAATTCCACGATGACGACGCCGTTCCCGACATGGACAATATGAGCGAGAGCGCCATCATCGACTATGCGAAGGACGTAAAGGGGCTTCTCGACAAGGAAGGGCTGTTCGCCGAGTTTGTGGCGCCGAGGCTCTGGTTTGACAAGCGTACGAACGACGGGGGCTATACGGCAAGCCTTGACGAGGACTATGACTTCGCCATCTGGCGCTCGTTGAGGTCCATAGACATCGCGCGTGCGCTCGGAACGAACAAGCTGCAGCTTTGGTACGCACGCGAAGGCACGCTTTGCGCCGAGGGCAAGGATCCCGTCAAAAAGATACGGCAGATGCGCGACGCCTTGAACACCATGCTCGAATACGACCCCGAGATACTTATTCTTGTGGAACCCAAGCCGAACGAGCCCATCGACCGCAGCTATTGCGGCACGGCAGGGCACGGACTTGCGCTTGCGGCGGAGACGATAGACCCCTCACGCGTCGGCCTGTGCATCGAGAGCGCCCATTCCATCATGGCTGGCCTTGACCCTGCCGCTGACATGGCGTTCGCGCTTGCGTGGAACAAGCTTTGGGGCGTCCACCTCAACGACCAGAACGGAATCCGCTACGACCAGGACAAGACCTTCGGCGTGGAGAATCTGAGGCAGGCTTTCAACCAGGTAAAGGTGCTGTACGAAAACGGCTTCGGCGACCTCGGCAACTTTGAATGCGTCGGGCTTGACGTCAAGGCCATGCGCACACAGCCCGCCGCCGACTGCTACCGCCACTTGATAAACAGCAAATCCATATTCCTGAAGCTTGTCGAGAAGGTAAAAAGATTCGACTATACGTTGCAGGCGAAATGCGTGGCAGAGCAGAACTTCGAGAAGCTTGAGATGTATGTCATAGATTTGCTTATGGGCGAGGCGTAAGGAGCGGCGATGAAAACTACAGGATTGAGGCTATATGGGAAAAGCGACATCAGGCTTGAAAGTTTTGAGCTGCCGCCTATAAAGGACGACGAGCTTCTTGTGAAAATCGTGTGCGACAGCCTGTGCATGTCGTCGTGGAAGGCCGCCGTAAAAGGAGAGGACCATAAGCGCGTCCCCGAGGATATCGCCACAAACCCGACAGTGATAGGGCACGAGTTCTGCGGCGAGATAGTTGAGGTCGGCACGAAGTGGCAGGGAAAATATTCACCCGGCCAGCGCTTTGTCGTGCAGCCCGCGATGAAAGACACGTACTATGCCATAGGCTATAGCTTCCCGAATATGGGCGGCAATATGACGTATGGCATACTTCCTGCGGCCGTGATGAGCGGCGGCTATCTCCTTCCGTATGACGGGGAGGCCTTTTTTGCGGGGGCGCTCGCGGAGCCGCTTTCCTGCGTAACCGGCGCCGTCCACTCAAACTACCATACGGTGCAGGGCGAGTATACGCACAAGATGGGAATAAGGGAAGGCGGCAAAATAGCGGCGCTGGCATCGGCTGGGCCGATGGGGCTGGCTCTCCTCGATTATCTTATAAACAGGGACGTGCGCCCTTCGCTCTTGGTCTGCACCGATATAGACGGCGGCAGGCTGGCGTACGCCGAGCGGATACTGTCGCCTGCCGATGCGAAGAAGCAGGGCGTTGAGCTTGTCTATCTCAACACGAGGGAGCTTGCCGACCCTGCGTCGGCTTTGCGTGAGCTTTCGGGCGGAGAGGGCTTTGACGACGTCTTTGTGTTCGCCCCGGTTGCTGCCGTCGTCGAGCAGGGCGATGCCATCCTTGCTTACGATGGCTGTCTTAACTTTTTCGCCGGCCCGGAGAAAGAGGACTTTTCGGCACGCTTCAATTTTTACAATGTCCACTACAACGCGATGCATATAGCCGGCACGAGCGGAGGCAATACGGACGATATGATAGAGTCGCTCGAGCTTGCCGCCGCTGGCCGCACCAACCCCGCCATACTTGTGACCCACGTGGGCGGGCTCGACAGCGCGGCGGAGGCGACGCTGAACATGCCAGAATTGGGCGGCGGGAAGAAGCTCATATACAATCATATCTCCATGCCACTGACGGCTATAGCCGATTTTGCAAAACTAGGGGAAGACGACCCGTTTTTTGCAAAGCTGGCTGAGCTTGTAGAAGGGAGCGGCGGCCTATGGAGTGCAGAGGCCGAACAATGGCTTCTAAAAAATGGAAAACAATAGAAATATTGGAAATGATACATAATGCTTGCACCCTCGACGGAAATGAGGTAATATCTCTCAGTAATCTGTAAGCATGTATTGAGGTGGATTATGAGCGAAGCGCGAGAACTATTAAGGCTAATAAGCATATCAAAGACATTTCCGGGCGTACAGGCGCTGAAAGGCGTTGATTTTGATCTCAGGCCCGGAGAGATTCATTGCGTCTGCGGCGAGAACGGCGCAGGCAAGTCTACGCTTATCAAGATAGTGTCCGGCGCTTACCAGCCCGACGAGGGCGGCGAGATATGGTTCGAGGGCGAGAAAGTCACGCTTAGCCCGCTCGGCGCGATGGACTTAGGCATCCAGTGCATATATCAGGAGCATACGATATTCAGGCCGCTGTCAGTTACGGAAAACATATTCGTCGGCATGGAGATAACCAAGAAGGGTTTCATGCAGAAGCAGGAAATGCGGAAGCGCACAAAGGAAGTCCTTGATTACCTTAGCAGCGACATAGACCCCGACGAGCTTGTGGGAAATCTTTCGGCAGGCGAGCAGAAGATAGTCGAATTTGCGAAAGCGCTCGTCTTTGATCGCAAAGTCATTATTCTCGACGAGCCCACCGCATCATTCTCGGTCACGGAAATAGAGAACCTGCTTGACATAGTCCACAAGATAAAGGATCGCGGGATAGGCGTCATCTATATTTCGCATCACTTGGACGAGGTCGAGCGGATTGCGGACCGCATCACCATACTTAGGGACGGCAATTTGATAAACACCTGCGCTTCAAGCGAGATTACGCAGAATGAGCTTATCCGCCAGATGGTAGGGCGCGATGCGTCGCTGTTCTACAATCGTGAGCATTTTACGCCAGGCGAAGTGATTCTTGAAGCGGACGGGCTTACGGGCAACGGTGTCGCGGATTGTTCGTTCAATGTACGCCGCGGCGAGGTGCTTGGGTTTGCGGGCATGGTCGGATCGGGCAGAAGCGAGCTTATGACCCTGCTTTTTGGCGGCGTGGAAAAGATAAGCGGTTCGGTGAAGCTGTTCGGCGAGGAAGTCGATCTGCAAAACCCGAGGGTGTCGATCCGCAACAAAATGTGCTATATCACGGAGGACAGGCAGCATTCCGGCCTCTTCCTTATCCATACAATCGCACGCAACACCATTATCGCAAACCTGCTGATATCTTCGGGCTCGTTCTATATGCCCAAGAAAGAGGAGGATGTCGGCGAGGAGTTTATAAAGAAGCTCGGAACAAGGGCAAAGAACGCAGGCGTGCTCGCTGGCAACCTTTCGGGCGGCAATCAGCAAAAGGTCGTTCTTGCGAAGTGGTTCAACACGGAGGGCGAGATATTTATCTTTGACGAGCCGACGCGAGGCATAGATGTCGGGGCGAAACAGGAGATATACAGATTGATGACGGATCTTTTGCGTGACGGCAAGGCGGTCATAATGGTCAGTTCGGATATGCCAGAGGTCATTTCTATGAGCGACCGCATTATGGTCATGAAAAGCGGCCGGATCGTCGGCGAGCTTGACGGCAATGACGTTACAGAGGAAAATGTGCTAGAACTGTCGATAGGAGGAAGGAAGATATGAGTGATTCCGGCGAGAGGATCGGGAAGCGGAAGTTTGAATTTCGATGGAACGCGAACCTTAACGTACTCGTCATCTGGCTTGTGTTCATCGCCATCATCACGATTGCGCAAGTAGTGTCGTTGCTGCCAGGGCAATATCCGACGATGGTTTCGCCTGCAAACCTGAGCAATATCTTCGCACAGGTCTCGGCGACGGGCATTATGGCGATGGGCATGGCAATGGTAATGATAGCGGGCGGCATTGACCTTTCGGTCGGGATGCTGACGTCCTTTGTGGTCTTGTACGCCGCAAAGAGCCATGTCGACTTCGGGTTGTCGCTGCCTATGGCGCTTATCACTGCGGTGCTTTTCGCAGTTGCAATGTCGGCGGGCATGGGCTTCATAATATCAAGGCTTCAGGTAGAGCCCTTTATCATCACCTTGGGAGGAATGATATGTTTCAGGGGTATAGCCCTGTTGGTTGTGCGGTCGCAAGAGGTGAGCATGAAGGGAGCGATGGACCCGCTGAAAAACTCCGTCATGGCGGAAGTCAGGGACCCCGCAGGGCTGATTGTGAATGTGCCACCATACATATTCATCTTCCTTGCGATAACCGTTATCGTATGGATTGTCATGCGATTTACAAAATACGGCCGAAGGATATACGCAGTAGGCGCAAACAGGCATGCCGCTTATCTGGCGGGCATAGATGTCAAGAACATCATTTTCTCTACATATATTATAAACGGGTTCCTTGTCTCGATTGCGGCGCTTATCTTGTTGGCGCGTGTCAACACGGCTATTATAACGGTGGGGCAGAACAGGGAGATAGATGTCATAGCGGCGGCCGTTGTGGGCGGGGTCGCGATGTCGGGAGGCAAGGGGACTATATGGGGGGTCTTTATCGGAGCCCTGTTGATGGGTACTATAGAGAACGGCATGAATATGCTAAGAATAAACGCAGAGTGGCAATTTGTCGTGAAAGGGCTTATAGTAATAGGCGCGGTATCGACTGCTGCCATCGTCGCACAGATACAGGCAAAGCGTCAGTTGCGAGTGAAGCAGGACGCGGCGCTTGCGAAATCAGCTATCGACAAGGTGATTGCGGAGGAGAAAGCCGCTGAGTAGGGCTTAACGCGAGCCACGGCTTGCTTAATAGCTTTTATATATAGAAAACAAATATCCGTTATAGCAGCAAAGAAGCAAGAAGAAGGAAGAAGTTATTTTAAGGAGGAGAAGTAAATGAAACAGAAAAAGGTATTAGCAATAGTTATCGCAATCGTTATGGCGCTCAGCCTTGGCCTCGCGGCCTGCAGCAGCCCGGCTCCGGCTCCGGCTCCAGAACCCGCGGCGCCCGCACCTGCGCCCGCACCCGCGCCCGTCGATGACGGCACGAAGCACATCGGCTTTTATGCAGATGCCGCCGACAGCTATTATTCCATCATGATGGAAGCGTTTGTCGGCATGGCGGCGTCCGATCCCGATACCGAGTGGGTGACAGACTACAGGGCAGGCCAGAGCACGGCGGACGAGCAGCTTAGAGCGGTCGAGGACTATATCACCGCAGGCTATGACGCTATCATAGTGATCCAGAACAATCCTGGCACGACGAGTGAGTGTATCACGAAGGCGAACGACGCCGACATCCCGTATTTCGGTGCGGCGCACTTCTTCGGCGACATCCCGAACTCCAGTGGAGCGACCGGCAGCGTCAACTATGACTTTGTCCTGGGCGGCAAGCTGGCAGGGCAGGATGCACTTGCAAACGGCGTATCGCAGCTCGTCATGATCGAGGGCGTCCTTGGTCAGGGTTCCGCTTCCGCGCAGTCGCTCGGTTTCCTGCTTGCCTATGAGGAAGCTGGCATGAGCTTCGGCGAAAAGGCTGACGGCACACCGTGGACGGCAGAAGGAATCGCAACCGAGAAGCCGTCTGTCGGCGACATCAACGGTAGCCCGGACATCACGGTCGTATCGTGGAATTCCGGCGGCTGGATGACTGAGCCGGCGATGGAAGCCATGCTCGGCGCCATCGTTTCCCTCGGTGCAGGCGGTTGGGACGGAGCTTATGTCCAGAACAACCCGATGATGGAAGGCGCGATCAATGCAATGGCTGACCAGGGTCTCTCGACTGACGATTACTGGCTCGGCAGCATGAACGGCCGCGAGATCTCCTGGGATTGGGCAGAGGCCGGCGTCATCTCCATGGACGTCAACCAGTCTGCCGCGATGGAAGGCGCGTTGCTCTATCAGATGGTCAAAGAGTATTTTGATACAGGCAGTGTTTCCAAGAAGCATGTCCATCCGTATCTGACAGGCTACACCTCAGAGACGATTGGCAGCCTGCGTGGCAGCCTTGTGCCCGTCACCGACATTGCCAACTTCCTCGCCAGCGTAGAGAACGACAGCATCGTCTGGAGGATCGACGATCCCAAGTTCCTCCCGATCCAGGGCTACTAGAAACTACCTGATGAAGGCAAGATTTCAATAAGTGAACACCAGAACGAGGGGACTGCGGCACAAGCCGTAGTCCCCTCGTGTCATATTATGCAATTAATACATAATACTGCAAAGGAGGCTGGACAATTATGAAGGTAGGGGTATTCTTGGCTCTAGAGCCGTACACAAGCGTTGAGCACAATCTTAGACTAGCGAAAGAAGCGGGCTTTACCTGCGCGGACATCACCGACACCCACTTTGGGGGCAGCATGTTTGCATCCGCAGGGCTTTCCGCTTCGGTCAGCCTCGACAGCAATCCGTTTGACGTCAAACGGCTTTTTGAAAAATATGGGATGGAGATAATGACCATAAGCGCGCATGCATCGCTTCTGGAGGCGTCGCATCCGGCGGAGTATCAGACGCGGGAGATAATGCAGGCTATCCGCTTTGCGGCGGCCATAGGCATCCGCGACGTGGTGACGACGGAGACCTATCCCAAGAGCGCATGGGCAAAGAGCCTATCGTACGACCAATGCATATTCACCTGTGCGGAGAAGCTGTACCAGCCTTGCCGCATGGCGGAGGACTACGGAGTCAATGTGATTTTCGAGCCGCACGGGCCTATCACGGACAGCATCACAGGCATAGGCGATGTGATGGAGCTGCTAGGCAACCCGAAATCGCTTGGCGTAAATATGGACACAGGAAATTCATGGCTCGGCGGCACAGACCCGGTCGAGCTTGCAAAAGTATACAAGGACAAGATATTCCATATACACTGGAAAGATCTCGGCCCAGAGTGGCTTCCTAAGCGCGGCACCATCTATGGCTGCGGCTTTTCGACCATTCCGGTCGGCACCGGCGAGATCGACATCGCGGGGGTCATCGAGGTCTTGAAGGACAGGAAAGAGATACATTATTCGACGCTTGAAGTGGCAGGGCCGCCAGAGTTGCTGCAGCAGAGCGCGAAGTATATAACCGATTTGTGGAACTCGTAAATACGTCAATCTGAACATATGTTTGTTTAATGAAAGGAGATTGGGCATGGGTAGACCAGTAACATTAATGACGGCTCAGTGGGGCGACCTAAACCTTGAGGAGCTGTGCAAGCTCGCCAAGGAAATGGGCTACGATGGGCTTGAGCTTTTTGAGGGCGCGCACTTCGATGCGAAGAAAGCGGCTGCGGACAAGGCGTATGCGGACGGCATAATCGCGACCATGGACAAGCACGGGCTGAAGACCTGGGCGCTTGCGACGCATGTGCTTGGGCAGTGCGTGGGCGACAATTACGAGCCCAGGATCGACGGGTTTGCGCCGAGCGCGCTGGCGGGCAAGCCAGAGGAGATAAGGGCGTGGGCCATAGACACGATGATGGCTGTTCCGGCTGCGGCGAAAAACCTCGGCGTGGACGTGGTGACGGGCTTCTTGGGTTCACCGATTTGGGCGTATTGGTACAGCTTCCCTGCGACATCGGACGAGATGGTCGATGCAGGGTTCAAGCGGGTAGTGGATCTATGGACACCCATCTTCGATGAGTTCGACAAGCATGGGGTGCGTTTCGCGTTTGAGGTGCATCCGGCGGAGATAGCGTTCGACTACTATACCTGGGAGCGGCTGCTGAAGGAGTTCGGCGGACGCAAGACTCTCGGGCTCAATTACGACCCAAGCCATTTGATATGGCAGGGCGTGAACCCGACGATCTTCCTCCGTGACTTCATAGACCGTGTATACCACGTACATATGAAGGACGCTGCCGTAAGGCTTGACGGCAAGGCGGGCATACTGGGGTCTTTCCTGACTTTCGGCGACAACCGCAGGGGCTGGAACTTCCGTTCGCTAGGTCACGGGGATGTGGATTTCGAGGATGTCATCCGCGAGCTTAACGCAGGCGGGTACAGAGGCCCGCTTTCGGTCGAGTGGGAGGACAGCGGCATGGATCGCGTGTACGGCGGGGCTGAGGCGGCGGAGTTTGTGCGCAGCATCGACTTTGCGCCGTCGGATATTGCGTTTGACGCCACAATGGGCAATGAGTAGGAGGGACAAAGTATGAGTGCAAGACTAAAATACGGAATGGTCGGTGGCGGTCCAGGAGCGTTCATTGGCGCTGTGCATCGTGCGGCCATACGACTCAACAACGAAGCGGACCTGGTCTGCGGCAACTTCTCGTATCTGGAGAGCGAGTGCAATGAGGCGTGTGCGGAGCTTGGCGTCGACCCTGCCCGCAGCTATTATACGTTCGAGGAGATGGCGAAGGCCGAGGGCGCGCGCGAGGACAAGATAGACTGGGTCGTTATAGTGACACCCAACTTCTTTCACTATCCCGCGGCCAAGGCGTTTCTGGAGCAGGGCATAAATGTGGTCTGCGAAAAGCCGCTTTGCTTCTCTGTGGAGCAGGGGCTTGACCTTAAGCGCATAGCCAAGGCGAACGGTTGCCTGTTTGCGGTCACATACACCTACACTGGCCATGTGATGACGCGCGAGGCGCGGCAGCTTGTACGTGACGGCGTGATAGGCAATATACGGATGGTTATGGGCGAGTACCCCCAGGACTGGCTTCTCGACGCACTTGAGACCATTACCGAGGACAACAAGCCTTGGCGTGCGGACCCCAAGCTTTCGGGCAGGGGGGCGTCCGTTGCCGACCTCGGCACGCATATCGAAAACTGGGTGCATTATGTGACGGGGCTCAAGATCGAAAAGCTTGCCTGCAACCTCGATGTGTTCGGCGAGGGCGGCGTGCTCGACAACAATGTCGAAGCCTTGATAAAGTTCAAGGGCGGCGCGACAGGCATGTACTGGACGAGCCAGGTCGCCATCGGCTTCGACAACGCCCTTAAAGTACGTATTTTTGGCGACAAGGGGACGCTGGAGTTCGTTCAGGAGGAGAACAACTACCTGAAAGTGAGTCCGCGCGGCAAGCCTCCGCAGATATATTCGCGCGGCTCTGGCTATTTGACGGACGAGGCAAAGAAATATGTGCGCGTGCCTACCGGCCACCCAGAGGGGCTGACCGAGGCGTACGCAAACATCTACCTTGACTTCGCCGCCGCCGTACGCGACAAAAAGGCCGGCCTTATGGTGAACGAGGAGGACTACGGATACCCGACGCTTGAGCAAGGCATAGGCGGCGTGGAGTTCTACAACAAGTGCGTCGACAGCCACGAGGCGGGCGCGGCGTGGGTAACGCTCGATGATTAAACGTCGGTAACGCACACGCATATGTGAAAGGAGAATGAATAGTTATGAAATTTGGGATAAATTCACTTGCATGGCAGTCCCCGGTTACGGAGATAGACCGCCTGCTAAGGCTCGCAAAACAATACGGCTGCGATGTCTTTGAGCTTGCGCTGGAGGACTTTGCGACGCTCAACCCCGACGAGATAAGCAAGGCTGTCGAGGACACGGGCGTGGAAATCAAGACGGTCACGGGCATTCACGGCCCGACACGCGATATTTCGGCGGACGAGGCGGACATTCGGGAAATGGGCGTGCAGTACGCGAAAGACATGGTGGACTTTGCGGTGGAGATAGGCGCTGAGGTCATAGCCGGCCCCATCTATTCGGCAGTCGGCAAGGCGCGTCAGCAGACGCCGGAGGAAATAGAGCTCAAGTGGAAGTACGGCGTCGAGAACATGAAGGTCATCGCGGACTACGGCGCAAAGAAGAACATCAAATTTGCGGTCGAGACGCTGAACCGCTTCGAGACGGATTTCATCAATATAGTCGAGCAGGGCTGCGAGTACCTACGTCGCATCAACTACGACAACGTGGGCTTCTTGCTCGACACTTTCCATATGGGCATCGAGGAAGCGAGCATGCCGGCCGCGATACGCAAGGCAGGGACGGAGTTCAAGATTTTTGATTTCCACCTCTGCGCGAACAACCGCGGCACGCCTGGCAAGGACAATACGGACTGGATAGCCGTGCGTGATGCGATAAGGGCCGTGGGATACGACGATTATGGCATTATCGAGTCGTTTACGCCTGATTGCGTTGAGATAGCGAAGGCCGCTTCGGTTTGGAGACCATTTTCCGAGTCGCCAGAGGCGATTGCGCGCGATGGCATACCATTCTTGAAAAAGCTGTTCGCTGAATAATTGACAAATTGACGAAAGGAGTTTTTGTGATGGCGAAAAAGAAGATAAGCATAGGCAGTTGGGCGTACGCCTTTCTGGAGACCCCCATCCTGCTTCCCGAAGCGGTCAAAAAGCTAAGCGAGCTCAAGTTTGATGGCATCAGCATGGGCGGTTTCGTGCCGCATGCCGCGCCCAAGGACTGGGACACGGACGAGAAGCGGGCGGAGCTTGCCAAGCTGCTTGCGGACAACGGGCTTGAAGTTGCGGATTATGCGGTGGATCTCTGGAGCGTCGACGCCGTAGAGCAGCCCGAGGAATGGATAAGGCTATTTGAGGAAAGCAGCGATTTCGCAAACAAGATGGGCTGGAAAACCATACGCGTCGATACCGGTCGCAAAAAGGTCTGCGTGCCCGACGGCATGACATATGCGGATATGCGGGCTAAGGTCGCGGACAATTTCAAACGTATTTCAAAGTATGCGGCGAAGTATGGGCAGCAAGTCGTTTGGGAGTTTGAGCCGGGCTTTGTGGTGAATGAGCCCAAGTACATCATCGAGGTATACGACCAGGTGAACGAGCCGAACTTCTCGCTGCTGTTCGACACCTGCCACGGCCATATGGTGGCTTCTGGCGCGAACCATATCGAGCCGAACCCGCTCCAGGGCGGCATTTTGGAGCTTATCAAGATGATGAAGGGCAAGATAGGCTTTGTTCACGTCATCGACAGCGACGGCACGCTGAACAGCGACAATACAAGCACGCACTCACCTTTTGGCGAGGGGATTCTCAACTTCGACGAGATTATTCCTGCATTGCTCGACGCTGGCTATAAGGGCGATTGGTGGGCGATAGACCTTTGCGAGTGCCCGGATGCATGGGAGGCGACTGCGGACTGCAAGAAGGCCGTGGACGCGTTTGCCGAGAAGTTTGCGGATTATCAGCCGTCTTGTTGCTGTTGCTGCGGAGGTGAATGATATGGGAAAAGACAAAGAAAGGCTTGCCGCTATTCTGGCGGAAAATGACGGCGTTCTGAATCTTGCGCCGAACTGGGTGCCGAGGCCGTTCAATAGGCCAGGCAAGCGAATAAGGCTGCACCCCGACGATTATTATGCAATGGGCATGAAGCGCGGCGCCATAGTAGAACGGTGGTTTTCGTCAATCACCAAGGTCGAGACCGAGGGTGCAGGGCCGTATGAGGGCTTGTCGTTCGTGAACGTGGACGGCGACCCCAAAAACACAGTGTTGTTCAAGGACTTTGTGGACGAGCTAGGGCCTGAGCTCTATGGGCAGGAGCTTCACGACAAGTACGGCACATGGCCGATGTACTCGAAGTTCTACGATTACAACGAACCGCTTTTCCATCATGTTCACCACGGCGAGGAAGCCTGCGCGAAAGTGGGCGTGACGCCTAAGCACGAGCATTATTTCTTCCCCAAGCAGTACAACAACCACCTTGGCACGAGGCCGACGACCTTCTTCGGATTTGACCCGTCGGTGACGAAGGACGAGGTAAAGGCGAGGCTTGCGAAGCACGAAGAGGAGAACACACGTTTGCTCGAACTTTCGCGGGCGTTCCAGGTGGAGCTTGGCACGGGCTGGTATACGCCTGCGGGCGTGGTGCACGCGCCGGGCTCGCTCTGCACGTATGAGCCGCAGTGGAACAGCGACGTGATGGCGCTTTGGGAGAACGTGGTAGGCTCGGGCGAGGTCTTTGGCTATGACTGGCTGTGCGGATATCTGCCGCCAGGCAAGGAGCGTGACCTCGACGCCATAATGGATGTCGCGGATTGGGAGCTGAACACGCTGCCGAACTACCGCGAGGAGTTTTTCCGCCCGCCAGTAAAGGATGAAGCGGGGACAGGGTACGTGCAGAACTGGGTATGCTACGGCAATCCATATGTGGCTGCCAAGGAGCTGACCGTGGAGCCGGGCGCAGAGGTGGTCATCAAGGATGCGGCTGCGTACGGGTGCCTTTGCGTGCAGGGGCATGGGCAGTTTGGGGGCTTTGTGATAGAGTCGCCGACGCTTATACGTTATGGGCAGCTGACGTGCGACGAGTTCTTTGTGAGCAACGCAAAGGCGAAAGCGGGCGTCAAGGTGGTGAACGGGTCGCCGGTGGAGCCGCTTGTGATACTCAAGCACTTCGGCCCGGACTGCGGCATGCCGTAGGTAGCGGCAGCCATAAGGGAGCGTAGTGCGGCGCTCTCGATTTTGGCGCGGCTCGCCCCGATAGCACCTCTACGATTTGCCGGTGCTCGACTGTAGATGCAGAGTATAGAAAGTGCATGAGGGTCATGGTGGCCTCGCAATGCAAATCTAGGGAGGACTATCGGCTTCTCGCCGCAAGACACGGACCGCCGCACCACGCTCTTCTGCGGTGTATGAATAATTATAAGGAGGTAATCTAAGATGGAAGGTATGATGAAAGTCGTAAATTTTTATGAGCCGGAGGTTATGAAGTACGAGGAGCATCCGATACCGCAGATCGCGGACAACGAGGTGCTTGTGAAGATGAAAGCCGTGGGCATCTGCGGCTCGGACGTCTCTTACTATTATGGGCACGCCCCGCTTGACACGCCGGACGGCAAGGGGCCGCTCTATCTGGGGCACGAGGCTTCAGGCATCATCGCCGAGGTGGGCGCAATCCCTGAGAAGCTGGGCTTGTTCAAGGTGGGCGACCGTATCGCGGTCAACCCTGTGCAGCAATGCAACGCCTGCGCGGCCTGTATGCGCGGCGAGTTCAATGTCTGCGGTCAGCCAGAGGTCATAGGCGTCACCGACAACGGCTGCTTCGCCGAGTACGTGAAGGTGAAATATACGCACGCCTACAAGATTCCCGACGAGGTCAGCTTTGAGGCGGCGGCGCTTGCTGAGCCGCTTGCCTGTGCGACGCACGGCATCTTCAACCTCGACATCAAGCTTGGCCAGACGGTGGTGGTATACGGTCTTGGCGGCGTCGGGCTGATGATGGTGCAGCTTGCGAAGGCTGCGGGCGCAGGCAAGGTGATAGGCGTGGACATCCGCGACTACAACCTCGAAAAAGCGCTCGCCGTAGGCGCCAACCACGTCATCAATGTTGTGGAAAAAGGCTCAAAATACTATACAGACGACACTGCGGCAAAGATCCGCGAGTTCAATGGCGGCGAGCTTGCACAGCGTTGTATAGTCCCGACAAGCAATATGTCGGCGCTCCAGGACGCATTGAACGTGACAGGGACTTGGTCCACCATATGCTACTTCGGGCTGCCGTCCCCTGAGGACCGCTTGCAGATCAACGTGGAGGAAGCCATCAAATTTGAACGCACCATACGCTTCTCGTGGCTTGCGCCGCTCGTATGGGACAACGTATTCAACGTGATTGCGTCGGGCCAGGTCGACCTCTCGCCCATCATCACAAACAAGTTCACGCTTGACCAATGCTTGGAGGGCATCAAGTATATGCACGAGAGCCCGGACGACAAGGTCAAGGGCATCGTGCTGATAGACTGAGGGCCGCCATGTCATTTATAACAGACAGAGACCAGGCGAAGAAAATATTTGACGATGCCGCAGCAAAGGATGTGAGCGTCGCGCTGTTTTGCACGGGGAGCTTCTGGAATACGGAGGCTATCCTGATAGCAGCGAGCGATTTTGCGGAAAAGCACGGCATAGAGAAAATACCTGTGGTGGTCGCGATGACCTGCCTGTACTCGCATATGCAGCAGGCGAAACGAATCACATACAGCCAGAACGAGCACGTCGGGTTCAGGGCGAACTTTGAATATCTAAGGCTGCTCTGCGAGGGGCCTGACGCGCCGTACAAAAACGTGGCGGTGATGACCCACCTCGACCATGCGGACCCCGTACGGGACAGATGGGCGCTTGAGGAAAACCTTGACATACTGACGAGCGTGATGTTTGACGGGCAGGCATACCCCTACGAGGAGAACACGGCCATGACTACCGAATACATTCGGCGGTATGGGGCGGATGTGCTTGTGGAGGGCATCATCGAGGAGCTTGCGGCGCCCGGGACCGAGGGCAAGAAGTCCGATGACTACGTGGAGAAGGCCGTGGACTTCATAGGCAGGACAGGCGTTGACTTCCTTGTGGCAGACCTCGGTACTGAGCAACAGGCGACAGGCACGGACGCCAAGTATCTTGGCGGACGCGCCCGGGCGCTGACGGAAGCGCTTGGCCGTAAGATGCTGGTGCTCCATGGTGTGTCGAGCATGAAGAACGAGGACATCAAGGGGCTTGCCGCTGACGGCGTGGTGCGTGTCAATATGTGGACGCGCATAGTTCGCGAGTCGGGGCAGTATGCTGCGGCGAAGCTGCTTGAGCGCAAGGCTCTTATCGAGCGTGGCGACTTTGAAGCCGCCGAAGCGACAGCCTATATCAACGACAATATAGAAGAAGCCGCCCGCGTCATGGAAATGATAATGGGCGGCCTCGGGTACGGGAATCTCGCAAAAGCCCAGTAGCCCTATACCTAAGTCATCATATCGAAAAGGACTGGCAGCAGCGATGCGGCCAGTATCCGTTGCCCTAGGACGTTCAGGTGCAGGCCGTCGTAGAGCAGGATGTCGGTGGCTTTGCATTCGGCGTATATCGGCTCCATATCGTTGAGATAGAGCCCGTATTCGTTTGCGAGGGTTCGGTTCATTTCGACGAACTGCATACGGGTTTCGTCCGCGTACTGCCAGTTTCTGTCGCCAAATGTTTCAAAGACCCACGGATTGTGGGCGGGCGGAGGCGTCGTCAGGCAGACGGCGACGCCCGCTTCCCGCAGGCTCTGTATGATATAGCGCATATTTCGTTCGTATTCGCCTATGCTTGTCACGCTCAGGGCTGCGCCGTCTTTGTTTGAGCGCAGGTCGTTTGTCCCTACCATCATCGAGACATATTTAGGCTTGTGCTGAAGAACGGTAAAGAGCCAGCCTACAAAGCTTTGGCTGTTCCAGCCGGATACGGCGCAATCCACGATTTTCAAAGCTTCTGCATCCTTGAAAAACTTGGCGATTATCTTGCCATAGCTTTCCCTGTCGCTGGTTATGGAATCGCCCACGAAGCAAAGCGTTCCAGACGGCTCTCCGCGCCGAGAATAGATATCGGGGTATTTTTCGGCGAGAGCCGCCGCGCCCACGCTTGTCGAAGCGTCAAATTCTTCAAGCCATTTCTGTGCGTCTGCGGCGCTGCATCGGTAGACAGCCCCAAAATAGTCCGCCTCCCATTCGTCGGCGTCAAGCATGGCAATTTTGTGCAAGTTGAATTGCAGTTCGAAACGCGGGTCTCTGTCCATATACATATCCATCCTTTCTGACAGGGATTATCTCATGTATTCCGTAGAAAATCATCAACTTGGGCTGATTTTATTGCCAAAGCCAGGTTTGTGGCTTATAGTTGTACTATGGCATACAGGCTAGGGATAAATCTTGGTTTCGCAATCAACCGTTTTGTGGAGCCCGAAGAATGGGCGAGGATCGTCGCGGAGGAATTGGGACTTAATTATGTGCAATTCGTCGCAGACTTGCTTAATCCGTTTTTGCCGGCAGAGTATGTGGACGCCCAAGTGGGTAGGGTCAAAGAGTGCGTGGAGCGGTACGGGCTTGAGGTGGAAAGCGTTTTCACGAGCGCTTTCACCCGCGTGAACCACTTGATGCATCCAGACGATCAGGCACGGGAGATATGGCTTGACTGGTTCAAAAGGCTGCTGGACATAGGGGCTGCGCTAGGCGCCCGCAATGCGGGGAGCCACTTCGGGATACTTACGGTGAAGTCAAACGAAAACACACACGAAAGGGAGCGCCTTGTAGAGCAGGGCGTAAAGGGCTGGCAGCGGCTGAGCGTGTACGCAAAAGAGCTCGGCTACAAGGAGTTGCTGTTTGAGCCTATGAGCGTGCCGCGCGAGATGGCCTGTACCATCGCGGAAACGAGGGAGCTTATGGACAGGGTGAACGCGGATGCTGCCATACCCATGAAGGTGTGTCTTGACGTAGGCCACGCCCCTCACCCTGACGAGCGCGACCCGTACAAGTGGATTGAGGCGCTGGCCGCCGACTCGCCGGTCATTCATATCCAGCAGACCGAGCTTCACAAAAGCAACCACTGGCCGTTTACGCGCGAGTGCAACGCAAAAGGCATTATTGACGCTAAGAGGGTGGTGGAAACCGCACGGAAAGCAGGCTGTGAGGACACGTTGTTTGCGTTTGAGATTTCCCATCGCGAGCATTGGGATACGGACGGCCTAGTGGTGTCTGACTTGAAGGAAAGCGTGGATTGTTGGCGGGAGCATATAGGTGGGTAGCGGCATGGCGACGCAGAGGGAGCGTGTCAAACGCGCTATACTCAACAGGGATGCGGCGGACATCGTTCCGTGGCAGATAAATTATACGCTCCCCTATTTAGATATGTACAAAAAATCACATTTATGTGAAAATTTAGATGACGAGTTCCAAAACCATATAAATCTCGTAAAGTACAAAAGAAACACGGCTATCGACGTGAATACGGAAGTCGATCTATTCGGCCTCAAGTGGGACAAGAGCGGCGAGGACGGCGGGGACATCGGCCTGCCAATAGAGCCTCCGCTTGCGAGCGGCAATATTGACGATTATAGATTCCCAGAGGTGAACAAGGAGTTTGCGACGGAGCAGGCGATGAAGCTCGAAAACGACGGTAGCGGGCGTTTCCGCATGTACGGGCTGACCTTTACGCTGTACGAACGCGCCTGGGGGCTGCGGGGCATGGAGAGCCTGCTGTGCGATATGCTGCTTGAGCCTGAGTTTGTCCACGAGCTGATGCGGCGGATAGTGGAGCATCACATGAAGTTCCTGGACTTGGTTCTGCCGTACGATTTCGACGCCATATATTTCGGCGACGACTGGGGCAGCCAAAAAGGGCTTGTGATGGGGGCGGAGCTCTGGCGGAAGATGATAAAGCCCTATATGAAGCAGCTCTGCCGGAAAATCAAGGACAGCGGAAAGCTCGTGGTCCTTCACTCTTGCGGCAATATAGGGGAAGTGCTTGGCGAGTTCGTAGATATGGGGGTGGACTGCTACAACACCGTGCAGCCCGAGGTCTACGACCTCAAAAAGCTCAAAGCGGAGTACGGCAAGGATATATGCTTTTACGGCGGGATAAGCAACCAAAGCTTTCTGCCGCATGCGATGCCGGATGAAGTCTACGCAAAATGCCTTGAGGTCTTGGACATCATGGCAGGCGGCGGATATATCCTGTCGCCGACGCACAACCTTACTCCGGACATCCCTATCGAGAACGCATATGCAATATTGAGGGCGGCGAAGAAATTTTCAGGTCTAGAGTGACGCAATGGTCGCATTTGAACGCATAATTAGGTATAGTGATAGTATTGGTTATTGAGGAAATAGGAGGAGAAGCAAAATGAAACCGGAAATAAGGTATAAGGGAGCTGGTCTGTTGAAGGTCATAAGCATCGTCATTATGATTTTCGGGGCTATAACAATAGCAATCGGGGCGATCAGCATGGCCTCTGGGTCAGCAATGGCGTCGTTGCTTGGGCTTGACGAGCTCGCAGTCCAATTTTTTGTCGTGATAGGCACTATCAGCATGGTGAGCGGCATAGTGATGCTGGTCTGCGGGTTCTTTGGGTATCGGCTACGCAACAAAGGCGAAAAGGCGGGCTTTCTGATTTTGCTAGGTATTGTGCAGATTATTGTGGCTGCTTTCTCTGTAATTTACAGCAATATCATATCTTCTGCCGGAGAGATTATGGCAGAGCAGATACTTGATAATGTCGGTGTCGTAGGGGGCGTTGGCACCACCGACAATATCGTGTTCACCGTCATAGGCTTCGTCCTGCCTGCGCTCTATATAGTCGGCGCATTGATGAACAAGGTGTTCCAGCCCAAAATGGTACACTAGAAATGAAGGCGCTCAATCTATATGGCATAGGCGACCTAAGGTGCGAGGACGTGCCTATGCCCGAGCCTGCCGAGGACGAGGTTTTGCTGAAAGTCCTGGCGGCGGGTATCTGCGGCTCGGACGTGCCGAGAGTCCTGAAAGAGGGCGTAAGAAACTATCCGACCATACCCGGCCATGAGTTTGTCGGCGAAATCGTGGCGGCAGGCACGGGCGTAGAACAGGATCTTGTTGGCAAAAAGGCCGCGGTTTTTCCGCTCCTTCCCTGCTTCACCTGCACTTCATGCTTGAACGAAAACTATGCTGCCTGCGTGGATTACGATTACTACGGTTCTCGCAGAGATGGCGCTTTTGCCGAGTACATCGCTGTAAGGGCATGGAATCTGGTGCCTATCCCCGATGGGGTCAAGACCTCGTGGGCGGCGATGGCAGAGCCTTGCGCGGTGGCTGTCCACGCGCTCGGAAAGGCAGGCCTGGAAGCTGGCGACACGGTCTGCATATTCGGCGCAGGCACTATCGGTCTGATACTGGCACAGCTTGCACGTGCCAACGGGGCTGGCGAGGTCATTCTGCTGGATGTAGACGAAAGGAAGCTGACGTTCGTGCGCGAACAGGGTTTTCATGCGCTGGACAGCATGGACGACGGGTATATAGACACCATACTTCATCTTACGAGCGGAAACGGTGCGGATGTCTGCATCGACGCGGCAGGCGCTTCCGCCACTGTGGCGGGCTGCCTGAAAGCCGCCGCCGCTTTTGGGACGGTGGTGCTTCTTGGAAACCCGGCGGGAGATATATCGCTTTCGCAAAAGGACTATTGGGATATCCTGCGCAAGGAATTGAAATTGCTTGGGACATGGAATTCGGACTATGGTACGCGAAAAAATGACTGGAGTACGGCCATTGACCATATGAAAGATGGAAAGCTGGAACTCGACCCGCTTATTACGCATATCTTTTCGCTTGAGGAAGGGAAGAAAGCGTTTGACATGCTGCGCAGACAGGACGAATTTTCCGTAAAGGTGTTGCTGGCGCCGCACAGGAAAGATATATAGCTACGTAGAGGAAAGGATATTGCGATATGAAAGCAGCCGTACTTGAAGCGTTGGATAAGCTTGTGGTCAAAGAGGTGGAAGACCCCGTTATAGGGCCGGACGATGCGCTAGTGAAAGTCCGCGCTTGTGCGGTGTGCGGCTCTGATGTCCGCATATTTCACCACGGCAACAACCGCGTAAAGCCGCCTGCCATACTCGGTCACGAGTCGTCCGGCGAGATTGTTGCAGTGGGCGAGCGTGTCACGGGGTTCAAGGTGGGCGACCGCGTCGCGATAGGCGCAGACGTGCCATGCGGTGACTGCGCGGTGTGCAAGGCCGGGTACGGGAACAATTGCCAGATAAATTATGCGATGGGATATCAATTCCAGGGTTCGTTCGCGGAGTACGTGCCGCTCAACAAGACCATGCTCGCCTACGGCCCTGTCCACAAGATACCGAACAATATGTCATTTGAGGAAGGGGCGCTTGCGGAGCCCCTGGCCTGCGTGCTGAACGCTGTCGAGTTCGCAGGCATCAAGCTCGGCGACACCGGCGTAATAATGGGCGCAGGCCCCATAGGCTGCATGATAATACCCGTGGCGCTTATGAGCGGCGCTCAGAAGGTCATAGTGATAAACCGCTCTCCTGGGCGTCTGGATTTTGCGAAAAAAGTAGGGGCTGACGTGGTGATATGCTCGTCGGAAGAAGATCAGGTAGCACGGGTGCTTGAGGAGACGGGCGGCCTCGGCGCAGACGTGGTGTTTACCGCCAACCCCTCGCCGCAGTCCCATATCGACGCATTGGCGATGGCGAGGAACAGAGGCCGCGTAAACCTTTTCGGCGGCCTGCCCGCAGGCACCAAGGTCGAAATGGACACGAACTTGATTCATTACAAGGAGCTTATAGTGACCGGCGCCCACGGCTCGGTGCCACGTCATCACCTCCAGGCCATAGGGCTTATCGCCTCTGGCAAGCTCGATATGAAAGCGTTCGTGTCGCATCGCTTCCCGCTAGACGATGTGAACGAGGCGTTTCGCCTTGCCGAGAGCAAGGAAGGGCTGCGCGTGGTAGTGAAGCCCTGGGGGGAGTAGGGCGGCCATGACACGCGCCATGAAACGCATAAAGCTTTCGCCAAGCATGATGTGCGCCGACATAGGCACGCTGAAAGAGACGCTCTCGATTTTCGAAAAGCACGGGATAGACTGCCTGCATATAGATGTGATGGACGGAGTCTTTGTGCCGAACCTTATGCTTGGCACGGACTATTGCCGGCGTCTTAGGGCCCTGACGGACATACCGCTCGACATACACCTTATGGTGGTGGAGCCTGAGCCGAAAATCGCTTGGTTTGACCCAAAACCCGGCGAGTATGTGTCCGTCCATGCCGAAAGCACGAAGCATCTGCACCGCGCCATTCAAAAAATAAAGGCCACGGGGGCGAAGGCGCTTGCCGCTCTCAATCCCGCCACGCCGCTTTCAGCCATCGAATACATAATGGACGATGTTGACGGTGCGCTTCTTATGCTTGTCAACCCAGGCTATGCCGGCCAGAAGCTTATACCGGACACGCTACGCAAGACAAGGGAGTTGCGCGCACTCGTAGACGCCAAGGGCCTGAAAGGTTTTGAGATACAGGTGGACGGCAATATAGGGTTTGGCAATGCCGGTGAGATAGTGAACGCAGGCGCGGACTTCCTGGTACTCGGCTCGTCGAGCATATTTACGCCGGAGCTTCCACTAGAGGATGCGGTGGTCAAGTTCAAGGCGGCCATTCAGAGCTAGATCAGCTTCTTCTCGATAGCGATACGGATTGCGTCCACGTTGTTGTTCGCGTCCAGCTTTATGTAGAGCGACTGGAGGATCTTTTTGACGGTGTTTATGGATAGGTATCTGTTGGCAGCCATTTCTTCGCGGGAAAGACCATGATATAGGTCGTTCAATGCTTGCAGCTCCCGCTGGGAAAGCCGTATGGCGCTCTCGATGTTTTTTTCTTTTTTGAAGGCGTTTGAGATGCGATTGACCTTTTTTGCGTAGACAGACGCTTTAAGGTCGATTGCTTTTAGCCAGTCTTTTGCGATGCCTGACCTTTCCTGCTCCGAAGCCGCCACGGCCTTTGTGAGCGGGTGCAGGTTTTTTCCAAGTTCGACAAAGGGCATCTCAAACTCGCCGTCGAACGAAAGCCGCCATGCACGTTCAAAATCCGCTATGGCGCCTGCTGTGTCCCCGGTTTTGAGCCGTGCGACTGCCGCAAGCAATGCGAACGTAAGTTCGCCAAGCAAAAAGCGTTCATGTGCGTCCCTCGATACGGAGCATGACAATACCGAGAGGACTTGCGTGTATTTGTTCAAGGCCATATAGCATTTTGCGCATATAAAAAGCTCGATATTAGGGATGTGGACATCCGACAGTATATCGCTTTCGTTCGCGACAAGCCAGCGGGGCACCATTTCGGGGATTTCGATCTGGGCATAAAAGTATCCGGTAAACAGGTCGTATAGCAGGCGGCGGCTCCAGAAATCTGGGTATTTCAATTGTTCCTGCAATTGTTTAAGGGTCTCTCTTGCCAACGCAAGGTCGCCTTCCTGCATGGATATCCTAAGAAGGTAGAGCTTTGCCATGGCTTCGACGCTGTGCTGACTTTTCTCATGCGCTTTTGATATAGCTTGCAACGCATGGGCTCGTGCCAAGTCGGGCTTGTTTCTGAAAAATGCGAACTCGCAGGCGGCAAGGTCTCCATATCCGTAGTAGAGGTCCAGACCGGCTTCTGCAATCAGCGATGAAGCCTGCTTGGCGGCTTCGACAAACCGGTCGAAGTCTTTTCGATTTGCGCCTTCCCCGACCAAGCACGCGAAGGAGCGGACATCAGGGCAGCCAAGCGGCCCTATAAGCCTGGTTGCTGGCGGAATGGCCAATTCTTTATGCTCAACGCACTTTTTGAGGTAGCCTGGCATCTCGTACCTATGGGTGGTGACGCATAGGAATATGTCTACATATGCCAGATTGATATGGGAGTAAAATAGTATGGTCTTTGCAAGGGGCCCGCCGTCATGCCTCCATTCCTCGATGGCGGCCAGAGACCGCACCTTTGCTTCGTTGTACCGTCCGAGGCTGGTCAGCAGAAGCGGAGCGAATATGTTTTTCAGCACAAGCAGGGCGGGGTTTGCGTGTTTGCGCCGCCTTGCTTTCATCCCGTCCAGAATGCCTAAAAAATATTCTGCCATGTCCTGCGGCAGCCGGTAAGGATAGGACAGAAACAATTCCAGTATTCGCTCATACTGACGTATCTTGGCGAAATAAAATACGGCATCCATATGAAAGTTGTTTTCAACACACCACTTGGCAGCCCGTTTGTATGTATTCTGCTTTTCGCTTGCGGTCAGGATGCAACGCTTGTTTTTCAAAAATTCCAAGTACAGGGGATGGACTTTGTATCCGCCGGCAAATGAGTCCAGCCACATAAACGATGCGAGCTGCGGCGTATCGTCTATAAAGGAAAGATCGTCAAATAGCTCGTGCAGCGATGTTGATGGCAGATCGGATACCAATGCCAATTTCACAATTGCCTTGCGGTCATTTTCGGGGAAGTCGTCAAAAGCCTCCATCCCTATCAGCTTGAATACATTTTGCTTCATGGCGCTCATGGCAAGGTCGAAGTTGTCAGGGCTTCTTTTGAGCATCAATGAGAGCAATTGTATCGCCAATGCCCAGCCCTTGGTGGCCTCGGAAATCGCAGGCAAGTTCTTGCATGAGAAGCCGATGCCCTTTTGCTTCAGAAAGGCGGCAATCTCATCATCCGTAAAACGCAGCGCATCTTCGGTGACTACGCAGGCCTTCCCTTTTGCAAAGAGGGAGACTGCGTTTATTGCAGGCTCATTTCTGGAAATGATGATCATGCATGAGCCGGCGACCCAGAAATAGGCGCAACGCTCCATGAATTTCAACACTTTTTCGGATCGGATTAAGTAGAAATCATCGAAAACTATAAACATCCTGTGGGCGCTATGCTCCAGAGCCTCTGTGATTGACGCAAATTGCTTGAAGCGTGCAAGCGTGTCAGGGAAACCGAGTTCCCGCAGCTTCTCGGTATATTCGGGGTTGTCGTGTGAAATGATATGCGCAAACTTCTCCCAGTACCGAGAGCCGATATTGTCGCTTTCGGTCAATTGAACCCACCTGACGACAGCATCAGGGTAGCTCGCTATATGGTTCCATACAGCTTGGGTTTTTCCATAGCCTGTGCCCGCTACGACGTAGACAAGTTCATGCCTCACGGCGCTTTCCAGCAATGCATCGACTCTCTGGCGGGCCATATAATGCATTGCGATAAGTGAATCATCCATAGATATCTTATACGGGCATAGCAGGTGAATGTCAATAAAGATTAGAAAAATTAATAAAAAATCTACCCCTTAGGGTGTAGTTGCCAAATTGCGTCACCGTTAAATTGTGAGGGGAAAGCGCGAGCATATATGATAAAGACGATAGATGAAATCAATAGCGAGTTTGTTGCGGAAGTGATTCGGGAGGGCGAGCATCCTGGGAAACGGCGTTCCGCTGCGGGCGTGGTGTCGGGGCTGGTGTTTTATGCTTTCCTTGCTGCCGTGGTGCTGATCGCCTTTGCATGGCCAGGAGGCTCTGGCGCCGAGCCTAAAAGCGTCCTCGGCTACTCGTACTTTACGGTTGCGACTGGCTCCATGAAGGATGAAATCCCGGTCGGCTCCTTGGTCGTAACGCATAGGACAGAGCCTGAAAACCTTAAAATCGGCGACAATATTACGTATATGAGAAGCGCGAACACGACTGTCACCCATAAGATCGTCGGCATATATGAGAACCACGGCGGCGAAGGCGCAAGGGGATTCCAGACGAAGGGCACGAACAATCCGCAGCCCGACAAGGAGATCGTGGCGGCAGCCAATGTGGTGGGGAAGGTGGTCTTGGTAGCCCCCGGCGTCGGCAGGGTTTTGTCCCTCGTACGGGACAACATAGCCTTTGTGCCGATATTCTTGGGGCTGCTGCTTCTCCTGTCCTTTTCGCTCCGCTCATTCGGCAGGGCCAGACGTGGCGAGCGGGCGGACAAGAGGGTTGCAAGTATAGAAAAAATAAAATATTTAGAAAGGAGACGTAGCATGAGGGGGTTTGACGAGAACCTTGGAAGAAGGGTGTCGGCGGCTGTGGCGGCATTGACGGTCGTGGCTTTTATGGGCACGGCCACGCTTGCGTATTATGCGAATGTGAGCGTGGAGAACATTTTTTCAGGCAGCAAGGCGCCGGAGCAACACGATCTGCCGCTGGTCGTTTTGCACGATGACTTCGACCCGGACGCCGGGCATAAGGATGTGTATGTAGAGAACACCGGCAGCCCAGAGGATGCTCTCTTTGTCCGCATAAAGCTCAATGAGTTTCTTGAGCTGACTGCCGATGCACGCCCTGAGACCATAGACGGAGCGGACTGGCTTGCCCACGTCCCGCTTTATGCAGACGAGGCGTACCACTATGAGGATTGCGGCAATGCAACCGTGGCAGGCCATAAGTTCCACGACTATTTTGTATGGACATTGGGCGGCCAGAAGTGGTATATGCCCGCTTCGATGATGACAGGGGAGCACGCTGCGTACAACAAGGGAGTGTATGTGAACGACGCCACGGACTATAGCGGGCTGTCGCCGGAGGAAAGGGATGAGCTTGGGCTGCGGCAGACCTTGTACGCAAACATCATCTGGATAGGCGAATACCTGTATGGGCTGAGCGAGGAAGACCAATTGGCCTACGTCGGGTGGATTTACGACGCGGACGGCTGGGCGTATTGGTCGCGGCCGCTGATGGGCGGGGAGGCGACCGGCCTTTTGCTTGGCGGTGTGGCAATAAACATGGGAGCGTTGGACAACACGGCCTATTGCTACATCATCGACGTCATTATGGATGCCGTTGACGAAGCCGATCTGCCGATGTGGATGGACGATGCCGATTCGGTCGACCCGGAAATTGCGGGGAAGGCGGAACAGGCGTCCGAAGAAGCGAAGCAAGCGCTCGAAATAGTTAAATCATTGTAAACGTAAAGGAGAGAACAAAATGCAAAACAAAACCCAAAGCTCTAGAAAAAGAACGGCAATCTTCGTGTCGGCGCTGCTTGTCATGGCGCTGCTTGTCACGACCACGCTTGCGTATTTTGGAGGCCAATTCGCCACGAATGTCTTTCAGGACACAAGAACCCTGCCCGCGAACGGCATCGGGCGTGACGATTACGAGCCGGGGGCGTCGGCCAAGCAGGTATATGTCGAAAACCAAGGCGAGACAAACCTGTATGCACGCATCAAGCTTGAGGAATTTATGGAACTCGATGGCATTGTGATCGTGGGAGCGGAGGGCGCGACGAGGGAGCCTTCGGACGGATGGCTTGTGCATACGGACGCGCCTGACCCATCGGGGCTCGGCGAGACCGTTATCGAGTACGGCGAAAATCCTGAGCCCGACAAGACCGCACACGATTATTGGCAGTGGACGCTTGGCGGCTCAAAGGTGTATATGCCGGCGCCGGAGGGGGCGGGGGCGGTCGACCAGACATATGACGGCATGGCCTATTGCGACACCACGGAGTATACCGTGGACGATATGGCGGACGACCCCGCGTTGAAGCAGACTCCGGTCGGCACGGTAATGACATACGACTATTGGAAGGACGTGCTTGGCGGCGAGGCGGGCCCGTACTGGGTCATCAACCCCGACGACGGGTATATCTACTGGGCACAGGCGATAGAGCCAGGCGGAGCGAGCGGGCTTCTTCTAAATATGGTGAAAGGCCCCGAAGGGCTTGGCGACGAGTGGGATGACTATTATTATGCCATAAATGTCATCTTTGACTTTGCCGACACCAAGGACTTTGACGTCATCTTTGACAGCGCAGGCGACAAGGGCAAGGAGATACTGGAGGTCGCGAAAGAGGATGCCGAGAGCCCCGGCGAGCTGCCTGTCAAGACAAACGAGTTTTTGACGCCGTTCGACTCGTCATTTCCCGGCCCGTTTTTGAGCGCGGCGGTCGTTTTCGAGACGGAAAGCACGGGGGATCCCGAATTTGACATCGACTTCATGGGGACAGGCACGCTTGAGCAATGCTATGGCTATTATCCGCTCAGCAACTTTCTTGACGACACCGCAGGCGTGACGATACACAGCATAAGCGGCCTTCCTGAGGGCGGCAAGGGTTTTATCGAAGTCGGCCCCGGCATCGAGCTGAACCGCCTCAACGGCCTTGATTACAGCGACGAGCAATGCCTTATTGTGGGGTGGCTGCCCGGCACGTCAGCGGATCTCTTTTCGATGGTGCCCGGGCCTGACTCTGCCACGGGGACAACGCGCATGGATATCACTGTCAAGTTCGAGCAGACCGTCGGCGGAAAGATATATATAAGCGACGATATCACCATCCGTCTGGTGTTTTGCGGAATGTATGAATAAGGCGGAAAGACCGAAAGGAGTTGGATACGATGAAGAAAAAACTGTTTATAGGGATAGGGGCGCTTGCCGTGGCAGTGGTCGTGGCGTTGTCAGGGCTTCCTGCAACCTCCGCCGTCGGCAATGACATAGAGGGGGCGTTCGCCTGCAACACGAGCCATGCCAAGCTGTCGACCGGCAGCGAGCTCGCCACTTTGAGCGGCATATATTCGGCGAAGTCGAACAACACGGGCGTCGCTGCGGGCGCAGTGCAGGACACGCAGGCCACGGTCTATGCGGATGCGGTGAACACGGGCGTCGCGAGCATTGCGTACTTCACCATACTTGGCCAGACCAGATTCTCGAATTATCAGGTCTACAACCCAAGCGGCGGCGCAGGCTACAAAATACCGGACGGCAAGCTGTTTATCGGCAAGGTCAGCGAGGATTTGATACCGATCGTGCTTGATATAAGCGTGGACGTGGACGGCGACGGGAGCGTCGTAAGCAAGACGTTGGCCGAATGGAATGCGGACAATCCGGGCAACAAGGTGAAATGGGAGTCGCTGCACAGCGAAGTCGCGACCATAGACGCAGACGGCATGATAACGGCGGTAGGCAAGGGTTCGGCGGTCATGCTTGGCACTGTGGTGGACAAGTGGGGCGTGAGCCAGAGCATAGCCTATCAAATCGTGGTGGGGACGCCGAGCGCATCTGTAGAAGGCGAGGACGGCACTTTCTGGCAGCCCACGGACAAGCCGAACGTCTGGATCGAGACCGACGAGGACGGCAACTTGATAGTCCCGCCGAGCTATGTGTTCGACATAGACGAGACAGGCCCGGCCGACCCGACAAACCCGTCCGTGCCTATAGTGATTGGCGGCGGTGACGGCGGCGGCGGCGACGGTGGCTACCTTGAGCAGGATGCGGACAATCCCGCCATATGGCATGAGATCGACTCAGAGACAGGGGAAGGGACTGGAAACATCATATGGGTAGGGCCTGACGGCAAGCCCGGCGGCGGCGATGACTTGGTAGCCGTGCAGGACCCCGAAAGCGGGGAATGGTGGGCGCACTTAGGCCAGAATGTGTTTATGCAGATATCGCTTGAGGAAGGCGAGCTTGTGGGCGAGCTTACAGGCGGCGGGCCGAGCGAAAAGCCATGGGAGACCCCTGCACAGCCTATTATTAACACAAACGGGAAATATTTCGTAAAAGCGAGCGATGGTGACTTCTACTACGGCGACAAGGTGACGGACGGCAACGGCCTCTTGATGAGCACTTCGGAGGATATGCACGAGAGCGACGGGATATTCTACTTCGACACGCTCACCGGCTCCATGGTTATTCAGGGAGTGATAAAGGACCATTTGGCGGACTATATCGATACAGCGAAAGGCCTGGACGAGAACGATTATTCAGCGGAAAGCTGGCTCAAGTCCAAGCTTCCATCGGTGATAGAGAGCGCCGAAAGCGTGCTCTACGATGACCATGCGAGCCTTGCCGATGTCAAGGACGCCATCCATGCATTGCTGATATCGATGGGCAGGCTTGAGGAGGATGACGAAAGCGACTTTGTCGTCAATCCTTCATATATAACATTAGGTAAGCTCGGCAGCCAGACAAGCAAGGTATTCACGGCGACAAACAAGTATTCGGGCGAGCCTGTGGAAGTCACATGGTCCATCTTTACGGAGGACGTGGTGTACGACGGCGACGAGGACGAGACAGGGACGCCCATAGAACTGAAATCGACTATGGATCCCGAAACCGGCGAGCTGCAGATACATGTGGGCGAGGACGCCAATGTAATAATAGTGGTCGCGACCTCCGTCGAGGACGGCAAGACGGCGCGGGCGTTCGTTTTCGTGGTGGACGACCCCGACTCGATAATAGCGTTCAACGACCTTACAGGCACGAACGAGGATATCGGCAAGACCTTTATGGCCGATGGGTACACCTGGCTTGTCCTGAACAGGGACGCTGCCGGCAACCTGTTCATCACCACCACCGCGCTTGTGGCGGCGACCTACTACAACACGTCAAACGGGGCGGCTTTTGTCCCCTATGCCGGGTCGCTGGTCGATATAGCGATGAGGAATTTCTATGACACAAAACTGAGCCTGCTCAAGCACTACTCGAAGCCGGCCATCACCCCGATAGAGCCGAATATCGGCAGCACCGCGAATATGAGGCGTGCGACCACCGGCTATTCGTATGTAAGCTCCGAGGGGGAAAAGACCTGCTTTGCGCTTTCCGCGACCGAGACATACCAAAGCCCAGGGTTCATAGTCAACCCAAGGTATGCGGCAAGCGCCTCGCAGAACGATGTGGGCAGAAGGGTGACAGGGTTTGACAGGCGGTTCTGGATGCGTTCGCCCTACAGCAACACGGCAATCTGCCGTACAGTAACAGGCGGCGGCCCGGCAAGCTCCACTCCGCGCGCCGCGCAAATTGGTGTCCGCCCTGCCATGTGGATAAATCCGCAAGGCTGATATATAGGGCAGGTATTGCTTGTAGCGAGATCTTTTGGGGTGCTGAACGAAGACAGATGACGATGGGATGCACCCCATAAGGCTCGCTCATATGGCAGAGGTTGCTATGCGTATAACTCTTTTGAAAACGTTTTGCCTCGCGATAAGCTTTATCGTAATATTCTCGTTCTCCACGGGCAGCGCCCAGGCTTTGCGCAGCACAGGGAGCGCCGAGAATCTTTTTACTAGTGCGGGTTCGCTTGTAGAGCTGGAAGACGAGGATGAGGATGATGAGGATGATGAGGACGACGAGGACGACGAGGACGACGAGGATGACGAGGACGATGAAGAGGAAGAGCCGGGAGTCGTTGTCAAGCCGAAGCCACCGACGCCGCCATACAATCCAGGCTTGCCTGAGCCTGAATCGGGGCCTGCAGGCCCGCAGGCCGGAGGCAGCCCGCCGACGGCAGACGCTTCGGGCGTTATGCTATGGCTTTTCTTGGCGGCAGCGAGCGCCGGCTTGATCTTCTTGCTGATGGCAGCACGATTGCTAAGGCGCCGCGATTAACAATATATGCCTTGAATTGGCGGCGTGGTCTTGATACACTCAGACTGGAATGAGCAAGAGAAACGCATTGGTGGCATTGGGCGGGGGACCGTCGCCTGTAATAAACGCCTCGCTTTTGGGAGTGATAGAGGCGTGTCTGGACTATGGGGGGATAGGGGAGGTCTACGGAGCTCTGCACGGCATTGAGGGCGTGCTTTGCGAGGAGCTTGTAAGGCTTGACGCGCAAGACCCCGCAGAGCTTGCGAAGCTTCGTTATACGCCGGCGTCGGGGGCTATAGGCACATGCCGCTACAAGCTCGGCAAAGACGAGCGTGCGCAGGAGGACTATATGCGAGCGCTCGATGTGCTTGCCGCGCACGACGTGGGCTATTTTTTCTATATCGGCGGGAACGACTCGATGGACACGGCGCAGAAGGTGAGCGAGCTTGCGCGGGAACGGGGCGAAGGGCTTGTGTGCGCGGGCGTGCCGAAAACCATAGACAACGACCTCGGCGACGAGGAGCGGACGCTTATAGACCATACGCCGGGTTTTGGCAGCACGGCACGATACTGGGCCATGCTGATGAAGGACGCCGAGGAAGAGAACAGGGGCATGTGCGTAAGCGAGCCGGTGTCCGTCTACCAAGCGATGGGGCGCAAGGCCGGGTTTATCACGGCGGCGGCAAGGCTCGCCGACCCTGAGCGCCGGATGCCGCTTCAGATGTATTTTGCGGAAACGGGTCATGGCATAGAGGATTTGTACTCGAACGTATGTTCTGGACTGCGTGAGCATGGGCGCGTGATAGTGGTGGTGAGCGAGGGCTTTGACGTCGGCGAGCTTAGGGAGGCACGCGACGGCTTCGGGCATATAGAGTACGGCGCGAGCGACGACACGGCGATGCAGAAGGTGGTGTCGCATCTGAACAGGCGGGGGCTTTCCGTGCGCGGAAATGTGACGGGGCAGATACCCGGCGTGATGCAGAGGAACACTTCCATATGCCGTTCGGAGGTGGACGAGAGAGAGGCGTACGAAGTGGGGCGGCATGCGGTGAAGGTGGCGCTAGAGGACGGCACGGGCTATATGGCCACTATCCTCAGGGACTGCAGCGCGCCCGCATACAAGGTTTTTTATGACAAGGTCCCGATGGGGGTGATAGCGAACGCGGCAAGGGGGCTTCCGCCTGAGTGGATCGCGGAAGGCGGCATAGACGTCACGGACGCCTATATAGACTACGCCATGCCGCTTATAGGCGAGGGTGCGAGGGTGTTGCCAGGCTGCGGCCTCGGGGGGCTTCCGGATTTTGCGCGGCTAAATCTAGGGTTGCTTCCACGGAAATGCACGGACTATGCGCCCGTGAACCATAGGGAATAGTTTACGCGCCCCTCCCATGCAAAGCTGATAATGATTGAAGGGGGCAATCGTATGTGGTATAGTCTTGTTTATGGGAACTGTAAGGTATATATCGAGTCTGGCAGAGCTGGCCGTAGGGCTGATCGAGATAGCGAATCACTATTCTGATTGCGAGTCGGCGGAGTTTGCGTACATCCGCGACGGGAACGAGGTGACGCACTTCTGGCTTTCGCGCCTGGAGTTTGGATATAAGGTGATTCAGAACAAGGTCGAGGCGGATATACGTGTCTTCGACCTGCTTCCGCTGGAGGACGGTACGGCCGCGAAGTATCCGGCGTATTTCGAAGACCAGCTTATGGTTTCGGCCATGAGCAAAAAGCATGACGCGTTGAGGTCTTGCTGGGACGAAACGGCTGTCCAGTTTCACAAATTGGTAAGGTCGAAGGTGAATGTCATAGGGATTTTCCAGAAAAGGGTCGAGAACGGGACTTTTTCCGGAAATCTGCACGCGGCGCTTTCCGCCGAGCTGGACGACATACATAATGAGGTCGCGGACAGCATAGAGCGGCTTGTGGAGTCGTACAAGGACTATTCTGTGCTGCTGAGCACGTTTATCGGGGCGATTTATGAGGGGCGGGCCGAAGCGGAGTATTATGAGGACGTGGGGGAAGCCGAGGCCGCGGTCAAGGATGCGGCGGTCAAGGATGCGGCGGTCGAGGAGCCGGTCGAGGAGCCGGTGGTCGAGGAGCCGATTTCGGCGTGGGCGCCTCCGGCCGTTGACAGCCCCCTCGCAGTGACGGAATATGTGAGCGAACCGATGACGGAGTCTGTGGGCGAGCCGGCAAGCCCGTTTGCTTCGCCGTATGGGCTGCCGCCGGTGGAAAGCCCTTTCACAATGACGGAGGAGCGGGGCGAATGAGCCGGGAAACGAATTCAAGATTCAGGCGGCATGCGGCGGGCATGCCCATAGAGGAAAAGAAAGCAGAGCAGCCGGTTTTTGTGCGGACGGAGGTGCATGAGCCTGTCGCGGAAGCGCCGCCGCCAGCACCGGAACCAAGGAGTTCCAAGGGTGTGGTCTTTGCAATAATTGTCGCGATTGCGCTGGGCGGGCTGAACTTGCTTCAATTGTTCGGCGGACCAAGCGAGTCGGAGTTGCGGCAAGAAGTGGAAGCATTGCAGGCAACGGTTTCGGATTACAGCGAAAAGGCCGAATTCGTGGACAATTTTGTCGCGATTGTCATTGACGACGGGCAGTTTCTCTATCATCACTTCGACTGCCCGTACACAAAGGACAGGCCTAGGTGGGTGTACAATGTGGAGCTTGCCGAGTTTCACGGCAACCTCCCGCATAGCTGCTGGTTCGACAGGGAATAGCAAAAGCTGTCGTAGCCCACGGTCAGGGAGAAGGCGTAGATATGGTGAAGTTCAGACCGTTTCGGGCAGTACGCCCGGCAGAGAGGTTTGCCGACAAAGTGGCGGCGCTGCCTTACGATGTGATGACGAGCGAGGAAGCGCGCAAGATGGCGGCGGGCAATGAGCTGTCATTTTTGCGTATAGACCGGGCGGAGATAGACCTGCCCGAGGGGACAGACCCATATGGCGCAGAGGTGTATGAAAAGGCGAGAGAGAATTTTGAGAGGATGGCGCACGAGGGCGTGTTCGTGCAGGATGAGGCGCCGCGCTTCTATGCGTACAGGCTGACGATGGAGGGGCGGTCGCAGACGGGGCTGGTCGGATGCGCGTCGATAGATGATTATGATGGGGGGGGTATCAAGAGGCATGAGCTGACGCGGGCGGACAAGGAGGAGGACCGGGTGCGGCATGTTGATGCGTTGGATGCGAATACAGGCCCGATTTTTTTGGCCTGCAGGGGATGTGAAGCGCTTTCGGCTTTACTGCGCGGAGGGGCGCCGCTTTACGACTTCACTGCGGAGGATGGGGTGAGGCATGAGGTTTGGGCGTTGGACGAGGGAGCGAATGAGGAAGTCACGGCTATCTTTGCGGGCAGGGACGCGCTCTATATCGCGGACGGGCACCATAGATGCGCTTCGGCGGCGAGGGTCGGCAGGCTACGCAGAGACCAGCTCCCAGATTGGACGGGCGATGAGGAGTTCAATTTCTTCTTGGCGGTGGTGTTTCCGGAGGATCAGCTTGAGATACTTGACTACAACCGGGCTGTGGCGGATTTGAACGGGCTGACGAAAGAAGAGTTTTTGACAAGGCTGGGCAAGGATTTTGAGGTGCGCGAATATGAGGGGGGGGGGCCGGCGAAGCCGGCCTGCAGGCATACGTTCGGTATGTATCTGGACGGAAAATGGTATGCTATGGAAGCGCGGACGGGGCTTGTGGACGAGGCAGACCCTGTGGCGCGGCTCGATGTGTCGCTGCTTCAGGACTATGTGCTTGCGCCTATCTTGGGCATAGAAGACCCGAGGACGGACGGGCGCATCGACTTTATAGGAGGCATACGCGGGCTTGGGGAGCTGGAGAGGCGTGTGGGCACGGACATGGCGGTCGCTTTCGCGATGCATCCGACTGCGATGCAGGAGCTTTTTGACATAGCGGACGCAGGGCTTATAATGCCGCCTAAGTCGACTTGGTTCGAGCCGAAGCTCAGGAGCGGGCTTTTTATACACAAGCTTTCGGAATAAGCGGGAAATTTCATGTAAAATATGCCAGAGTGTCGATATAGGGTATAATAGACTGCATATGGAACGTAATAGAGATGAATAACATGGGCACAGCCAAAACCGCAGTAATGATTGGCGCGGGCAATATCGGAAGGGGTTTCGTCGGGGCGGCGTTTGCGGCATCGGGTTATGAAACCGTTTTTATCGACGTGGACGAAAAGCTTGTGGACGAGATAAACGCGCGCGGCGAATACCCTGTGCGCATATTGCTTCCGGACGGCGGCGTCACGGAAACCGTGGCACGCGGCGTCCGTGCGGTGAGCGGCAAGGATATGGGGGCTGCCGCGACGGAGATTGCACGTGCGGATATCTGCGCGACCGCTGTGGGGGTACGGGCTATTGAGAACGTCGCATCGACTCTGGCTTTGGGGCTTGCGCTCAGAATTCGCAAAGACCTCCCGCCGCTCAATATAATAGTCTGTGAAAACATGCTCGATGCGGGCGAGAAGCTGCGCGAATATGTAATGGCAGTGCTGCCAGCGGAGCTTGCGCCTGCCGTGGATGCGGTTACGGGCTATCCGGAAGCGGTCATCGGGCGTATGGTGCCAACACAGACGGAAGACATGAAAGACGGCGACCCTCTGCGCGTCTGTGTCGAAAAGTACGCATTTCTGCCGGTCGACAGGGAGGCGTTCAAGGGGCATATTCCTCAGATCAAGGGGATGGTGCCGCTTGATCGTTTCGGCTATTATGTCAAACGAAAATTGTTTATTCACAATATGGGGCATGCGGCCGTGGCTTATTTGGGGCTGCTAAAGGGATATAATTATATTGCAGAGGCTGTGGACGATGCGGACATACTCTATCTGGTGCATGGCGCGATGAATGAAAGCGCGGCGGCGCTCGGCTGCGAAAACCCCGGGGACGCAGCAAACCTGAACCGCAGTATCAGTTCGTTGCTTTACAGGTTTGCGAACGAGGCTCTTGGGGATACCTGTGCCCGCGTGGCGGCCGATCCTGTCCGCAAGCTGGACAGGCACGACAGGCTTATCGGGGCGCTTGAAAACTGCCAGAAGTACGCCCTGCCTTCCACATACATAGCCGCTGTGGCGGCGGCGGCGGCGCTTGCGCTTGAGCGGTCGCCTGGGGAAAGCCCGGCACGCCTCACCAAGATAACAGGTCTTTCCCTGGACAGCGAGGCGTATAAGCTTATTACGGAGCTTTGCGCAGCTTGCGCTGCAGCGATGGTGAGGGGCGAGGACGCCGTGGCGGAGCTTCGGCGCACGGCGGCGAGGTGTGCGGGGGATATCACTATACTGTGACAGGCGAAAGCAGTCCATCCATGAAAGTTTTTCTAGCGGAGCATATGGGGTTTTGTGGGGGCGTCGACCGGGCGATCCGCATGACTGAGGCGGCGCTGGAGGGGGCGGTCGTTTGGTCGGTGGGACCGATAATTCACAATGGCAATGTTATGGACGGGCTGAGGGCAAGGGGGCTTTGCGTCGCGGAGTCTTTGGATGACGTGCCGGACGGGGCGACGGTGGTGGTGCGTTCGCACGGGGAGGGGCCGGAGTTTTTTGAGGCGGCGGAAGCAAGGGGGCTGAATGTGGTCGATGCGACCTGTCCGAAGGTGGCGAAGATACATGAGCTGGTGAGAGATGCGGAGGCACGCGGCGAGCATGTGGTCATCGTGGGGGACGAAGGGCATCCTGAGGTGAGGGCGACCCGGGCGTGGGGCGGCGGAGGGCGAGCATCCGTGGTGGGTGGCGCCGACGAGTTTGCAACAGAAGGCATGACGAGGTTTGAAGGCCGTGGGCCTATGTTTGTAGTAAGCCAGACAACATATGACAAGGAGGAGTTTGGAAAGGCGGCGGAGCGCTTCAGGGAGCTCGGCGCAAACGTTAATGACACTATCTGCGAGGCGACGGCGCTGCGTCAGGATGCATGCCGCATAGTGGCGGCAAAGACCGACTGTGTAATAGTGGTAGGCGACCGTAATAGCTCCAATACCCGAAAACTCTACGAGATAGCAAAGAATTATGCAAAAAAGCACGCAATACTTATTGAGAATAAAGATGAAATTTTATTGAAACATTTGTGTGGATATGATAAATTAGGTATAACTGCGGGTGCATCGACGCCCAATTACGTTATTGAGGAGGTTATTTCATCGATGAGCGAATTTAGAAGCGACAACTATGAGACCAACCCTATGCACGAGTTTATGGACGAGATCGACAAGTCGACTCGACTGCCGCGCAACGGCGACATCGTGACGGGAGAGGTGATTCAGGTCACGGACAGTGAGGTCACTGTCAACCTTGGATGCAAGAAAGACGGCGTTATCCCCAAGAGCGAGGTCAGCCTTGAAGAAGGCCAGGGACTCTCGGATTTGTTTAAGGAAGGGGATGAGATTCAGACCAAGGTCATAAAGAACGATGATGGTGAAGGCAACATCCTCTTGTCGAAGAAGCGAGTGGTCGTCAGCGAGCACTGGGAGACGATTACGCAGGCGTACGACGAAAAGACACCGATTGAGGTGAAGGTGACGCGCGAGGTCACGGGCGGCGTTATTGCTATGTTTAGCGAGGTGGGGGGATTTATCCCGTTGTCTCAGCTTTCCGACCGGTATATCGAAAAGGCCGAGGAGTTTGTAGGCCAGGAGCTGGCGGTCAAGGTCATAAGGCTAGACCAGAAGCGCAACAAGGTCGTGTTCTCGCACAAGGCCGTGCTCAATGAGGAGCGCCAGAAGCGGATGCAGGAAATCTGGGATCAGCTTTCGGTCGGCGATATCATCGACGGCAAGGTGATGCGGTTTACGGACTACGGCGCGTTTATCGATATAGGCGGCGTGGACGGGCTCTTGCATATCTCGGAAATTTCTTGGGGCAAGCTGCGTCATCCGTCGGATTTGCTTGAGATTGACCAAGAGGTCAGGGTCAAGATTCTGTCGATGAACAAGGAAAAAGAAAAGATTTCGCTTGGCTACAAGCAGAACCAGCCAGAGCCTTGGTCTATTATCGATGAGAAGTACCAGGTCGGGCAGGTCATCAAGGGCAAGGCGGTGCAGATCAAGGACTATGGCGTGTTCGTGGAGATCGAGCCTGGGCTTGACGGACTCGTGCATATTTCGGAAATCGCATTCCGCCGTGTGACGGATATTTCCGAGGAGCTCGAAGTCGGGCAGGAAGTGTCGGCGAAGATACTGGAGATCGATTCGATACGCAAGCGCATCAGCCTGTCTATAAAAGAGACTTTGGAGAAGCCGCCTGAGGACGAGTATGAGGACGAGGAGGAAGCGGCTTTTGTGGAAGACGAGGCCGTTGAGGAGGAAGCGTCTGTAGAAGAAGCGTCTGTAGAAGACGAGGCTCCTGTTGAGGAGGAAGCTGTTGAGGAGGAGGAAGCGGTTGCAGAAGAAGAGCCTGCCGCCGTTGAGGTAGAGGAAGAAGCTGTTGAGGAGGAGGAAGCGGTTGCAGAAGAAGAGCCCGCCGCCGTTGAGGTAGAGGAAGAAGCGGTTGAGGAGGAGGAAGCGGTTGCAGAAGAAGAACCCGCCGCTGTTGAGGTGGAGGAGGAAGCGGTTGCAGAAGAAGAACCCGCCGCCGTTGAGGTGGAGGAGGAAGCGGTTGCAGAAGAAGAGCCCGCCGCCGTTGAGGTGGAGGAGGAAGCGTCCGTAGAGGAAGAGGTTCCGGCGGAAGAAGCGTCCGAGGGCGAGTGATGCCGTTTCAAATCAAATGACGACGTGCGCCAGGGGAAACCCTGGCGTTTTTCTTGTTGTTCTGTGTGGAAGATTTTTCTTGGGTGGTGTATAATGTATGCATAATTATTCAAAGGTCAATGGGCAACGGAGGTCTGATGCGGTATACGAGGCAGGGTAAGATAGTCGAGCTGATTTCGGAAAACGAGATCGACACGCAGGAAAAATTGGCGGAAATGCTCAAGGAAAGCGGGTTTGACGTGACGCAGGCCACGGTCTCGCGTGACATAAAGGAGCTCAAGCTGGTAAAGGCGCTCGCCCCGTCTGGGCGGTATAAGTATACCTTGCCGGAGCAGGGGGCGCGCCACGGGGCTGACAGGCTTGCGAAGATTTTCAGAGAGACGGTCCAGTCGGCGGCGTCGTCGGGAAATTTAATTGTCGTCAAGACGCTGACGGGCTGCGCGAACGCGGCATGCGAGGCCATAGACTCGCTTGAGTTCCCGCATATACTGGGCTCGATTGCGGGGGACAACACGGTGCTTATCGTATGCGACGACCCCAAGAACGCACCGACGCTTGTCGCACGTTTTGACGAAATGTTGGGGGAGTAGGCGGGTTCGATGATAAGCCGGATATACATCAAGGATTTTGCGATCATAAAGGAGCTTGAGGCGGAGTTCTTTCCGGGGCTGTCCGTCGTAACGGGAGAGACGGGCGCAGGCAAGTCCATAGTGATAGAGGCTATGAGCATGGCGCTCGCGGGGCGGGCGGACAAGTCCATGGTGCGGGCGGGGACAGAGCGAGCCGTCATCACGCTTGTGACGGATGGGGAGGACATGCCAGAAGTGGTGTCGCGTGAGATAGGCGCGGCGGGCAAGTCGCTGTGCAAGGCTGACGGGGAGATAGTGACGCTCGCGCAGCTTGAAGCGTTTACCACGGGGCATGTGGATGTTCACGGCCAATACGACCATCAGAGCCTGCTTGTGCTGGACAGGCATATAGGGCTGCTGGATGCGTTCGGGCGGGCGGGGATAGAGCCTGCGGCGGCGGGGACGGCGGCGGCGTACGCCGTATACAAGGATGTAAAGGAGCGGCTTTCGGAGCTCGTGCGAGGCGCGGCGACCGCCGAGCGCGAGCTCGACTTCTTGCGTTATGAGATGAAGGAGATCGGCGACGCGCATTTGGCGGAGGGCGAGGACGATGAGCTTGAGGCGCGCATAAAGATAATGCAGAGCAGCGAGAAGATATACGAGGCCTTGGCAAATGCCTACGGTCTGCTGTCGGGCGAGTCGGCGGATGGGGGCTCGGCTCTGTCCGCTGTGGGGGGCGTGAGGGACAGCCTTTCGGGGCTTTCCGGGTTTGACGGGGAGTTCGCCAAGATGGCGGAGGTGAGCGCGGAGGCGTATTATGCGCTTGAGGAGCTTGAGTCGCAGGTGCGGGTGGCACGCGACGCCATGGAGTTTTCGCAGGCAGACCTCGATCGGGCGCTTGCACGGCTCGACCGCATCGACAGGCTCAAGGCTAAATACGGCGGGAGCATAGCCGCCGTGCTCGCACATCGAGACAGGGCGGAGTCGCGCATAGGCGCGGCGGAGAATTCCGACGCTCTCAAGGCCGAGCTTGAAAAGGAACTCGCTTCGGCGAGGGATGTGTTGATGGAACGCGCGAGGGCGCTTTCCTCGCTTAGGTGTGAGGCGGCGGCGCGCCTTGAGGCGGCGATAACGGAGCAACTTGTGGATCTTAGTTTCAGGGATGCCGTGTTCAGCGTCAGGCTTGAGCCCGATGAGGATGCGGTATCGGATGCAGGGTTTGACCGCGTGGAGTTCATGCTGTCGGCGAACAAGGGGCAGCCTCTGCTGCCGCTCGCAAAGGTGGCGTCGGGCGGGGAGCTCTCACGAATCATGTTGGCGTTCAAGTCCGTGACAGGGGATTTTGACGGCGTCGAGACGATGATATTCGATGAGATAGACAGCGGAATAAGCGGCCATACGGCGAGCGTGGTCGGCGAGAAGCTGCTTCATATGGCAAAAGACCATCAGATTATATGCATCACGCACTTGCCGCAGATCGCGGCCTTCGCCGATCACCACTATATGCTCGAAAAGCATACCGAGGGCGACGAGACGTTTACTCGCCTCCGAGAGATAAGGGGCGAGGCGCGGGTCGACGAGATCGCGCGGCTGGTCGGCGGTCGCAGCCTGACCGAGACGGCACGGGAGAACGCACGGGAATTGATACGGCAGGCGCGGGGTTAGGCTGGGCTGTGAGACCGTGGGCAGGATTGCCAAGACGGAACTGTGAACAAATGTTTGACATGGCGGCGTGGCGAGGGTATACTGGGTGCATGATTGGGCGAGGCGATGGAGCGTTGAGAATATTGGGCGTGGATCCAGGTTATGCGATCCTTGGATGGGGCGTCGTTGACTACCGTGGGAGCAGGCACAGACTGGCGGGCTATGGGGTTATAGAGACGAGGAAGGACGAGGCGCAACCGCAGCGCTTGAAGCAGGTCTATTCGGGCCTTGCACAAATTATCGAGCAATACAGGCCGGATGTCTGCGCTGTGGAAGAATTGTTTTTCAACAGCAACCAAAAGACCGCCATTAAGGTGGGCGAGGCACGGGGGGCGGCGATAGTCGCGTGCGCGAATGCGGGGCTAGGGGTTTACGAATACACGCCGTTGCAGATAAAGCAGGCGTTGACGGGGTATGGGCGCGCGGAGAAGCATCAGGTGCAGGAGATGGTGCGGCAGATACTCGGGCTAGAGCGGGCGCCGCGTCCGGACGATGCGGCGGATGCGGTGGCGGCGGCGATCTGTCACGCAAACTCGTCGGGGTATATAGAGCGGGTCGCAGTTGCGGGCGGCGGAAGATAGGCGGGTGCAAGGATGATAGCATATATATATGGGACGCTTTTGGAGAAGCTGGAAAGCTCGGTCGTGATAGATACGGGCGGGGTCGGGTACGAGGTGTTTGTGCCGACGAACTCGCACGTCTGGCTCAAGGGCAAGGGCGACGAGGCGGTGCTGCATACGGCGCAGATATTCAAAGAGGATGATGCGTCTTTGTACGGGTTCGAGGACAGGGCGAGCCTGCGGTTGTTCAGGCTGCTGATTTCAGTGAGCGGCGTGGGGGCGAAGGCGGGGATGGCGATACTCTCGGCGCTGACCGTAGACGAGGCGGTGCGGGCGATAGCCTTTGAGGACGCGGCGATGCTGACGCGGGCGCAGGGCATAGGGAAGAAGGGCGCGGAGCGTATAGTTCTTGAGCTAAGGGACAAGGTGGAGGGGGTCTTTGCCGGTATCGCGGGCACAGGAGGCGTCTTGGCGGGGACTGACTTAGGGGGCGGCGGCGAGGTCGGCGGGAAGGCCGGCGCGCCCGACATAGTGACCGAGACGATAAATGTGCTTATGAGCCTCGGCATAAGCCGTAGCGAGGCGTCGCAGGCCGTGCTGAACGTGAAGGATGACTATGCGACGGTCGAGGACTGCGTGCGGCTCGCGCTGAAAGGGCTGTGATGATATGACGGATTTTGACAGGGAGTTTGGTATGGAATTTGGGGCGGAGTCCGGGGTGCCAGCGGACAGGCGGCTTGTGGACCCTGGGAGCGGCGGGTTTGAGGATGAGCGCGTCGATACCGGCCTGCGTCCGCGTACCCTTGGGGAGTATATCGGGCAGAAAAACGTCACGGACAATCTCAAGGTCTTTATAGAGGCGGCCAAGGGGCGGGGGGAGCCTCTTGACCATGTGCTGTTTTATGGGCCTCCAGGGCTAGGCAAGACGACGTTGGCAAGCATTATAGCGGCGGAGCTTGGGGTCGATATCCGCATCACGAGCGGCCCCGCCATCGAACGCGCGTTCGATTTGGCGGCGCTTCTTACGAACTTGAAAGAGGGGGACGTGCTGTTTATCGACGAGGTCCATCGCCTCAACCGCACGGCCGAGGAAATACTTTACACGGCGATGGAGGACTATGTAATAGACATGATCGTCGGGAAGGGGCCGTCGGCGCGGTCGTATCGATTGCCCTTGCCGGGCTTTACGCTTATAGGCGCCACGACGAGGGCGGGCAGTCTGTCCGCTCCGCTGCGTGACCGCTTCGGGGTCATCAGCAAGTTTGAGCTATACACGCCTGGCGAGCTTGAGCTTATCGTGCGGCGGTCGGCGGGGCTGCTCGGCATAGACATAGACGAGGCTTCGCAGAAAGAGCTTTCCGCCAGGTCGAGGGGGACGCCGCGCGTTGCGAACAGGCTGCTTAAAAGGGTACGTGATTTTGCCCAGGTGCTTGGTGAGGGGCGAATAGATCTGGAATTGACGGACAAGGCGCTCTCGGCTCTCGGCGTGGACTCCAAGGGACTTGAGGGGCTTGACCGCGACATCCTGCGGCTTATCATCGAAAGGTTTGGCGGGGGACCGGTCGGGATAGACACCATAGCCGCCTCCATCGGCGAGGAAAGAATAACCATAGAGGATGTTTACGAGCCGTATCTTTTGCAGTCCGGCTTGCTGCATCGCACGTCCAAGGGGCGTATGGCTTCGCGCGATGCGTGGCTTTGGCTTGGGATAGAGCCGCCTGCGGATGCAAAGACCACGCAGACGAGCATGTTCGATTTGGGCGGCGGTGCAGACGATGCGGTCGATGCGGATAATTCGGAGATCGAGATCGAGTACGCCGAATGACGGACATAAGCCTTTTTGACTATGAGCTTCCAGAGGGGTTGATTGCCCAGTACCCTGCGGCGGAGCGGGACGCTTCGCGGCTTTTGGTGGTGGACAGGGCTTCGGGCGGTCGCGAGCATAAGTTTTTTTACGATCTGCCAAAGCATCTTAGGGCGGGCGATGTGCTTGTCTTTAACGATTCGTGCGTGATAAGGGCGCGGCTTGTCGGGGAGAAGGAAGGCACGGGCGCGAGGATCGAGGTGTTTTTGCTCAGGCGTCTGGAAGGGGGCGGTGAATTGTGGGAGACGCTTGCTCGTCCGGCTAGGCGTCTGCGTACGGGGGACTGCGTTTTGTTCGGGGGCGGGCAGGGGCTTGCCGCGGAAGTGATGGGGCGGGGCGACGACGGCTCTGTGTATGTGCGGTTTCGGTGCGAGGGGGACTTTATGGACGCCTTGGAACGTCTTGGGCGCGTGCCCTTGCCGCCGTATATAAGGCGTGAGGACGAGGGCGAGGACGCAACACGATATCAATGCGTTTATGCTAATGAACCCGGCTCGGCGGCCGCGCCTACGGCAGGGCTGCATTTTACGGATGGGCTGCTTGATGGCTTGCGTGGGATGGGGGTGGAGACCGTCTTTGTCACGCTCCATGTCGGGTTAGGGACTTTTCGGCCTGTGCAGACGGACGCTATAGAGGAGCACAAGATGCACTCGGAAAATTATTATATAGGGGAGAATGCGCGTCGGCGGATAAACCTTGCGAAGGCGGAGGGCAGGCGCGTCATCTGTGTCGGGACTACATCCGTGCGGACGCTTGAGAGCGCGTGCATATATAATGAGGGGGACGGGTGGCATATCCCGGAGTCTGCTTGCGAGGGGGATACGGATATTTATATCTATCCAGGCGGGCGGGGCATCCATATGGCGGACGGGCTTATCACGAATTTTCATCTGCCCAAGTCGACGCTGCTTATGCTTGTCAGCGCGTTTTATGACAGGGAGAGGGTGTTGGAGATATATAGGGAAGCGATCGAGAAAGGGTATCGGTTTTTCAGTTATGGGGACGCTATGTTGATATTATGACGGGAAAGGGCAGATAGAATGAGCGATGCTGTGAAGTTTGAATTGCTGAAAAGGGACGAGGGGACGCGAGCCCGGCGCGGGCGGCTGACGACGCCTCATGGCGTTATCGAGACGCCGGTGTTTATGCCTGTCGGTACGGCGGGCACGGTCAAGGCGCTCAAGCCGGACGATGTGAAAGAGCTCGGCGCCCAGATTATTCTCGCGAACACCTACCATCTATATCTGCGACCGGGGCATGAGGTGGTCAAGAAGGCCGGCGGTCTGCACCAATATATGCATTGGGACGGGCCCATACTGACGGACAGCGGGGGCTTTCAGGTGTTCAGCCTCGCTTCGTTGGGCAAGTTGACGGAGGATGGCATGGAGTTTGCGTCGCATATCGACGGGTCGCGGCATCTGCTTTCGCCTGAGAAGTCGATGGAGATACAGGAGGCTCTTGGGTCGGATATCATAATGGCGTTCGACGAATGCGTGTCGTATCCGGCGGAGCGTCCGTATGTCGAGGCGTCGGTCTTGCGGACTACGAGGTGGCTTGAGCGTTGCAAGGCCGCACATACGAACACGGAGCGGCAGTCGCTTTTCGGAATTATGCAGGGGGGGATGTTCAACGATTTGAGACGGCAGAGCGCAGAGCAGATTGTGGCGTTGGATTTGCCGGGGTATGCCATCGGGGGGCTTTCGGTGGGCGAGCCAAAAGAGCTTATGTACGAGGTGCTTGACGGGTGCGTGGACTTCCTGCCGACGGATAAGCCACGTTATTTGATGGGGGTGGGCACCCCGGACGCCTTGCTCGAAAGCGTGGCGCTCGGCGTGGATATGTTCGACTGCGTGCTGCCGACAAGGGAGGCGCGGCACGGGCGAGCCATGACGCGGGACGGCTCGGTGAATCTTAGGAACGCAGCGTACGCCGAGGACTTTGCGCCGCTCGATGCGGAATGCTCGTGCTATTGCTGCAAAAATTTCACGCGGAGCTATCTAAGGCATCTGGTGATGGCTAAGGAAATGCTTGGGGCGACGCTTATCTCGCTGCACAACCTCAAGTTCCTGGTGGATTTGATGGGCGGCGCGCGTGCGGCCATCGAAGCTGGCGGCGGGGCGTTCGCGGCATACAAGGCGGCGACGCTGGCGCGGTATTATAAGTGACATTGCGTGTCGGTTTGTATATAATGAAACAAAAGGGAGGTACTAATTATGGAAGTTAAGTTTTATAAGTGCAGTGCGTGTGGAAATCTGTTGATACCTGCGATTGACGGGGGCGTGACGCCGGAGTGCTGCGGGATGGAAATGGACGAGCTTCAGGCAGGGGTGACCGATGCCGCCGTCGAGAAGCATGTGCCCGTCATCGTGCGGAACCCAGACGGGATACATATCGACATCAATGTCGGCTCTGTGGAGCACCCGATGACGGCGGATCATTTCATCGAGGTGATTGTGCTGTTGCTCGACAAGCGCATTTACATCTTCAACCTCAGCGCAGGGGACGAGCCGACGGTGCTGTGCGGGTACAAGGACAACACGGTGCCGATGAAGGCGTACGCGTATTGTAATTTGCATGGATTATGGGCTTCAACGGAAGGCTAAAGCCTTTCGATTAGTGCTGATAGCTCTATGTGCTTCGTGAACGGAAAGTTGTCGTAGGCGCCGAGTGTAGTTATGCCGTAGCCGGCGCTTTTCAGCATGGCGGCGTTCTGTGCGAAAGTCTTTGGATTGCAGCTGATATATAGCAGGGCGGGGAGCCCGTATTCGATGACGCGTTTCAGCGCTTTTGGGTGCAGGCCCATTCGCGGCGGGTCTACCACGAGCAGGTCCGGCGGTGGAAGTTCGCGCATCACCTCGAAGGCGTCGCCACAGACAAAGGCGGCGTTTTTGACGTCGTTGCGCCCTGCGTTCTCGCGGGCGGAGATAACGGAGTCCTCGTTTAGCTCGATGCCTGTCACCTGCCCCGCACGTCCCGATAGGGCGAGGGATATGGTGCCTGTGCCGCAGTAGACGTCGTATAGGGTTTCCGCACGTTTGTCGGGAATAAGGGCAAGGGCTTCATCAAGCATGGATTCGACCGCCGAGGTGTTGGTCTGGAAGAATGAGAAGGCGCCGATGCGGAATGTGAGGCCGAGAAGCTTGTCGTAAAAATGGTCGCGCCCGTAGAGGGTTTTCATGCTGTCGCAGGCAACGACGTCGGAGCGGCGGTCGTTTATGGTGTGCAGGATGCCGACGATGGAATCCCCATCATTATTGTTTGTCGCTGCGAATACCGTTTCGCAGAACGCCGCATCGTCAAGTGCTTCCTCGCTTGTGGTGACGAGGTTGGCAAGGACTTCGCCTGTGCGTTCGCCACGCCTGATAACGAGGGCGCGAAGGAAGCCGCTGCGTGAACGCTTGTGGTAAAAGCTGTGGCCGCTTCCGTGCGCCCATTCCAAAATGGCCGAACGTATTCGGTTGAATATATCCGGGACTATAAGGCAGCCGTCGGTGCTTATGACCGACATATACGAGCCTTGCTTGTGCAGGCCGAGCGTCATTTCCCCGCCCTTGACCTCGTCGCCAAAGGTGTATTCCATCTTGTTGCGGTAGGCGAATTGCCTGCCGGTCTGGCGGACAGGGCGGTACTCGCCCGGCACGATTTCGTTTTCGGCAAGGTGTGCGAGCACAAGATCGTTCTTTATGCGTAGCTGTTCGTCATATGGGACGCCCTGATAAGTACAGCCACCACAAGCACCCGCATGGGGACAAGTTGGCACGCTGTCCAATCCCTGCGTTGCTGCGTCGCTCATTTTGCGTCCCTGCTCTTTTTCAGGGTGTCGAGGTCGGCGAGGTCGTATGGCGTCTCTTGGTATACGAAGTTGAGCCAGTTTGAGAAGAATAGGTTTGCGTGGCCGCTCCATTTCACCACGACGCGTTTTTTCGGGTCGTCGTCCTTGAAGTAATTGGCGGGCACTTCGATGTCGGCGCCGCGTGAGACATCGCGTTCGTATTCTAGCTTCAGGGTGTCCCAGTCGTACTCGCTATGGCCGAGCAGATATACTTGCCGCTGATCCTTGGTCGAAATCATATGCACGCCCGCCTGCGGCGAGTCCGCAAGTATCTTCAAGCTCGGTACGGTTTCGATCTGCTCACGCGGGGATTCCGCCCAACGCGAATGGGGCACGTAAAACTCCTCATCGAACCCGCGCGTCAGGACGTTCTTTTTGTCGCGTGGTTTGTGCGGGAACACTCCGAAAATCTTCTTGTCGAGCAGGCGCTTCTCGATGCCGTAGTGGTGGTAGAGCCCCGCTTGCGCGCCCCAGCAAAGATGCAGCGTGCTGAACACGTTGGTCTTGGAGAAGTCCATAATCTGCTTGAGCTCGTTCCAATAGCTGACTTCCTCGAACGGCAGGGTCTCGATGGGGGCGCCGGTTATGATAAGGGCGTCGAGCCGCTGCCCCTTGATCTCCTCGAATTTGCGGTAAAAGGTCTCCATATGGAGCGGGTCGACGTGCGTGAATTTGTGCGATGAAAGCGTAAGCAATTCGAGCTGCACCTGGAGCGGCGAGTTTGCGAGCAGGCGTATAAGCTGCGTCTCCGTGACCTCTTTGATGGGCATAAGGTTGACGATGGCAATCAGCAGCGGGCGGATGTCCTGCCGCGCCGCGCGCCAGTCGTGCATTACGAACACGTTTTCCTGTTTAAGCGTTTTGTAGGCGGGTAGCCCCCGCTGCACTAGTATGGGCATTGATGATAATCTCCTTCGCCGTTATTCTACCATGGTACTGGTGGTAGGGGGGCGAAATATTGTGGCATGGTTTTCGCATATAATTTTCGTCGGGTTTGCTACGAAGCCTATGACATGGTAAAATAACCAAAACTATAAAGAGGAGAACAAACATATGATTTCAGCATCGGATTTTCGCAAAGGCATAACTTTTCAGATAGACGGATCCCCGCACGTGATTCTCGACTTTCAACACGTAAAGCCGGGGAAGGGGGCGGCGTTCGTGAGGACGAAGCACAAGAACATTTTGACGGGCGCGACGCGCGAGGAGGCGTTCAACCCGAACGACAAGTTTGAGAACGCGCACATCGAGACGAAGCAGATGCAATACCTGTACGAGGACGGCGGGCTGTATTATTTTATGGATCAGACGACATACGAACAGGCGCCGCTTACGGCTGACCAGGTCGAGGACGCTATGCATTGGCTTCGCGAAAACGACGTGGCGACGATAAAGTTCTTCAACGACAAGGCGTTTCTTGTGGAGCCGCCGTTTATAGTGGAATTGAAAATCATCGATACGGAGCCGGGCATCAAGGGCGATACGGCGACGAACGTGACCAAGGCCGCGACCGTCGAAACTGGCGCCGTGGTACAGGTGCCGATATTTATCGAGCCGGGCGAGGTGATCAAGATCGACACGCGCATCGGAGAATACCTTAGCAGAGCCTGATGGGGGGATAGTGATGCCGCATAGAAACAGGGAGAAGCGCGCCGCGAAGAAGGCGCAGGCTGAGGAGCAGGCCCTGGCGCAGGCACGGGCTGACGCGCAGCTGCAGGAGCAGATAAGGACTCAGGCTGAGGAACAAGCCTTGGCACAGGCCAGGGCTGAGACACAGGCGCAGATGCAGGCCCAGGCGCAGGCACATGCACAGGCTCAAGCGCAAATGCAGGCGCAGATACAGGCGCAGGCACAAGCTCTGGCACAGGCACAAGCCCAAGCGCAGGCACGGCCGCACCCACAGCCGCAACCACAGCCACAGCCACAGTCACAGCCATATTATGAGGAAAAAGACAGCGGCCACGACAATTACAAAAAACGACGCGGCAAAAAGTACGATGACTACGACGACTACGATGACGATGATTATTACGACGACGATTATTACGATGACGATGACGATTATGACGACGATCCGCCAAAGCGCAGGGGTCGCGGAGCCATTGTCGCAATTATTGTAATTGTTGCCATACTTGCGGGCGGATACTACGGGCTGACGACGTTTTACAGCAGGTCGCTCGCACCGGTCGACCCGAACGACACGAGGGAGGTCACGATAGTCATCCCGGAGGGGGCGTCGACGGCGTCGATAGCGTCGATTTTGAGCACGCGCGGGTTGATAAGGAACACATATGTGTTCAGGTACCACAGCCAGCGAATGGAGTACAGCGGGGAGTTCAAGTACGGGGAGTATACGCTCAGCAAGAGCATGTCCGTCGACGAGATCGCGGAGCAGCTGATGGAGGGGGTGGTGTACGCCGCGACCAAGACGTTTACCATCGTCGAGGGGCTGCATATAAGGCAGGTGGCGCAGGCGCTGGTGCAGCAGGGCATCGTTTCCGAATCGGACTTTTTCGACGAGGTGGAGAACGGGGTGTTCTATTACGACTTTTTGGCGGACTGCCCGCCGGGGCGTGACCGTCTGGAGGGTTTTCTCTACCCTGAGACCTATGAGGTTTTTGAGGACGTGACTGCCTATGAAGTAATCGACAAGATGCTTTCGGAGTTCAATTCCAGGTTCAAGCCTGAGTATTACGGGCGTGCGGAGGAGCTGGGGATGACGGTGCGGGAGGTGGTGACGCTGGCGTCCATCGTCGAGCGCGAGTCTGTGGTCGCATCGGAAAGGCCGCTGATGGCGGGCGTGTTCCACAATAGAATCGAGCAGGGGATGCGGCTCGAAAGCTGCGCGACCGTACAGTATATACTGCCGGAGCCCAAGGAACATCTGCTTATCGCCGACACGCAGATAGAGTCGCCGTACAACACATATCTGATAGACGGGTTGCCGCCGGGCCCGATATGCAGCCCGCGCATGGCGTCCATAGAGGCGGCGCTTTACCCTGACGAGAACGAATACATATTCTTTGTGCTTGCTGACACGCTTGACGGGACGCATATGTTTTCGACGGACTACAACGAGTTTGAGCGGAACAAGGCGGCCTATTACCGAGCGGTCGACGCCCTCGAATAGGGTGCCGGCACGGTGAAGCGCGATAGAGACGGAAAGCGGGGGAAATAAGAAGGGGAAGGGCGGCCAGATAGTCGCTTTGATTGTGGTGTTGGCCGTGTTGGGGGCGGTGGTGTATTTCGTCGGGCTGCCCATGTACAGGGATATGCTGCCGTCGGACGAGCACGTGGACTTGCATGAGTATCTGGGGGTTTCCGGGTCTGGGGGTTCTGAGGCGGACGAAGCTTTTTTGCTGTTCGGCGAGAGTGTTTCGTCTGCGAGACCGTTGGTAAGGGACGGAGTGGTCTATTGGGACGAGGGGAGCGTCAGCCGACATTTTATCGACAATTTCTGGCTAAGCATGGACGAGGGGCTGCTGTTGCTGACAACTGCCGACGAGGTGGTGCGTGCGGAAGCGGGGGCACTTTTTTATACGCGTCATGCAGAGGCGGCACCGGCTGACGGGGTGGAATCTGTGGAAGTGCATACGGACGCGCCGGTGTTTTTTATAGAGGGGGGGCGTGCATACATCTCACTGGACTATGCAAAATTGTTCTCAAATTTTGAATATAAATTGTTCCAAAATCCGTACCGGGTGCAGATATATGCTACTGATGGCGTCTACGAGGCCGCCGAGGTGGTGCGGAACACGGCGCTCAGGGCGGAGGCGGACATCAAGAGCGGGGTGGTGAGCGAGCTGGGCATCGGCGACGTGGTGTATGTCTTGGGGCGTGCGGAGGGGTGGAGCAAGGTGCGGACGAGGGACGTGCTGATTGGCTATGTGGAGAGCAGGCGGCTGTCGGAGGGCTTTGACTTGGAGGTGAATGTTTTTGGGGACTATGTGCCGCCGCCCTACACATCGCTGACGGAGGACGGGCGAATCTGCTTGGCGTGGCATCAGGTGACGGTGGCGGACGCGAATGCCTTTTTGGAGGATGTGATAGAGGATGCGTGGCCGCTTGATGTGGTCTCGCCGACGTGGTATTCGGTGGTGGATGAGATGGGGGGGATGAAAAGCATCGCCTCGCAGAGCTATGTGGAGAGGGCGCACGCGCGGGGGCTAAAGGTCTGGCCGTTGGTGGATGATTTCACTTCGGGGCTTGACCGGACTGCGCTGCTTATGTCGACGGAGGCCCGCAACAATTTCGTCTCATATATGATAGGGCAGGCGAAGGAAATAGGGTTCGACGGCATAAACCTCGACTTTGAGCTTGTGCCGCAGGAGGCGGGGGGCGGCTATGAGCAGCTTGTGCGGGAGCTTTCGGTGGCGTGCCGGGCGCACGGTCTGGTGTTTTCGATAGACAATTATCCGCCGCGTCCGCATACGGAGCATTACAACCGCGGGCTGCAGGGGCAGGTGGCGGACTACGTGATAATAATGGGGTACGACGAGCATTGGGGTTCGTCGAGCGGCGCGGGGAGCGTGGCGTCGTTGCCGTTTGTGGTGGATGCGATAGAGCAGACGCTTGCGGTGGTGCCGGCGAACAAGGTGATAAACGCGGTGCCGTTCTATACCCGCATCTGGAACACGCAAAGGGACGGGACGGTGAGCGCGAGCGCCGTGGGGCAGAGGTCGCAGGCGGACTGGATAGCGCGGCGGGGGCTTGAGCCGATATGGAGCGAGGAGCTTGGGCAGCATTATACGCAGATAGACGAGAACAACCGATTGTATCAGGTCTGGCTTGAGGACGAGGCGTCGATGCGGACGCGGATAGAGGCGATGGAAGGGTATGGGCTCGGCGGTGTGGCGGCGTGGCGGTTGGGGCTTGAAGTGCCGGCGATATGGGATATACTTGGGGGGTATGTGAGAGAATAGCAAGATTGAAGTGGTTCGGAAGTGGTGTAGGTTCGGGTCTGAGAGTGTCTGTATTATGTAAACCAAATAAAAGGAGGGTGCGGAAATGGGAAAATTGAATGTGGCCGTCATAGGGATGAATTTCGGCAAGGAGTTTGTGAAGCTCTACCAGCGTCACCCTGCCATAGGCGATGTGGCGATATGCCAACGCGATGCCAAGGCGCTTGCGGGAGCCGGTGAGGAGCTGGGGATACCGGAAGCCCTGCGATATACGGACTTCGGCGACGTCGTCGCAAACCCTGATATCGACGCAATCCATATTATTACGCCGCCTGCGACGCACGCCGATTATACAATACGGGCAATGAAGGCCGGCAAGCATGTGGCGAGCACGGTGCCGATGGGTCTGGCGGTGGACGAGCTCAAGGAGATATGCGCGCTGCAGAGGGAGACCGGCTTGGTTTATATGATGATGGAGACGGCCGTGTACACGCGGGAGTTTTTGTATGCGAAGGCGCTCGTGGACAGCGGGGAGCTTGGCAAGATACAATTCGTCCGGGGCAGCCATATGCAGGACATGGGGCTTGAGGGGTGGCCTGAGTATTGGCTCGGCTTTCCGCCGTTCTGGTACGGGACGCACGCGATTTCGCCGCTTGCGGTCATCACGGGCAAGCGTGCGGAATATGTGATAGGGCACGGGTCGGGGACGCTCAGCGAGGACCTTGCGGGGCGGTACGGGTCGCCGTACCCGGTCGAGACGGTCACCATCAAGTTTGCAGATTCGGATGTGATGGGCGAGGCGACGCGCTCGCTTTATGAGACGGTGCGGCAGTACCGCGAGAGCTTTGACGTATACGGCACGAAGCTGGCGTATGAGTGGGAGCAGCTTGAGGGCGAGGGGGCGGCTTTGTTTGAAGGCGGGGAGAACGCACGGCGGGTGCACGCGCCGGACACGGACGAACTGTTGATCGAGCCGCTGAAGCCGTTCACGAAAAAGGACGTGATACTGAACAAGGACAATGTGAGCTTTGTGCAGGGCGCAGGGCATGGCGGTTCGCACCCGCATATGGTGCAGGAGTTCGTGGCAGCGATAACAGAGGGGCGGGTGCCGCTTCTGGACGCAGGGCTGAGCGCGAATATAACGGCGGCGGGGATACTTGGGCATGAGTCGGCGATGCGTGGCGGGGAGAAGATATACCTGCCGGAGTTTTAGGTGGTGTGGTTGGTGTCGTAGTGGAGAGTGGAGAGCTGAAAATGGGCGAACTTGAGCAGGAAGAATTGCATAGGGAAGAACGGGACGAGGCAGCCTTGGCGGCGGCAAGGGCACAGGTCTACGCCGTATTTGACGAACTCGGCATACCCTACGAGGTGGCGGATCACCCGCCCATCTACTCTGCGGCTGACCGAATACGCCAGGATGTCCAGGTGGACGCGCTTATCTGCAAGAATCTTTTTCTGCGAAACAAGGAAAAGAGCCGGCACTATCTTTACGCCCTGCCCATAGACAAGCGGGCCGACCTTGCGGCGCTGCAAAAGATACTAGGGGAGTCGCGGCTTTCATTCGGCGACGCGGATGCGTTGTGGGACTGTCTGCGGATACGCCCAGGCTCCGTGTCGTTGCTGAATATTATCGGCGCAAGGGAAGCGGGGCAGGGTGTCGAAAATCCGGTTTTGCTGAAATTCTTGGTCGATGCGGATGTGCTTGCGGTGCCTCGCATAGGCCTCCACCCAAACGACAACGCTGCCACCATCATGTTCGAGGCTGCCCGTCTGGCGGAATTATTCAGACATTACCGGGCCGACTTTGAGTTTGTCTAAAGTTTTTATTTTATAAATTTTGGCAAAAGTGATTGAATTTAGATTTTTTCGGAGTATAATGCTATTTACTGAACAACAAGTGCCAAGACTGTAAATTTGTGATAGCTACGATAATGCAGGGGGAGACTGGAGAAGAATACGCTCCAGCCCCTGCTGTTTTTTATGGTCTCGGTTGCGATCCTTTCGCCCCTCACGGGGCTGAAGTTATAATAGCAGGGCGCCTGGGGATCAATGAGGAAGGTTGAAGATGTAGACCCAGGCGCCCTGTACAGGGAACATGCCGCGCCGATCAATCCAACCGATCAATTCAAGAAAATTTATGTTTACAAAACGGGATGGGTGTCGTATAATCACTTCCGTGCGTTGGTTGGCGCATAGCAGTGAGCCCAGATAGCTCAGTTGGTAGAGCAGCAGACTGAAAATCTGCGTGTCCCTAGTTCGATTCTTGGTCTGGGCACCAAAGCCGTTGGAGAGCCAACGGCTTTTGTTTTTGGCTAGTACCGCCGATTGTGGTAGTCGTGGTACTGCTTCATGCGGCGGTAACGTAGATATGCAAGTATCAGCACGATGGCGATGGGCAGCAATACTCTTACTATTACGAGAACCATGTCACTTCCTCCTTGAGCGTGGCATCGGGATTTGTTGTTATTCATTACAATTATATATCAAAACCGGCCAGGATGCGAATGTGTGTGCGTGGGGGTGTATCATGGGGGTGAGCGTTATGCGGAAAGGGTGCGGCGATGAGTTGGTTTGAAGCGTTGGTGGCCGGAATAATACAGGGAGTGACCGAGTTTTTGCCGATATCCAGTTCGGGGCATTTGGTGATATTCGGGACGCTTTTGGGCGAGGGGGCAGGCACGGGCGCGGGCGCGAATTTGGCGTTTGCGGTGTGGCTGCATTTGGCGACGCTGCTTGCCGTGGTAATTGTGTACCGCAAGGACGTGTGGCTGCTGCTGCGCGAGCTTGTGGGGGCGATTGCGGATTTGTTTAGGGGGCGGCCGGATTTCAAGTCGCCGGGGCGAAGGTATTTGCTGATGGTGATTGTGGGGACTATACCGGCGGTGTTGGCGGGGGGCACGGTGAAGGTGCTTGGGTTCGAGGGCGCGCTCGAAAACATCTTTGTGGTGGCTGTGTTGCTGCTCGTAACGGCGGCGTTCATGTTTTCGGTGGACAGGGTGAAAGAGGGGACGCTGACGCCTGCGGATGCGCCTTTGGGAAGGGCTTTGCTTGTCGGGCTATTCCAGGCGGCGGCGATATTTCCGGGGCTGTCGCGGAGCGGGAGCACGATATTCGGGGGGGTGCTCGGCGGGTTCAAGAAGGAGTTTGCGGTACGGTTTGCGTTTATCATGTCGATACCGGCGATACTCGGCGCCACGTTCGTGGAGCTGAGCGACGCGATGGAGGCCGGCGGGCTTGGGGTGGAGCCTGTGAGCCTTGCGGCAGGTTTTGTGGCGGCGTTGGTTTTCGGGATGATCGCTATTCGGGTGATAAAGGTTTTGGCGCGGAGCGGGAAGTTTTATATTTTTGGGGTGTATTGTTTGGGGGCGTCGGTGTTTGCGTTTTTGGTCGGGGGCGGAATAATTTCGGTATAGATTTTATAGGTTTCACCCTGCGATGAAAATCAGCGTGACCCCTGCGAGCGCAACTATGCCTGCGATGGTCTTTTTCACGAGGTTGTCCTTTTCTTTCAGAAATATTATGGCGGCGATGGGCGTGGTGACGCAGCTCAAGGCCGAGATATAGGTCGCGACGCTCAATAGGGCGCCGAAGGCGAGGGACAGCGTAAAGCCGTAGGCGGAAAGGCAGCGGAATACCATAAGCGCGCGGAACGCCCCTGTTTTAAGAAAGGGTTTGTCTATTGGGCGCTTGCCTGCGAGCATGATGGCCCACAATATGGCGGCGGTAATGACTGTGGACGGGAAAGCGTAGGCGGCGTATCCAATTTCAGAAATCAAGTACTTTTCCATGGCGTTCAGCACGGCCACGAGAGCGGCGGCGGCGATGGAGAACATGACCCCTGTGGGTGGCGCGGTTGACTTGCCGACGAGTATAAGGCCAGCCGCGAATACGAGCACGCCGCCGGCAAGGCTGAGGGGGACGGCAAGCTCTCCCAGAAACGTTACTCCAAGCAGCGCCGCTATGCCGATCCTGAAATTGTACAAGAATATAAAGACGCTTGCCTCGGTGATTTCCAGCGCTTTCGCGTTGATTATGTGGAACAGGACTGCACAGGCGAGCGTGGCCGCATACATAAGCAAGATAGGTGCGTTGAAAGCCGACCAGTCTATATCCGCGATGAAAATCCCGACGACGCCCGGGGCGGCCACCGCCGTGGACATAAGCGTGGCGAGAAAGATGGGGTCGTTTTTTTTGCCGCTGGCGGCATGGCGAAGCACGGTGTTGTAACCGGTGTTGCAGAACAAATGCGTGAGCAGGGTAGCGATCCACATGCAGGGTATCATATCACAATGGGGGGAATTATTATGCGGGCGATAAAATTTTGTTGACAAAGGGGGCGAGTTAGCGTATGCTAACCGCATGATGACCAAAGCGGCCGAGGCGACCAGAAAAGCCAATATGAAAAAGACCACCATCGAGGGGCTTGCTCCAGGGCAGGGCGGCATTATCGAGAGCGTCGGCGGCGAAGGGGAGCTGCGGGACAGGCTGCTCGATATGGGGCTGACGCCGGGGACTTACGTTTTGATGCGAAAGGCGGCGCCGATGGGCGACCCTGTGCAACTTTCGCTAAGGGGTTACGAGCTGACGATACGCAAGGCAGACGCGGCGCGGATAGGGGTTTCGTTGGCGGCGGGCTTTAGTTGTGGCGGGTGCGGGGCGGACTCGGCGTGCGGGATGGGCTGTTCCGAAGGGAATGGTGACTTCGGTGCGTAGCGAGACAATACAGCACAAAGCGAAAAAGGCAAGCATTGCCTTGGCCGGCAATCCCAACTCCGGCAAAACAACATTATTCAATCAATTAACGGGAACAAACCAGCACGTCGGCAATTTCCCAGGCGTTACCGTGGAGAAAAAAGAGGCCGACATCAAGGGCGGCGGCGAGTACCTTTCAAAGCGCGAGGCGGGGCGAATAACGCTTGTCGACTTGCCGGGCATCTACTCCCTCTCCCCCTACTCGATGGAAGAAGTAGTCGCAAGAGATTACATTATCAAGGAGAAGCCGGACGCGATCGTCAATATCGTGGACGTGATGAATATCGAGCGCGGATTATATCTGTCGCTGCAATTGATGCAGCTCGACACGCCGATGGTGATCGCACTTAACATGATGGACGAGCTTCGCGAGAATCACGGCTCGGTGGACATAGGGCTGCTGTCGGAAAAATTGGGCGTGCCTGTGGTGCCGATTTCGGCGTCACGTAAAGAGGGATTGGGCGAGCTGTTGGAGACGGTCATGCGCGTCGCGGAGGACGGGCAGAGACCGCAGGTCCAGGATTTTTGCACGGGGGCGGTGCATCGCGCCATCCATGCGGTGGGGCATCTTATCGAGGACCACGCGCGGGCCATCGGCGTATCGCCACGGTTTGCGGCAACCAAACTTATAGAGAGCGACCCTCCATTATTGGACGAATTGTGCCTTAACGAGCATGAGCGGCACACGATAGATGAGGCCGTCGTTTATATGCAGGCCGAGGCGGGCACGGACAGGAAAGCGGCGGTCGCGGACATGCGATATGAGTTTATCGGGGAGGCGGTGGGCGCGTCGGTCGAGAAGCCGCATACAACGCTTCACCAAAACCGCAGCACTAAAATAGACGGACTGCTTACAAGCAAATTCTTGGGGATTCCCATATTCTTCGGAGTGATGGCGCTGATATTCTGGCTGACCTTTGAGGTGATTGGGGAGCCGCTTGCGGAGGGGCTAGGGGGGCTTTTCGACATGGGCGGCGAGGCTGCGGCGGGAGCGCTGGAGGCGATGGGCGTCAGCCCCGTGGTGCAGGCGTTTGTCGAGGGGGCGCTCTTTACGGGCGTGGGCACGGTGATATCGTTCATCCCGATGATAATAGTGATGTTCTTCTTCATGTCGCTGCTTGAGGACACGGGCTATATGGCGCGGGTTGCCTTCATCATGGACAAGGCGCTGCGGAGGCTAGGGCTGTCGGGCCGCTCAATCATCCCGATGATACTGGGCTTCGGCTGCACGGTGCCGGCCATTATGAGCGCACGCACTTTGTCGTCGGAGCGCGACCGCAGGGTGACCATCATGCTGACGCCGTTTATGAGCTGCACGGCAAAACTGCCTATATACGGTGCGATAGCCGCTGCGTTCTTTTCGGAGTTTACGGGCCTGCTGATACTTTCGCTCTACGCGCTCGGGGTCGGCGTCGCGGTGGTTGTGGGAATAATTGTGAGCAGGTTTGTGTATCGCGGCAATCCTGTGCCCTTTATAATGGAGCTTCCGACGTATAGGGCGCCGAGCGTGCGGACTGTCTCCATTCTGTTGTGGCAGCGTACGAAGGATTTTTTGCACAGAGCATTTACAATAATTTTTGTAGCCACAATCGTAATCTGGTTTTTGCAGAGCTTCGACAGCGGGCTGAATATGACGGTCGTTCAGGCGGACAGCATACTCGCCGCGGCGGGGGGCGCCATAGCCCCGCTGTTCGCTCCGCTTGGCTTCGGAACTTGGATATTCGCGACGGCGATCATAGCGGGCTTTGTCGCCAAGGAAACGGTGGTGAGCTGTCTCGCGGTGTTGACGGGCGCGGCGTCCATCCTGTCTTTGGAGGCGGCGCTGCAAGGGCTGATGACGCCGCTGCAGGCATATAGCTTCCTCGTGTTCTGCCTGCTGTACACGCCCTGCGTGGCGGCCATCGGCGTGACCGGCAAGGAGCTCGGCTCGAAGGCGGCGGCTTTGTATATGGTCTTGCGGCAGACGGCTATTGCGTGGGTGGTGAGCTTTGTGGTTTATCAGGTGGGGATGGTTGTCATCGGTACATAGGCAAGATATAATAATGTGTGTTTAGTGAAAGGGGCGTGGCAATGACTAATTATAAATGCAGTGTCTGCGGATATGAGGGTGTTTCGGAGGGTTCGGAAAGCCCGGAAAATCCGGAACGTTCGGAGAGCGTGGAGAGCCAGGCGGAACTTTCCAGGACTGACAGTAGCATCAGATACATGGACGAAATCCACCAGATGGCGGCGAGCGGCGAGCCCATCATTGAGGCCATGGGCATAAAGAGTGTGGAGCCGAGTTGGGACGACATATTGATACTTGGGGCGCAACTTGATCCCATGCCGCTGGAGCATGACGTGGAAGTGGACACCGAGACCATTATTGGCAAACGAGCGAAAAAGCCGATGGTTCTCAAAAGTCCCATCTATATCTCGCATATGTCGTTCGGGGCGTTGTCGAAAGAGGCAAAGACCGCGCTGGCGAAGGGCAGCGCGATGGCGGGCACGGCGATGTGCAGCGGCGAGGGAGGCATACTGCCAGAGGAAAGGGCGGCGGCGTACAAGTATATCTTTGAGTACGTTCCGAATCTGTACAGCGTCACACCTGAAAATCTTGTGGGCGCGGACGCCATCGAAATCAAGATAGGGCAGGGCACGAAGCCGGGGCTCGGCGGCCATCTGCCGGGCGGCAAGGTGACGGCGGAAATCGCCGCCATCCGAGGGCGTAAAGTGGGCGAGGACATCCACAGCCCGTCCAAGTTCGCGGACATCAATTCCAAAGAAGATCTAAAGGAAATGGTCCACTGGCTTCGCGAGGGGTCGGAGGGGCGGCCCATAGGCATCAAGATAGCGGCGGGGCGGATCGAACGCGACCTTGCGGTATGCGTCTTTGCGGAGCCGGACTTTATCACGATAGACGGGCGCGGCGGAGCTACCGCCGCAAGCCCGAAACTTGTACGGGATGCTACGAGCGTGCCGACGGTGTACGCTCTCGGCCGCGCCCGCAAGTACCTCGACTCCATAGGCTCGGATATCTCCTTGGTCATCACGGGCGGGCTCCGCGTATCGCCCGACTTCGCCAAGGCGCTCGCAATGGGAGCGGACGCGGTGGCGATAGCTACGGCGGCTTTGATGGCGGCGGGCTGCCAGCAGTACAGAATCTGCGGCAACGGTATGTGCCCCATGGGGGTGGCCACGCAAGACCCGACCCTGCGTGCAAGGCTAGACGAGGACGCCGCCGCACAGCGCGTCGCCAACTTCCTGAACGTGTCCCTTGCCGAGCTAAAGACCTTCGTGCGTCTGACCGGGCACACCCGCCTGCACGACCTAGGCGTGAAGGACCTCTGCACCACAAACAGCGAAATAAGCGAGAATACGGATATAGCCCACGCATAGGGTTTGGCAAGGGCTTTGACACAAGCGATGGCATGGCATATAATTTATTACGAAATATGGTGCAACCTCACCCATTGTCGTAATAGAAAGGGCGCGATGCCATGGTCATAAAACGTGATATTTATCTGAACAAGCTGATTGGCAAGGAGATGAACGGGCTAATCAAAGTTGTCACCGGTGTCCGCCGATGCGGAAAGACCTATTTGTTGTTCAACCTGTTTAGTGGCCATTTGCTCCTTAGCGGCGTTCAGGAGTCCCATATTATCGAAATCGCATTGGACGACCGGAGAAGAAAAGAACTTCGCAATCCCGACAATATGCTGGAATATGTGAAGGGGAGAATCAAAGACGACCAGACATACTATGTCTTGATTGACGAGATACAATTACTTGACGAGTTCGAGGATGTGCTGAACAGCTTTCTCCATATTCGTAACGCAGATGTTTATGTCACTGGCAGCAACTCCCGATTTCTTTCTTCTGACGTTATTACCGAGTTCCGTGGGCGCGGGGATGAAATCCGCGTCCATCCTCTGAGTTTTCAGGAGTACACCTCGGTCTACGAGGGCACCCGTGATGAAGCGTGGGATGACTTTTTGAACTATGGCGGGCTGCCGTTGGTTCTGTCAATGAGGACTCCGGAGGAAAAAGCAGAATACCTTCAGATGCTGTTCCAAAAAGTCTATCTTTCCGACATAGTTGACCGGCACAAAATCAGAAACAAGCAAGAATTGGACGAGTTGGTTGATGTTTTGGCGTCCGCGATCGGCTCGCTTACGAACCCTTCAAAACTCGCGCGAACATTTAAGAGCGTCAAGAACAAAGCTATCAGCGACAAAACCCTGAACACCTACATCAGCCACTTGGTCGACGCTTTCCTAATCAACAAGTCTGTCCGCTTTGACATCAAAGGGAAAAGGTATATCGGCTCGCCTGCCAAGTATTATTTCGAGGATGTCGGGCTTCGCAACGCAAGGCTGAATTTCAGGCAGACGGAAGAAAATCATATAATGGAGAACATCGTATACAACGAGCTACGCATCCGTGGATATCACGTTGATGTGGGCGTTGTGGAGCATTATGCCTCAAACGACAACGGAAAGCGTAGCAAGAGCCAGCTAGAGGTTGATTTTGTGGCGACAAAAGGCAGCCAGAAATATTACTTGCAGTCGGCTTTCTCCATAAGCGACCCAGACAAGGCAAAACAGGAAGCGAGGCCGTTGCTCAGAATAGGGGACTCCTTCAAGAAAATCATTATCGTTCGCGAGAACATCAAGGCAAGAAGAAGCGAAGATGGCGTCATGACGATAGGCATATGCAATTTTCTGCTTGAAAAAGACAGCCTGAATCTTTGAGGGCGGTTACAGCGGCGGTTTTAGGCTTTATAGCGTGCCTGACCGGTCACGCCCGCCTGCACGACATGGGCGTAAAAGACTTATGCACCACAAACAGCGAGATAAGCGAGCATACGGACATACCCCACGCATAGGCTACATAGAGATTGCACAGTACCGCGAACACGGCCTGTCATTGGTATGGTAGGGCGAGGCAAGACGGAACAAGCAGGGTGACCTCCCTCCGCAGATTCATGCTTCTGTAAAATCGCAAAAAAAAATATGCTTAACACCCCCCCCCACGGGGACTTCTTTGACGTTTGATTTTCTGTTATATGTAAATGCGTATGGGATTTGACAAACTCAGAACAGTGGTTAACGACTAGAAGGTAAAGGGGTGCTTTATGAAAAATCTGTCTTGCAAATCGCAAAGGGTGCTGGCCGTCATCATCGCTTGGTATATCGCCATCGTCTGGTCTTTGGCTCCGGCCTACTCGCTTGGAGGTCAGATGCTTAGCGGCGACTCCGGCGACAGCGATTCTGGCGGCATTATCTCCCAAGACGACAGCGGCGTATCTGGCGACAGTGAGTCCGACAAAACCCACCAAGACGACAGCGGCGTATCTGGTGATAGTGAGTCCGACATAACCCACCAAGGCGACAGCGGCGTATCTGGCGATAGTGAATTCGACATAACCCACCAAGACGACAGCGAATCCGCCGACATTTGCTCCGTCTGCGGTGAACTCCCGGGCGACTGCCTTTGCCCACCCTGCGACTGCCAAGACTCCGAAACCTGCGAATGTGAAACCTGCGAGGCCCCCTGCGGCTGCCTTTGCCCCACCTGCGACTGCCAAGACTCCGAAACCTGCGAATGTGAAGCTTGCGAGGCCGGCTGCGACTGCCTAAGCGATCTCTCCGCACTCGCAGAGGATGTGGCCATCCCGCTCGCAACCTCCACAAACCTCGTCCCGATGGCGGCGACGTTCGATCTCGACAAATATTTTGTGTCCCCGGTCGAAACAGGCTTTTGGAGCTCTAGCAAGATTCTTTACGTAACGACCCAACAAGAATTCGAAAAGTTTATATATTATCCGGAAACGGGGCAGGGCCCGCCGCAGATAGCCCCTGAAGGGACCACCATCGTTTTGGAGCGTGCCGACGGCGGGTCTTTTTCGTTGTCTAGCGGGCGCATCGGCGTGGGCTCCGGTGTCGGAACGACAAATTTCAGGTTTATCTTGAACTCAGGGCTTGATATCGGCCCCGCAACCCGTAGTGCGGTTTTCTATCTTGGGCTGTGGTCGGCCATGATAATCGAGGAAAAAGGGCATCTTTCAATCGGAAGCAATGGTACCTTTACCTCGGTCGGGATACCTCCGGTGTCTGCGATAAACGACAGGCCGAGCAGGGGCTATCATTATGGCGTGAGCTACAACGGCATTACCGTAAAAGACGGCGGCAGATTTACCATCGGCTACAACGGCACATTTAGCCTGGCTGAAAACAACAATGGCAATACGGACTCGATAATTGCCGAGTCGGGCGGCATCGTCGATATACTCGGCAATCTCAACATGAGGAACAACAGCACGGTCGATACAAAAGGCGGCGCCACGCTAAATGTGGAGGGAAATATTTCGGGCAGTGCGGGCAACGGAAGGATAGTAAACGAAGGAAAGACGCATTTCGGCGTCAATAGCAGCCTTACGAACATTTCTTTTGCCACTGCGGCCGGCACGGGGCCCCCGCCGATAATCGCCGTGCCCAGCCATGATTTTGTGCAGGTGGAGTTTGACTCTACGGACAAAGAGCGATTATTCTCGATATCGGGCGTGGGCGGCTCCGCCGAGGAATGGGAAATCGAGCATAAGCCGCAAGACTACAATCCGCCTGACAATATGCTTGTAGACCAGGGCGGCGGAGTGTATATCGACGATACTGGCAAGATAATCCTCCGCCCCACAAATACGCACGTAGGGCAGCAAGTCCCATACCAAGTGAAGGCGAGCAACGGGTTTGGATCGAGCGTCAAGAATGTGACATTTACGGTGTTCGGCGCCGTTACGGCCCTCCCGCAGGACAACTTTGTTTTCTACAGCCCGGGCGGCGGGCGGCAAGGCGTGGCGACGTATGATCTAAAGGTGCCGGGCAGCGGCGGCGCGACTATATATTTTTTCGGTTCCGGTGACACCCGCGACGTCCCGGAAAGCGGAGGAGGCTCGGGAACAGCCAGCGTGACCGCGCTGACGCCGGTCTTTAGCGGCACGGAGGGCAACTATAGGCTTTCCCTAAGGGTGAACAGCGCCTCGGGGCCGGGGACTTATACGATATCTGATCTTTATGTAAGCAACCAACTGGTGCCTGATTTCGACCTCGTGATAGGGCCGCAAAGAAGAATTGAAATCTCTCAGGCGAACCCCGCTATTGCAGGCGTGAATACTACAGGGTATAGCCCTGGCAGCCAATTCGTCGAATTTGTTGTCGCGACGACGCCCAACGCTTTTGTGGATTCTAATAATCCTACTCAGGAGTCGCTCGTAGGCGCGGTGTCAGGCGTCAGTTTCTCGGGAGGCAATTTGTATATCGACCCCGCTACGGGGCTTGGAAGAATGTCTTTGGTCGTGACCGTTTTGGTTCCCCATGGGAGCCATGGCAATATGCAGCTAAACGTCACTATACCCGTCCCGGTAGGCGACGGCGAAAGGGAAAACATTGTGGTGCAGTCGGAGCCGTTTAGCCTTCAGCTTGACCCCGTGCCGGTCGTGGTCACGCCCAATCATGGCGGCGAAACGACCGTGACCTACAAAGGCGGCGTCGGCCTTACGGCGTATGACTTTTTCTTAGGCCCCGGGGACGGCAGGCTGAATTTGTTTACGATTGGCGAAGGCGGGCAGAACCCGGAGTATTCGATCGTAGACCTCCCCATGACCACAGGCGTGGGGACGATCGAAGACATCAGTGTAAACAGCCGCCTTCGCGTAACGCAGGTGGGGGATTTCCTGATAAGGGTCAAGGCGAACCCCGTGGACGGCAGTTACGCCGCAGGGACCGCGGAGTTCCTGCTTACAGTGGAGCCGATGAAGATCACGCCTGGGGTGGCGGCGGGGACAGGCGGCAGCGGCAGCATGGTCTATAACGGCAGCACCGATGTTCCCATAGCGCTGGATATATACGGCGATGGGCGCGTGGGCAGCACCGACACCGGTTTTGTTACGGCGCCCACGGCAACGGGCACGATGCAGACCAGACACTTCGGGAACAACAAGTCCGTAGACGTGGATTTGAGCGAGGTCGTGTTTACGGGCGGCAATTCGGGCAACCGCTCGATGAATTATATTATAGATTCCGCCTCGTATACGCCGCAGGGCATCACGGTCAACGTCACCCGCGCCCCGCTCTCCATCATCGGCGTGACGGCGGTCGCAAGGGACTACGATACGGGCGACACAAGCGTAGATCTGGAGGGAGGCTCTTTGTCCGGCGCGGCCGCAAGCGACGCCGGCAATGCCTCGCGGCTGGATTTCACCCTCGGTACAGGCACCATAGCGAATGCGGACGCAGGGGTGAACAAAGCAGTCACGACCGATATCGAAATCGACGGCGAATCGGCGGGCAATTATAACTTCACGCAACCGAGCGTAAGCGTGACTATTTACCAGATTGCCTATCCCGGGGCCAAAACCGCCGAAACAAGCGTCAGGGCGGGGCAAGCCGAAACGGGCTTGACGGTGACGCTTCCGCAGCTGCCGGCAAACGCAAGCTACGGGACTGTCACGACGCAGGCCGGCGTTGGCGGCGTCAACTTCATAGCCCCCACGCCCGTAGTGACTCCCGCGACAAGAGTGCTGACGTTCAGCACGCTCGCCACATCGCCGGACGAAGGCACATCCACCATCAACGTCGCCGTCACGGGCGCGACTAATTACGAAAACTACAGCGTGGCAGTGACTGTCACTGCATTGGCTCTATGGCCGCAGACCATTTCCTTCGCGGCGGGCGACCAGGAAAAAACCTACGGTGACGCCGCTTTCAGAAACGTGGCAAGCGGCGGGCTCGGCACGGGAACCATAAGCTATGGCAGCTCTGCCACAGGCGTGGCGACCGTGGACAATACCGGGCAGGTCACCATTGTAGGCGCGGGCACCGCAATCATCACGGCGACAAAAGCCGCCTGCGATACCTATGCGGCGGCCAAGGACACTTATACGGTTTCGGTGGCCAAAGCGGGCATCACCATAACCGCCGACGATAAATCGGCGAGTGTCGGTGCGGCGGCGCCTACGTACACCTACACGGTCGAAGGGCTTGTCGGGAACGAAACGCTGGCGACGCCGCCGAACGTGGCAAGCCCGACGGCCAATATGAACGTCGCGGATACATACCCCATAGTCGCATCCGGCGCGGTCGTGCCTAGCGCCGCCAACTACAACGAAACCATCACCTATGTGAACGGCACGCTGACCGTTTCGGCCCTAGAAGCGCAGACTATTTCCTTCGCGGCGGGCAACCAGGGAAAAACCTACGGCGACGCCGCTTTCAGAAACGCGGCAAGCGGCGGGCTCGGCACGGGAACCATAAGCTATGGCAGCTCTGCCACAGGCGTGGCGACCGTCGATAACACCGGGCAGGTCACCATTGCAGGCGCGGGCAACGCAATCATCACGGCGACAAAAGCCGCCTGCGATACCTATGCGGAGGCCAAGGACACTTATACGGTTTCGGTGGCCAAAGCGGGCATCACCATAACCGCCGACGATAAATCGGCGCGTGTCGGTGCGGAGGAGCCGGAGTATACATACAGGATTGCAGGGCTTGCCGGGAGCGAAACGCTGGCGACGCCGCCGAATGTGGCAAGCCCGACGGCCAATATGGACGTTGCGGATAAATACCCCATAGTCGTATCTGGCGCGGTCGTGCCGAACGCCGCCAACTACAACGAAACCATCACCTATGTGAACGGCACGCTGACCGTTTCGGCCAACAGGCCGCCATCCCCGTCCCCAACTCCGACCCCTCCACCCGGCGGCGGTGGCGGGCCAGAGCAGACGCCCAATGAATTGGCCCCGAGGCCGCCCGCAGAGCCGGTACGCCCTGAAACAAATGCCGAGGACGCTGACGCCGATACCGATACCGACACCGACACCGACTCTGACGTCACCGAACGGGCCGTCACGGAGGGCGAAAATGAGCCGAAGGACGCGGACGCATCGACCGACTCCGAAACGGAAACCAATACGTTTCCCATCAACCCCGCCCTGCTGATTGGCTTGCTGATCGCCGCCGGCGCCGTGGGGTATTGCATTATACGCGCAGTGAGGAAGGGGAAGGCAAGCTAGGAAAACGAATCGGGCTGTCAAAATGCGATAGGTTGTTTTGGAAGATGTCGCCAGAGGAGCTGTGTGCAGGCCTGGGCATAGCCCACACTTAGGCTTGACAAGGGCTAATATCATGATAATATAAAGTATGTTTTATATTATCATAAAAATTGAAGGGGTGCGTCATGGGCTATATCCATAGAGGGATGGAGCGGAAGTTCATCCATATGAGTTCGTTTTTCAAGGTAGTGCTTGTCACGGGCGCCCGGCAGGTCGGCAAGACCACGATGCTCAGGCATCTGGCGGAGGGCGAGGGCAGAAGCTATGTGACGTTGGACAACGCTGCGGCGCGCGAGCTGGCCAAGGCCGACCCTGTTTTGTTTTTCCAGACGTACAAACCGCCCATAATAATAGATGAAGTGCAGTACGCCCCTGAATTGTTCGGGCAAATCAAATTGATATGCGACGAGAGCGATGAAACAGGGCTGTTTTGGCTGACAGGTTCGCAGAAGTTTGAAATGATGAAAAATGTCAGCGAAACTTTGGCGGGCAGGGTGTGCATTCTAGAGCTGCACAGTTTTTCGAAAAATGAAAGCGAGGGCGTCGTTTTCGATAATGAGCTGGACTTTTCGCTTCCTTGCCTGCAGGCGCGGTATGCCAGGGCGCCCAAAACCGATGCGGTAAGCGTATTTGAATATATCTGGCAGGGCGGTATGCCCCAGGTGTTCCGCGCTGACGCAGAGCAGCGGCACGAATACTACAGCTCTTACGCAAACACATATATTATGCGGGATGTGGCAGAGCTTGGCGGTGTGAGGGACGTGCTGAGCTTTAGAAGGTTTCTAGCCGCTTGTGCCGCATTGGTTTCTGAGCAGATAAATTATAAGACGCTTGCCGAAGCTGCGGAGATTTCGCAGCCGACCGCAAAGGCATGGCTCCGCCTGCTCGAGGGCTTGGGGATAATATATCTGCTTCGCCCCTACGCCAACAACGCGCTGAAGCGCTTGGCGAAAACGCCGAAGCTGTACTTTTGCGATACGGGCCTCGCGGTGCATCTGTCCATGTGGCCGACGCCTGAAACGCTTATGAGCGGGCCGGCGGCAGGGCATTACTTTGAGAACTTCGTCGTCATGGAATTGCTCAAAAACTACGCTTGGTCGCAGGAAGGTGCCAGTCTTGCATATTATCGCGATTCCAACGCAAAGGAAGTTGACATTTTCGTGGAGCGAGGCAATTTCATACATCCTCTTGAAATCAAGAAAGCGGCAAGCCCGAGCAGACGTGAGGTAAAGAAGTTCGACGTCTTGGGCAAAGCGTCCATGGAGCAAGGATGCGGCGGGGTTATCTGTATGTGCGAGGACGTGGTGCCCATCGACGCAAAGAATTGCTTCATACCGTGTACCCTGATATAGCCTATATATATAGTCTATATAACGGGGGCGCGTAAATTCCCAAAAGATACCAAAAAAAAGTTGTTGACACGGGGGGTGGGCGTGCGTATAATGGAGAACGTTCCGCCGGGAAAGCGGGCGGGATGATTGCGGTCAAAAATGACCGCCGCGCATCGGGAAACCGGGCGCACGTACCTTGAAAATTCAATAACGCAGAGATCCGGCCACAATGTAATTCTGCAATAGCGGAGTTGGCTGGAAATCTGAAAATGTACAAGAAACTATGCATGGTAAACTTCATTATGTATATAGCGAAGTTGATATGTGTAGGGTCAAATACGAACAATTCCAGCAAAATAATTATTGAGCTAAAGCTCGAACTTGATTGAACCGGATGCAAATCCGATTTGATACCATTAACTAAGAGTTTGATCCTGGCTCAGGATGAACGCTGGCGGCGTGCCTAACACATGCAAGTCGAGCGAGAAGCCATTGTGTGAAGCCTTCGGGCGGAACTTTATGGTGGAAAGCGGCGGACGGGTGAGTAACACGTGGGCAACCTGCCCATAGCTGAGGGATAGCCACGGGAAACCGTGATTAATACCTCATAATGCGCGAGAACCGCATGGTTCTTTCGCCAAAGATTTATCGGCTATGGATGGGCCCGCGACTGATTAGGTTGTTGGTGGGGTAACGGCTCACCAAGCCTACGATCAGTAACCGACCTGAGAGGGTAATCGGTCACATTGGAACTGAGACACGGTCCAAACTCCTACGGGAGGCAGCAGTGGGGAATATTGCACAATGGGCGCAAGCCTGATGCAGCAACGCCGCGTGAGGGAAGACGGTCCTATGGATTGTAAACCTCTGATCTGGGGGAAGATAATGACGGTACCCCAGGAGAAAGCCCCGGCTAACTACGTGCCAGCAGCCGCGGTAATACGTAGGGGGCAAGCGTTATCCGGAATTATTGGGCGTAAAGAGTGCGTAGGTGGCTTTCTAAGCGAGGGGTGAAAGGCAGTGGCTTAACCATTGTGAGCCCTTCGAACTGGATGGCTTGAGTGCAGGAGGGGAAAGTGGAACTCCTAGTGTAGCGGTGAAATGCGTAGATATTAGGAAGAACACCGGTGGCGAAGGCGGCTTTCTGGACTGTAACTGACACTGAGGCACGAAAGCGTGGGGAGCAAACAGGATTAGATACCCTGGTAGTCCACGCCGTAAACGATGAGCACTAGGTGTCGGGGCCTATAAAGCCTCGGTGCCGCAGTTAACGCATTAAGTGCTCCGCCTGGGGAGTACGCGCGCAAGCGTAAAACTCAAAGGAATTGACGGGGACCCGCACAAGCAGCGGAGCATGTGGTTTAATTCGAAGCAACGCGAAGAACCTTACCAGGGCTTGACATCCCACTGACAGGCGTGTAACGGCGCCCTTCTTCGGACAGTGGTGACAGGTGGTGCATGGTTGTCGTCAGCTCGTGTCGTGAGATGTTGGGTTAAGTCCCGCAACGAGCGCAACCCTTGTCATTAGTTGCCATCAGGTTATGCTGGGAACTCTAATGAGACTGCCGGGGACAACTCGGAGGAAGGTGGGGATGACGTCAAATCATCATGCCCCTTATGTTCTGGGCTACACACGTGCTACAATGGCCGGTACAATGGGACGCAATACGGCGACGTGGAGCAAATCACCAAAACCGGTCCCAGTTCGGATTGCAGGCTGAAACCCGCCTGCATGAAGTCGGAGTTGCTAGTAATCGTAAATCAGAATGTTACGGTGAATACGTTCCCGGGTCTTGTACACACCGCCCGTCACACCATGGAAGTTGGGGGCGCCCGAAGTGGGCCGGCTAATAGGTTCCCGAAGGCGAAATCAATGACTGGGGTGAAGTCGTAACAAGGTAGCCGTATCGGAAGGTGCGGCTGGATCACCTCCTTTCTAAGAGAAATAGGTCGCGGTCTCTGCGTTGTTGGATTCATATTTGCCCGTCTTTTTTGAGTATTGCGGAAAAGACGAGCAAGTCTGGGCTTGTAGCTCAGGTGGTTAGAGCGCACGCCTGATAAGCGTGAGGTCGGAGGTTCAAGTCCTCCCAAGCCCACCAACCGTTTGACTACAAGCGGACGTACCTTGAAAACTGAACAATGATAATCAATTCGAGAAATCGAAGACGAAATCGAGATATAACCAGTTATCTAATTATTTATAAGTTAGTTAGTGGGTAAAATCTATGATTTCAACCGAGAAACCAGAAAATCCTGATACATCGCTGTATCAGGTACTTATAGGTCAAGTATATAAGGGCATAAGGCGGATGCCTTGGCACTGGGAGCCGATGAAGGACGTGGTAAGCTGCGATAAGCTCGGGTTAGGCGCAAACAGCCGTTTGACCCCGAGATGTCCGAATGAGGAAACTCACCTATGGTAATGCGTAGGTACCGTATGCTGAATACATAGGCATACGGGGGGAACGCGGGGAACTGAAACATCTTAGTACCCGTAGGAAAAGAAAGAAACATCGATTCCCTTAGTAGCGGCGAGCGAACGGGGAAGAGCCCAAACCGAGCCTTCGGGCGAGGGGTTGTGGACCGTCAAAGTCCGAAAATCATGTTAGTTGAAAAGTTTTGGAAAATTCTGCGATACAAGGTAAAAGCCCTGTAGACGAAAACATGGTTCAGGCAGACGGCACCAGAGTAGCGCCGGACACGTGTAATCCGGCGTGAAGCAGGAGGGCCCACCCTCCAAGGCTAAATACTACCCAGTGACCGATAGCGAATAGTACCGTGAGGGAAAGGTGAAAAGAACCCCGGGAGGGGAGTGAAATAGAATCTGAAACCTTATGCTTACAAGCAAAGGGAGCGCAAGTGACCTTGTACTTTTTGTAGAACGGGCCAACGAGTTATGGTGTGCGGCAGGTTAAGGTGTGATGCACCGGAGCCACAGCGAAAGCGAGTCTTAAATGGGCGTTTTATTGTCGTATGCTGTAGACCCGAAACCGGGTGACCTATCCATGTGCAGGTTGAAGTATCCGTAAAAGGATATGGAGGACCGAACCCGTGTCGGTTTAAAACGGCTGGGATGACGTGTGGATAGCGGTGAAATTCCAATCGAACCCGGAGATAGCTGGTTCTCCTCGAAATAGCTTTAGGGCTAGCCTCAAGTAATGATACCCGGGGGTAGAGCACTGAATGTTCGCGGGGCCTTCACCGGTTACCAACAACTATCAAACTCCGAATACCGGACTATCAAACTTGGGAGTCAGACTATGTGAGATAAGTTTCATAGTCGAAAGGGAAACAGCCCAGACCAACAGCTAAGGTCCCCAAATGTAAGTTAAGTGTAAAAGGATGTGGAGCTGCAAAAACAACCAGGATGTTGGCTTAGAAGCAGCCACTCATTTAAAGAGTGCGTAACAGCTCACTGGTCGAGTGACTCTGCGCCGAAGATAAACGGGGCTGAAACTTACTACCGAAGCTTTGGGTCTGCAGACTTTGTCTGTGGGCGGTAGAGGAGCGTCGTATACAGGCTGAAGCGGAGCCGTGAGGATCCCGTGGACGGTATACGAGTGAGAATGTTGGCATGAGTAGCGAAAGACGGGTGAGAATCCCGTCCACCGAATATCTAAGGTTTCCTGAGGAAGGTTCGTCCGCTCAGGGTAAGTCGGGACCTAAGCCGAGGCCGAAGGGCGTAGGCGATGGACAACAGGTTGAAATTCCTGTACCACCAATGCTTGTTTGAACGATGTGGGGACGCAGAAGGATAACACAACCGCGCCGTTGGTTGAGCGCGGCCAAGCAGTGAGGCTGGAGAGTAGGCAAATCCGCTCTCTACTAAGGTTGAGCTGTGATGGGGAGGGAAGATCAGTACCGAAGTGTGTGATTTCATGCTGCCAAGAAAAGCCGCTAGTGAGAGCAAAGGTGCCCGTACCGTAAACCGACACAGGTAGATGAGGAGAGAATCCTAAGGTGAGCGAGAGAATTATTGTTAAGGAACTCGGCAAAATGACCCCGTAACTTCGGGAGAAGGGGTGCCTACTTCGGTAGGCCGCAGCGAAATGGCCCAGGCGACTGTTTACCACAAACACAGGTCTCTGCTAAAGCGAAAGCTGAAATATAGGGGCTGACGCCTGCCCGGTGCCGGAAGGTTAAGGGGATGTGTTATCGCAAGAGAAGCACTGAACTTAAGCCCCGGTAAACGGCGGCCGTAACTATAACGGTCCTAAGGTAGCGAAATTCCTTGTCGGGTAAGTTCCGACCCGCACGAAAGGCGTAACGATCTGGGCGCTGTCTCAACAATAAACTCGGTGAAATTGTAGTACCGGTAAAGATGCCGGTTACCCGCAGCAGGACGGAAAGACCCCGTGGAGCTTTACTGCAACTTGATATTGGGTTTCGGCATTGCATGTACAGGATAGGTGGGAGGCTTTGATCCAGGGACGCTAGTTTCTGGGGAGCCACCGTTGGGATACCACCCTTGTAATGTTGAGATTCTAACGATGCGCCGTTATCCGGCGCTCGGACAGTGTCTGGCGGGCAGTTTGACTGGGGCGGTCGCCTCCTAAAGAGTAACGGAGGCGCCCAAAGGTTCCCTCAGTGCGGACGGAAATCGCGCGTAGAGTGTAAAGGCAGAAGGGAGCTTGACTGCGAGACATACAGGTCGAGCAGGGACGAAAGTCGGGCTTAGTGATCCGGTGGTTCCGAGTGGAAGGGCCATCGCTCATCGGATAAAAGCTACCCCGGGGATAACAGGCTTATACCCCCCAAGAGTTCACATCGACGGGGGTGTTTG